>Ga0196963_10001815_pt1 | contig 13667 bp, 10 predicted proteins | sample S1_5metaG_FD_148600 | JGI IMG/M metagenome (GOLD analysis project Ga0196963, IMG submission 148600) | Soil microbial communities from Anza Borrego desert, Southern California, United States - S1_5 | ecosystem: Environmental > Terrestrial > Soil > Desert | place: USA: California | collected... | reverse complement strand
GGCCGAGGTCGCCGCTGCACTTGGGCGTCTCGGGCATCGCCTGGGGCACGTGCATCTCTTACATCCTGGGCTGCGTCATGATGACCGCTCTGCTCGCCCGCGGCTTCAGCGGCATCAGGCTCCGGCGCGCCCGCCTCCGCCCGCACTGGCACACGCTCCGCCGCCTCGTCCGCGTTGGCATCCCCAACTTCCTCGAGACGCTCGGCATGTGGGCCGGCAACATGCTCATCATCCTGATGGTCGGCCGCATGGCCGCGGACGAGGGGCACGCCGGCTTCCTCGGCTCACACCTGCTCGCCGTGCGTATCGAGGCCTTCAGCTACCTGCCCGGCTTCGCTTTCGCCTCCGCCGCGGCCACGCTTGTGGGCCAATACCTCGGCGCCGGCAGCACTGAGCTCGCCCGGCGCGCCGTGAACGTCTGCTGCGTGTGCGCCAGCGTCTTCATGGGCCTCATGGGACTGCTGTTCATCGCGTGGCCGACGTCCATCGTCGGCCTGATGACTGCCCAGGACATCCACCTCGAGCTCACGCCTCCCCTGCTATGGATCACCGGGATCGTGCAGGTGCCCTTCGCGATCTCGATTGTCTACCGCACCGCCCTCCGCGGCGCAGGCGACGTACGGGCCGCGATGTGGCTCACGTGGATCACCACCTACGCCCTGCGCCTGCCCATGGCATACCTCTTCAGCGGCGTCAGTATCGGCCTGTTCGGGCGCGTAATCGCGAACCCTTCGCCGTGGGAGCTGGGCCTGTTCGGCGTGTGGATCGGCCTTTGCGCCGAGATCGTGATCCGGGCCGTGCTGTTCCTGATCCGCTGGCGTCAGGGCCGCTGGGCCCACGTGCGGGTTTGATGCGCGAAGCAAACACGGTGGCGGGGAAGTCGGTCGCGGGGAAAGCCCAGGGATCATGATCCCTGGGCTTTGCACCTCATGACGCCTGCTTCTTCCCCTCGTTCTCATCCACCGCCTTGTAGTCGTACCGCGCCCGCAGCGCCTCGAACGAGAACGGGTCGTTCTCGTTGTGCTCGCGCAGCTCCTGCATCGCGAACTGGTCCACCATGCCGCGGCTCACGGTCCGCATCAGCTCCTGCGTCGCCGGCCGGTGACCCAGGATCTGCACCACCGCCACCGACAGCTTCGAGGGAACCGCCACTGCCACGGTCCGCTCCGGCAGGTTCTCCGGCGTCGCCACCATCTTGACGCCCAGCTGCTGCGCCTTCGCCACAACCGCGTCGCGCACCTCTTTCGCGTTCAGTTCGCCGGTGGCCGAGTCGCGCGTCACCGTCGCGTAGCGGAAGACCGGCAGCGGCTTGGGCGTGGGGTCCGTCGCGCCCAGCGGCGCGGGCGTCGGGTACTGGGCCGCGACCGCGTCCAGCCCGCTGCTGATCGCCTGGCTCTTGAGGTCGTCCAGCTGCCGCACGAGCTGGTCGTACGCGGCCTTCAGCTTCAGGTCTCGCACCACGTCCCCGCGGACCTCCTCGAGTGAGTCCGCCGGGGACTCCGCACGCCAGTCCAGCACGTTCACGTAGTAGCGGTTGCCGCTCGCCATGTCCGCGAGCGGGGTCTCGAACGGCACCTTCGCCTGGAAGGGCACGCCGCTCTGCGCGTTCAGCTCGCTCATCGAGTCCGCCAGCCGACGCAGGTCGCCGCTGCTGGTGCCGGTGCGAAAGTACGCCGTGCCGATGCCCGGCTCGCGCATCAGCTCCCGCACCTTCGTCCACGCCTCGTTCCGCACCACCACCTCGGGCGTGTACTCGTAGCCCTGCGCCTTGAACCCCTCGCGCAGCGCCTCCGCCAGCCCCGAGAGCCTCAGCCCGCGCTGGTCCCAGTCCGTGGGCAGCTTCCGCTTGCCACCCTCCACCGGGAGCGTCCGCAGCTCTGTTTTCAGGCGTGCCGCGGCGATCCGCTCGGCGTCCGCAATCAGCTGGTCCACCATCGTGTTGACGATGTCCGCTTCCACCCGCGGGGTTTCCGTCGCCTCGTCCCCCGTGTACTTCGCGCGGTTTTTCTGGTACTCCTTGCTCACTCGCACCGGGTCGGGCTTCACCAGCGCCTTCAGCTTGTTCCGGTCAATCACCAGGTATTCGAACCGCACCCGCGCCGGCTGCACGTACCCGAAGCCGAACTCCCCGGTGCCGGGCTTCACGTCCTTGTACTGCGCGAACTGCGCCTGCACCTGCTCCTCTGTGGGCTCGGGCATTGTGGCCGAGATCTTCTCCGCGGGGATCACCAGGCCGTCGGCAACCACCGCGTCGTACTGCTTCTGCACCTCGGCGATGCTGCGCTTCTCGGAGACGCGCACCGCGCCCTGGAACTGCCCGCGCAGCCGGATCACGCCGTGCAGCTTCGCCACAGCGCGGTCGAACTCCTCCTCGCTCATCCGCAGCTGCCCGGCGATGCGGGGCTTGATCTGCTGCTCGAGGTTGGTGGCCGCGTTGTCGATCGCCTTGTTGAACTCACCCTGCGAGTTGATCCGCAGCATGCCCATCTGCATCGCGCGGTTCAGCTGCACCTGCGCGATCTGCTCGAACAGGCTCATCCGCGAGTCGATGCCGGTGGCCCCCACCAGCCCCGCCCGCTTGGCCTCCTCAGTGAGCAGCATCCAGTGCTCGCCGTTCTCGATCTGCAGCCTCTCGACCACCTCGGCCGAGAGTTGCTTCATCGCCTGGTACTCGCTGTTGTACTTGCCCATCTCCCCGGCCTTCACCTCACGACCCGCGACGGTCGCGACCACCGCCTTCGTGGGGTCAGGCTGGAAGATCGACTGCGGACCGCTGAGCAGGAACATCACCATCAACCCCGCGCCAAATACGGCCAGCAGGATCTTCCGGTTCTTGCGCATCAACTTGATCATGCTTTGCTCACTGCTCCAGGGCCTGCATCAGGCCCATTAGACCTCGAAGACCTATCCGACCTAGTCCCCCCGCAAACACAAACGGCCGACCGGCATCGCCGGTCGGCCGTGGAGTTCCTAAGGAAGGCCCACCGGGCCTCAATCTTAGCGGTAGAACTCGATGATGAGGTTGGTGTTGACGTCGAAGGGGATCTGATCGCTGGTGGGCACCGCCACCATGCGCAGGGTGCTCTCGGCGGGGTTCAGCTCCATCCAGCCCGGGACCTCGTAGCCGGCCAGCGACTCCATCGCCTCCTTGGCCAGCTTCTGCGCCTTGGGCTTGAGGGTGATCACGTCGCCCACGCTGACGTGGAAGCTCGGACGGTCGGTCTTGCGGCCGTTCACGATGACATGCCCGTGGGCCACCATCTGGCGGGCGCCCCAGATCGTCCGGGCCAGGCCCGCACGACGGATCACGTTGTCCAGGCGCGTCTCCAGCGCCGCGAGCAGCACGTCACCCGTGTTGCCCGGCTGCTTGGCCGCCGCGGCCAGGTACAGGCGGAACTGCTTCTCCAGCACCCCGTAGTAGTACTTGAGCTTCTGCTTCTCGTTCTGGCGGATGCCGTAGTCGCGCATGCGGCGACCGCGGTACCCGTGCATGCCCGGGTAGGTCAGGGCGCGCTTCGAGGTGTGCTTGGGGGTGTCGGAAATCGGCACGCCGACACGACGCGAGAGCTTCAGCTTGGGACCGGTATAACGAGCCATCTGATTCCTTCCGTCTCCTGGCTTTGGTGGCACCGGTCTCCTGACCGGTGTTCCGAAACCTGGGTGGTCGCAAAGGCGACCGATCTGCGCCGGTAAACCGAGTCTTCGGGCCGGCTAAGGTGAGATCCGGGCACTTCCCCACGGCACTCCCGAGGGGGTCCAGATTGAAGGCGCACCCCACCTCCCGGTCAACGCCCTGCCTTTGAACCCGCGTAGCGGGTGCATGGCAGTAGCCCAGGGTGCAGCGAGTCCGCGAGCGTAACCCTGGGTAGCCGTACCGTGCGGGCGTTCTGAACCCCGAAGGGGTGGACCTTCTCGCACCAATCTGTGCTCTCCCCGCCTCCACTTTGTCCCCCTCCCCGAAAACAGGTACCTTCCCCCCAGCAGAGTCACCCACGCCCGCACCTACGCTTCACGCGGAATGCCCCCGATGCCCAAACGCATCCCGCTCACCGTCCTTTCCTCCCAGGCCACCCCCTACCAGCACTACGAGAAGAAGGAGAAGTGCGGCGTCTTCGGCGTCTGGGGTCACCCCCAGTCCGCCCGGCTCTCCTACCTCGGCCTCTACGCCCAGCAGCACCGCGGGCAGGAGTCCGCCGGCATCGCCGTTTCCGACGGGGAGGTCCTCTCCGCCCACACCGGTATGGGTCTGGTCCCCGAGATCTTCGAGACCAAGGAGCTGGAAGAGCTCGACCACATCGGCGGGAAAGGGGCCATCGCCCACAACCGCTACTCCACCGCCGGCGGCTCGCTTGCCTGCAACGCCCAGCCGCTGCTGGAGAGCTACGTCGGAGGTCAGGTCGCGGTCGCTCACAACGGCAACCTCATCAACAACCTCGTCCTCCGCCACGCCTTCGAGCAGGCGGGCCACCTCTTCCACACCACGAGCGACACCGAGGTCATCATCCACCTGCTCGCTTCGCCCGAGCAGCAGCGCGCCGTCGATCCACTCGCCGCCACGCTCCGCCACCTCCAGGGCGCCTTCTCGCTCTTGTTCCTCTTCCCCGACCGAATCGAGGCGGCGCGTGACCCCTGGGGCTGGCGCCCCTTGAGCCTGGGCCAGCTGTCCACCGGCCAGTATGTTGTCGCCAGCGAGACCGTCGCGCTCGACGTCGTCGGCGCCAAGGTCATCCGCGAGATCGAGCCCGGCGAGATCGTCACGATCAACGATGACGGCATCAAGAGCCGCCACTTCGCCGAGCCCGCCGAGCGCACCGCCCACTGCGTCTTCGAGCACGTCTACTTCGCCAACCCCGCGAGCAACGTCTTCGGCCAGAACGTGCAGATCGCCCGCGAGACCATGGGCGAGCGCCTCGCCGCCGAGTCGCCGGTCGCCGCCGACTACATCGTCCCCATGCCCGACTCCGGTCGTTCCGCGGCCCTCGGTTTCGCCCGTGCCTCGGGGATTCCCTACCGCGAGGCGATCGTCCCCAACCGCTACGTGGGCCGCACCTTCATCAAGCCCAGCCAGGACCAGCGCGCCGCGGCCGTGCGCCTCAAGCTCAACGTCATCGACGAGCTCGTCCGCGGCAAGCGCCTCGTCATCGTGGACGACTCCATCGTCCGCGGCACCACGACCAAGGCGAAGATGGACCAGCTCCGCGCCTGCGGGGCGAAGGAAATCCACCTCCGCATCAGCTGCCCGCCCATCCGCCACCCATGCTTCTTCGGCGTCGACTTCGCCGAGCGCAGCCAGCTGGTCGCTACGGGCAAGACGATCGAGGACATCCGCGCCTACCTCGGCGTGGACTCCCTGCACTACCTGAGCCTCGAGGGCCTGCTCTCGGTGATGAACCGCCCGGGCGAGAAGTACTGCACTGCCTGTTATAGCGGCGACTACCGCCTCGACCCCGAGCACCCCATCACCGACGAGGTCGTCGAGCCCGAACAGATGAAGATGTTCGGCTGAACCGGGTGCCGGCCGGCTCTTGCGTCAGCTCGCGCTGACCTCCGCCGTGAGCCCCTCGATCACCTGCCGCAGCGTGCTGAAGTTGCGGGCGCCGTCGCAGCACTGCACCCGCTCGCGCCGGTACGCCACGCCATCGTCGGTGATCAGCAGCACGCGCCGCATCGGGTGCCCCTCGATGAACTGGTGCACCTGATCCGCCGAAGCCGACTCAGGCTCTGTCACCCACAGCATGGCATCGTCCCCTGGTGTGCCCGTGCCGGCGCGCACGCTCCACCCCGACGTGTTCAGCAGCGCCCGCACGGCCGCGGCCCGCCGCCGATCCTTGATCGTCAGGTCCGCCTTGATCGCCCGCAGCGGCTCCATTTCCAGCGGCTGCACCGCCGCGGGGAGCAGCAGGCGGAACATCGTCCCGCGCCCCGGCGCGGTCTGCAACTCCACACGCCCGCCCGCGCCCGTCACGATGCCGTTGACCAGGGCCAGGCCCATGCCCGTGCCGCCGTCGCCCGTCAGGGCCCCGCGCACCTTGGTGGTGAAGAACGGCTCCATGCAGCGCCGGCGCGTGGCCTCGTCCATCCCCGGCCCGTTGTCCGAGACGGTGATCTCCACCCAGCCCGCGCTCGACGTCTTTGCGCGTACTCGAACCTCGCCGCCGCGTTCCTCACCCCGCTGTTGCAGGATCGCGTCCCGCGCGTTCTGCACCAGGTTGAACACCGCCTGAGTGAGCCGGTGGTCCGCGATCGCGGCCGCGGGCGTGCCGTTCTCCACCTCGCAGGAGAACTCGATGGTCCGTCCCGCGATGGACGCGAGCACCCGGTGCGCGCTCTGGCACCACTCCTCGAGGTCGGTCACGCCCTCGCCCGAGGACTGCTCGGGGTCGCGGGCCAGCATCTGCATGCCCCGCGAGAGGCTGGAGAGGTACAGCGCCATGGCCTCCACCGCCGCGACGTTGTCCGCGATGGACCGGTCACGCTTGGCAGCCTCGGAGAGCTCCTGCAGGTGCACCCGCAGCGGCAGCAGCGCGTTGTGCAGGTCGTGCCCCAGCCCCGCCGTGAGCGTCCCCAGGCTGGCCAGCCGCTCGCTGTCCCGCAGCCGCTTGGACGACTCCTGCAGCTGCCGCGACCGCTCCTCCACCATGGCCTCCAGGTGCAAGCGGTGACGCTCCAGCTCCTGCTCGGCGCGGCGGCGCTCCGTCATGTCCACGCACACGGCCACGATGTGGTCGACCTTGCCATCCGGCCCGCGCCGGCCGAACACGCTGTTGTGCACCCACACCTCGCGCCCGTCCTTGCGGATGTAGCGCTTCTCGATCTCGAATGCGCGCCCGGTCGCCGCGAGCGCATCGAACTTCTCCATGTTCCGGGCAAGGTCCTCGGGGTGAGTGAGGTCCTGCATCGTCTTCTGCAGCAGTTCCTGCCGCGAGTAGCCCACGATCGCCGCGTAGCGGTCGTTCACCATCGTGAACCGCCCGCTGACCTCCACCTCGGCAACGCCCGCCACGGACTGGTCGAGCATCCCGCGGAACCGCTCCTCGCTCTGCCGCCGCGCTTCCTCACCCTCCTTGCGCGCCGTGATGTCCCGGCTCGCCCCCACCAGCCGCACCGGCTTCCGCTCGCCCTTCTCCTCCACGAACTCCGTCGACGCCCATGCCACCAGCCAGCGGTAGCTCCCGTCGGGCTTGCGGATGCGGTACTCGATCAGGTACCGCCCGTCCCCCTTGGGGTCGCACGCCTTCTGCACCCGCTCCCACATCAGCGCGATGTCGTCCGGGTGCATGATGCGGCGCATCATCGCCTCATCATGGATAACGGCCGTGCCGCCCGTGTTGTACAGCTCCGCCCCGCGCTCATCCAGCTCCCAGTAGTTGTCCGCGAACCGGTACGTCCATGTCCCCAGCTCGGCCGCGTTAAGGGCCACCTGCAGCTTCTCGCGGTCGCCCTTGTGCTGCTCCTGAGCCTGCTTACGGTCGGTCACGTCGCGCGTCGTCCCCGCGATCAGCTCGACCTCCCCCGTGCCGTCCAGCACCGGTGTGAAGATGTACTCGTACACCCCGTAGATGCCCGTACGAGGCGACTTGAACGGCACCTCGCCCTTGATCGGCGCCCGCGTTTCGATCACCTGCGCGATCTCGCGCATGTGCATGTCGTGGTGCCACTGCTCGTACCCCAGCTCGCGGCACGTCTTGCCAATCACCTTCTCCAGCGGAAGCCCCCACACCGCCAGCAGCCGCGGGTTGGCGTACTGGAACCGCCCCTCCCGGTCGAACACGTACAGGAAGTCCGGCGTGGTCGCGGTGATGGCTTCCAGGAGCCGGCACCGGTGATGCTGGTCCTGCGTCGCATGCGTCTGCACAGTCGTGGTGCTCTGCTCCAAAGCTCTCCCTGAGGCCTGCCGGCCCGGCGGTCCTCGGCCGTGTTCAGCCCCAACCCGGGACCTTCAGCCGTACTCAACAGTACGTTGACGAGCCCTCATTCAGATAGGGGATTTTTCACCAACCTCACCCGGTGGTGAATAGTCCGTGAACTCCCACCGGTGGAACCACGGTGCGCGCGCAACTCCGGCCGCGACCACCATCACACCGCAGCACACCTCACTCCACCGGGTCACCCACGCAGGCGTCTGCTACCCTCCCCACCTATGCCCGAGCGCAAACCATTCGTCGGCGGCAACTGGAAGATGAACACCAACCGCACCACCGGGTCCGACCTCACCCGCGCGGTCGCCGACGGCCTGCTCAACCTCGACGGCGTGGAGGCCGCGGTCTTTCCGCCCTTCCCTTACCTGCTCACCGTCCGCGCCATCCTCCGCGACCGCGGCTCCTCGGTAAAGCTCGGGGCCCAAGACGTCTTTTTCAACGCCGACGGCGCCTTCACCGGCGAGGTCTCCGTCAGCATGGTGAAGGACTGCGGCGTCCAGCTGGTCCTCTGCGGCCACTCCGAGCGCCGGCACGTGATCGGCGAGAAGGACGAGCTGGTCAACAAGAAGCTGCGCGCCGTCCTCGAGAGCGGCCTCACCGGCGTCCTCTGCGTCGGCGAAACCCTCGAGGAGCGTGTCGCCGGCCACCAGGACATCGTCACCGCCCGTCAGGTCCGCACCGGCCTCGCCGAAATCCCCGCGGCCCTCGCCGAGCGCCTTGTCATCGCTTACGAGCCCGTCTGGGCCATTGGCACCGGCAAGACCGCCACGCCCCAGGACGCCCAAGAGGCCCACTCCCAGATCCGCGCCATGCTCCGCCGCATGTACAACCCCGACATCGCCACCCGCACCCGCATCATCTACGGCGGCTCACTCAAGCCCGACATCGCCCCCGACATCTTCGCCCAGCCCGACGTCGATGGCGGTCTCGTCGGCGGCGCCTCCCTCAACGGCGCCGACTTCGTCGCCCTCTGCAAAGCCGCCGCCGCTGCCGGCAAGTCCAAGCCCTGACTGTGCCACGATCATGTCTTCATGATCGTGTCTTCGACCTCCGCCGCCTCCGTCACCCTGAACCTTCCCCACTCCGCCCCAACCTTCACCGCCTCCTCCATCCGCTCCGCAAACGCCTCCTGCGGCATCTCATAACACCCGAACTGCTCCAGGTGCGGATTCAGCAGCTGGCAGTCCAGCATCGTGAACCCCTGCCGCCGCAGGTGCTCCACCAGGTGCACCAGGCACACCTTGCTCGCGTTGCTCCCGCCGCGATCAGGCCGGCAGAACATCGACTCGCCGCAGAACGCCGACCCGACCACCAGCCCGTACAACCCCCCGACCAGCTCCGGCCCGCGCTCCCCCTCCACCCACGCCTCGATGCTGTGCGCGTGCCCCGACCGGTGCAGCAGGTGGAACAGCTCGGCGATGTCGTCGTTGATCCACGTGTCCACGCGAGAAGAAGTGGGGGCCGCGCACGCCCTAATCACCTCCCGGAACGCCGCGTTGCTCGTGATGCGGAACCGCCCCGACCGCACCACGCCGCGCAGCGAGCGGCTCACCCTGAACCGCTCATCCAGCGGGATCACGCCCCGCTGCGCCGGCTGAACCCAGTGCACCACGCCCGTCTCCGGATCGCACATCGGGAACCACCCGCGCGCGTACGACACCAGCGTGTCGCGCACGAGCAGCCGCTCCTCACGTGTCAATCCATCCCGCGCACGCGTTGTCACGCAACACACCCTCAACGCCCCGAACGGGGCGCGGCCCAATGTACACTGACTCCGCCATGTCGGACAGGGCTTATCTCACCATCGTCCGCTACCCCAGCGCTTTCACGAGCGCCGACCGCGCCGCGGCCCTCAGCGAAGCCCTCGGCATCGACGCCTTCCACGCCGCCCAGCGCGCCAGCCATGAGCCCCCGCTGGTGCTTGCCCGGGTGAACGCCGCGGAGGCGCCCCAGATCGTCGCCCGTCTCAAGGCCCGACGCATCTCCGCCTTCGCCCTCACGCAGGCCTACCTCAAGGCCCACCCCAGGCCCTTCCTGGTGAAACGCCTCGTGCCCGCACTCGGCTGCGACGAGCCCATGTACATGGCCGAGCCCTGGCGCGGCGAGCCCACCGGCCTCCGCACCGCCGACCTCTTCCTCATCGTCCGCGCCGCCATCGATAAGGTCCGAACCAGCATCGACATCGAGACCACCGGCGGCCTGCGCTCCGGCTACTCCTACGGCTACGGCGGCCCCGAGCTCCCCGACCCGCCTACGCCCCTCCGCAGCACCGAGCGCAAGACCACCCACATCCTCGACCTCTGGCTCAGGGATGGCTCCCGCCTCCGCTGCAATGCCGACCGCCTCTCCTTCGACGTCCTCGGGCAGGAACGCGGCATGACCGACCTCGAGAACACTGATCGCCTCGCCCTCCGTCTCGCCACCGAAGCCCCCCAAGCCCAGATCGACACCGGCTTCCGCGGCTTCCGGGTCCCCGCCGACCTCCGCCGCGACCTCACCTCCGCTTTCGGCACCCAGACAGAGAGCGACAACGCCGCGGCCTTCGACTTCTACTCCATCTGGACTCACACCATCCACCGCGGCCTCGCACGAGCGACCCCTACCGACCCCGCCTGACGGCCCGCTCCCCAAGACCCTGCTGAAACCGACCCCCTACCCTTCCCAATGACTCCGCCGGTGGCCCGCCCCCCTTGCGCTCCGGAGACGCACGCATGGAACCCAACGTCATCCAGCAGTGCCTCAAGGAAGACACCCTGATCCCGCTGCTCATCTTCAGCGGCGTCATCATCACGGTGTTCCTCAACCTCACCGCCTCCGTGCTCAAGACCTTCGCAAAGGAACGCAGCCGGCGCGAGATCGCCGCGTTCATCGCCGAGGGCACCATGAGCCCCGAGCAGGGCGAGCGCCTCATGAAGGCCGAGAGCAAGAGCTAGCCCACCGAGCCCCGCCCGCTCCCGACGTCGAGACTGAGCCCCGCCCCCTCCCGATGCCTGGACTGAGCCGCTCTGGGCGAAGTCCCGGATTGGCAATCGATAGCAGCCCGCCGAAACGCCCGAGACCACCCCATGCACACCCTCGCCCTCGAACTCTCCGAACGCAGCCTCATACCCCTGCTCATGCTTAGCGCAGGCTTTGTCCTCGCCTTCCTGCACATGGTCTTCACGGCCATCACCAGCATCGTCCGCTCGCGGAACCTCGAAACCTCCCGCCGCGAGATCGCGGCCTACGTCGCCGAAGGCACCATGTCCCCCGACGACGCCGCCAAACTCCTCGAAGCCGGCAACAAGAAAAAAGGCTGGGGCTGCTGCTAGGTCTTACGACGCCGGGACTGAGCCGCTCTGGGCGAAGTCCCGGATCGGTCTACCTTGCACTCACCTTCTCGCGCGATCCTGCTCGCCCTCGACCAGACACATCACCCTCAACACCTCCGCCACCGACCACGCCTGCGCCATGCACCCCTCCGCCCGCCGGTGCCCGGGCTTCTCCTCCGCGTCGTACACCTCCGCCAGCTGCCGGATCGGCCCCACCTGCGCCGTCCGCTCGCAGAACTCCCGCAGCAGCGGCGCGATCACCCCGCGCACGTCATCGCGCGAAGCATGTGAGAACTCAGCCGCCCGCAGCACACCCTCGCAATACGCCCCGATCAGCCACGGCCACACCGTGCCGTTGTGGTACGCCGCGTCCCGCTCCCTGATCGGCCCCTCGAACCGCGGCCGATACCCCGGGTCCGCAGGGTCCAGCGTCCGCAGCCCCATCGGCGTCAGCAGCCGCTCCTTCACCTTCGCCAGCACGGCCCGCTTCTGCTGAGCCGTCAGCACCGAGTACGGCTGCGACACAGCGAACACCTGGTTGGGCCGCACCCGCGCATCGGGCCGCCAGTCATCCCCGTCGGGCGTGAGCACGTCGAACAGGCACGACGCCCCGGCGTTCCAGAACTGCCCGAACGACGCCGCGCACCGCGCCGCGCACTCGCGCAGCTCCTCCGCCTTCGCCCGGTCGGTGATGTCCACCGCGTGGGCAAGCTCCAGCAGCCCCGAGTACCACAGCGCATTGATCTCCACCGCTTTCCCATGCCGCGGCGTAAACACCACGCCGTCACGTCGCGCGTCCATCCACGTCAGCTGCGTCCCCTCGCAGCCCGCGGTGATTAGACCATCACGATCCATGCGGATGTCGAACTCGGTGCCGCGCCTGTACGCATCGACCACGTGCAGGCAGGCGGGCAGCACGCTCTCGAACCCCACGCGGTCCCCGCTCACCCGCAGGTACTCGCACGCCGCGTGCACGTACCACAGCGACGCGTCCACCGTGTTGTACTCGGCGTGCCCCGCGTTATCGAAGCAGTTGGGGATCAGCCCGTTCTTCTGCAGCCCCGCGAACGCCCGCAGCACGCTCAGCGCCTCGTCGTACCGCCCCGTGCACAGCAGCAGCCCCCGCATCGAGATGAACGTGTCCCGCCCCCAGTCGCTGAACCACGGGTACCCCGCGACGATGGACGTCTGGCTCTGGCCTTTGCCTTTGGTGGCACCGGTCTCCCGACCGGTGTCTTCGCCTTTGGTGGCACCGGTCTCCCGACCGGTGTTCTTCGTGCCCTCCCTCCTCACCACAAACTGATCCGCCCCCTCAATCACCACCGCCAGATCGTGCCACCGAGATGTCTTCATCTCGGTGCTCCTCGCGAGCAACTCCGCCGCGCACCCCCGCGGCAAACCCTCCACGCTCACCCGCGCCTTGTGCCCCGCCACCACCTCATCAAACCTTACCTCCGGCACCGCCCCATCCAGCGAGGCCGCGAACACCACCTCCGAATCGGGCTTGTTGCGATGGTCACACTCCAGCACGAACGTCCCCGGCGAGTACAGGTCCTCGACAAAGTCCATCCCGCGCTCGTGCTCGCGCACGTACTCAAAGTTCCGCCACCACTCCGGCTCGCACACAAACGCGGCCTTCTCCTTCCCGTCCCGCGCCATGCTCATCCACAGCTTCTTGCCCAGTTCCTCCGGCCCCGTCACCTCGCACCACCCATCGCCCCCCTCGCACGCGTACCCCGCGCGCTCCCGGAACAGCGCGTGGTAATCACGCAGCCCCACCAGCGGCTTGACCTCCAGCCACGCCCGCCCCCGCAGCCCCGTCACGCGGTACCGCACCAGCGCCGTGTTGCGCTCGCGCACCAGCGTCAGCTCGCGCGTCACCGTCACCTCATCATCCACGAGGTACGCCCACCGCACCCACCCCGCCCCCTGCTCGAACTGCACCAGCCGGTGCATCCCCTTCGGGTGGATCACGCCCCCGCTGAAACGGTAGCTCGACAGCTCAATCCGCTTCCCCCGCACCGCCTCGTCGCCCGCCTCCTCCAGCGCGATCCACTCAATCGCCGAGTGCAGCCCCATCACACGCCCCACCGGCGGCCGCATCGCCCCCACGAGCCAGCCGTGGTACCGCCGGTCCGGCACACCGTTCACCGTCCCCATCGCGAACCCGCCCAGCCCGTTGGTCAGCACCCACTCGCACCGCCCAAGGTCCCCGAGCTTCTCGATGTCCAGCTTGGTCGTCGACGTTGGCAATGGCACCTCCACCGGTGGCACCGGTCTCCCGACCGGTGCTCCTCCGCCGAGTCTACGACCATGCCACACCCCCATTAACCGCCCCCCTTGACCCCACCCCTCCACCCCGCAACCCTATGGAATGGGAACCCTCACCACTCAGGCCTCCTCCGCCCGCCCCTCTGCCCCAACGCCTGCCAGCAAG
>Ga0196963_10001814_pt1 | contig 13676 bp, 12 predicted proteins | sample S1_5metaG_FD_148600 | JGI IMG/M metagenome (GOLD analysis project Ga0196963, IMG submission 148600) | Soil microbial communities from Anza Borrego desert, Southern California, United States - S1_5 | ecosystem: Environmental > Terrestrial > Soil > Desert | place: USA: California | collected... | reverse complement strand
CATTCCGCGTGCCAGCTGGATGTGATCACCCGGTGGTCATCCGACGGCTGTCCCGCGCGTGAGTTCCACAAGCTGATCACGGGCAGTTCCAAAAAGCAGGCAGGGCCGACCCCGCTTGATCGGCCCTGCCATTCACCCGGGCGTGCGCTGCGAAACACCCCTACACGCACCGGGTCGTTCGTTGGAGCGGAAGCTCAGTCGGGGGCCTTCTCCTTCTGCTTCTTCTTCCACTCCTTCTTGTCCAGGTAGCGCTTGATGGCCTCGCGCTTGGGGTCCTGCCCGTTGCCGGCCCGCTTGCCGGGGCCCTTCTCGCCCCCGCCGCTGCTGGGCTGGGGCACGACCTCGGAGGGGTTCTCCTCCGGCTTGGCCTCGGGCTTCTTTTCGGGTTGAGCCTCGGGCTTCTTGCCGGCGCCCGGCTTCACCCCGTCCTTCTTGCGCTGGTCCATCTCGCGCTGGGCGCTCATCTCGTCCCGGAGCTTCTGGAGCTGGTCCTTGAAGGCCTGCTTCTGGGGATCGGTCAGCAGGGCGTGGATCTTGGCGTGTGTGTCTGCGGGCGTGGGGGCGCCGGCCAACAGCTCCTTGATCCGCTCCCGCGCCTCCTCGGCCTTGCGGGGGTCGGTCTGCTCCTCCATCGAGCCGCTCTTCTGCCCGTCCTTCTTGGTCACGCTGTTCTTGCGCTGATCCAGCTGGGGGCGGCGGTTCTCGCCCTGGCGGGCCAGGAACTCCATCGCCCGACGCCGGTCCTCGGGCGTCAGCATGCCGAGCAGTTCCCGCACCTCTTCACGGTGGTCCTCGCGATACTTGCCCATGCTCGAGGTGAAGGCCTCGTTGATGCGGCGGATCTGCGACTGCTGCTCGGGCGTCAGGCGGAGGTCCATGTCGTCGCTGTTGCGGAGGGACTCGACCGCCCGCATGAACAGCCGGTGGGGGATCTCGCCGCCCATCATCTCCTTGCCGCGGGCGCGGCCCGGGGCGAACTGCCGCTGCTCTCCGGCGACCCCCTCTTCTTTAACGGTGGGCCCCTTGAGAACGGGCTCGTCGCTCGCAGGCTGTTCCTTCGACTGGGCGAACGCACTCCAGCCGACGCTCACCGCCAGACCTGCCGCGAGGATCACGCTGAGTTTCATGCCAAGGTCTCCTGTTGCGGCCCAACGGCCGGCTGTAAGCCCTATTGCCAACACCTACCATCGGCCATGTCGATCACCAAGGAACTGGTCCGCGAGGCCCTGGGCACTGTTCGAACAGGGACCTCCGACCTTGCCGCGTGCCTTCTGCACGTCGCGGCCTGCGATACCTACGCCAGCGTGCGCCTGGGGCTGAACGCCAGCCCTGCCGACTGCCAGACCCTGGCCGCACAAGCCCATAACGCCTTGCAGACTAAAGCGCAATCGCAGGGCGTCAAGCTTGATTCCTTCATCGCCGAGTTCGTCGGCCCCGGCGGCAAGGTGGCTCACACGGCCCGGTTCGGCTCCATGAACCCGCCGCCGGCTGGTTCACAGGCAGGTTCGAAGCCGCCGCCCGCCACCGGCGGGCACACCCCCATCCCGGGCCTGCGCCCGGGCCAGCAGGGGGGTTCGCCCTCGGGTCTACCGGGAGTGCGGCACATTGTTGCGGTGGGTGCCGGAAAGGGCGGCGTGGGTAAGTCCACGGTGGCCCTCAACTTGGCCGTGGGGCTGGCGCGGAAGGGGCACGCCGTGGGCCTGCTGGACGCCGACATCTACGGCCCCTCGATGCCCACCATGCTGGGCCTTGAGTCCCACCAGACGCACGTGCTGGAGGGGATGCTCCAGCCTTTCCTGGTCCACGGCATCAAGGTGATGACGATGGGCAAGCTCGTGGAGCCTGACAAGCCGCTCATCTGGCGCGGGCCGATGGCGCATGGGGCCTTCAAGCAGCTCACCGAGCAGACGAACTGGGGCGAGCTGGACTACCTGATCATCGACCTGCCGCCGGGGACGGGCGACATCGCCCTGACCATGGCGCAGATGCTGCGCCTCACGGGGGCGGTGGTGGTGTGCACGCCGCAGAAGGTGGCCCAGGACGACGCGACGCGGGCCGCGCGGATGTTCCAGCAGCTCCAGATCGACGTGCTGGGGGTGGTGGAGAACATGAGCTTCTTCGTGGGCGACGACGGCAAGGTGTACGACATCTTCGGACGCGGCGGGGCCGAGCAGATGGCCGCGCGGCTGGGCGTGCCGTTCCTGGGGGCGGTGCCGATCACGATGTCGCTGCGGGCAAACTCGGACAAGGGCGACCCCACGGCCAACTTCACCGGCAGCGACCGCGCGGGGCAGCAGCTGGGGGCGACGCTGACCGCGCTGGTGGCGAGCGTGGAGCAGCAGGTGGCGGTCGCGGCGATGAAGTCGCAGGCCGCGCGGCCCAGTTTCTCGATCTCGTAAAGGCGGGTACCAAACACGGAGGCACGGAGGGCACGGAGCGGGGAATAGGAAATGGAAGCAGGATCGGATTGAAGGCGGGAGCATGAGACCCCTGCGTGATCGCCCCCGAGTTCTTTTCTGGTTCTGACTTTTCCTGTCTTCGCTCAGTGATCTCCGTGCCTCCGTGTTTGGTATTCCCCGCGGGCCATACTCTTGGGCCATGGCCGACGCCAAGCCCGAGCAGCAGCCGACGCAGATCAAAGAGACGATCACCTCGATCATCATCGCCTTCGCGATGGCGTTCGTGTTCCGCGGGTTCGTGATCGAGGCGTTCGTGATCCCCACCGGCTCCATGGCGCCCACGCTGCTGGGGGCGCACATGCGGTACAAGAGCCCGTACTCGGGCTATGAGTGGACGACCGGTCCCAAGGAGTACCTGGACCAGACCGGGACCGTTCCGGCCCCGATCCAGACCGGGGTGAACGTCAACGACCCGATGACGGGGCAGCCGCTGCCGGCGCGGAACACGCCGCGGTTGTGGGGCGACCGCATCTTCGTGATGAAGTACCTCTACTCCATCTACGACCCCAAGCGGTGGGACGTGGTGGTGTTCAAGAACCCGACGGACCCGGGCATCAACTACATCAAGCGGCTGATTGGCCTGCCCAACGAGATGGTGGCCATGATCGACGGCGATGTGTTTGTGCAGCCCGTCGCGCCCGGCGAGCAGGTGAACCCCGAGGAGCGGCTGTGGGGCGGCAACAAGTGGCGCGTCGCCCGCAAGCCCGAGGCAGCCCAGCGGGCCATGTGGCAGCCGATCTTCAGCAGCGAGTACACCCCTATTTCGGCCGCGGCGTACGTGGCCCCGTGGGTCGCGCCCCGCGACCAGTCCAACAGCTGGAAGCTGGCGGACCGCAAAGACTACGAGTACACGGGCCAGGCACCGACATCGCTGACGTGGCACCCCGGGCGGCAGATCACCGACTTTGTCGCGTACAACGAGACCTCGCCGGGGCGGTTCCAGGTGTTCCCCACGAGCGACATCCGGCTCTCGCTGGGCATCCGCCCGGAGAAGGAGGGCCAGCGCGTCGCGGCCGTGGTGAACGCCCGCGGGCACGAGTTCCGGGCGGAGGTCGCGGGCGCGGATGTCACGCTGCAGATGCGGCAGGCCGACGGCATCAACCCCGACGGCCCCTGGCAGCCGCTGGCGACGGCGAAGCTCGACCAGCCGCTGACGCCGGGCGTGGTGACCAACCTGGACTTCTGGCACGTGGACCAGTCGATGTCGCTGTTCGTGAATGACTCGCGCGTGGCGTACGCCGAGTACCACTGGTCGCCCGCGGAGCGGGTGCAGCGGTCGCTGGGGGTGGACCTCAAGCGCGTGCAGGGCGACCCCTTCTACCTCATGCAGCCCAACAACTACAAGCAGGCGGGGGCGCACTTTGAGTTCGCCGGTGGGCCCTTCACGCTCTACCGCGTAGCGATCGAGCGGGATATCTACTACCAGCCCGCCCTGTACAACTCGCTGAGCGGGCGCGAGGGGCAGCCCGGCAAGACGCTGTCGCCCGCGACCACGGCCGTGCTCAGTCCCAACCAGTTCTTCACCTGCGGCGACAACAGCCCGATGAGCCTGGATGGGCGGCTGTGGGGCCCGCACAACCCGTGGGTGGACGAGATCGACGACACCCACGGCGTGGTTCACCGCGACCTGCTCATCGGCAAGGCCTTCCTGGTCTACTTCCCCGCGCCGCGGCGCGGCCCCGTGCCTGTGCCGATCCCGGACTTCGGGTCGATGCGGTTCATCTGGTGAGGTGGGGGCCGAAGGGGGCATGAGCGACGCGTGCTGGGTGATGGTGGGGATCGCGCTGCTCGTGCCACTGTTCAAGGGCATGCAGATCTGGTGGCACCACCGCCAGCCGGCAACGAAGGGGCGGAACGCGACGTATCGGGATGAGCCGTGGGACGATCCGGCGGATTGATCGGACGAGTGGCGTTGGGTACGAGCCCGGAACGCAGTGACGGGTCCTCTTCGGGGCCGGCGACGAGGGCAGCACCGCCCGCTCACTTCGTTCGGGGCTCGTTACGAACGACGCGCTGGGGGCGAGCGCCTGAACCGTTCGGTACGAGCCCGGAACGCAGTGACGGGTCCTCGGGGTGATCGGCGGCGAGGGCAGCACCGCCCGCTCACTTCGTTCGGGGCTCGTTACGAACGACGCGCTGGTGGCGAGCGCCTGAACCGTTCGGTACGAGCCCGGAACGCAGTGACGGGTCCTCGGGGTGATCGGTGACGAGGGCAGCACCGCCCGCTCACTTCGTTCGGGGCTCGTTACGAACGACGCGCTGGGGGCGAGCGCCTGATCCGTTCGGTACGAGCCCGGAACGCAGTGACGGGTTCTCTTCGGGGCCGGCGACGAGGGCGGCACCGCCCGCTCACTTCGTTCGGGGCTCGTTACGAACGACGCGCTGGGGGCGAGCGCCTGAACCGTTCGGTACGAGCCCGGAACGCAGTGACGGGTCCTCGGGGTGATCGGTGACGAGGGCAGCACCGCCCGCTCACTTCGTTCGGGGCTCGTTGCGAACGTTTCTTGCGCTCCCCGGGCTCTCCGCAGCCCCGCCGCATGGCACAACTTTTGCACCCGGTGGGGGTCCGCCCCTTGCCAAGCCCGGCGTCAGGCCAGATACTCCCGGACCTGCCCCGGTTCGGGCACCTCGAGGAGAGGGCTTGGCCGGGGGCCCTGCTGCCGTGGCGCCCGCGTGGGTGTCCGGGTGCAGGGACAGGTGGTGGGTGTGTCGCAGTCCAACAGTCCGCACGGCCTCTCGCAGGCTCCTTATCCCCCTCCTCCTCTCTCCCTCCCGGGCGCGTGGCAACGGGGGAGAAGGTCCGCCGAAACGGCGAGAGGCCGGGTCAAGCAAAGGGAGCCACGCGAATGTCTTTCGAAGCCGTCGTCAACGCCCAGGCCATCGAGCTCGACCGTCTCTCCCTCGAAATGTGCGCCGCCGCGGGCTCGGGCCACCCCAGCTCCGCCATGTCCCTCGGCCACATCGTCACGGTGCTCATGTTCTCCGCCATGCGCTGGAGCCCCGAGTACCCCGATTACCCGACGTCGGATCGGCTGGTGCTGAGCGAGGGTCACGCAGTGCCGATCGTGTACGCCGCCGCCGCCAAGCTGGGCGTCATGGTGGGCAAGGGCGAGACCCGCAAGAAGCTCACCGTCGATGAGCTCAAGGGCCTGCGCATGGGCACCAGCATCCTCGAGGGCCACCCCAACCCGATGGAAGGCTTCCCCTTCTTCGACGCCGCCACCGGCTCGCTGGGCATGGGACTCTCCGTCGCCGCGGGCCTCGCGGAGGCCGCGCGCCTGGACAACATGGACAAGCGCATCTACTGCATCATGGGCGACGGTGAGAGCCGCGAGGGCCAGATCGCCGAGGCGATGGACTACATCATCGACCGCAAGCTCCGCAACGTGCTGCCCATCTTCAACTGCAACGACTACGGCCAGGCCGACCGCGTCAGCAACCAGCAGTCCGCCGAGGTCCTCGCCGAGAAGCTCAAGGCCTACGGCTTCGACGCCCGCATCATCGACGGCCACAGCCCTTCGCAGATCAAGAACGCCTTCGACGCCTTTGCGTCCCTTCAGGACAACCGCAACGGCACGCCCATGGCCGTCGTGGCTAAGACCGTCAAGGGCTGGGGCTGCCCCTCGCTCCAGGGCGCGGGCTGGCACGGCAAGCCGCCCACCGGCGACGCCCTCAAGAAGGCCTACGCCGAGCTCGACCAGAAGCGCGTCGAGGCGACCACCGCGCTCGCGACCACCGACCAGTTCACCATCCAGAACCCCGCCGACGCCCCCGAGCAGGACTACACCAGCCCCGAGTACCCGACGCTCACCGAGGCCATGAAGAAGTTCGACATGGAGTCGATGATCCACTCGGGCAACATGGCCACCCGCCGCGCCTACGGCATCGCCCTGCGTGCCATGGGCCAGGTCAACCCCAAGATCGTCGTGCTCGACGCCGACGTCTCCAACTCCACCTTCGCCGAGTACTTCAAGAAGGACACCAAGACCGCGCCGCGCTTCCTCGAATGCAAGATCGCCGAGCAGAACATGTACTCGGTCGCGGCCGGCGTCGCCGCGGGCGGCAAGGTCCCCTTCGCCAGCACCTTCGCCAAGTTCGTCACCCGCGCGTACGACCAGATCGAGATGGCGATCTACTCGGGCGCCAACCTCAAGATCGTCGGCAGCCACGCGGGCGTCACGCTCGCCGCCGACGGGCCCAGCCAGATGTCGCTGCCCGACGTCTCCTGGTTCCGCGCCTTCACCACCATGAAGGACCACCGCGGCAACCCCGGCTGCTACATCCTCCAGCCCAGCGACGCCTACGCCGCGTACGCCCTCACGCAGGTCATGGCCGAGTACGAGGGCGTCTGCTACATGCGGACGCTGCGGGCCGACACCGAGTTCATCTACAGCGACGACGTGGTGTTCAACCTCGGCGGCTTCGAGGTGCTCAACGAAGGCCGCGACATCTGTATCTGTGCCTCCGGCTACATGGTGCACGAGGCCAACAAGGCCGTCGAGCTCCTCGACAAGGCCGGCGTCTCCGCGACGCTCGTCGACCTCTACTCCATCCCCTTCGACACCGACGCGCTCCTCGACATCATCGGCGCCAACAACGGCCTGTGCATGACCATCGAGGACAACTTCGGCGGCGGCATCGGCTCCGCCGTGGCCGACGCACTGCTCGAAAGCGGCGACGCCTTCAAGCTCCAGCAGATGCACGTGAAGCGGATTCCGAAGAGCGCCCGGACGCCGGAGGAGGTGCTGGCGATGTGCGGCCTCACCGCGACTGATATCCAGAAGAACGTGATGAAGATGCTGGGGGTCTGAGAGCTCTCTTCCATACGTCGTTCCGGGGGCCGGCCCAGCGCCGGCCCTCGCTGTTTTTGAGCGCGTCCAAACACCGGCGTGAGAATCACTTGAGCGTAACCCCCCCGCGAGCGTGATTTAGGCAGCATCGCCGCGGCGGTCATGTATAGTGCCGGTGTGAGTCACCGTGTGGGAGACATCCGTTGAGACCCATCAAGACACTCCAGTCGCTGCTTGCCCGCGCGGGGGTCCTGGTCTTTCGCAAGCGGCTCCTGCCCTTCGGCATCGTCCCGGCGTACGACGTTGAGCGGCTCTTCGGGGCGCCGGCGACCATCCTGGACGTTGGCGCGAACATGGGGCAGACCGCGCTTGAGTACGCCCGCGCGTTCCCGGGAGCGAACATCTACGCCTTCGAGCCCGTGCCCGCGACCTATGAGCAGCTGCGCACCAATGTCGCGCACCTGCCCCGGGTGCGGGCCATCCCCTTCGGCCTGGGCGCGCGCGAGGAGACCGTCGCCATCGAGCTGGGGCAGGCGGATGAGCGCAACTCGGTGCTCAACCGCGCCGGCGCGGGGGCGACCAACACGGCGATGGTGCGGATCACTACCGGCGACCGCTGGATGGCCGGGGAGGGGCTAACCTCGATCGACCTGCTGAAGATCGACACCGAGGGCTTTGACGTGCAGGTGCTCCGCGGCTTCGAGGGCACCCTCGCGGCCGGGCGCGTGCGGGCCGTGATGGTGGAGTGCGAGTTCGACCGCGTGACCCCCGAGCCGCACTCCAACTTCCGCGATATCGACCAGTTGTTGGCGCCGCTGGGGTTCCGGGTGGTGACGTTCTATACGCACTGCGCGACGCCGAAGGGGATGGCGTGGGGGAATGTGCTGTTTGTCCACGCGGCTGCGCGGTCGCCCGCGACGGGTTCGGTTCAGGCCGAGACTGCGGGGGCGTGCTGAGATGACGCGCAGCTTGCCGTCGTGATGAGATTCGATCGCTTACGCGATCGGCTCTTTACTTTTCTTCCGCGATCAGCCGCTCCATCAGCGCCTTCTCGGCGGCGCGGTACTTCTCGACCGCGCGGGTGAGGGTTTCGCTGGCTTCGGCGGCGCCATCGCCGGTCTGCACGGCCTTGAGGGCCTCGCTGGCGGCGCGGAGGTCGCTCGCGGCCTCGGCGTAGGCGCGGGTGGCGTCGTAGAGCACCTGCGTGCTCAGCTCCTTGGTGGTGGGAGTGTGGAGCAGGCGCCAGGGCTGGCTGCGGATCTCGATGGCGGTCAGCTTGAGCTGGTCGCTCATCAGCCGCAGGTTGGCCATTGTGCGGTGCAGGCTGGGCGTCTCTTGCTTGACCACGGTGGTGACGGTGGCGAGCGCGCCGGAGAAGGTGTCGAGGGCGTCGCGTCCCTTGGCGAGGGCGTCGTTGAGGTGCGTGAGGGTCTCGCGGTCGAGCTTGGCGGTGGCGCTCTCGAGGTTGGCGAGGATCTGCGTGAGGCGGTCGCGGTTGTCGGCAACGAGGCGGCGGACCTCGGTGGCGGTGGCCGCGGCGTCATCGAGGGAGGTCTCCGCATTGCTGAGCATGGGGTCGAGGCGCTGGGAGGCCTTCTCGATGTTCGCTGCCGTGCGGTCGACGAGGACCGACCACTCGCTGAGCTTGCTGCGGAGCTGGTTGATGAGTGCCTGGGCGTCGGAGAGGCTGGTCTCGACCATCGGGCCGGAGCGCTCGATGAGGCCGGCGACGCGCGCGAGCGAGGCTTCGAGGGAGGCGAGGGAGGAGCGCATCTGCGACACCTGCTCGCTGCCGAAGCCGGCCTGAGCCAGGAAGGCGGGCGGCGCGAGCTTGCCAGGGACGGTGTCGCCGGTCTCGACCTTCGCAGTGGCGCCGATGTGCTGGGGCACGCGCCCGGTGCCGACGCTGGAGATGTTGATGCTGCTGAGCGTGCCGAGCAGGGGGAGCTGGAGGAAGACGCCGGCGTCCTCGTAAATGGTGACGTCCGCGCGGGTCTCGACATCGACGACGACACCGGTCGGCACGCCGTCCTGGCGGGCGAAGTCCACGGCCAGCACGCGCCCGATCCGCTGCCCCGCGAGCAGTACCTCGGACCCGGGCTTGAGGCCGGTGGCGCCGTCCTCCAGCGAGAAGCGGACGGTGAAGCGGGTGAGGCCGCTCATGGGCGGGACAGAGCTGAGCTTGAAGCTGGCCCAGACGCCAAGGGCGAGGGCCGTGAGCACGAAGCCGCCGGCCAGGATGTTGTTCCGCGCTGCGCGGGTGGACATGGGTGCACTCTATCACGTTGTGAACAAGCCCGGAACGCAGTGACGGGTCTGTGGGCGGAGCGGCGTCGAAGGTGGCACGGCCCGCTCACTGCGTTCGGGGCTCGTACCGAACGTCTATCGCAGTCCCTCAGCCCCGGGTGGGTTCGATACTGGGAACAGCCAGCGGCCTGGTCATTCCGAACAGCTCGCGTTCGAGCAGCCCCTGGTCGCGCCGGTCGGTGATGGGGCCCTGGGCGTCGCCGCGGAGGAACTGGCGGATCAGGCGCTCGTCGGGGGAGAGGGCCGCGGCGGCGTCCTCGGAGGTTTTGCGGACGCGGTCATACCACTCGCGGGTATTGACGGTGAGCATGCGGCCCTTGTCGAGCATGGCCATGCGGTCGGCGATGGTGAAGGCCGAGTCCATCTCGTGGGTGACGACCACGCTGGTGACGCCGAGCTTCTTGCTGAGGTCGATGATGAGCTGGTCGATCTGGGCGCTGGTGACGGGGTCCAGGCCGGCGCTGGGCTCGTCGTAGAAGAGGATCTCGGGGTCGAGGGCGAGGGCGCGGGCCAGGCCCGCCCGCTTCTTCATGCCGCCGGAGATCTGCGAGGGGTACTTGTCGGCGTGCTCGAGCAGACCGACGAGCTCGAGTTTGATCTTCACCTGGATATCGATGATGTTGCGGGAGAGCTCGGTGTGCTCCTGGATGGGCAGGGCCACGTTCTCCGCGAGCGTCATGGAGTTGAACAGGGCGCCCGATTGGAAGAGGATGCCGAAGCGCTTGCGGACCTCGTCGAGGCGCGCGGGGGTGGCGGCGGTCATGTCCTCGCCAAGGACGTGGATCGAGCCCTCCTCGGGGCGGAACGAGCCGATGATGAGGCGGAGCAGCGTGCTCTTGCCCGAGCCGCTGCCGCCCATGATGACCATGGTTTCGCCGCGGCGGACCTCAAGGTTGACGCCCTGGAGCACGGCCCGCCCGTCGAAGCGTTTGACCACGCCCTGGCACTGGATGACGGGCTCGTCCATGAGGGTCCCTTGCGCGCTCTGCCCGGCTGCCGCGGCGATCAGCCGCCCGACGGGGGCTTGGGCGTCTCCGCGGGAGTCTCCGTCGGCTGATCGGCCGGCGCGTCCGCAGGATTCTCGGGTGTGGGAGCGGTCGGCGCGTCGGGCTTGGAGCCGTCGGGCAGTGCTGGCGTCGTGGGGTTGCTGCCGGGGGGCAGGCGGGCGGGGTCCCACAGGGTCCACTTGCTGCCCTTGGGGCTGGAGATGATCACGTTGGAGAACTGCGGCTGCTGATTGTTCTTGCTGCTGCTTCGGCCGGCGGGGTCGAGCTGCAGCCAGGCGACGCCCGAGCCCTTGTCAAAGGTCATCACGAGCGGGAAGACGTCGTTGCGGCCTTGCGCGGCCTGGAAGGCGTCGGCCGAGCCCATGGCGGCCTTGCCGAACTCGATCAGCGTGCCGGGGGCGCCGGTCACGTGCCCGAGCTCCGCCTGGTAGGAGGACCGGAAGGTGTCAAGGTCGGCGTCGGTGATGCGAGCGTTTGCCTCGGGGGTCAGCATGGTGCGGAAGGTGGTGTAGTCGCCGGTATCAAGAGCGCGGAACTTCTCGGTGAGCGGCGTCGCCACCTCGCGCTGGTAGCCGGCCCACAGATGCCCGCCGCCGATCGAAAGCCCCAGCCACACGGCCGAGACCACGAGCGAGATGATGATGCCGGCGATCGCCAGCCCGCGGCCCACCAGGCGGCCGTTGCTGTTGGCAATGACGATGAGGGCGGCGACGCCGAAGAGCGTGCCCAGCACGGCGGGGCCGGGCGGGCAGCAGATCAGGGAAAAGACCAGCGACAGCACGGCCATGACGCTGGTCCGCTGCTCGACGTAGGGCTCGGAGGGGTAGTTGGGGTAGCCCGGGCTGTACTGGCTCATGACCCCGAGGGTATGCGGGCAACCCCGTCGATCACGTCATCGACCTCCGCAACCGGTCCACGCACTCGATGACGATGGCCGCACCCTGCTCGATCTCGGCCGGGGTGGTCTCGCGCGAGAGGCTGAAGCGGACCGAGCCGTGGGCGACCTCCTCGGGCACGCCCATGGCCAGCAGGACCGGGGAGGGGTCGAGCGAGCCGGAGCTGCACGCGGCCCCGGCGGAGGCGCACAGGCCGCGCTCGCTGAGGAGCATCAGCAGGGCCTCGGCTTCCAGGCGCGGGAAGCCGATGTTGGTGGTGTTCCAGATGCGTGGCACGGCGGCTGCTCCGCGTGCCATGGCGACGTCTTCGTCGCTATGTCTTCCAGTGGGAGTTCCGTTGACCACCGCATCCGGCACAGCCCTCACAACGAGCGATTCAAACCGATCCCTCAGTCCTTGGAGCCGCTCGCGCTCGCCCGCATTCTTAAACCACTCCGCCGCCTCCGCGCAGGCTACGCCCGCGCCGATGATGCCGGCGACGTTCTCGGTGCCGCCGCGTCGACCCAGCTCCTGGGTGCCCAGGACGCGCGGGCGCAGCCGCACGCCGCTGCGCACCCACAGCACGCCGACGCCCTTTGGCCCGTGGAACTTGTGGGGGGAGAAGGTCAGCAGGTCGCAGGGGAGTTCGGTGACGGGCTCCTTGCCGACCCACTGCGTGCCGTCGCAGTGGAACAGCACGCCGCGTTCCCGGCAGAGGCGGGCGATGTTGGCCACCGGCTGCACGACGCCGGTTTCGTTGTTGCACCACTGCACGCTGACGAGGCCGACATCCGGTGTCAGCTTGGCGGCGAGGTCGGCGAGGTCGATGAGGCCGTGGCTCGAGAGGCGGAGCCAGCGGGTGTGCCCGGTCTTCTCCAACTCTTCGCCAATGTCACGCACGGCCGCGTGCTCGGCCTTGGTGGTCACGAGCACGCGCCGCGATTCGGGCAGGGCGTGCAGCACGCCGCGGACGGCGAGGTCGATGGCCTCGGTGCCGCCGGAGGTGAAGGTGATCTCGCGGGCTTTGGCCCCGATGAGGTCGGCGGCGGACTGGCGGGCGAGTTCCACCTGCTGGCGCGCGGCCTGGCCCGCTCGGTGCACGCTCGAGGGGTTGTGCCAGTACTCGCGGAGGGCTGTTTCCACCGCGCGCACCACCGCCTCGCTGGGGCGCGTGGTCGCGTTGTTATCGAGGTAGATGATGCGGGAAGGGTATGAGGGCGTGCGCTGGGTGTGCTGTTCAGGGCCGCGGGTCAGAACGGGGCCTTCTCGCCGAACTTCGCCGCGAGGTCGCGCAGGTGCCGCTTGAGGTAGGTGTCCTTGCCGAACAGGTATTCCATCATTGCGCGGGGGATGGCGTGCTTTACGCGCCCGCGCTCGGTGAGCGTGACGCGCGTGCCGCCGCCCTCGGGTGACACGAGGTACTCCCAGTTGCCGCTGAAGAACTGGGCGTCGTCGGCGATGGTGCCGACCATGCGGGTGGGCGGCTGGATCTCACTGAACACCAGCACGAAGCTGTTGCGGCCCATCTGCTGCTTCCACACGGGGTGCCCGTCGCGGTCGGGCAGGCGCTCCAGTTTGTTGATGCCCTTGACCCAGTTCTTATGGCCGGCGATGTCGGCGATGGTGTCCCACACGACCTGCTGCGGCTGGTTGAGCGTGATGGCGGCGCTGGCGGTGTGCTCCTCGGGCAGGCGCTTGCCGAGAAGGTGCATGGTCAGGAGGAAGAGCGCGAGCAGGCCGATGGCGGCGAGGGCGATGTAGAGCCAGATCATGGTGGACAGCATACCGGCGGGTTTGGTGCGTGCGAGACCCGTTGGGAACGAGCCCGAAACGCAGTGACGGGTCCTCCGGTCAACCTTGCACGCAGGGCTGCCCGGCCCGCTCACTTCGTTCGGGGCTCGTTACGAACGGTCGCCGCAAAGCTCATGACTTGCGCGCGATCAGCACGCCTTCCCGGATCGGGACGCACGCGGTAACGAAGGCGGGGTCCGCGGCGACCGTCCGGTTGAACGTGTCCACCGCGTGCTGCTCGGGGGTGTTGCTGTCGATCCACCAGTTGCCGGCGCCCAGGGCGTTGTCGGCGATGAACAGACCGCCGGGGCCGGATCATGGGGCGGAGGTGCTCGAAGTAGGCGAGGTACTCGGTCTTGACGGCGTCGATGAAGGCGACGTCGATGGACGCGGGGCCGAGCTCGCGGGCAAGGCGGGGGAGCACGTCAAGGGCCGCGCCGCAAACCC
>Ga0196963_10001812_pt1 | contig 13680 bp, 9 predicted proteins | sample S1_5metaG_FD_148600 | JGI IMG/M metagenome (GOLD analysis project Ga0196963, IMG submission 148600) | Soil microbial communities from Anza Borrego desert, Southern California, United States - S1_5 | ecosystem: Environmental > Terrestrial > Soil > Desert | place: USA: California | collected... | reverse complement strand
GGGCATCCAGCGGCACGATGAGCACGCCGCTGCCGGCGCTCATCGCGACGCGGGCCGGCTGTCCGTCGCTGGTGCCCAGGCCACCCCACCATTCGGCATGCATGCGCGCCGCCGGCAGGCGCGCCGCGCACTGCCACGACAGTCGAAGCAGCCCGCTGCGCATGCCGTCGACGCCGAGGCCGCTCACATTTAGCGTTAGCGACGGCTGCGGCCCGCTGACGCGGTAGCGGCCGTCGCCCAGCGGCTGCAGGTCCTGCGGATGGAGCGCCGCGGCATCCAGCGCATGCACGTGCTGCATGCGCGAGCGCAAGCGGCTTTCCGACTTGCCCCAGCTTTGCGGGATCTCGGCGTAGTCGGCAACGGCGAAGGCCTTCTCGAACAAGGCCGAGCGTTCAGCCAGTGCCACCTCGCTGGCGGCGGCACCCGGGGCGGCGCGATCGATGAGGTCCGCCACGATCAAGCCCTGCGCCACGCGCGGCGCATAGTTCTCGACGACATGCCGGTACAGCAGCGGGCTGCGCAGCGCGAGGCCACCGCCGTCATGGCGGATCGTGTCGGCGTCCAGCAGCGCCATGCGCGGTGGGCGCGCGGACAGCGCGGCGACGTCGCGCTGCTGCTGGAGCGTCGACACCATGTTGTAGGGCGCCGTCACTGCAACCGGCGCGGGCCGGCCGAGGTAGGCGTACTGGGCGTTGCGGTTGGTCAGGTCGAGGTAGGACTCGCCGGGCACGAGGCGCTCGGACAGCGCGGCCTGGATGCGCTGCAGCCGCGTCCATTGCGCGTCATCGACCAGCGTGAGCCCGAGGCCCGGCAGGCCGGCATCGCGGCCGTCCCGGGCCGGCCCGCTGCCCATGCGCGGTGCGGCAGCGGCCATCAAGGTCCCCAGCATCACCGGTGCCGGGTTCAGCGCCGAGGCCATCGCCGCGACCAGCAGCGCGCCGGCAGCACGCCTGGCACCGTGCCAGCTGGACCACAACGCCAGCGGCAGCAGCAGCGCCCAGGCCAGACCCGCCACCTGGCCGGGCCGCGACAGCGACGAAGGGTCGATGCGCCCCATCGAATACGGCATCAGCAGCAGGCAGAACAGCGCCACCACGGCCGCCGGCCACCAGCGCAGCGGCTCCGCGGTGCCCGAACGCCAGACGCGCCAGGCCCAGATGCCGCACCAAGCCAGCACCGCCATCCAGGACATGCGCATGGCCTCGAACAAGAGCCCCTGCGGCGCACCTGCGCCCCAACTGATGGCCCATGGGATGCCGTAGGCCTGCTGGTTGACCGCACCGTTCTCGGCGACGTAGCGCAGCGCAGCGAACAGCATGCGGCCCATGGGTGTTGATGCCAGCAGCAGCGCCAGGGCGGCAACCAGGCCCAGCGGCAGCGCCCGACGGCCATCGGCGTCCCGCCACCAGCGCCAGGCGCAGAACAGCGCCAGCGGCGCGGCCGCGACCGTGGCGACGACGCCGAAGGGCGGCGCCGCCAGGATCAGCAGCGGCACGCTGGCACACCACGCCAGCAACCAGCGGCCGGGTTGGCGGATCAGGCCGGGTGCGGTCCACAAGCACCACACCGGCACCAGCAGCAGCCACGCTGCGCGTGTACCGATCAGCACGACGGCCACAAAGGCCAGCGCGATGCTGCCGGTGCGCGCGTGCAGTGCAAGAAAGGCGGCGCCGCCGAGCAGCGCGAAGGCCAGGCGCGAGCCCTCCAGCGCCGTGCCGGCCAGGCCGTCGTGGAACAGCAGCGCCAGCGCCGTGCCCAGGTCGTCCTCCACCAGGCCGTGCGGCGGCAGGTAGTCGACGTAAGGCCAGGCGCCGGCACGGTAGGCCATCAGGCCGAGCAGGCGCTCGCCGAAGTGATAGTCGTCAGGGCTGATCTGTGGCGGCGAGGCGGCGCCCAGGCGCACCGCGATCAGCAGCGCCATCCACGCCCAAGGCGACAGCAGCGGCAGCAAGGCGGCACCGGCATCGGACACCGCCGGTGCCGGCCGGCGCCACATCCGCTTCAACACGTCCACCAGGCCCCAAAGCACCAGCAGGCCGATGACCGGCGGCAAGGCCGCCGTCATCGGGTGCGGGGTCTGGCGACCATCGGGCGCCACCAGCTGCGGCGGCAGCAGGCACAGCAGCAGCAGCGGCAACGCGGCCTGGCCCAGCGGCAGCCACCAGCGCAGGATGCGCTGCGCGCGCTCGCCCGGGGCCAACGCCAGCAGCCCGCCCAGCAGCAGGCCGGCCAAGGCGGCCTTCGGCGCCCAACCCATGATCTGCTCGGCCATCGCCGCGGCGCCCGGCAGCAAGCGGCCCAGCGCGCAGGCCAGGGCCAGCGGCCAAGCTGCCAGCAGCAGGCCGCCCAGCAGCGCCAGGGTGGCACGCTCCGGATCGGCCGCCTCGTGGCGGCGCAGCTGCCGCTGGGTGGCCCAGGCCAGCAGCACCAACCCGAAGGCGGACAGCAGCAGCAGCCCGCGTTCGAGCGCCCCGCCCATCAACACCGACGCGCCGGTGACCACGGCGGGCAAGGCCCACCACAGCAGTTGCGCGCTGTACCGCTCCGCCACGGCCTCGCCCTGGTGCCGCGCCAGCGCGGCCTGCAGGCGCAGCTGCCATGTCCCCGATGCCACGAAGACCGCGATGGCCAGTGGACCGGCCAGCAGGTCCTGCAGCTTCGCACCGTGGTACCACGCCAGGCTGCCGACGATGAAGTCACCATAGGGCTGCGCGGTGTCGATCTTCAGCGCCAGCAGCAGCGCAACCACCGCCGGCACCAGGGCGGCGATGAAGGCAGCCGTGCGCAGCAGCAGCGAGGGGCTCACATGACCCCCTTGGCGGCGCGCGCCACCCCCCCAAGGGGGAGTGAGCCCTTCGGGCGGCCGTGCGGACTCATAGGACCCCCTTGGCGCTGCGCGCCATCCCCCCAAGGGGGAGTGAGCCCTTCGGGCGGCCGTGCGGGCTCACGCCCGCCCCGGGTCGTACCCGCCCCGGCAGGCCCGCAGCAGCACCTGCATCACCTGCCAATTGCCCCGCACGCTGCTGATCTTGGTCGGCACCTCGCCCGGCGGGTAGCGCCGTGCGGTGGGCAGCTCCAGGCAGCGGAAGCCGAGTCTCGGGGCGCGGTGCGACAGGTAGGCGAGCAGCTCATAACCCGCAAAGACAGCGCGGAACGGCGCCACGCGCGGATCCAGCAGCAGCCGGCGGCTGTAGGCGCGAAAGCCCTGCGTGGTGTCGGTCCAGCGGAAACCCGAGGACCAGCTGAGCAGCGGCGCATGCACGAAGCGAATCGCGAAATCGCGCGAGGCCGGCGTGTTCTCGGCCACGCCGCCGTCGAGGTAGCGCGAAGCCTGCACGAAGTCCACGCCGTCTTTCAACGCGGCGATGAAACGCGGGATCGCCTCGGGGTCGTCCTTGTCGTTGCCGTCGATCGTGACGATGCCCTCGTAGCCCTGCTGCAGCGCGAAGGCATAGGCGCAGCGCAGCTGCGCGCTCAGGCGGCCCGGTCCGGTCTTGACCAGCAGCCCGCGCACGCCCGCCGCGCGCAGCGCATCGAGCGCCAGCGAGCCGTCGGTGCTGCCGCCGTCGACCAGCACGATGTCGGCGATGGCCGGGATGTCGAGCGCCGCCATGCGGTCGAGCAGGCGGCGGATGCGCGCGCCTTCGTTGATGACCGGCACGACGACGCAGTGCGCGCGCTGGCGGCCTTGCCACAGCGGCAGCTCGAAGGCCGGCACGTCCCATCCGGCGGGAAAGGCCGGCAGAGCGGGAAACGTGGGCGGAGCCGGCGCATCGGCGTTGGAGCGGAGGCTGTCGTCGTTCATCGTCAGGCCACCTTGGCCGTCAGCAGCACCACGCCGGCGATCACCAGCACGATGCCGGCGCCGGTGGTCCAGTGGAAAGGCTCGCGGAAGACCAGCACCGACAGCGCCGCCACCGTGGCGACGGCCCCGGCCGTGAGCACCGGGTGCGCCACGTTCAGCGGCAGGCGCGCCAGCGCCGCGGCATACAGCAGGAAGGCCGCGCCGTACAGCGCCAGCCCGAGCCAGAACGGCCAGTTCGCCAGCGCCGCCATCGGATCGGACAGCGAGGGGAATCGCCGCGGCGGCAGCATCGCGAACTTGACGAGCACGCTGGCGCTGGCGTTCGAGGCGATGCCCAGCAGCAGGATCAGCCACTTCATCGCGCCGCCTCGGCGGCCGTGGCGGCAGCGCCGCCATAGTGGGCCTGCGCCACGCGCAGGGCACGCTCGATGGCTGCCAGGTGCGGCTCGTCGCGCGTCGCCAGCATCTCGATGCTGAGCACATGGCGTGGCAGCGCCTGGCGCAGCGCCGCGGCGACGGCTGCGTGCGCGGTGCCGCCGTCGCCCAAGGGCACCAGGTCGGGCTCGCTGAGATGAACGTGGCCGACCAGCGCGGCATGGGCGGCCAGCACCTCGCCGGGCGGCTCGTGCTGGATCGTCAATGCGCCGGTGTCGAGCTGCAGGCGGATCGCGGGGTGCGCGACCACGGCCACGACGCGCGCGGCCTCGGCATGCGTCAGCATGAAGTTGGCGCCGTAGCGCTCGGGATTGGGCTCGAGGCAGACCACGACACCCGCGGCCTGCGCGATATCGCCGAGGCGGCGAAAGAATGGCACGGCGGCCGCCTCGGCGGCCATGTCGTCCAGGCCGCTGCGATCGCGGTTCTTCGGCGACCCGAAGGTCAGCCGCGGCACGTCTCCGGCGGCCGCGAGCCCGGCGGCGATGCGGCACACCGCCTGCAGGTGGTCCAGCATCGCCTGCTGCACGGCCGGCGGGCCGAAAAGGTTCAGCCCGCTGGTGCCGAAGAGCAGCGCCTGCATGCCGGTGACCGCGATGCCCTCGTCGGCCCAGCGGCGGCGCACGGCGTCGATCTCGGCGTCGCGCGCCGCGGCCGGTTGGTCGAAGTATTTGCCGGGCGCCAGGTCCACCGCATCGATGCCATAACGTCGCAAAAGCGCGGCCACGTCGGCATCTTCGGTTGGGTCCCAGGCGATGTTGGAGATTGCGATCCTCATCGCGCCGTCCCTTCCGCCGCCGCCGGGGCCGGCGCCACGGCGGGCAGGCTGCGTGGCTCGGATTGCGCATAGGCCCGGATGGCCAGCAGGGTCTCGCGCCGGCTGTACGCATAGGCGCCCTGCCCGCCGAAGACCCCGGCATGGCGGCTGCGCAAGTCATAACGCGCCGGCGGGTTCGGCAGCTGGTTGTCGAAGGCCCGGCCGAACGCCTCGCGCGCCACCTCGGCCACGCTGACCGGCTCGCCGGCCAGGTGCACCAGCGGCAGTCCGGCCTCCAGCGCGCGCAGCAGGTCGGCCCACAGGTTCACCATCGGGTAGAACTGGAAAACGCCGCGCGCATCGATCGCGTGCAGGTTGTTGTCGTTGAGCAGATCGAAGAGCGCGTTCTTGCGCAGTCCCGGCCCCACCAGTCCGGGCAGCCGCACCACCAGGCACTGCTCGAAGCGCTGCTGGCAGAAGCGCTCGAGCAGGCGCCGGTGCAGGCCATAGGCATGCAGCGCGCTGTCGTCGGCCGGGCTGTCCTCGTCGACGCCCTCCGGCTCGCGGAACACGTCGACGGTGCTGACGAGCACGAAGCGCCGGCACTGCAGCGTGTCCAGGTGGCCGGTCAGCGCGTCGATGTTGCGGCGGTCGGCCTCGGGCTCGCGGTTGGCGATCCACTTCTGCGCCGGTGCCGCGGCGCACACCACGGTGTCGAATCGGCGGCCGTCGATTTCGGCGATGTTGGTCGAGCGGTACAGCGCGTCGAAGCCGGTTTGCCGCAGCAACGTACTGCCGACGAAACCGCTCGAGCCGATCAGGGCATTCGCCATGCTTGTCCTTCAGTTCAGGCCGTCGAAACCAGGCCGTCGAAGCGCTCGGCGTCGAGCCGTTCCAGCGCATCGTAGATGTTGTCGATCTTGCCGCCGAGCACGGAGTAGCAGCCCGGCAGCGCCTCGTGCCGCTCGAAGAGGATCGGACGGCCGTCGTCGCCCTCGTTCTTGACGAGCACGGTCTTCACCTCGAACAGCGAATCCGCCTGCCGGGCCTGCGCCAGCACCGGCAGGTAGCGCGCCACGTCGCGTTGCATGCGGTCGAAGCGCGAGGCGCGTTCCACCTCCGCCAGGCGCTGGTAGGGGTCGGTGCCCGGGGCATCGGCGAAGTGCAGGTGCGGCGTGTACCGCACGTGCGACAGCGTGTGCAGGCCGCGTGACGGGAAGGGCATCATCGAGAAGAAGGGCCCGTCCATCACCGTGATGCCGACCCCGCGCAGCGGCGGCGGGCAGTCGATCAGCGCCATCTCGGTCAGTTCGTGCTTCAGGCGCTGGCGAGTCGGCGCCCAGTCGCCGCCGATCTGGTTCAGGCCGCTGTAGGTGCAGTTGACGACGACGCGGCAGTCCAGTGTCATCACGGCACCGGGCGGCCCTTTCGCCGCGCCGCCACCGTCGGGCTGCATCTGAACGCGCAGGCCTTCCGGGCCGCGATGCGCCACGCCGGTGACGCGGGTGCACAGGTGCAGTTCCACGGCGTCATCGCGCAGCGCCTGCTCGGCCCAGCGCCGCAGCGCGGTCGCATCGAAGGCGTATTCGTCCACCTCGAACACCTGCTCGATGAGTCGCGGCTCGAAAAGCCGCCGCTGAGCGGCCGGCGCGGGCACGAGCCGCGCACCGATGTCGCGGCAGAAGCGCTCGAACTGGCGCCCGGTGACCTTGGAGTTTCTCCGCGCGATGGCGTACAGCGCCTGGAAGTCGCGCCTCACGGCCTGCGGCCAGTCGCGCACGAAGCGCGGCAGGTTGATGCGGCTGCGGTACGCCGTGGTGAAGCTGCGCGGGTAGTGGTAGCCGTTGTGCACCCGCGCCTGGTTGTTGAAGGACGCGCGCCCCAGCAGCAGCGGTTCCCGCTCCACCAAGGCGACGCGCTTGAGTCCGCGCTGGCGCACCAGGTAGCTGGCGATCGCGGCGCCATAGAAGCCGCCGCCGATCACCACCGCATCGCGGCGGCCGCCGGCGGTCATGGCACGGGCTGGCGGGCGAACGCGCTGGCCCCGTCTTCGATGTTGAGCTTCTCCCGTCGCGTCATTCGCGCGCTGGTGAACTCCTGGCCGACGTGGTACAGCGGCCCTTCGTTCGTCATGCGCGCCATCTGCAGGATGTACTCGCCCAGCACCAGCAGCACCAGCGAGATCAGGAAGAACATGCCGGACTGCTGCAGCGACAGGCTCATCCAGCCCGGCGCCACATCCTCCTTCAACAGGCCGATCAACACGACGTATATCGCGTAGGCCAGGTTCGCCACCGCGCCGAAGAGCGACAGCGTGGTCACCAGCCGCATCGGCGCGCGCGTGCTGGACACCAGCAGCCGCATGCCGTGGTCGATGCTTTCGCGCACCGCCTTGCGTTCGGCCAGCTTGGGCGGGCTGCTGTAGTCCAGCGTGGTCCGCGCAAAACCGGCGGTAGCCGGCAGGTGGCGGTAGCTGGTGGCCGGCTGCGGGTGCTGCAGCAGGAAGTTCACCACGCGGCGGCTCAGCACGCGGTAATTGGGCGCCTCGCGCGACAGGTGGATGCCGCCGAACCAGCGGTACAGCGCATTGAAGGCGCTGAACGCGACGCGGTAGGCCAGGCGCTGCGCCGGCTTTTGCTCATTGCGCGCGAACACCACGTCGGCGCCGCCAGCGGCCTGGTCCAGCATCTGCGCAAGGAAGCGGACGTCGTCGGTGAGCGGGTCCACGACCGCGACGAAGTCGCCCAGTGCATTCTCCAGCCCGACCCAGCAGGCCGTGTCCGCATCGACCGCCTTCGTCAGCGCATACACCTGCAGGTTCGGCAGCCCCCCCTCCCCGGCCAGGCGCTTCAGCACCTGCACGCTGTCGTCCTCCGAGGCGTTGTCGACGACGATCAGCTCGTAGTCGCTGGCCAGCGCCGCCACCACGCCAGTGGCCTCGGCCAGCAACCCGGGCAAGGCATCCGCGCGATTGCGCAGCACAAAGACGACCGACAGGAAGACAGGAAACGGGACCATCGCCTGGGATTGATAACGCCTGAAAAATGCGGCCATGAGCTCGGCGCGCCGGGCGGCATTCTAGGCGGGCCTCGCGGGACGGTGCGGTCCGCCCAGCGCCCGCCCCCAGCCCGCCCGGAAGCAGATGCCCGAGCCGAGGCCAAAAAAACGAAGGCCGACCTCATCGGTCGGCCTTCATCCGGAACGCTGGTGGAGCCGGGGGGAATCGAACCCCCGTCCGCAAGCCATCGCCGGCCAGTTCTACATGCGTAGCTGTCTGATTTGAGTCTCGCGGCCCCGGTCGCGCAGCAGCACGCTACCGGATCCGCCAGTCACTTGAGTCTCGCTCCGCCCCGAGTGACCCGAGGCGGCACCAGCCAATGTGAATGACCTCGCAGCCGTCAACCCTTGCGGATCTCAGGCCCGGCCCATTGGCCAACCGTTGCGAGGCTCACCGGTTTTAAGCGGCGAGGGCGTACGAAGTATCGTTCGCAGTTACTTTGTTTCCAGATGGATTTACGAGCTACCCTGGCGCTCGGCATGCCCTGAACCGACTCCGTACCCACGTCGAAGCCAGGTCGGCCCCGGAACCGCGTAGTTTAGGCCAATCGCAGCCAGTTCAAGAGCTGTGCGGGTTCTTGCAGGATCGCGTCGGCGCCCCAGGCGTCGATCTGCTCGCCCTGCCCGAGGTAGCCCCAGCCCGCCGCCAGGGTCGCCATGCCGGCGGCACGGCCGGCCTGCATGTCGCGATGGTCATCGCCGACATACACGCAGCGGGCCGCCTCGCGGCCGAGCCGCCGCGCCGCCTCCAGCAGCGGCGCGGGATGGGGCTTGGCGTGGGCCGTGGTATCGCCGGCGATGAGCACCCCGGCACGGCTGTCGAGGCCCAGGCCGCGCACGACCGGCTCGGCATAACGCGTCGCCTTGTTGGTGACGATGCCCCAGGGCACGCCGGCGGCGGACAGCGCCTGCAGCACCGGTTCCACCGCGTCGAACACCCGCGTGCGGTCCAGCAACCGCTCGGCGTAACGCGCCAGGAAGGCGTCACGCAGCGGCTCGAAGCCGTCCTCGCCGGGCTTCAGACCGAAGGCGACGCCAACCATGCCGCGGGCGCCCGCACCCACCATCGGCCGCAAAGATTCATAGGGCAGCGCGTCCAGTCCATGTTGCGCCCGCAGGTCGTTCGCCGCGCCCGCGAGGTCGGGCGCGCTGTCGATCAGGGTGCCGTCGAGGTCGAAAAGCACGGCGTCGATCGGGGGAAGCGTGCGCGCGTTCACAGGGCCGCCCTCGGTGCGCAGCGCCGCTGGAACCGTTGGGATGTGGCGATCCGCGCACCCACTGGACTGCCTGCGGGCTGCGAGTTCCGGTATTCGCCCTTCGGGCGGCCGTGCGGTCTCATGCCGGACGCCTGCAGGCCAGCAGGTAGTTCACCGAGGTGTCGTCGCTCAGCCAATACCGTTGCGTCAGCGGGTTGTATTCCATGCCCCGGAAACCATGGACCAGCAGCCCGGCCTCACGCGCCCAGCGCGCCAGTTCAGACGGGCGGATGAACTTGGCGTATTCGTGGGTGCCCTTGGGCAGCAGTTTCAGCACGTGCTCGGCGCCGACGATCGCGAAAGCGAAGGCCTTGGCGTTGCGGTTGATCGTCGAAAAGAACACCCACCCGCCCGGTTTCACGAGCGTCGCACAGGCATGCACGACCGAAGCCGGCGCCGGCACGTGTTCGAGCATCTCCATGCAGGTCACCACGTCGAAGCCGGCAGGCCGCTCGACCGCCAACGCCTCGGCCGCCTGTTCACGGTACTCGAGATTCTCGATACCCGCCTCCATGGCATGCAGCTGCGCCACCTTGAGCGGCTTCACCGACAGGTCGATGCCGAGCACGTCCGCACCGCGGCGTGCCATCGACTCGGACAGGATGCCGCCACCGCAACCGATATCGACCACCGTCTTGCCGGAGAGCTGCGCGAGACCGTCGATCCAATCGAGCCGCAGCGGGTTGATCTGGTGCAGCGGGCGGAATTCGCCTTCGGCGTCCCACCAGCGGTGGGCCAGCTCGCCGAACTTCGCGAGTTCTTGGGGATCGGCATTGATCATGGTGCGGCGATGCTAACGGGCTGCGGCCCGGGCGCTCGAGAAATGCGACCGGCGGGCAAACGCCGGGCAACGTTCAGACGCAAAAAACCCCGCCGCGGCGGGGTTTTCGACGAGCCGAAAGCGTTACTTGCGGCTGCGGGTGCCGACCACTTCGATTTCGGTCCGGCGGTTCTTCGCGCGGCCTTCGTCGGTCTTGTTGTCGGCCACGGGCTGCTTCTCGCCCTTGCCTTCGGTATAGACGCGGTTCTTCTCGACGCCCTTGCTCACCAGGTAATCCTTGACGGCTTCGGAGCGGCGAACCGACAGTTTCTGGTTGTAGGCATCGCTGCCGATCGAATCGGTGTGTCCGACGGCGATGATCACTTCCAGGTTGATGCCTTGGGTCTTGCTGATCAGGTCATCCAGCTTGGCCTTGGCTTCCGGCTTCAGCACCGACTTGTCGAAGTCGAAGAAGGCGTCGGCGGCGAAGGTGACCTTCTCGCTGACCGGAGCGGGCGGGGCGGGCGGCGCGGCAGGCGCGGCCGGGGCGGGTGCCGGGGCCGGCGCAGCGGGCTGCGCAGCAGGCGGCGGCGGCGGCGCGACCGGCGCGGGCGGAGCCTTCAGCTCGCCGTCGCAACCCGGGGCGGCAGTCGCCGGCGTCCAGAAGTTGTTGCGCCAGCACAGCGTGCCATCGCCGTTGCGCCAGACGGTGGCGTTGTCAGCCGCGCGCCAGTTGTCCACCGTCTTGGCCTGCGCGAACGCGACCATCGGAGCGGCCAGCGCGGCCGAAGCGAAGAGCACCGCCACCTTGTTCAGTTTCTTCATGATTCTCCTCTCGAGGAAAGCCGCAGTAGCCTGCGATATGTCCAAATCGATCGCCAAGAAATGCCGGCAAAAACTCGGGTAGGCGAGCCTTCACCACCGACGACTCATTGTGCCAGCACGATGCACGGCAACCGCCATTTTGGCGGGCCTGGGCAAGATGCCCCGGATCGATGTTGCTCGGCCGCTACAGCGGCCCGCCCCTTAGAATGACGGGTCGCCGCGCGGGCCGTTCCGCCGTGGCCGCCTATTGCCTCGACTCCGGGGCCGCCCGCTGAATGACCCAGTTCGCCAAGGAAACACTCGCCGTCAGCCTCGAAGAGGAGATGCGGCGTTCGTACCTCGACTATGCGATGAGCGTGATCGTCGGGCGCGCACTGCCTGACGCCCGCGACGGCCTGAAGCCGGTGCACCGCCGCGTGCTGTTCGCGATGCACGAGCTCAACAACGATTGGAACCGACCCTACAAAAAGTCGGCCCGCATCGTCGGTGACGTGATCGGTAAATACCACCCGCATGGCGACACCGCCGTTTACGACACGATCGTTCGGATGGCGCAGGATTTCTCGCTGCGCCACATGCTTGTCGACGGCCAGGGCAATTTTGGTTCCGTGGACGGCGACAACGCGGCGGCGATGCGTTACACCGAAATCCGTCTGTCGAAGATCGCCCATGAAATGCTGGCTGATATCGACAAGGAAACCGTCGATTTCGCGCCCAACTACGACGGCTCGGAGAAGGAGCCGACGGTATTGCCGACACGGCTACCGAACCTGCTGGTCAATGGCGCTGCCGGCATCGCGGTCGGCATGGCCACCAACATTCCGCCGCACAACCTCAACGAGGTGGTCGACGCCTGCCTGCACCTGCTGAAGGCGCCGCAGGCCACGCTGGAAGAGGTGATGGAGATCATTCCGGCGCCGGACTTCCCCACCGCCGGGATCATTTACGGCATCAACGGCGTGCGAGAGGGCTACCGCACCGGCCGCGGCAAGGTGATCATGCGCGCCCGCTGCCACTTCGAGGACATCGACCGTGGCCAGCGCCAGGCCATCGTCGTCGACGAGATTCCGTACCAGGTCAACAAGAAGACGCTGCTGGAACGCATTGCCGAGCTGGTGCACGAGAAGAAGATCGAGGGCATCAGCCACATCCAGGATGAGTCCGACAAGTCGGGCATGCGCGTCGTCATCGAGCTCAAGCGCGGTGAAGTGCCCGAGGTGGTGCTGAACAACCTGTACAAGCAAACGCAGCTGCAGGACACGTTCGGCATCAACATGGTCGCGCTGATCGACGGCCAGCCGAAGCTGTGCAACCTGAAGCAGCTGCTCGACATCTTCCTCGAGCACCGGCGCGAAGTCGTCACCCGCCGCACCGTGTACGAGCTGCGCAAGGCGCGTGATCGCGGCCACGTGCTCGAAGGCCTCGCAGTAGCGCTGGCCAACATCGACGAATTCATCGCGATCATCAAGAACTCGCCGACGCCGCCGGTGGCCAAGAGCGCGCTGATGGCCAAGAGCTGGGATTCGTCGCTGGTGCGCGAGATGCTCGCCCGTGCCGAGGCCGATACGCCCGGCGGCCGCTCCGCCTACCGGCCCGAAGGCCTGCCGGCCCAGTACGGCCTGCAGCCCGACGGCCTGTACCGCCTGTCGGACGACCAGGCCGGCGAGATCCTGCAGATGCGCCTGCAGCGCCTGACCGGGCTCGAGCAGGACAAGATCATCGGCGAGTACAAGGAGGTCATGGCGCAGATCGCCGACCTGCTGGACATCCTCGCCCGCCCCGAGCGCGTCACGACCATCATCTCGGAAGAGCTGACCGCGCTGAAGGCCGAGTTCGGCGGCACCAAGCTGGCGGCGCGCCGCAGCGTCATCGAGCACAACGTGCAGGAACTCGGTACCGAGGACCTGATCACGCCGACCGACATGGTCGTCACGCTCAGCCACACCGGCTACATCAAGAGCCAGCCGCTGACCGAGTACCGGGCGCAGAAGCGTGGCGGCCGCGGCAAGCAGGCGACGCAGACCAAGGAAGACGACTGGATCGACCAGCTCTTCATCGCCAACACGCACGACTGGATCCTGTGCTTCAGCAACCGCGGCCGCGTCTATTGGCTGAAGGTATGGGAAGTGCCCCAGGGCTCGCGCAACTCGCGCGGCAAGCCCATCGTCAACATGTTCCCGTTGCAGGCCGACGAGAAGATCACCGTCGTGCTGCCGCTGACGGGCGAGTTCCGCAGCTTCCCGGCCGACCACTACGTGTTCATGTGCACGGCGTTGGGCACGGTGAAGAAGACGGCGCTCGACGAATTCAGCAACCCGCGCAAGGCCGGCATCATCGCCGTCGACCTGGATCCGGGCGACCACCTGATCGGCGCCGCGCTGACCGACGGCAAGCACGACGTCATGCTGTTCTCCGACGGCGGCAAGGCGGTGCGCTTCGACGAGGACGACGTGCGTCCGATGGGCCGCCAGGCGCGTGGCGTGCGCGGCATGATGCTCGACGACGGCCAGCGCGTGATCGCGATGCTGGTGGCCGAAGACGAGACGCAGAGCGTGCTCACCGCCACCGAAAACGGCTATGGCAAGCGGACGTCCATCACTGAGTACACCCGCCACGGCCGCGGAACCAAGGGCATGATCGCGATCCAGCAAAGCGAGCGCAATGGCCGCGTCGTCGCCGCCACGCTGGTGCGTCCGACCGACGAGATCATGCTGATCACCGACCGTGGCGTGCTGGTGCGCACCCGGGTCTCCGAAATCCGCGAACTCGGCCGCGCGACCCAGGG
>Ga0196963_10001811_pt1 | contig 13686 bp, 10 predicted proteins | sample S1_5metaG_FD_148600 | JGI IMG/M metagenome (GOLD analysis project Ga0196963, IMG submission 148600) | Soil microbial communities from Anza Borrego desert, Southern California, United States - S1_5 | ecosystem: Environmental > Terrestrial > Soil > Desert | place: USA: California | collected... | reverse complement strand
CCAGCGACCCGGTGAGCAGCCAGCCAGTCCCCTGTGCCACGGCTTGTACGCCATTCTGCAGCTTGCGGGGTTGGCCATTCTCAAAAGCAGGCACACGCAGCTTCATTACGGCCAGCGCTGCTTTTGTTCCGTTCTCCATAAAAGCAAAGGTTACGGTATCATCAGTGTGAACGATGGCTTCTTTTGTTTCGGGGATCTTTTCCGGGTCGGTATCAATGCGTGGGGCGCCCGTAGCACGCTGGATCACGAGATTCAGGGTGGATTTTACAACTTCCAGTTGCTGCGGTGAGCCACCCAGCAGCACGGTAGCGTTCAACAAATAAATCTGTAATGGCACATCTCCGTTTGCCAGCCGCTCTACCTGGTTCATTCTGCCTATGTCCTGAAGCAATTGCGCAGCAGGCAGGTTGCCGGAAGGCAGCAGGGCCACATAATGCGGATCAATGAACTGCATCAGTGCGCCACGGTTTGCGCCGGTGTCGATGCCGCTGCTGATGAGCGCATCTACCAGGTTAATAACTTCTATTTGCGTAAGTAATGCCATCAGACCAATGATTCAAAAAAACGATTGCCTTCATCTTCCCAACTCTCCCGGAACTCCTCCAGGCCACGCAGGTTTTCAGTAGTAAGCATGCTTGCAGGCGCTGCATATATTTGCTTACCAACACCCGAAAGCCTGTTTGCCGTTTTAGGAAACTCATCACCCAACAGGAAGAGCGCCAGGGATAATACAAATTCCATATCATACGCAGCAGACAGATCTACCCTGTCGCAAGCCGTGTTGAGCTTTGCACGCAGCGCTGCTATGTTCTGTGCATAGCTGCGGGGATAATGTATACGCAGCATAATGCGGTGGCAAAGCACATGCATCAGTGCCTGCGGGCTTACCGCCTGCTCCACCGACTGCTCGGCACGTTCCAGCCACACGTCCGCCCCCGAAGGATCTTCCTGCAGCAACGACACCTGTGATTGCAACCAGTACAACTCTGCCAGCCTGCCCATATTGGTTGAGCCAGAAACCGTTTCAATGCCTGCAGCCAGTACAGCACCCGCCTTTTCAACATTCATTTGCAGCAGGTGAGCTTTTGCTTCCAGCGCAAATAAAGGACTATTCACGGTGCGCTCATTGCGTTCGCGCAGCAGATGCAGAGCCTCCGTATAACTGTTACGGGTAAGTGCCAATTTAACTTTCCTTGTAATATTACGTTCCCAGTCTGCAATGTCTGCATTGCGGTAGATCTCTCTCGGAACTTCTACTCCCGCCCTCGAACCAAGCCATCGCACAGCCCTGTCGGGGTATTCAGCCATATTGCGGACCAGCGATTGTTCTATGCCCGCAATGAATCGCTCATCCAGGGTCCAGTACTGATCTTCGTCCAGCACCAGGCGATGATACATTTCTTCGGCACGCGAAGACGGATCATCTTTGGTTTGATAATATTCAATAGCTGAACGGTGCAGTTCCCGCGCCGCACTGAACTTATCGCGCGATAACAGCCGGACCACCCCTTCCCTTATTTCCGGACGGTATTCCAGCGTGCCGCTGTTCCCCATTTTTACCAAAGCATGCTCGCGTTTCAACTCTTCAAAAAGCACGCGCGCTTCATTCAGGGTAGTGATGGGAATGCCGCAGACCGGCGCCAGCACTTTCAGAATAACTTCAGGACTCACCACGCGCAGCAACATGCCCGGGTGCGCCAGCTTACGTACCTCGGGGTTATGAATATGATCAAGAATGCGCCTGTACAACCGGCCCTGAATGATCTGCTGGTCAACCCGTATGAACAGCCACTGCGTGGTAAGGTCCTTGATGCCTTTTGGTCCTGCCGCCTTAATGTCAGAAGTGATAAGGTTAGCTGCAAGATGCAACGATAAAGGGCTGCCGCCTACCTGCTGCGCCACCGCCTGCCGGATCTCAGGATCAGGAACGCCAAGCCTTTCCAGCAATGCAACACGATCTGCCGGTTTTAACTCCTCCAATTTTGCTTCCCGCAGATAATATGGTTTTATACCAAGGTCTGCAATAGAAGCTCTTCCTGTAATGATGACCCTGAATGGCGGAAACTTTACCCCCACCTCTTCCAGCATATCCCACAAGCCTTTCAGCTTTTCACGATCATGGTACTGCACTTCCTCAAACGTGTCCAATGCAAGCAGCATAGGAATTTTTTCTGCGCTGCTCTTGCCGGAAGGCGTGCAGATGATATGCAGCAGGTCTGCAAAGGCGCCATACAATTCACTTTCCAGCGACTGCTGTTCCAGCACACGAAGCCCGCGCGTATAAGAAACTTCTTCACGATCAGATATTGCACTTTTCTTTGTTCTGAACTCCCGCACTTTCTCATTGAAAGCTGCAAATGCAGACGCATGTTGAGGGCATTGCAAGGACAACTGCGCCGCCGCCTCCACCAGCAAGGTGAATGGTGTATCCGGGCGCAGGTCAGGTTGATCAAACACCTCAATTGTTGGCCTGTCAAAGGCAAGGTATGCAAAGCGAAGACGATCGGGGTCCTGCAACTGCGCCTGCTCATACAGCACGTAACCAACGAGGGCCGATTTGCCCATTCCACCAACACCATAAATGGAGAGTATAGGCTTTTGTTGCGGAGAACCCAACCAGTCCAGCATCTTTTGTATTGACACTACAATTCCGGAAGTTGCAGCCGGAGGAGACACGCCAATATGCATACGAAGCATATCAAGTTCCGTCACGCGTCCCGTAAAGTTTTTGATCACGAGGTGTTCAAAGCCCGACAGCACGCTTTTTCGTTGCAACAGTTCCTGTACCGATGCAAGCGACTGGAGGTTTGCATCCATTCCATCCAGCCAGCAAAGGATCTGGTAAAAGCAGGTAAGTTCGGCATATCCCATTTGCTCTGCAGGAGGCATCGCACCTTTATTAAGATATTCCTCCCACATCATCTGCAGTGGTGTCATTTGGCGCACGGGATTGGCAGCCAGCGCTTCCAGCATCGCATCTCTCGAAGAAAATCTTTTCAGCGTTTCCTTGCGCACGGCAGGCTTTAGCGTGAACAGCCGCCTCGACAACTCACCCGATGTATAAACAATATCATCAAACAACAGTAATTGCGGGTTTTCATGAACAGGGCCTGATACCGGTTTCAGATCAGCAGGGTAAAATGTATGCAGCACCGCAGCAGCTTTGCGGTATGCCCACAACTGCTCATCATCGCCTGTGCCGGTGCTGCCGGCACGTAATGTGCGGCGGTTGTTGTAGAGATTGAGCAGTTTTTTTGTAACGTCAGACATACATTTAAAGTTCTTGTATACTTTCTCCGAGGTCGGCAATCCTTTTTTTCAGCTCCGTCATGCCATCTTCTCCTTCCGGCAACTGGTCGAGCATTTCGTGCAGCACATCCTCAAAATTTATTTCGGCATGTCCTGCAAGAATTGTTGTTAGCCCTGTAATAGCATACAGCAGCTTCCGCAAGCGGAAGTTCAACTCGATAAGCTTCGTTTCATTTTCCGGCAGCGCCGTGTACACAAAATTTTCTATCCTTGAAATATCCAGTTGAACGCTGGTCCTCCTGCATATTTCAGCTATGGCCTGGTCAATATCGGGCTTTGTACATTTGGCTATCACTTCTTCCTCCACACGGTCAGTATCAACACGCAATCTTGCCCTGTCAAAACCGATCAGTATCAATCTGCAGAAATTGGATGCAGCGCCGGTAGTGATCTGAGAAGAAAGCGCAACAAGAAAATCACTCGTATCCTTGGGAAGTTTTTTATCGCCCGCATCGCGAAAGTTATCCAGCACAAACCAATTGTTCCAGCCCGTTTGCACGGCAGCGTTCAGCACCATGCTGGCCAGTTGCTGCGGGTATAAAATATTGTTGGTAAGATTATCAGGCGCTCTTAAAGGACTGCCCATCATGTCCAGCAATTGCTGCGCTACTTCTTTTGCGCCGAGGTCTGCCGCTCGTTCATGATCAAATTCAATACGGTTTGAAATGATCATACGCTGGTTGGCAGCCATACTGGCCAACTGCACATTACAGAAGTGCTCGATGTATTTGGATGAATACGATTTGCCTGCTTTGGTTGTACCTGTAACAACAAGTATGGGCTTGAGGTTGGAGGCCGGTGTTGCAAGCCTGCGCATGTGCCCGCGGAGTTGCACACGGTTCACAAACAGCGCACCGTCGTTCAGTATATGCTGGTCAAGCGGGTTGCCTGTTGGCGGCGGCCTGTTATCAAGCCTTTTAATTATTTCGGGAATCTTTGCATCCAATGCCCTGAACGGCATAAGCAACAGGGCAAGATAAGTAGGATCATGACCCCAGGCATCGTTGAGGCAGCACTGCACCACTTCCAGCACCAGTTGCTCAGGAGGACCGCCCAATACCCTGCCGGGAACAGGTGTGGCAAGAAGACCTGCAAGCAAAACTTCCCTCGGGTTTTGAAGCGGCCCCAGGTGTTCTACCAGCTTGCTGATCACATACTGTTTTTCTACCTCGTCCTTGAACATAAACAGTTAGTCGTTAAACCATGCCTGCCAGGGAATACGCACCATGCCCGGCGGAGTTGGCCCGCTTTCAGGCGCAAGCACGGGTGCAATTTCCGGCGCTTGCGTTACAGGTTTGGATAAATTATCCCAGTCAAACAAAAACACCTCAGTATAATATTTTGCTACTGATCTCGAATAGAACACGAGGCTGGTATCGCGATTGTACTGCGTTCCATCGCTGGACCAGTTATTGCTTCCCACCACGGCAATTTTACCATCAACCAGCACGCCTTTGTTATGCATCTTACTGGTTTGCTGCCTGAACATGCTCCGTTTCCATTTGCGTTTGGTGATCAGTATGTTCGAATGCTCCGCATTCTGGTTGCTGCTTACCAGCACACGCACATCCAGTCCTTCTTTCATCTTTTCCGATATGGCCTCAATAATATCGTTGAACTTTTCATTGGAAGGTTGCCTGATGTAAGAGAACTGCAGGTACAAACTTTTCTCAGCACTGCGAATGAGCTTTGCAATTTCACCCGCGTAGTTGTCGGGGCTCATCAGGGGCTTTACTTTTATTTTTGAAGTGAACGTCTTTTCCTTAAAAGGATGCGGTTGCACCGCTGCTGCTTCGGGTTGCAGGAAAAATGCTTCCGGCACCAGCAGGTCGGGCATGATGGGCGCTGCCTCGGGTTCACCTGCTGCTTTGGCCATCTCCATATCGTATTTAATGAATTCCTCGTACATCTGCGCAAGACCTTCATCTTCTATGATCACATGCCATTCGCGGTTACCGAGACGGTAGATGAATTGATCGTTTTCTTCGGGGATTTCCGGCTGGCTGCTGCCTGACCAGTTGCCGCTGGATAACCAGAACGCGCTGGAATCACGCACAGCCACTTTTGTATGGTACGAATTGTTGAACACCCTGTTTGGTCCTGAGACCGATGCACGCGTAAAATCAAAACGGTCACCCCAGCTTTCCCGCAACGCTTCTTCAGTGTCTTTGTCGCGGTCATTCGGAGCCACCTGTAGTATCATGTTCAGTTGCGCTTCCGTTGTCTCTCCTGCTGCTTTTACGGTTTCAATGATATGCGGCGCATAAAATTCGTACATGGCAATGGTAAGCGTTGATTCCGTTGCTTCGAGAAAAGGTTTCAGCAGGCGCCATCCTGCATCAGGGCTAACATGACAGGTTACATGCGATATTTCCATGTTCTTTAATTCCACCCGCTCTGCAGGGGGCGGAACGTAACTGATGTTGGGAACAGCCTCCATCATATTACCTTCCCAGGCAGAAAGCGGCAGAATGCCTTCTACCTGTTCCAGTGCAGTAGCATCGCGCTGCACAACAGGTATGCCATTGACCTGGTCCGGAACACCAAAAAGCCGTGCGCCGGGTTGCTTAATAACGGTTATCACAAGCGATTCAGGATCTTCTGCACTGAATCCCGGCACTACACCCATTACGCCTGTACGGTTCAACAGCCGGTCCTGTTGTTCCCTGATGGCTGCAATGACGGAATCAATATCATGGTTGGTATTCATCTGGTTGTTTTAAGTTCGTTTCCATGCTTCAAGGTTGGTGTACACCTGCGATGAGATGCGGGTGCCCGAGTTGGACGTTGCTCCGCCATACGTGTGAATGCCGATACCGATCCGCTGCTGGTCCTTTATCATGTACACGCAGGCCCCGCTTTGCCCGCCTGCAGTATCTGCAGCATAATAGATCTTGTCTGCATTTACGCTGCCTACGCTGCGGTTATCGTACCACAGTGTGCCTGCAGGTCTTTTATCTGTTGGATATCCTGCAACGTTTACTGTTGCTGCAAGCAAGGTCTCATCATCAAACACACCAAAGCCAAAAAAACCAATATCGTGCGGGAACGGCGCCGGTAATATGATGGCGCCATAGTCGTAGTTCTCCAGTCCTTTCTCTCCCCAACCCTGCACGGTCCAGAACTCAGTTGCAGTAAGTCCCCCAAAAGGAAGTATTGTGGCGTTACGGCCAGGCATCACCTGTATCTTTTTCACCCATCCATCGCGGCGGGGAATGCCGCTGTGCTTTATGTACACACAATGTCCTGCGGTTACCAGTGTTCTGGGACTGATGAACCATCCCGTGCCCACGTACTGCGAATTATCGGCGGCGGTTATGAGCAATGCGGCCGACGCACGCCAGGGATACCGCGACGTTTCCTCTACCTGCTGTCGTTCGTCGGTGCCCAGTACTGCTTCGAGCATGGGCGGTGCGCCAAAGGATGCAACGCCAATATCCGGCAGGCCGGTGATATCGGGTGCTATAAAATCGGGTTCGCCTTCAAATGCGGCTTCCATTTCCATCCTGGGCAGGGTTTCAATGAATGATCCTTCCATGATGGCCAGTTCTTCTCCGGTTCCAACGGAGCCGGGAGAGATCATGGGCGCCGCCACCACAGATTCGGAAGCAATGATATTGGTGATGGGCGTGTGCAGACCGGTTACAGGAGTTGTATCTGGCATTAGCAGTTAATTGTAAACTAATGTATGCTATTTGGTGGTCATGGCAAATGCGGAAAACACGCTGTTTTGAAACGAAAAAGGATGCAAAGCTGCATCCTTTTTTCACGGTGTAAGCACAAGCCTAAACACTGCCGGTTGACCGGGAAATTTCCGCCAACTGCATTTTACGCCTTGAAATACGTCTTCCCCTGAAGAAAAGGTACAGATTAAAAAAGAGCATCAGTCCAAGGTAAATACTGAAGCCGCCTATTTTGGTACTGAGCAGTTCCAGCATGGTGCGACTGTCTATGATCTCGGAAGCTATTGTCATGATAAGCAATGCAAAGCCGAGGTTGAGCAGATAAAAGCCGGTTTCAAAAAGCTTATTGGTGGAAATGGCGATATCCGATTTTCCATGGAATATGTCGAGCATGAACACTTTACTGTTGCGGAAGAGGATATGTGCCACGTACCAGGTAAGCACGATCACCACGGGAAGGTAGATGAGGTAGGCTGTGAGGTTTAAAGACGTTTTCATATATCTAAGTTTTATTGTTGACGGCGTGGTCATGGCGTTGACTGATGAGCAGGATCACGGCCATGTTGATGAAATGTATCACGGCAAGGATGAGCATGATCTTGCCGGTCATGAAACTGATGCTGGCAAGTACCTGGTTCCAGGTCTCGATCTTTTCCCATGAGCGCAGGGTTAGCAGCACGTATCCGAGGTTGAGCAGGTAATAACCCACCAGCAATAATCTGTTGATGAAGTCTGTCAGCTTCTCATCGCCATGCAGCAGGTTGAGGATGTAGATCCTGCCGTTGCGGTAAAATCTCCAGCCTACATGCACCGTGATGAAGTAGGCTATGAGAAGATAAATGATGTAGGTGAGCAGGTTCATAACACAAAGTTAAGAACCATTTTGAATTTTCAAAATATTCTGAAAATATAATTTAAGCCCTTGTTTTGCCTTTAACATAACCTTACCTACGGCCCATTAATCTCCCTCTTCGTTTATCCTTCTCAATTATGGAACGGCCAAAACAACGTTCAACTACTATATGAAAAACACAATTCTACTCTTGTTCGCTTTCGTGATCTCCGGTGTTGCCTTTGCGCAGCAGCAGCCTTCGTTCGGCGTTCGCGCCGGTCTTTCTTCCGCCGGCATGCGCGGCGAAGCCGTTAACAATTTTAAAGACCTGCTCGATTTCACCGACGGCATGATCACCACCACCGACCGTACCGGGTTCTTTGCCGGTGGTTACGTTAACGTACCCATTTCAGACATCGTATCTGTTGAACCCGCCCTGTATTATACCCAGAAAGGATACCAGCTCAGAGGCGATCTGAACCTCAAAGGTGTTGAATTCCTTGGCGTAAACGCCCGGGCCAACCTCAACACGCACTACATCGACATGCCCGTATTGTTAAAAGCTGATTTCAACGGTTTCCAGGTGTTTGCCGGCCCACAGGTTTCCTACCTCGCGAAGGCAGATCTTAAGACCACAGCCGGCGTACTCGGTTTTAACGTACTCAACCGCACTATGGACGCCACACAACAGTTCAATCGCTGGGATGTTGGTCTTACCGGCGGAATAGGCTACCAGTTCAGCAATGGAGTGAATGTAATGGCCGCTTACGATCATGGTCTGTCACGTGTAGATGCAAATCAGAATGTTAATTCCTACAACCGTGCATTTAAGGTTGGAGTAGGTATAAGTTTCTAAAGCCCGTTTTTAATCTGTAACACCCCCTATACCGCAGCCTGCGCTTAACCGCGCAGGCTTTTTTTATTTATACAGCCAAAAAGTAAGTAATTTATGATCGCATAATACCTGACCATTAACCCGATGCCTGACAACCACCCATACGAGTGGACCATTAAACATACGCAGCTCAATGATGCATTGGCTGCATTGATCCCATTCCCAAACGACATATTCCCCCACATCAAAAACGCGGGCATTGATATCGCCCGGGTTTGGGCCGATGGCATCAGCGGGTACCAGCTCTGGCGCTCCTCCATAAATTTTGCCATCACTAACAAAACAGTCCCCCGGCTCATTGAAACCGTCAGGCAAAGCTTCCCCAATGATCCATTCCTGCTTACCATCAGCAAGGCGGAGACCATAGACTATACGTTAGGACCAACAATCGATAAAAATATTCCCTGGAAAGGCGAAGACCGTTCAACACTCGAAGTACTCACGCAACCAGGACTGAACACCATGCAACCCATCAGCTTCCTCGAAAAAGGATTGCTAAGGGCAAAGCCGGTAGCAAAAGTGCAGTACCAGGTACAGGGAATAAAAAAAGTAGGATCGGGATTCTTAATAGCAGACAACATTTTCATTACCAACCACCATGTGCTCCCCGACGCAGAGACTGCCACCAAAGCACAAATCCTTTTCAATTACGAGAACGACCTCAACGATATTCCAAAAAATGTTACCCCTTTTGAGATCGACACCAGGTATTTTATCACCTCGCCCGTAGCAGAATACGACACCACCGCATTCAGGCTGAAAGGCGATGCCAATAAGGACTTTGATGCCTTGCCCTTTGACGACCCGGAATTCCCCGCGCAAAAAAATGATTTCGTGAACATCATCCAGCACCCTGCGGGACAACACAAGCAAATTGCACTGTACCACAACATTGTTACCAATACCGATGAACGCGTCGTCCAATACCTGACCGATACCCTCCAGGGATCCTCGGGCTCGCCCGTATTCAATTCGTACTGGGAAGTAGTGGCCCTGCACCATAGCGGCGGCTACGCCGCAAAAGATGCAGACATCCGCAGCATCGCATTTAAAAACGAAGGCATCAGCATCAGGCACGTGATCAATTTAATCAGGCAGGCAAAAAAACAAGGAAAACTATAGGCATGACCAGGCATTTAAAACCAGAGATCTACCAGAACCTGCTCACCACACTGGCCAGGCTGTTTCCCGGGCCTGCAGGCCAGGGATTCATTTCGCCCTACATTGTTGTGCAGAACGCACAATTGGACATAGCCCGGCTTCCACCTAACGTGAATACGTATTCGCTCTGGGACAAAATACTCAGTCTGGCCGAACACGAAGGCAAGATACCCGCCCTGCTGAAAGAAGTACAAGCGTTTTTCCGGCAGGACGAAGTGGTCAATGAAACCATTGAAAAGCTGGAACGCGGCGATGCATACGTTTCAAAGCCGGTGATCGATCCCGGTAAGGCAGGCGTGATCCGCGAAGGCGGTAAGATCAGGATATTCATTAACTACGACAAAGCAGACAAAACCTACAAGGACAAGCTGATCGATTACCTAACCCCTTACATCAATTTCCCCGAGCCATTACCTGTAGTATTCTTTGACCTGGTAGATGACATTCCGGCCGGCGCCGACGCCACGCAGGTGATCAAACAGGAAATTGAAAGGGCAGACATAATGCTGTTATTACTGTCCAACGACTTCCTGGTAAAGAACCGCGGCCTTTGCTACAACATTATGCTGACCGCAAACGAACTGGGCAAGAAACTGGCACCCATCATCATGCGATCAGCACCCGTTGAAAGGATAAAGCTGATAGCCCGGCTGCAGATGCTGCCCAGGAACGGAGAGCAACTGGCACTTAAAGATGATGCCGCATACGATGCCATCGCCGGGGAAATATTCAACGTCATTCAAAAACTTAATCAAACCACGGAGAAGTAAACTTGGAAGCAAAACATTGGGACGACCTCGTGAGCAGTATCAGGGACAACAAATGCATTTTGTTACTGGGACCTTCATTGCATGGTGTAAAGATCAATGACCGGTTCGTTTCAGTGTATGAAGCGCTTGCAAAATTCGTATCTGAAAAACTGGAAGAGATCGTGCTGGAGGGACAGGAAGAAACACCCAACTACAGGTACTTCTTTCACCAGTATATCAAGAACCGCTACGGCGGCTTCATCCAGAAAACATTGCAGGACGATATCAATGAGTATGTGGCGCAGCATATCTCCGAACCATGCTGGATACATCAAACCCTGGCAAAGCTTCCGTTCAATACCTGCATCAACCTGGCGCCGGACAACCTGCTGTCAACCGCGCTGCGCGAACGCGGCAAATCGTTCAGCACCGGCATTTACACATACAAAGGGCAACAGGAGATATTGCTTACCATTGAGCAAACAGAGAACGAGCCCGTCAGCGAGAACGACATGCTGGTGTACAGCCTCATCGGGAACTTCGACGATCCGGACTCGCTCATCCTTACAGAAAAACAGCAACTGGAATACATCAAGAACCTCGTGGCCCGCAAGCCGGCCCTGCCCACCAATTTCCTGACACGCATCACCAACAACAAATCATACATCTTCCTTGGCTTCGATTTCAACGACTGGTATTTCAGGATCGTGCTGGATGCCCTGAACCTGCCCAAACCGCCGATGTCCATCGTTTCCCGCTCGCCGGGCAAGGACATTGCCATACTGGACAAAACATTTTACTCCGAAGAATTCGGTTTTCATTTCATCGACTTCAATACAGAGACCTTTGTGGAGCAACTGGCAAAAGAATATGAAAACAAGTATGGCCCGCTCGATCAAAAGAAAAAGATCGTGATGCTGTACGATCAGTCTGATGCACATCATGCAGAACAAATCATCGGGCAACTGGAAGCTGCGGACTTCCGCAAAAGAGCTGAACTCACCGATCTTTCAAAGCTGGAAGTAGGAGAAGACAAAGTCGCCATAGAGCAAGGCATGGCTGCAGCAGACATCGTAATAGTACTGATGCGCATCGAAATCATCAACAACCAGCACCTTGTAAAGCTCGTCAATGATGCCATGAACCGGAAGGAAACCCGCACTATCTGCATACAAACAGGTCCGGGGCCGCTCAATGCTTTTCCAAAGATCAGCAAGGGCAACAATCTTGTATTGCCAGGGAATTACCGCAGCATTGCTGCCAACCGCATCCTCGGCAACAACGCGGACCCTGCCGCCTATTACCTCATTGCACGTAAAATAAACAGTACCTTCTGATGCCTGAACCAACCCAACATAACATCCGGCGTTATCCCGGCCTCGGGCCATTTAAAAAAGAAGAGCAGATGCTTTTCTTTGGAAGAAACCTCGAGATACAGGAACTCCTATATTCTATCAAGGTGCACAACGTGTTCGTGTTGTTCGGCATGTCGGGCCTTGGAAAATCATCACTGGTAAATGCAGGACTTCTGCCTGCACTGGAAGAAGAAGACCTGCAGGCTGTGGAAATAAAATTCCAGCAGCAAAAGGAAGACAGGGAAAGAGCAGGTACTGCACAGCCATCCAACACGCTGGTACGATCTGCCCTGCAGGAACTGGAAACTTTCATTAACACCGATAAATTAGCGCAGGCGCCCGCAACGGATAAAGATCATTTATGGTTGTACCTGCACTGCTGGAAAGATCGTAGTGCAACACCGCTGCTGGTATTTGACCAGTTTGAACAATTCTTCAACTACCCGGAACCGTTACGGCAAGCGCTCATCGGTCAACTGGCCGATGTGATCCGCGGCAGGCTTCCGGAAAACCTGCGCCAAGGCATGTCCGGTATTTCAGGAAAGGAATCACTCACGCCCGAAATGCTTTCGTGGATGAACGTGCCAAAAGCAAAATTCCTGTTCGTGATCAGGTCTGACAAGCTGAACCTGATGGATGACCTTACAAAAACCATCCCCGATATACTTTCCAACAGGTACCAGTTGAAACCGCTCACCCGCGCACAGGCAAGGGAAGCAATTGTAAATCCCGCACAGATATGGAAGTCGGACGAATGGCCTTTTGAATCAGACCCGTTCGAATACAACAAGGCCGCAGTAGACATGATCATCGATACGCTGTCAGACAAAAGCAGCGAAATCGATACCTCGCAACTGCAGGTGATCTGCCATGCTATTGAAAACAAAATTGCAGCGCAGCAGCAGGCAGGAAAAAAAGACATAATAGTGAATGCCTCAGACTTTGGTGAAAAGGCCGGCCTGCAGAAAATGCAAAAAGAATTTTACAATGGGCAGATGAATAAGCTCATGCAAAAATTCCCTGCTGCGTTTCCAACCATCCAGTTGCTGCTGGAAGAGCAATTCCTGTATAAAAATACCGGCATTCGTCTCAGCGTGCTGGAAGATGAAGCCATCGACTTCCTCAAAACGGAAGGCAAGGAAAACGCAGAGGATGAAGCAAGAGAGATCATTGGTGAAATGGTGAAGCTGCGCCTGATACGTGATGAGGTAAATACCAAAGGCAGGTTCTATGAAGTAAGCCACGATACCCTGGTGGCACCCATCCTGCAATCGAGAGAGGAAAGAAAAAGGAACGACCGCACCGCCATCCGCCAAAGCGAGCTGGCAGCAGCAGATGCAGCGCTCAAAAAATGCCTCAAGCTGTTTGAAGACGAACAATACCCCGAGGCAATGACTGCTATCAATGAAGCGCGGAGCATCCTCGAAAAATACCCCGACGAACTGCAAAAAAGAACGGAAGCGGAAATACTGTTGGCCAAATGCTTCGAGGCACAAAAAGAACCGGATGCCGCCAGACAGATACTGGACAAACTATTGCAACGGCTGCATGCAGAAGGAAGGGTCGATCTGCAAGGGCAGGTATTTGAAGCGATCGGATCTTTATGGGAAGAGCAGGAAAATTATGAAAAAGCAAAAGAGTTGTATGAAGTGGCGCTCACCAGTTACAAATCATCTGCAAGCTACCAGCAATTTGCACAACT
>Ga0196963_10001810_pt1 | contig 13687 bp, 10 predicted proteins | sample S1_5metaG_FD_148600 | JGI IMG/M metagenome (GOLD analysis project Ga0196963, IMG submission 148600) | Soil microbial communities from Anza Borrego desert, Southern California, United States - S1_5 | ecosystem: Environmental > Terrestrial > Soil > Desert | place: USA: California | collected... | reverse complement strand
GGCTCTCGACTTCGTCTTCACGGGATGGACGGCCGACCACCGGACGATGTTCCGGGGCGTGCGCCGGGTCCCGCCCGGATCGATCGTGCGGCTGGACCTGGCGACGGGGCGGGAGACCTGGGAGCGCTATTACGTGCCGCGTCCCCGGTGGCGGCACGCCGAGCGCCTCGACGGGCGGGCCGAGCCATGGGAGCAGGCCCTGGCGGCGACCCTCGAGCAGGCCGTGGGCGACCAGCTCATGAGCGACGTGCCCGTCGGGACCTTCTGCTCTGGCGGGATCGACAGCAGCCTGGTGACCGCCCTGGCGGCGCGCCACCACCGCGGGCTCACGGCGTTCAACGTCGCCTGCCCCGACGACGCGCACCTGGACGAGGGCCCGTACGCCGAGCAGGCCGCCCGGCACGTGGGCGTCGAGCTGCGCACCGTCAACCTCACCCGCGAGCTCTTCCGCGGGTCGCTGGCCCACATGGTCTGGGTGAACGAGTACCCGCTCTCGCTCATCAACGCGGTGCCGCTCTACCTGCTCTCGAGGCTGGCCCGGGAGACCGGCGTGAAGGTGCTCCTCTCGGGCGAGGGGGCCGACGAGCTCTTCGGGGGCTACGTGGGGCAGTACCGGCGGATCGCGCTGCGGCGCGTGGCCGCCTCGAAGGGGCGGATCGGGGAGCTGGCGCTGGGGCGGGGCCTGGGGCTGCTGACGCGGGCGGGGGCGCGGATCGGGCTCGAGCCGGAGGCGCGCGCGCACGAGACCATGCACGACGCGCTGCTGGGCGGGCTGCGCTTCGGCACCATCCGGGGCACGGCCCTGGAGGACTACGCGCGCCTCGACGACGCGATCGAGCGCGACCTGGCGGTGGAGCTGGCCTGCCAGCTCCAGACGTACATCCTGCCGATCCTGCACCGCACCGACCGCGCCTCGATGGCCGCGAGCGTCGAGGCCCGCGTCCCCTTCCTGGACTCCCGCGTGGCCGAGCTGGCCCTGGAGATGCCGCCGGCGCACAAGCTCGGCGTGCGCGGGCTCAGGCCCGTGGGCAAGGCGATCCTCAAGCGCGTCGCGGAGCGGTTCCTGCCGCGCGACCTCGTGCACCGGCCCAAGATGGGCTTCACGGTCCCCCCGCAGTACTACACCGGCGCTTGGCCTGAGCGGTGGCTGCGCGAGGGGTTCGTGGTGAGCGAGTTCGAGCTGCTCCCCGAGGAGCTGCGCCGCTGGACGCTGGCGCAGCGGGGGCAGGTGGCGGCGTGGATGCTGAGCCTGGAGATGTGGGGCCAGATGTTCATCCAGGGGCGGAGTCAGGACCAGATCAACGATGAGTTCCTCGGCGCGGAGCCCGTGGCGCGTGCCTGAGCCCGCGCCCCCCAGCCACGAGCCGGCGGTTCCCGGCCCGGCGGCCGCGTGCGCTCCCGCGGCGCCCCCGGCCCGGCGAGCGCTGCGCGCCGCCGTCGTCGGCACCGGCAAGATCTCCGAGGAGCACCTCCGCTTCCTCTCCCGGCGCCCCGGGGCCACCGCGGTGGCGGTCTGCGACCTCTCGCCCGCGCTGGCGGCCTTCGCGGCCGAACGGGCCGGCGGCGGCGCCAAGCCGTACACCGACCTACAGGCCATGCTCGAGCGCGAGCGGCCCGACGTGGCCCACGTGCTGACCCCCCCGCACACGCACGTGGAGATCGCCGCCCGGTGCCTGCGCGCGGGGGCTCACGTGATCGTCGAGAAGCCGGCGGCGCCGACGCTGGCCGAGCTCGACGGGCTCCTGGAGCTGGCGCGGGATCGCGCCCGCCGGCTCGTCGAGAACCACAACTACCGCTTCAACCGCCCGGTGCGGCGGATCGAGGACGCGCTCGAGGCCGGCCGGCTCGGGCTCGTGCGCGAGGTCGAGGTGCGGCTGTGCCTGTCCATCCGCGCCCGCGGAGGGCGCTACGCCGATGAGAACCTCCCCCACCCCAGCCACGGCCTGCCCGCCGGCGTGGTGCAGGAGTTCCTGACCCACCTGTGCTACCTGGCGCTGCGCTTCCTGCCCGGCGAGCCGGACCGCGTGCGGGCCCGCCTCGAGAACGCCGGGGGGGGTGCCCCCTTCAAGTTCGATGAGCTCGACGCGCTGGTCGACGCCGGCCCGGCCCGGGCGCGGCTGCGCTTCTGCTGCCGGCAGTGGCCCGAGGGGTTCACGCTCACCGTGCGGGGGACGCGGGGGACGGCCGAGGCCGACCTCTTCCAGCCCTGGGTCGGGCTGATGGTGCCGCGCCGCGGGGGCAAGCAGCTCACGCCCGTGGTGAATCAGTGGCGGCGCGGGGCGGGGCTGATGGGCGCGAGCCTGGCGAACTTCTGGCGGAAGGTGATGCAGGTGACGCCCTACGAGGGACTGGAGACCTTTCTGGCGCAGACCTACGACGCGCTCGAGCGGGGGAGCGAGCCGCCCGTGCGCGAGGAGGACATGCGCCGCGCGGCCCGCCTGATCGACGCGCTCGCCAGCCCGGAGAACCGGCTGTGAGGGTGCTGGTGACCGGGGCCGCGGGCTTCCTGGGGCGGCACGTGGTGGCCGAGGCCACGGCCCGCGGGCATCGCGTGCGCGCCCTGGTGCGCCCCGCGGCGGGGCCCGCGCTCCCGGCCGAGCTGGCGCACGAGCTGGTCGAGCCGGCGCGGGCGGACCTGCGGGCCGCGCGGGGCCTCGACGAGGTGCTGGCGGGGGTCGACGTCGTGGTGCACACCGCGGCCTCCAAGAGCGGGGACATGTACGCGCAGTACGCCGGCACGGTGGTGGCGACGGAGAACCTGCTGGGAGCGATGGACCGCGCGGGCGTGCGCGCGATCGTGGCGATCAGCTCGTTCTCGGTGTACGACTTCGGCGCCCGGTGGGCCTGGTCGCGGCTGGACGAGGCCTCCGCGGTCGAGCGTGACACGCGCCGGCGCGACGAGTACTGCCACACCAAGCTCGCGCAGGAGCGGCTCATCCGGGCCCACGCGAGCGCGCGGGGCTGGCGGTGCGTGACGCTCCGTCCCGGGGTGATCTGGGGGAGAGGCAACCTCTGGACCGCCCGGCTCGGCGCCCGCGGGGAGCGCACGTGGCTGCGGATCGGCGCCCTGGCGCCCCTCCCGCTCACCTATGTCGAGAACTGTGCCCAGGCGGTGGTGCTGGCGGCCGAAAGGATCGGACCGGCGGGGACCCCGGAACAGGGCCCGGCGGCGGCCCCGCGGGAGGGCCTGGACCTGGTGCTGAACGTGGTCGACGACGAGCGCCCGCCCCAGGCGCGGTACGCGCGCGCGGTCCGCGCGATCGAGGCGCCCGGGGCGCGGGCGGTGCTGATCCCGTGGCGCGTGGTCCTGGCCCTGGCGTGGGCCGCGGTCGCGACCAACCGGGCGATCTTGGGCGGCCGGGCCAAGCTCCCGGGCGTGCTGGTGCCGGCGCGGGTGCACGCCCGGTTCAAGCCGCTGCGCTACGACAACACCCGGATCCGGCGCGAGCTGGGGTGGCGCCCGCGGTACCGGTTTGCCGAAGCGCTGGCGCGGGTCGCCGCGCCGCCGGCGCTCTCCACGGGCTCGGGAGAAGCGCGGTGATCCGCGGGCGCGTGGGCTATCTGTCGGGCACGTACCCCCGCGCGACCGACACGTTCGTGCGCCGCGAGGTGGAGGAGCTGCGCCGGCTGGGCGTCGAGGTCGTGACGATCTCCGTGCGCCGCCCCGGCGAGAGCGAGCTGGTGGGGCCCGAGCAGCGCGCCGAAGCCCAGCGAACCCACTACCTGCTTCCCGCCAACCCGTTTCGCCTGGCGGGGGCCCATGCAGCCTGCCTGCTCCGCTCGCCCGGGCGCTACCTGCGCGCGCTGGGCCTGACACTGCGGGGCCGCGGGCCCGGGCTCGGGGCCCTGGCCCGCCAGCTCGCCTACTTCGCCGAAGCGCCGCTGGTGGTGGGGCTGGTGCGCCGGCACCGGGTCGGGCACCTGCACTGCACGGCGGCCGGCTCGGCGGGAACCGTCGCGATGCTCGCGTCCTGCCTCGGGGCCTTCGGCTTCAGCCTGGCGTTCCACGGAGAGGTCTTCCTGGAGCCGCGGCGCTGGCAACTGGCCGAGAAGGCGGCGCGGGCCCGGTTTTGCATGTGCATCAGCGGCTTCACGCGGGCCCAGGCGATGCTCTGGTCCGAGCCGCGCGACTGGGAGCGGCTCGAGGTGATCCGCTGCGGGCTGCCAAGCGACGAGGTCGCGCCACGTGCCCCGCACGCGGGCCGCGCGCGCCGCTTCCTGTTCGTGGGGCGGCTGGTGCGGCTGAAGAACCTGCCGATGCTGCTCGAGGCGTTCGCGCCGCTCGCGGCGGCCGACCCCGAGTGCCGGCTGGACATCGTCGGTGACGGCCCGGAGCGGGCCGAGCTCGAAGGCCGGGCCGCCCGGCTGGGCCTCGGGGGCCGGGTCGGGTTTCATGGCGCGCTCGCCCGCGCGGGGGTGCAGCGCCTGCTGAGCGAGGCGGACGTGTTCGTGATGTGCAGCCTCTCCGAGGGCGTGCCGGTGGTGCTGATGGAGGCGATGGCCGCGGGCGTGCCCGTGATCGCCCCGCGCCTGGCGGGCATCCCCGAGCTGGTCGAGGAGGGCCGGAGCGGCCTGCTCACGACGCCCGCGGATCCGGCGGCCCTCGGGGCCGCCATGCGCCGCCTCGCGCACGACCCGGACCTGCGGAACCGGCTGGCGGCGGCCGGGCGAGAGGTGGTGCGCGCCGAGTACGGGCTTGAGGCTTCGGCGCGGCGGCTCGCCGAGCTCTTCGAGCGCGAGCTGGGGCGGGAGGCCAGGCCGAGCGCGCGCCGGGCGCCGTCGGGTGCGGCGCGCGACCCCGCGGGGGGGGGCCAGGGCGCCGGGGCCGGGAGGTCGGGGCCGGTCGCTCCGGCCGTGGCGCACAGCGGGGACCCCGCGCAATGAGCCCGCCGCGCCGCTACGTGCTCATCTCTCCCTGCCGCGACGAGGCGCGCTACATGCGTCGCACGCTGGACTCGGTGATGGCGCAGAGCGTTCTGCCGGACCTGTGGGTGATCGTCGACGACGGGTCGACCGACGAGACGCCGCGGATCCTGGAGGAGTACGCGGCCCGCTTCCCGCGGCTGCGGATCGTGCGCCGGGCCGACCGGGGCGGGCGGAGCGTGGGCCCGGGCGTGATCGACGCCTTCTATGCGGGACTCGAGACGGTGGATCTCTCGCGGTTCGAGTACCTCTGCAAGCTCGACCTCGACCTGGACCTGCCGCCCGGTTACTTCGAGCTGCTCATGCGGCGCATGGAGGCGGAGCCCCGGCTGGGCACGTGCTCCGGGAAGGCCTACTTCCCGGGCCCGGCGAATCCGGGGAAGACCTGGGAGGGCGAGCTGGTGAGCGAAGGCTGCGGCGACGAGATGTCGGTCGGAATGACCAAGTTCTACCGGACCGAGTGCTTCCGCCAGATCGGCGGGTTCGTGCGCGGCGTGATGTGGGACGGGATCGACTGCCATCGCTGCCGCATGCTCGGCTGGATGGCGGCGAGCTGGGACGAGCCCGACCTGCGCTTCATCCACCTTCGGCCCATGGGCTCGAGCCAGGTCGGGCTGCTCACCGGGCGGATGCGTCACGGGGCGGGGCAATGGTTCATGGGCACGTCGCTGGCGTACATGACGGCCAGCGCGCTTTTCCGTCTGGCGCACCCTCCGCTGGTGATCGGGGGAATGGCGATGTGGTGGGGGTACGTGCGCGCCATGCTGCGGCGCGCCCCGCGCTACGAGGAGCCGGGCTTCCGCCGGTTCCTCCGGCGCTACCAGTGGCGGGCGCTGTGGCGCGGCAAGCGGGCGGCGACGGCGGAGCTGGACCGGCAGCAGGCCCCGGTCTGGCGGGGCGCGACCCGGGCGGATGCTCCCGGGCCGGCGGTGCCGGCATGAGCGCCGCGATCGGCCGTGTCGGGGAGGTCGGCCGGCCGCCGCCCCCGCCCGGGACCGTGACGCTCATGGGTGTGCGTCTCGATGCGCTGACGGTGGAGGGCGCCGCCGAGCGGGTCTGCGCGTCGCTGGGCGCACGGGTCGGTGGATGGGTGATCACGCCGAACCTGGACATCCTGCGCCGGCTGGTCCGGGACCAGGAGTTTGCGGACCTGTGCGCCCCGGCGACGATGCGGCTGGCCGACGGGATGCCGTTGGTGTGGGCCGCCCGGCTGCGCGGGACCCCGCTTCCCGGGCGGGCCGCGGGCTCGGACCTCATCTGGCCCCTGTGCCGGCGTGCCGCCCGCGAGGGTCGCTCGGTCTTCCTGCTCGGCGGGAACCCGGGAACCGCCGAGGCGGCCGCGGCGCGGCTGAGGGGGGAATGCCCGGGCCTTCCCATCGCGGGGACCGAGTGCCCGCCCCTGGGGTTCGAGCACGATCTCCGCTATGTCGAGGATCTTCTCGACCGGGTCGCCGCGGCTCGGCCCGATATCGTGCTGGTCGCGCTGGGCTCGCCGAAGCAGGAACGGCTGATCAGCCGCCTGCGCGAGCGGCTTCCCGGGGCGTGGCTGCTGGGGATCGGCGTGACGTTCAGCTTCGTGACCGGAGAGATCCGGCGGGCCCCGGCGTGGATGCGCCGCATCGGGCTGGAGTGGGTCCATCGCCTCGCCCAGGAGCCGGGCCGGCTGGCCCGGCGGTACCTGGTCGACGGGGTCCCTTTCGCGGCGCGATTGCTGGCGTGGGCGGTGGGTCAGCGACTTTGGTGGGGTCGTGCGGGGGCGCGGGGCCCCGATGTGCCGGTGGGTACTGGCACACCACCCCATTGTGGTTCCGAATCTGGGGAGAAGTGCTAATAGGCACTCGCCTCTGGGTCAGGCTCAATTGGTACGGAGGCTCGTCGTGTCCCCCTTGCGGGGCGGAGATCACCATGGCTATCACCACCACTCAGGCGCCCGTGCCCGCAGAGGGTCCGGTAACCGCGCTGGGGGCCGAACGCCCGGCGGTCGGGCCCGCGGCGGTGGTGCTGCTGGCGGGGTCCGTGCGCGAGAGCGAGCTGGCGCGCCAGATCGGGAGGTCGCTCCTGGACCTGCCGCTGGGCGCGCCCGGCACGGTGCTGGATGCCTGGGCGGCGGGTGTGGCGGCCTTGGCGGGGCCCGAGGGCGTGCCCCCTCTGCGGGTGCTGCTGGATCGGTCCGCGCCGGCGCCCCGCGTGCGGGACGGGGACGGCCGGGTGGCCGTGACGATCGAGCGCGATCCCAGGGAGTTCCGCGGGACGGGCGGCCTGCTCCGCGACCTGGCCGAGGCGTACGGGGAGGAGCAGTACCTGCTGGTGGCGAACGGGCACCAGGTGCTCTTCCAGCCGCTGGTGGAGCTGGCGCGAGCCCTGGCGGCGCCCGGCGCGGACGTGGCGGTGCTGGCCCACGAGGATTCGACGCCGTGCGGCGTGATGCTGGTGCGGGCGGGGGCGCTGCGGACGGTGCGGGGCGTGGGGTTCGCCGACCTCAAGGAGCAGGTGCTGCCGGCCCTGGCGGGGGAGCGCGACGTGCGTGTGGTCTTCGCGCGCGGGGTGGCGTCGGCCCCAGTGCGCACCCTCGACGGCTATCTGCAGGCGCTGCGGCGTCTGCGGCACGGGGCGGGTCCGGGCGGTGCCGAGGACCCCTTCGCCGAGGAGTGGTTCGAGTCGTTCAGTCTGGTCGAGGAGGGGGCGGAGGTCGAGAGCCCGGCCCGGGTGCACGACTCGGTGGTGCTGCGCGGCGGGCGGGTGGGCGCGGGGGCGGTGGTGGTGCGCGCGCTGGTGTGTCCGGGTGGCGTGGTGGGGGCGGGCGAGGTGGTCCACGGGCGCGCCGTGACCGGGCCGGCGCGGAGGACCGGGGCGTGATCCCGCGCTTCCTGGCCCGGCAAGGCTGGACGGCGTGGCACGCGGCGGCGGCGCTGGCGCTGGCCGCGGCGGGGGCGTGGCTCACGCGCGAGGCCTGGAAGGACATCTATCACATCGCCTCGACGGACACCGAGCAGAGCCACGTGCTCCTGGTGCCGGTGGTCGCGGCCTGGATGTTCTGGGCGCGGCGGCTGCGGCTGCGGAACTGCCCGCCCGGGGGGGAGTACATCGGCCCGCTGGCGGTGGGGCTGGGCTGGGCGCTGAGCTGGTACGGGTATCACCACGCGGTGCAGTCGCTCTGGCACTTCGGCGCGGTGCTGGTGGTGCTGGGGGCGGTGCTGACGGTGGTGGGCAAGCACGTGCTGTTCCGGTTCCTCCCGGCGGTCGCCGTGCTGGTCTTCCTGGTGCCCGTGCCCGGGTCGGTCCGCCAGGCGGTCTCGCTTCCCCTGCAATCGATGGGCGCGGCGACCACGCACGCGATCCTGGAGACGTTCGGCGTCGGGGTGGAACGATCGGGCAATCTTCTGACGATCAATGGGATCAACGTCGCCGTAGCCGAAGCGTGCAACGGGATGCGGATGGTCTTCGCGGTGGTGCTGGTCTCGTACGCCTTCGCCTTCGGGATGCCGCTGCGGAACTCGATGCGGCTGGTGGTGCTGGCGGCGAGCCCGCTGGCGGCGCTGGCGTGCAACATCGTGCGGCTGATCCCGACGGTGCTGCTGCACGGGCACGCGAGCCCGCGCGTGGCGGAGACCTTCCACGACGCCGCGGGCTGGCTGATGCTCCCGTGCGCGTTCCTGCTCCTGCTGGGCGTGGTGCGGGTGCTGCAGTGGGCGCAGGTGCCCGTGAACCGCTACTCGCTGGCGTACCAATGAGAGAGGCCGCCCGATGCGCCTGATCCCGCTCGCCGTAACCGCCGCTCTGCTGGTGGGGCTGTACGTGGAGACCGCGGCGCATCACACCGCGGCGGACGCCGAGCCGTTCCACGGGCTGGCGGCGGGCGCGATCGGCTCGATCCCCTACCGGGTGGGCGCCTGGGAGGGGACGGACATGTCGGTCCCGCCCGCGGCGCGCACGCTGCTGCGTCCGAACGCGCTGATGAGCCGGACGTACGTGGACCATACGTCGGGCCGGCAGGCGAACCTGGTGATCGTGCAGTGCAAGGACTGCCGGGACATGTCCGGGCACTACCCGCCCGTCTGCTACCCCGCGCACGGATGGAACGCCTCGGGACCGCCCGAGGAGGTCGAGCTGGTGGTGGGTGAGATGCGCCTGCCGGTGCGGCGCTACGAGTATCGCCAGGCGGGGTTCGACAGGCAGAACGGGCTGGTGATCTACGGCCTGTTCGTGCTCCCGGGGCGCGGGCTGGCGACGGAGATGGAGGCGGTGGTCGAGGCCGCGGCCGACTACCGGACGCGGGCCCTGGGAGCCGCGCAGGTGCAGGTGCTGCTGGCCCCGGGCCTCTCGCGGGCCGAGGAGCGGGCGATCTTCACGACGCTGGTGGAGCCGGCGATTCCGGCGATCCGGCTTCTCCAGTCCCAACCCCGGGCTCACCCATAGGGAGCGACAGACGTGAGCACACACTCGTTGGAGCGGGCCGGGGACCGGGGCGGGGCCGGCCCGCACGTGAGCCTGGAGACGGTGGCGCTCGAGCCGCGGCAGGCAAGCCTGCCGGCGGTGGTGCACCGGCTGCTGCGCGGGCGGTACCTGCTGGCGATCGCGCTCTCGGGGGCGTGCGCCGTGGCGGGGGCCGTGGCCGGCTACATGGCGCTCACGCCCAAGTTCGAGTCCAAGGGGCTGGTGCGCGTGCACCCGGTGATGCCCCGCGTGCTGCACAACACCGAGAACACCCAGGTGCACCCGCTCTTCACGAGCTTCGTGAACACGCACGCCAACCTGCTCAAGCACGACCGGGTGATCGCCAAGGCGATGCAGAGCGAGGAGTGGCGGGCGCTGGGCCGGCCGCGGCACCCGGAGGACGAGAAGAAGTTCCGTGACGCCCTCGAGGTGAGCCCGAGCCGGGAGGCGACGGAGCTGATCAGCGTCTCGTTCAGCGACGTGGACCCGCGGGCCGCCAAGGCGGGGCTGGTGAGCGTGCTGACCGCGTACGAGGAGATCTATGGGCGCGGGGAGCAGCGGGCGGAGCAGTACATCTTCACCCAGGTGATGGACAGCAAGCGGGTGCTGGAGGACAGGATCGCGGCCCTGCGCAAGCAGATCCGGGACGACGCGGAGGAGTTCGGGACCGACGACCTGGACAAGCTCTACGAGGCCAAGCTGGAACAGGCCCAGAAGCTGGCGGAGGACCTGGCCAAGGTCGAGGCGAAGCTCCCGGCCCAGGACGAGGAGGGGGCCGAGGCGGGGGCCCAGCAGGCGGAGATGACCCCCCAGGAGATCGCGCTGGTCGACACGCAGATGGCCCACCAGCTCGGGCTGCTCAAGGACGCCCAGACCATCCTGGCCCGGCTGCGGCACGCGGGCTACGGGGAGAACCACCCCGACGTCGCCGACACCAAGGCGCGCATCGCGGCCCTGCAGGCGGGGATCGACGAGGACGCCCGGGCCTGGCGGGAAAGTCGCGTGGGGGCGGCCCTGGTGGTCGGCCCCGGCGGCGCCGGGGCGGCGGTGGAGACGACGGCCAAGCTGCGCGAGCGCCGCGACGCGCTGCGCGTGGCGGTGACGGCCGCCGAGCAGGAGACCCGGGCGATCGGGAGCAAGCGGCTGCGCATCAAGGACAGCCGGGCGCGGCTGGAGAAGGACGAGAAGGAGCTGGACCTGGTCAACAACCGGCTCGACCAGCTCAGCCAGGACTCGAAGCTGCAGGACGTGATCGGGCGGGTGGAGATTCACAAGCCCGAGGCCGTGCCCGCGTGGCCGGACCGGGACCCGCGCCTGAAGATGGCGGCCCTGGGCTTTCTGGCCGGCGGGGGCCTGCCGATCGCCGCGCTCATGCTCCTGGGGCTGATCGATCCGCGCTCGCGGTACGCGGACCAGGCGCGGCCGGCGGGGCTCGCGGCGCCGCTGTTCGGGATCCTGCCGCAGCTTCCCAAGAACCTGGGCGACCCCGAGCTGACGACCGCGGCGGCGCACTGCGTGCACCAGATGCGCACGCTGCTGCAGATCGGCGGGCGGGGGCACCAGGTCTACGCCATCACGAGCCCCACGGCGGGCGATGGCAAGACCAGCCTGGCGCTTTCGCTGGGACTGTCGTTCGCGGCGTCGGGGTCGCGCACGGTGGTGGTCGACTTCGACCTGATCGGGCACGGGCTCTCCACCGCCCTGCGGGTGCGTCCGGAGCGCGGCCTGGGCGACGCGCTGGCGACCGGGCACCTCAACGGGCACGTGATGCCCACGCGCGTGCCCGGGCTCTCGGTGCTGGCCGCGGGGGTCGGCGACGAGGCGTGCATCAGCCGGCTCTCCGAGGGGCAGGTCGCCCGGCTGGTGAGCGAGCTGAAGCTGGAGTTCGACACGATCGTGATCGACACCGGACCGATCCTGGGAAGCCTGGAGGCGAACTTCGCGACCTCCGTGGCCGACGGGACGTTGCTGGTCGTGGGGCGCGGGCAGCACCGGGGGCAGGTCGAGCGCGCCTGCGCCCAGCTCGCCTCGCTGCGGGCCAACGTGCTCGGGCTGGTCTTCAACCGGGCGCACTCGACGGACTTCCGGCGCTCGGCGGCGAGCACGTCGCTGCGCTCGGTGGCGGGCGATGGGTCGGCCTCGAGGCTGGCCCAGGCGGTCTCGGGGCGCGGGGTCGCGGCGGCGGAGCAGCTCGGGAACCTCGACCCGGTCTCGCGGACCGTGGCCCTGGACATTGTGCGATGAGGGTCGCGGCGGCGGAGGTCATCTCGCGGCGTGCCGAGCCCGACTCGGCGGCGGCGGTCATGGTCAACGGGCACGCCAACGGCGCGGCCGCGGTGGCCGGGCGAGCCGGGCCCGGGGCGTCCGGGGGCCCGGCGGGGGCGGGGAGCGTGTCGCGCGTGCGGACGGTCTTCGGCCTCGACCCGCTGCAGCTCCACGCGCGGTTCTGGGCCTCGCGCGGGGTGCAGATCGTCACGCCCGGGGGGCGTTCGGAGATCGCGCCTCACGCCGAGCTGTTCCTGCTGGCCGATCCGCGCACGCTGGCGCTGTTCGCGCTGGCCCCGCTGGCCGAGACCATGGCGTGGCTGCGCCCGGACCTGGTGGCGGTGCGTCTGATGGACCCGCAGCGGGACGCGTATCGCGAGCGGGTGGTGAGCGGACCGGGGGGGCGGTTCGTGCGGTTCCAGCGGCTCTACGAGGGGTCCGACCCGCGGATGGTGCGCGTCGGGCTCACGGACGTGCACGAGCTGGCCCGGGTCTGGCAGGACTCGGCGAGCCCGCGCGCGGGGTGGGAGCGGCTGCGGCAGCTCGTGCCGTCGGCCGACCGGCACGCCCTGACGGCGCGCGGCTCGGTCTTCGACGCGGCCTCGCCCGCGGAGCAGGCGCGCTTCACGCGCCGGCTCGTGGAGACGTGGAAGCGCCCGGACGCGACTATCGAGCCGGTGCGCGAGGTGGCGCCCGGGGTCTGGGCTCACGAGCGGGCGGTGGTCGAGCCCGGGCCCGCGGTGCGCGGGCCGCTGTGGGTGGGGGCCGGTCGGAAGGTGACGGCGCGCGACACGGCGATCGGCCCCGCGGTGATGTGGGACGACGGGACGGCCTGCCCGGAACCGCGCGAGATCCGGTGGCTGGAGCTCGAGCCGCTGCCCGCGCCCACGGTGCGGAAGGGGCGCCGGGCGCGGGGGGCGGCGGGGCCCCGGCGCCGCGGGGGGGAGCGGGTCAAGCGGGCGCTCGACGTGGCGCTGGCGCTGGCGGCGCTCGCGGTGACGCTGCCCCTGTACCCGCTGATCGCGCTGGCGATCGTGCTCGAGGACGGGACGCCAGTCTTCTTCCGGCACACGCGCGAGACCATCGGGGGGAAGAAGTTCGCGTGCCTGAAGTTCCGCTCGATGCGCAACGACGCCGAGGAGCTCAAGGCGGCCCTGGCGGCGCAGAACCAGGCGGACGGCCCGCAGTTCTTCATCGAGCACGACCCGCGGATGACGCGGGTGGGGCGGCTGCTGCGCGACCTGCAGTTCGACGAGCTGCCCCAGTTCATCAACGTGCTGCGCGGGGAGATGTCGGTGGTGGGGCCGCGGCCGAGCCCGTTCCGGGAGAATCAGTACTGTCCCCCGTGGCGTGAGGCGCGACTGAGCGTGCGTCCGGGGATCACGGGGCTGTGGCAGATCAGCCGGACGCGGGCCGCGGGGGCGGACTTCCAGGAGTGGATCCGCTACGACATCCAGTACGTGGAGAACCGGTCGCTGCGGCTGGACCTGTGGATCATCTGGCAGACGGTGGTGATGCTGGTGCGGAAGGCGGTCAGGTCATGAGACTCAAGCCCAAGACGGCGCGGCGGCTGTTGTTGGTCTCGGTGCTGGTCCTGGTGGCGGGCGGGAGCCTGTTCGGGCTCTTCGTGGTGCGCAAGTGGCAGCGGGCGCGGATCGCCTCCGAGCTGCGCGCCCAGGGCATGGCCCACTCCGAGAAGGGCGAGCACGCCGAGGCGCTCGACGACCTCGAGGCGTACATCAAGCGCAGCGGGGGGGACGCGGAGTCGTGGGCGGCGTACGCGCGGGCCCGCGAGCGGGTCGAGCTCCCCAACGGGGCGCACCTGCTGGCGGCCAAGGGCGCGTACGAGCGGGCCCTGGTGCTCAACGAGGCGGACCGGGAGAGCGCCCTGGCCCTGTGCCGGGTGTACAACGCGGTGAGCTTCTTCCACGAGGCCCGGGACCGCGCGGCGCGCTACCGCCCCGCCGAGCTCGGGAGGGCGGGTGCCGACGACGTGGAGTTTCTCCGGGAAGAGGCGCGGGCGCGGGTCTCGCTCAAGGCCTTCGACGAGAAGCTCGACGCGGTG
>Ga0196963_10001809_pt1 | contig 13698 bp, 16 predicted proteins | sample S1_5metaG_FD_148600 | JGI IMG/M metagenome (GOLD analysis project Ga0196963, IMG submission 148600) | Soil microbial communities from Anza Borrego desert, Southern California, United States - S1_5 | ecosystem: Environmental > Terrestrial > Soil > Desert | place: USA: California | collected... | reverse complement strand
TCATCGGAGACCGACCAGGACTCGGCGAGGCCGGGGACGACCTTCGTGCTGCCGCGCTCGAACTCGACGAGCTGGTTGTACACCGGGCGGGCGGCGTCGAAGGTGGTGCCCGTCGTGTTGATCTGCGGATTGAAATTCTCGGGGCTGCCCTCGGAGCAGTAGACCATCGTCTTGGCGGCGGCCGGACCGGCGCCGACGGCAAGAGCGAGACCGATGGCCGCTCCCCACAGAACGCGATTCATGAAGACCTCTCCTGTCTGATACGGTCTTGTTGGACCTGTGCTTAAGGCCGACCTTGCTGGTCGGCTTGGCGGGGAGTGTAGAGGGGGAAATCGGCCCTGTCACCAATCGGAAATCACCCCCCGGACGCCGGTTCCGCCTTCGAGACGCTGACCTTGCGCGACGGCACCCGCCTGCGCGTGGCCTGCTGGCGACCCGCCGGGCCGCCGCGCGGCACCTGCCTCGTCCTCCCCGGCCGCTCGGAATTCCTGGAGAAGTACGAGCACACCGTGGCCGATCTCCTGCGCCGCGGCCTCGTCGTCTGCTCGCTGGACTGGCGCGGCCAGGGCCTGTCGGACCGCGTGCTGCCCGACCGCATGAAGGGCCATATCGACCGCTACGAGACCTGGCTGGACGATGCCGACGCGGTGATGGCGCAGTGGGTGGCGCCGCGCGCCGTCGGGCCGCTGCTGCTGCTGGCCCATTCCATGGGCGGCCATATCGGCCTGCGCTGGCTGGCCGAGCGCCGCCCCGCCTTCGACGCGGCGGTGTTCTCGGCGCCGATGGTCGACATCCACGTGCCGCTCAACCGCACGCTGGCCCGCGGCGTCGTCCGCCTGCTCACCCTGGCTGGGCGCGGCCGGCACTACACGCTGGGCCACGGCCCGCGCGATCCGCACCGCTTCAACTTCGAAACCAACCCGATCACCACCGACCAGGCGAATTGGCTGCGGCTGCAATCGCTGCTGAACGAGCGGCCGGAGCTGGCGATCGGCGGCGTCACCAACGGCTGGGTCGACGCCACCTTCCGCTCGATCGACCGGCTGTGGCGGGTGGCCGGCGACATCGCCTTGCCCTCGCTGGTGCTGAGCGCCCCCGACGACTTCTTCGTCCGCGACGACCGCCACGCCGAACTCGCCGCCCTGATGGGGGACGCCCGGCTGAAGCGCTATCCCGGCGCCAAGCACGAGGTGCTGAACGAGCGGCCTGACATCCGCCGCGCGGTCTGGGCGGATATCGACGCCTTCCTGGCCGAGGTCGGGTTCTTCGCCGAGGGGGCGGAGGCGGCCGCGGGATAGCGGCGTCCCGCTCCCGCATGAACGGCAGCGCGGCTCACCGCCCCCGCAGCGCCTCGATGGTCTCGGGCGTGAGGATGGCGCTCGGCTCCAGCTTCTTCGAGCGCTGGAAGGCGGCGATGGCGTCGGCGGTGCCGCGGTCGGGGATGCCGTCGAGCGGGCCCTTGTAGAAGCCCAGCCGCTGCAGGCGCTCCTGCGCCTCGCGGAAGCTCATGCGCGGCGCCTCGGGCGGCGGCGGGATGACGTGCTTGGGGTCGACCGGCAGCGTCTTGGCCTCGCCGGCCAGCGGCGGCAGGCGCAGCTTCTCCAGCTCCTCGGCCAGGTTCGCCGCCTCCCCCGCCAGGCTGGCGATCTCGTCGCGCGCCGCGGCGAGATCGGTGTCGCGCTGCGTCAGCTCGACCCGCAGGGCCGCGGCCGCCGCGCGCTCGCGCCACCACAGCGCGCCGGCCGCGCCGCCGCCGAGGAGCAGGCCGGCGAGCAGGCCGAGGATGAGGCGGCGCATGGCGGCGCGCCTCAGAAATGCCCGAAGGGCGCGGCCCGCGGGATGCCGGGGTTGGGGTAGTAGTCGATGAACAGGTTCACCCGCGGCCGCTTGCCGGTGTGCTTCACCGAATGGAGCATGCGGTTGTTGAAGTCGTAGAGGTGGCCCGGCTTCATCGTGAACTTGGCGGGGCCGATCCTGTACTCCACCCCCGGCGGCACGACGACCGGCACATGGAGGCGATGGGCGACGGCGGCCATCGGCTGGCCGTCGATATGGGGGTTGATCTTGCCGTTGGGCTTCAGCTTCACCAGGGCGAGGCGGGTGACGACGCCGCGCTCGGTCCGCCCCAGCCGCTCCAGCGCCTGGTCGAGGATCGGCCGCAGCAAGGCCTCCCAGTCGCGCCATTCCGGGAAGGTGTAGACGAAGCCGAGATCCGTCTCCTCCCGCGCGATGGGGCGGTAGTCGTCGGCCGGCAGGCCCTTGTTGCGGGCCCAGACCTCGACCAGATCCTCCATGTACTTGAAATTGGCCGAGTTGTAGCGCGGATCGTATTCGTGCTTGAAGATCAGCGCCATCGTCGCCGTATGGGCGGGATCGGCGAGGGCGTCCTGGCGGAAGGTGTTGCGGGTCCAGGCCTCGTCGGGCATGGCTTTCACCGCCTCGGTCAGGGCCGAGACGTCGAGGGCTCCGAGATCGCGATACGGGACGCCGATATCCATGGCAAACCTCCTGGCGCATCCGTCTAACATGCCCGCCCCCGGGGCGGAAGGGTCGCGGCCGTGATCGCCGATCCGGCCTTCTACCTCGTGGCCGTCGTCGCGGTGCTGATCGTCGGCGTCTCGAAGGGCGGCTTCGGCGGCGGGCTCGGCATCGTCGGCGTGCCGCTGATGTCGCTCGTCGTGGCGCCGGTCGAGGCGGCGGCGATCATGCTGCCGATCCTCTGCCTGATGGACCTCGTGGGGCTCGTCCACTACCGCCGCATCTGGGACCGCCGCATCATGGCGATCATCGCCCCGGCCTCGCTGCTGGGCATCCTGGCGGCGGCGCTGACGGTGAGCCTGGTGGACCAGCGCTGGATGCGGCTGCTGATCGGCCTCATCGCCGTGGTGTTCACGCTCGACCACTGGCTGCGGCCGAAGCGGCGCGACCGGCCGCCGCCGGGCGACCGCGCCGGCTGGTTCTGGGCCGGCGTCTCCGGCTACACCAGCTTCCTCAGCCATGCCGGCGGGCCGCCGCTGAACGTCTATCTGCTGCCGCAGCGGCTGGACAAGACGGTGATGGCCGGCACCACCGTCGTCTACTACACCATCGTCAACTACGCGAAGCTGCCGGCCTATTGGGCGCTGGGCACGCTCGACCTGCGCAACATGGCGACGGCCCTGGTGCTGCTGCCCCTGGCGCCGCTGGGCATCTGGCTCGGCGTGTGGCTGCACCGCCGGGTCGACGAGGCGCTGTTCTACCGCCTGGCCTATCTCTTCGTCTTCCTGACCGGGCTGAAGCTGCTGTGGGACGGGGTGGCGGGCTGAGCCCCTACCCCATCCGGTCCCGCAGGCCGAAGCCGGCATAGGCCCCGGCGAGATAGGCGAGCCGCAGCCCCGGCAGGGGGAAGCGTGGCGCCGGGCGGGCCATGAAGGCGGGCAGCGCGCCGGTCGGCCGGCCCGCCGCCAGGGCGGCGAGCTGGGCCCCGACCTCGGTGCCGAGCGCCACGCCGCTGCCGTGATAGGCGAGGCCGTGGAAGGCCGTCGGATCGTCCGCGAAGGCGGCGCAATGCGGCAGGCGGTCGGCGGCGAGATCGACGAAGCCGCGCCAGAAATGGGTGGTCTCGACCCCCGCCCAGGCCGGAAAGGCCCGGCGGAACGCCCGCTCCAGGCGGCGGCGATAGGCGGCCTCGGCCCCCGGCGCCGCCGACAGCCCGCCCCGCCCGCCGAACAGGAAGCGGCCGTCGGGCAGCAGGCGGAAATAATGGAGCAGGATGCGGCTGTCGAAGGCCAGGGTCTCGGCCGTCCAGCCCTGGGCCGCCCGCTCCGCCGCCGTCAGCGGCCGGGTGGTCAGGATGTTGCTCAGCGCCGGCAGCACCCGGCCGCGCAGCCGGGGGTCCAGCCCCTCGGGCGTGTAGCCGGCGGTGGCGACGATCACCCGCCCGGCCCGCAGGCGGCCCCGCTCCGTCTCCAGCACATGGCCGCCGCCCTCCCGCCGCCACGCCCGGACCGGCGAATGCTCGAAGATGCGGGCGCCGCGCCGCCAGGCCGCCTGGGCGAGGCCGCGGACGTATTTCAGCGGGTGCAGCCCGAAGCCCTCCGACTGGAGCAGCCCGCCGTGGACGCCGGCGGCCTGCAGCCCGCGCTCGCGCAGCGCATCCGGCGGCAGCACCTCCTGCCGGTAGCCGTAGACCGCCAGCGATTCCGCCGCGGCGGCGGCGAAGCCGGCGAAGGCGCCCGGCGCATGGGCCAGCTCGACCTCGCCATCCGGCCCGGCATCGGCGCGGATGGCCTCGTCCGCCAGCAGGCCGCGCACCCGCTCGACCGAGGCGCGCTTGAGGGCGAAGAAGCGCTTGGCCTCATCCAGGCCGTGCCGCGCCGCGATCTCGGCCTGGCTGAGCTTGGCCCCGCCCAGGCCGCAGAAGCCGCCATTGCGGCCGGAGGCGCCCCAGCCGACCGGCCCGGCCTCCACCACCGCCGCGCCGAGGCCGTGGTCGCGCGCCAGGTGCAGCGCCGCCGACAGGCCGGTGAAGCCGCCGCCGAGGATGGCGACATCGGCCTCGGCCCCGCCCTCCAGCACCGGGAAGTCCGGCCCCGGCCCCGCCGTCTCGGCCCACAGGCTGCCGATGGGCCGGGCGGTGTCGTAGGCGGCGGGGTGGTAGAGGGCGGCGCCGATCATCGGCCCCTCACCCGCCGCCGGCCCGCCGCGCCCGGATCACCTCGGCCAGGATCGAGACCGCGATCTCGGCCGGCGAGACCGCGCCGATGGCGAGGCCGGCCGGGCCGCTGATGCGCGCCAGCGCCGCCTCGTCGAAGCCCTCGGCCAGCAGCCGCTCCCGCCGCAGCGCCGCCGTGCGGCGGCTGCCGAGCGCGCCGATATAGAAGGTGGGCGAATTCAGCGCGGCGCGCAGGGCCGGGTCGTCCAGCTTCTCGTCATGGGTCAGCGTCACCACCGCCGTCATGCGGTCGATGGGATGGGCGGCGAAATAGTCGTCGGGCCACTCATGGGCCAGGACGCAATCGGGGAAGCGCTCCGGCGTCGACCAGCCGGTGCGCGGATCGACCAGCACTGCGTCGAACCCCGCCAGCCTCGCCATCGGCATCAGGGCCTGGGCGATGTGCACCGCGCCGACGACGACCAGGCGCGGTTCCGGCTGCTCGGTCTGGACGAAGAAGCGGTCGTGGGGTTCGGGCAGCAGCCCGGTGCGCCCGGCCGCCGCCCATTCCCGCGCCAGGGCCAGCACCTCGGCCGGTGGCTCCAGCGTGCCGGCGGGGCCGTCCTCGCCGATTAGGAGCTGGCGGCCGTCGGCGGTGTCGGTCACCAGGGTGGCGATCCGCCGCCCGCGGCGGGCCCGGACGAGGCGCTCCAGGATGTCGCGGTTCATTCCAGCCTCTCGACGAGGACGCGCAGCCGGCCGCCGCAGGCCAGCCCCGCCGCCCGCGCCTGGGCGTCGGTGACGCCGAATTCCAGCAGCCGGGCGCCGCCGTCGCGGATCACCGCCTGCGCCGCCTCCGCCACCGCCACCTCGACGCAGCCGCCGGAGACGGAGCCCTGCATTGCCAGGGAGTCGTCCACCGCCATGCGGGCGCCGGGCCGGCGGGGCGCCGAGCCCCAGGTCTCGACGACGGTCGCCAGGGCCACGCCCCGGCCGGCCCGCCGCCAAAGCAGCGCCGCCTCCAGGACGTCGTCCGGCGCCGCCATCGCGCTCAGTGCGCGGCGCCGTGGCCCGCCGACATCACGGCATTGGCGATCCAGGTGGCGGCGACCGCGGCGGCGATGGCGACCATCGGCACGAAGGCGCTCACCGGATGCGGCGCGTGGTGCGCATGCCCATGGCCGTGGCCGTGTCCATGCCCATGGTCGTCGTGGCCGTGATGGCCGGCCGCCGGATTGTCCGGCTCGTGATGGCTGTTCTTGATGTTGCTGCTGACGTGGGCGGCGGGATCGGCCATGGCGGGTCTCTCGGTGGAGGATTTGCGGCGCAGTATCGGTCGGCGCGTCCGGACCGGCAATCCCGGAAACGAGCGGACGGCATCGCGGCATGGGCCGATCTGCCGGTGCAAGCCCCGGAAAAAGCGACGGCCGGGCGGTGTCCCGCCCGGCCGTGGCCGTCGCCGATGGCCTGGGGATCAGGCGGCCTTCACCCCGGCGAGGAAGCCCTCGATCTCGTGGCGCAGCTCGTCCGAGTGGCGGTTGAGCGTCTCGGCGACGCTCTTGACCCGGCCGGCGAGCTGGCCCGACTCGTCCGCCGCCTGGTTGACGCTGCGGATGTTGTCGGAAACCTGCTGGGTGCCGGTCGCCGCCTGCTGGACGTTGCGGGTGATCTCCGAGGTCGCGGCCGACTGCTCCTCCACCGCCGCGGCGATGGCCGAGGAGATCTCGTTGATCTGGGCGATGATGCGGCCGATCTCGGCGATGGCCTTCACCGCCTCGCCGGTCGAGCCCTGCACCGCGCCGATCTGGCCGGCGATCTCTTCCGTCGCCTTGGCGGTCTGGTTGGCGAGGCTCTTGACCTCGCTCGCCACGACGGCGAAGCCCTTGCCGGCCTCGCCCGCCCGCGCCGCCTCGATGGTGGCGTTGAGCGCCAGCAGGTTGGTCTGGCTGGCGATGTCGTTGATGAGGTTGACGACCTCCGAGATGCGGTTCACCGCCTCGGCGAGGCCGCCGACGATGCGGTTGGCGCTGTCGGCGCCGGCCACGGCCTGGCTGGCGATGGCGGTGGACTGCTGCACCTGGCGGCCGATCTCGCCGATCGAGCCCGCCAGCTCCTCCGCCGCCGCGGCGACGGTCTGGACGTTGGCCGTGGCCTGGCCGGCGGCCGAGGCGACGACGACGCTCTGGCCCTTGGTCTGCTCGGCGGCGCTCGCCATGGCGGTCGAGGCGCGGCCCATATCGCCCGAGGCCGTGCCGAAGGCGCCCAGCACCTGGCGGACCTTGGCGTCGAAATTCGCCATCAGCGCCTCGAGGCGCTTGGTGCGCTCGGCCTTGGCGGCCTCCTCGGCGGCCTGGGCGGCGGCCAGGCGCTCCGCCTCGATGGCGTTGCGCTTGAACACCTCGACCGTCTGCGCCATCTCGCCGATCTCGTCCTTGCGGTCGCGATCCGGCACCTCGATGGACTTGTTGCCCTTGGCCAGCTCGAGCATCACGGCGGTCATGCGGGCGGTCGGCGCGGCGATGGTGCGGCTCAGCAGCAGGGCGAACAGCGTCGCCAGGCTGAAGCTCAGCACGCCGCCGATGATGGCGACGGCGTATTCGGTGGCGAAGGCCTCGTCCAGGGCGGCGCTGCGCTGCACCATCAGCCCCTGCTCGATGGCGGCGATCTCGGCGGCCTTGGCGCGCAGCCCGTCCATGAACTGCTTGCCGGCGCCGGAGATCTCGATCTGGCGGGCGGCCTCGCGGGTCTCGGGCTTCGCCATCATGGCGATGGCCTTCTCCGCCACCTCGGTGCGCCACTGGTCGCCCAGGCGCTGCAGCTCGGTGAGGCGAACCTGCTGCGCCGGGTTGTCCGAGGTGAGCTGCTTGGCCCGGGACACCGCCGCCTCGAAGGCGACGCGGCCCTTGCGGTAGGGTTCGAGGAACTTGTCCTCGCCCGCCAGCAGATAGGCGCGGAAGCCCGTCTCCTGGTCCACCATGCCGGCGACGGCGAGGTCCACCTGGTCCAGCACGTTGTAGGTATGGACCTGCATCCGGTTGGCTTCCTGGATGAAGGACAGGCGCTCGTACGTCATCGCGCTCACGATCACGCTGATCGTGATCAGCATGGCGAAGGCCATCGCGAGCTTGCGGCCGATACGCATGTTATTGAGGAAATTCATGGCTGGACCCACAGAGGGAAGAAGGCTTAGGGAGCATTATCTTGAGCTGTGCAAAGAAAGTGTGAAAACTTTTGGGCAGCCATACGACGGTATAGGTAAAGTTGGCTTTTTAGTTAAATGACATCTTGATGACGCAGCCGCGCCGGTCCCGGCGGCATCGAGGCAGGGGCCGAAGGGACTACAGCCAGGACGCGAAGAGATCGGCCAGGCCCCTGTCGTCCAGGCCGTGGGCGAGGCCGAGCATCAGCAGGACGCGGGCCTTGCCGGGCGCGAGGTCGCCGGCGAAGAGGGCGCCGATCCGCGCCAGGCTGACCCCGCCGCCGGGGCCGCCATAGACCGGCGCCACCCGGCCCTCGACGACGCGGGTCGTCACCACCACCGGCAGGCCGGCCCGCCGGGCGGCGGCCAGGGCCTCGAACATCGGCGCCGGCACGTTGCCGGAGCCGTAGCCCACCACCACCAGCCCGGCGGCGGCGCGGCGCAGGGCGTCCGTCACCTGCCCGGCATCGGCGCCGGGATAGGCCACGGCGATGGCGACCGGCGGCAGCGCGGCGGGCCTGGGCAGGCGGGGCCGCGAATCGGGCGCCTGGTACCAGGTCACCGCGCCGCCGTCGATGCTGCCCGCCAGGCCGCGGGCGCCGGAGGAGAAGGCGTCGAGGTTGTGGGTGCTGGTCTTGCGCAGGCTGCGCGCCGGATGGATGCGGCCGTTGAGCGTGACCGTGACGCCGCGCCCGCCCGCCCCCGGCGACGCCACCTGGATCGCGGCGTCCAGCAGGTTGCGCGGCCCGTCGGGGAAGGGATCGGCGGCGCTGCGCATGGCGCCGGTCAGCACCACCGGCTTGTCGGAGGCGACGACCAGGTCGAGGAAGAAGGCCGTCTCCTCCATCGTGTCGGTGCCGTGGGTGACGATGCAGCCCGCCACCGCCGGATCGGCCAGCGCCGCCTCGACCCGCGCCGCCAGGGCGAGCCACAGGGCGGGGGTCATGTCCTTGCTGTCGATGTTGCACAGCGCCTCGACGCGCAGCGCCGCCACATCGGCGAGGCCCGGCACCGCCGCCAGCAGGGCCGCGCCGTCCAGCGTCGGCACCGTGCCGCCGCCCGCGGGGTCGGCGGTCTGGGCGATGGTGCCGCCGGTGGTGACGACGGCGATCAGCGGCCGGGCCATGGCGATCAGACCCGCTGGGCTTCGAAGCGGTGGACGGGCTGGGCGAGCTGGTTCTGCGCCGCCACCAGCGCCAATTCGCCGCCGCCTTCGCGGATGGTGGCCTCCAGCAGGCCGAAGATGGCGCCGGCGGCGCATTCCAGCGCCCGCACCGGGCTCTTGCCGGTGAGCCAATGCCCCATGAACAGCGCCGCCGTGGCATCGCCCGATCCAGTGGGCACGATGGGCAGGCGCGGCGTGTCGACCCGCCAGGCGCCGTCCGGGCCGACCAGCATCAGCCCCACCCGGTCCTCCTGCCCCATCGGCAGGCTGGTGACCAGCACCCAGTTCGGCCCGCGCCGGCGCAGGGCCTGGGCGGCGACCAGCGCGCTGCGCGGATCGGTGACCGGGGCGCCGGCCAGGAACTCCAGCTCGAAGGCGTTGGGGGTCAGCACGTCGGCCAAGGGCAGGGCGGTGTCGCGGTGGTGGCCCGCCACCGCCTCGGGCACGTAGAAGCCGCGGCCGACATCGCCCATCACCGGGTCGCAGCAATAGAGGCAGTCCGGCCGCTTGGCCTTGATCCGCCGCACCGCATCCGCCACCACCGCGCCCAGCGCCGCCGAGCCGATATAGCCGGTCAGCACGGCGTCGCAGCGGTCGAGCGCGCCGCGGCGGTCCAGCCCGTCGATCACCGAGGCGATCGCCTCCGGCGCCAGCACCGCCCCGCCCCAATCGCCGTAGCCGGTGTGGTTGGAGAACTGCACGGTGTGGACCGGCCAGACGTTCAGCCCCAGGCGCTGCAGCGGGAAGACGGCCGCGGCATTGCCGACATGGCCGAAGGCGACATGGCTTTGGATCGACAGGATGTTCACGGCACGCCCCCTGGGGCGCTCCGGCCGTCAGCGACCGGAAGGCGCCCCGACTTTAGGTTTCGACCGGCCCCATCCGCGACGGATGCGGGGCCGGCCCGGCAGACAGGCCCCGATCTTAGCCCCGGCCGCAGCCCTGGGCGAAGCATTTTGTTGCCCCACAAGCGGGACAAAGCCGCACATTGCCCAGCCGGCGCCATGCCGCAAGGTGACAATCTCCGCGGATTGTCACGATCAGGAGAAGCCGCGGGCCGGGGTGGCGCGCTGGAGCCAGTTGTCGGCCGGATAGGCCGCCGCGCCGTCGACGATGTGGACGGCATAGGCGTGGCGCGAGCGGGCGGAGCGGTTGGCGCAGCTCCAATGCGGCAGCAGGGCGTGCAGCAGCACCAGCGTGCCCTGCGGCGCCTCCAGCGGCACCCAGGGTGCGGCGGACTCGACCGGCGGGAAGGGCGTGTCATCCAGCTCGTCGAAGGTCACGCCGCCGGCGCCGTCGCGGCGGAAGCGGCGGCGCAGGGGGCCGAGATGGCCGCCCGGCAGGGCCCAGAGGCAGCCGTTCTCGGTCGTCGCGTCCTGCAGCGCGACCCAGAATCCGGTGACGGTCAGGGGATCGGTATAGAGGAAGGTGCCGTCCTGGTGGCAGCCGACCTCGCCGCCGATGAACGGGTTCTTGAAGATGTACATCGACTGCATGAGCCGGGGGTCGGCCATGCCGAGATCGGCGCAGATGGCGGCCAGCCGCGGATCGCGCGAGGCGCGGGCGAAGAGCGGGTCGCGGTCGTGCAGGGCGTGGCCGATCTTGTTGATCGACAGCGCCTTGTCCTGGCGCAGCCCGCCATCGGGCCGGAAGGCCTCCGCCTCGAAGAAGAAGCGCACATCGTCGCCTGAGGCGAGGAAGTAGTCGTCGGTGACGCGGGTCTGCTCGTTCGTCGTGAAGATCGAGGCGACCTCGCCCGGTTCGAAGGCCTCGACCAGCGCCTTGGCGCGGGCCACCAGCGATTCGCAGGTGGCGGCGTCGTAGAAGCCGGGGAGGACGAGGTAGCCGTCGCGGCGGAAGGCGGCGAGCTGGTCGGCGGTGAGGCCGGGTGTCGGCATGGCGGGCGGGCCGGTTCGGTTGGCGTCGGGCCGATTATGACGCGGCGGCCGCCGCCGGTGCACCGAAATTGAGCAGGCCGGGCGCCTTGTCGATGATCTCGTTGAGGATGTCCTCGGCGAGGTCGAGATTGTGGCGCATCTCGTCGCTGAGCTGGCTGGAGAAGCGCGGCGAATTCAGCCGCTCCCGCGCCATGTGGATGCGCCGCAGCTCCTCCACGAAGATGTCGCGCGCGCCCAGCGGCAGGCTGGGCGAGGCGCTGAGCACGAAGAAGAACTTGATGCTGGTCTTGATCAGGTGGTTCAGCATCAGCATCGACAGCGCCTCGAACTGCTGCTGCAGCTCGTCGTTGTGGCGGGTGCCGAGCATGCGCAGCCGGCTCTCGATGATGATCGAGAAGGTCTCGAACTCTGACACCTTGGTGCGGAATTCGTTGTACATGTCGTAGCTGTGCTTGGTGGCCTGGGCCTCGGCCATGGCCGAGATGCGGATGATCTCGCGCGCCTGGCGCTCCAGGGCGGCGATGAACTCCTTGGCCTCTTCGCGGGTATAGCGCCGGGTCATGTCACGCTCCTGCGGGCAAAGGTGCCGCAAAGCGTGGGGCCGGACAAGGGGGGCGCCGGCGCCGCGTCAATCGGGGTATTTGCGCGCCATGGCGAGCATCAGCCGGTACAGCTCGCGCACCAGATCGGGCGGCCGCATCCGCCCGAAGGGCAGGTTCTCGATCGTCTCCTCGACCATCCGGTCCGAGGGCTGCTGCGGCACCACCTCGTAGCCGGCCTTGCGCAGGGCGTTCACCACCGAATCCGCCTGCGCGTTGTAGTTCTCGTTGAACCACGAGCGGTCGGCGTCCTTGATGGACTGGGCGATGATGGTCTTGATCTTCGACATGGCCGGCGCCCGAGATAGCACCGGCCGCGCCGGGGCGCAAATGCCGACGGCCGGTGTAACGGCCATTACGCCGGCCGCGCCGCCCTCCGGAAAGGCGCCGCCCTACCGCGTCGCCGGGTTGCCGATCATCGAGAGGAATTCGCGGCGGGTGGAGGGGTCGTTGCGGAAGGCGCCGAGCATGCGGCTCGTCACCATGCTGACGCCGCTCTTGTGGACGCCGCGGGTCGACATGCACTGGTGCTCCGCCTCGATCACGACGGCCACGCCCTGGGGCTGCAGCACCTCGTCGATGGTGTTGGCGATCTGCGCCGTCATCTTCTCCTGGATCTGCAGCCGCTTGGCATAGACCTCGACGACGCGGGCGAGCTTGCTGATGCCCACCACCCGGTGGCGCGGCAGATAGGCGACATGGGCGCGGCCGATGATCGGCACCATGTGGTGCTCGCAATAGCTCTCGAGCCGGATGTCGCGCAGGATCACCATCTCGTCGTAGCCGTCGGTCTCCTCGAAGGTGCGCTGGAGCAGCGCCACGGGATCGACGGCGTAGCCGGCGAAGAACTCCTCGTAGGAGCGCACGACGCGGCCCGGCGTGCCGAGCAGCCCCTCGCGCTCCGGATCGTCGCCGGCCCAGCGCAGCAGCGTCCGCACCGCGGCCTCGGCCTCCTCCCGGCTCGGGCGGGGGCGTTCGGGCGCGGCGGCGCGCGGCGCGGCGGCGCCGGGGACGAGGCCGGCGAGGGGGGCGAGATTGGCGGGCTTGGTCGACGTCACGGCGGTCCTTCCTGGCTGCGGGCCCTCGAACTGTCCCGTCTACGCATCCGGCGGCCGCCCGGATCGGTGGCGACGGATCGGCGGCGCCCCGACGGCCGGGCTTTTGCCTAGTTGGCCGGAACCGGCGGGGAATTCAAGCGCGGCGGCGGGAGGGCTGCCATCCGGGCGCGGCGGGTCAGTTGAGGCTGACGGCCTGATAGGGGCTGTCCAGCGAGAAGGCGGGGATGGCGATGTCGAAGCGCTCGCCGCCCTCTGCCTCCATCTGGTAGCTCCCCACCATGATGCCGGAGGGCGCGGCCAGCGGCGTGCCGCTGGTGTATTCGAAGGCCTGGCCCGGCTCCAGGCGCGGCTGCTCCCCCACCACGCCGGGGCCGCGCACCTCCTGCACCCGGCCCAGGCAATCGGTGATGCGCCAATAGCGGCTGCGGAGCTGGACGGTCTCGCCGCCCTCGTTCTCGATCCGAACGCGGTAGGCCCAGACATAGCGGTTCTCCGCCGGGGCCGATTGGTCCTCGAGCCACATCGGCTGGACGGAGACGCGGATGCCGCGGGTGGTCTGGCTGTACATCGACGGTCGCCGCAACGGGCCGGACGAGAATCCGGCGGCCAAGGAAGACCGGGGCCGAAAACACGACGACCCGGCCGGGCTCCATGGCAAAAACCATAGGCCCCGGCCGGGCGAGTGTCCATAGCCGCGGCGGCGGGTTCAAAGCCGCCGCGGCCGTGGGATGGGCGCTGCTTACTCGGTGCGGATCTCGGCGCGGCGGTTGGAAGGCTCGCGCACGCCATCCGGCGTCGGCACCAGGGGCTGGCCTTCGCCGACCGCCTGGGTGGTGATGTTGCCGGCCGGGATGCCGCGCTGGGCCAGCGCATCCCGCACCGCATCGGCGCGACGCTGCGACAGGCCGACGTTGTACTGGTCGGAACCCGAGCGGTCGGCGTGGCCGATGACCGCGATGCGCGGCTGGCCGCCCTTCTGCCGGGACTCCGCCACCACCTGGTCGATGATCTGCATCGCCGCCGGGGTGAGGTTCGACCGATCCCAGTCGAAGAAGACGAAGTAGCTGACCTGGGCCGGCTGGGCGACCGGGGCCGGCGCCGCGGCGGCCGGCGGGGCGAGCGCCAGCTCGACCGCGTCCATCGACT
>Ga0196963_10001808_pt1 | contig 13701 bp, 10 predicted proteins | sample S1_5metaG_FD_148600 | JGI IMG/M metagenome (GOLD analysis project Ga0196963, IMG submission 148600) | Soil microbial communities from Anza Borrego desert, Southern California, United States - S1_5 | ecosystem: Environmental > Terrestrial > Soil > Desert | place: USA: California | collected... | reverse complement strand
AGCTGGGGGCCGGCGCATCGCCGCGGCAACCCGCGCATCGACGTCGATGCCTGGCGCTCCCGCAAGCAGCTCGAACGCAAATTCGACCCCAACCAGCCGCGCGTGCCGCGCGGCCATCCCGATGGCGGGCAGTGGACGGATGGTGGCGCAAGCCAAGCCGAGAACCCCGGCGAGGAACTCCTCAGTGAACAGGAGCAGGAGGAGGCCGAACTCCTGGCCGAGCAGGCGCAGCGAATGCTCGCCGACGCCGGAGATCGCCAAGCACTCCTCGTTCTTGCGGCATGGGGCCCGAAGCCTGGGACAAGATCGTGGTGGCTGGCCTACTACGCTGACGTGCTCGAGCGGCTGAGGAAGGCCGAGCTATATGCCGGCCGCAACTCGCCGATCTGGACGGCGGTCGCATTCGCCGAAGCGGTCAACACGCTGCTGCCGGAGTTTGCGACCTTTCTCGATGCGCCGAAGGACTGGGACGACCTGGTCGCCGACCCGCTCTACCGCGGCTTCGGATCCTTCGAAGATTTCAAAGACAAATACGGATCGGCGGGACTGTTCTATGATTGGCATCATCTTCTGGAACAGACCTCCGGCTTCTCTGCCGAAGAGATCAACAACACCAGAAACATCGTGCGCGTACCCCGAGGGAGGCACTGGATGATCACGAGCTATATGACGCAGCACCGGGATGAGCTTGGCGGCATCTCCTACCGCGAATGGCTGCGGGACAAGCCGATCGAAGAGCATATCCGGATCGGACTGCAGGCGTTGCGAGACACCAAGGTCTTAAAGCGATGAATCACGATATCAAGGCAATGACGAACCAAGACCTACTCGAGCGCCACAACGAACTGGCGAAACTGATGGGCGAGGACAGCGACAGCGGCCTTTCGGATTCCTACAATCGACGCTACCAGCAGCGAAAAATAATCCTGGACGAGTTGCGGTCACGTGGCGCCCTCGATGTGCTCCTTCCGAATCTGCGACACGAGAATAGGTGGGTGCGCTACCTCTCGGCCGTAATCTGCTGGGATCTGGCTCCTTCGGAAGCGGAAGCGACGCTGGAAGAACTCAGGGTCCTGCACTCGGCAGTCGGATTGGCGGCCGGCATGTCGCTCTATACCCGGCGCTCAGGAATACTTGACCGGTATCCGGCCGCGAAAGGGTCTTCGAACTCATGACCTCCAAAGTCGCCCTCGTCACTGCCGCCGGCTCCGGCCTCGGCGCCGGCATCGCCAAGGAGCTGGCGGCGCAGGGCTGGCGCGTCGCCGTCTCGTCATCCTCCGGCAAGGGCGAGGCGCTGGGGAAGAAGCTGGCCGGGCTCGGCTTCACCGCGTCCAACGACGATCCGGCGGCGCTCGAGCGCGTGGTCAAAGGCACGCTCGATGCCTGGGGGCGCATCGATGCGCTGGTCAACTCCTCGGCGCATCCGCCGAAGGGGGATCTGCTGGCGATCTCGGATGAGGATTGGCATCGCGGGCTCGACATCATCCTGCTCAGCGTCATCCGGCTCTCGCGCCTGGTGACGCCTCAGATGGAGAAGCAGGGCGGCGGCGCGATCGTCAATGTCTCGACATTCGCCGCCTTCGAGCCCGATCTGGCGTTTCCCGTCTCCTGCGCGCTCCGCGCGGCGCTGGGCGGCTTCGCCAAGCTCTATTCGGATCGCTATGCCAAGGCGAACATCCGCATGAACAATGTGCTGCCGGGCTTCTTCGACAGCCTGCCGGAAAAGGAAGCGGCCAAGCAGCGTGTGCCGCTTGGCCGCTATGGCAAGGTCGAGGAGCTGGCGAAGACCGTCGCCTTCCTCGTATCCGACGGGGCCGGCTACATCGCCGGCCAGAACCTACGCGTCGATGGCGGCATCACACGCGGGGTGTGACGCCGCCGACGATGCCTATTTCTCGAAGGTCGCGTACCAGACGCGGTCCTCGTTGACCTTGAAGTTCTTGACCGTGTTCGAAAGGCCCATGACGCGGTTGGTCTGGAACAGGTAGCCGAAGGGGCCATCCTGCATGTGACGGCGCTGCAGATCCTTGTAGGCCTCCTCGCGCTTCTTCACGTCCTTCTCGAACAGCAGCTTCTCGCGCATCTCGTTGTAGTAGGGATCGAAGAAGCTGGCGCGCCACGACGGATACTGGGCATTGCCCTTGGCTTCCGGGTTGTTGTCCGGGTTGAAGGCCATCTGCTCGACGAAGCCGTCGGCATCCGGGACCGTGATGTAGTAGGCCGACATCGTCATGTCGAAGTTGCGCGCGCGATGGCGCGCCACGACCTGGCCATAGGCCATGGTGACGACGTTGATCTTGACGCCGATCTTCGCCGCGTTCGCCTGGATGTGCTGGGCGAGGTCGGGGTAGGGGAAGGCATTGCCGACGATCATCTCCTTCTCGAAGCCGTTCGGATGACCGGCTTCGGTCAGGAGCTGCTTCGCCTTCTCGAGGTCGAGCTTGAAGGGCTTGCCCTCTTCATAGGAGAGCGCGCCGAAGGCGCCCATCGGCACCAGCGACTGGCGGGCGCGGCCTTCGTACTTCATCACCGTCTTCTCGAGGCCGTCATAGTCGACCAGGTACTTGATCGCCTGGCGGACCTTCGGCTTGGAGAGGATCGGATCGCCCATGTTGAAGGTGACGTAATAGAACTGCGTGCGCGGCGTCTTCACGACCCGGGCGGCCTTGCCCGCCTCGATGCCGGCGAGGTCGTTGCCGTTGAGCACGCGGCCCATGTCGATGTCGCCCTTCTCGAGCTGCAGGCGCTGGGCTGCCGACTCCGGCACGTGACGGACGATGACGCGGCGCATCTTCGGCTGGCCGCGCCAGTAGTTGTCGTTGCGCTCGAGCACGACCGTGTCGTTGGCCGCCCAGCTGCGGAGCTTGTAGCCGCCGACGCAGGCGGTGTTCGAGCCGAGCCACTTGTTGGCCTTGTCGCCATTGACCTCGTGCTTCATCGCCTCGACCGAGTCGAGCACGAAGCTGGCGCGGCTGGCGAAGACCACCGGGCCGATCAGCGCCTGCGGGTAGCCCTTGTCGAAGGTGACGACCAGCGTGTCATTGTCCTTCGCCTGGATCGCCTGCTCTACATTGTCCTTGTTGATGCCCCACTTGGTGATGATGTTCGCCGAGTTGAGGTTGAGCTGGACGACGCGGCGGAGCGACCATTCGGCATCCTTGGCGGTCAGCGGGTTGCCGGACGGGCTGTGCTTCAGGCCCTTGCGGATCTTGAAGGTCCACTGCTTGCCGTCCTCGCTGATCGACCAGCTCTCGGCGATGCCGGGAATGAGCTCGGACGACTTCTCATAGGACGTCAGGATCAGCGGATCGCAGACGTTGTTCATGATCTCGTCGGTCGTCGTCTCGCCGATCTGGGCCGGATCGAAGGTGTAGAGATTGTCCAGGTTCCAGGCGATGACGAGCGTGTCGCGCGGAGTTGCAGCGCCGGCGGGCGTCGCCAGACTCGCCGCCACAAGGGCGGCCGCGCCCACGGCTGTGCTGATGTGTCGCATTGAGGCCATCTCCCCGAGTTTTGGGATGTTTCCGGTCGGAAAGCCTGTCTCAAGCCGGCCTTTGACGCAACCCCGTCCCGTTTATCGCTGGTATTTCCCGAGTACTCCGCTTATATGCACGTCCAGAGTGCAGTTGCGGGTTTGCCCGCATGGTCGGCGCAAGAGCGAGTCTCGGGGCGTCGGATGCCCTCGGCCTCGACGGCCTCCATCAGGATCTCCCCCTCCTTAAATAAGAGCGGCCTCCCGGTGGTCTCGCTGCGTCCGCGCGGATCGCGGACTTATGTCTCTTGCAAAGGTTACCTTGACTCAGTTTACCGACCTCGGCCTCGCGGCGCCGCTTCTTCAAGCGCTCGCCACGATCGGCCACACCGTTCCTACGCCCATTCAAGCGGGCGCCATTCCTCACCTTCTTACCGGCCGCGACCTGATCGGGATTGCCCAGACGGGTACCGGCAAGACCGCCGCTTTCGGCCTGCCGATGCTGCAGCGCCTGACCGCGACCAATGTCCAGTGGCGGCCCTGCCGTCCGCGGGCGCTGATCCTGGCGCCGACGCGCGAGCTCGCGACCCAGATCGCCGACAGCCTGAAGCAGCTCGCCCAGCATCTGTCGGGTGTGCGCATCGCCGTCGTTTTCGGCGGCGTCGGCTACCGCCCGCAAGTCGACGCGCTGAAGCGCGGCGTCGACATCCTGGTCGCCTGCCCGGGCCGCCTGCTCGACCTGATCGAGCAGCGCGTCTGCGATCTCTCGGGCATCGAGACCCTGGTCCTGGACGAAGCCGACCGCATGTTCGACATGGGCTTCATCCACGCCATCCGGCGCATCGTCGCCATGGTGCCGAAGGAGCGGCAGACGCTGCTGTTCTCGGCGACCATGCCGTCGGAGATCGTCGCTCTCACCAAGGCCTATCTCTCGAATCCCGAACGGGTCGAGGTGACGCCGCAGGCGACCACGGTCGAGAAGATCGACCAGCAGGTCATCCATGTCGGCCACGCGCAGAAATCGGCGCTGCTGGCACATCTGCTTGGTGATGCGCGCTGGTCGCGGACCATCGTCTTCACGCGCACCAAGCATGGCGCAAACCGTGTCGCCGAGCGGCTCGAGAAGCAGGGGATTGCCGCCTCGGCGATCCACGGCAACAAGAGCCAGACGGCGCGCGAGAAGGCGCTGGCCGGATTCCGGGGCGGCGAGCTCCGCGTGCTGGTGGCGACCGATCTCGCGGCGCGCGGCATCGACGTGCACGGCATCAGCCATGTCGTCAATTTCGACTTGCCGAACGAGCCCGAGAGCTATGTCCATCGCATCGGCCGCACTGCGCGCGCCGGCGCCTCGGGCACCGCGGTCGCGTTCTGCGCGCCGGACGAGCGTTCGATGCTGAAGGCGATCGAGCGGACGACGCGCCAGGCGATTCCGGTCCTGGCGCTTCCGGCTTTCGTAATGCCGGCCGGCCCGCAGACGCCTGCCGGCGCGCGTGAGGACGATCGACGCGACCGCCAGCCGCGCCGCCCGCAGCGGAACAGCCACGGCAAGAGCTACGCGCAAGGCAAGAGCAACGGCCATGGCAAGGCTCACGCCAACGGCCATTCGAAGCGACCGTCTTCACAGCCGAAATCGGCGGCTCGCCACCACGCTCCCTCGCGGAGCGCGGGCGGAGGCGGCGGCAGTCTCTCCGATATCGGCTTCCTCCGCGTCTCGCCGCGCGGACAGGAGCGCTAGAAAAGAAAACGGCCGGCTCGAAAAGAGCCGGCCGCTTCGTTTCGGCGTCGTGGGTTCAGTTCTTCTCGATGTTCCAGAACACCGGCAGCAGGGTCTCCTGGATGCCGGAGATGTTGGCGCGCGTCGCCATCGGCTGGAAGAACTGGCCGAGCGGCACGTAGTTCACCATCTCCATGGCGCGGCGCTGGATCTTCTCGCCGACCGGCTTGCGCTTGTCGGTGGTGCCGACCTTGATCCATTCGGCGAGATGCGCCTCCATCTCGGGATCGCAGAGCCAGCCGCGATAGCCGCCGCCGTCGCAGGGCGTGCCGAGATGCACGGCCGAGATGGCGCTGCCGAGGATCTGTCCGACCGTCCAGGTGTGGAAGAGGTGCCAGCCGCCCTGCGCCGGATCGCCCTTGTTGTTGCCGCGCTGGAGCGCGACGCCCCAGTCGACCGCGACCGGCTCGACCGTGGCGCCGATGTCCTTGAGCTTCTGCACGGTGACCTGCGCGATGTCGCGGATCACCTGCTGGTCCATCGGCACGAGCACGTAGATCTTCTCGCCCTTGTAGCCGGACTCCTGCAGGAGCTGCCTCGCCTTGGCCAGGTCGGCCTTGCGATAGGGTTCGCTGCCGGCCTCGGTCGCCGTCGGCGTGCCGCATACCTGGACGGCCCAGCAGACCCTCCAGTTCGCCGGATCGGAACCGATCGCGGCGCGCATGTAGTCTTCCTGATCGACCATGTGCATCAGCGCTTGGCGTGCCTTCGGATTGTTGAAGGGCGGATGCAGGAAGTTCGGCCGCACGAGGGCGAGCGCGCCCGCCTTGTTGAAGACGACGACCTTGATGTTGGGATTGCGCCGAAGGACCGGCAGCAGATCGAGAGGGGGCGTCTCATACATGTCGATCTCGCCGCGATCGAGCGCGGCAACCGCGGTTGCGGCGTCCGGCATGATCATGACGTCGATGCGATCGACCTTGGCGACGCGGCCGCCGGCGAAGGCGCTCACCGGCTCCGGGCGCGGTACGTAGTCCTTGTTCTTGTCGTAGACGATCTTGTTGCCCGGCTGGAACTCGGCCTTGTTGAAGACGAAGGGGCCGGACCCGACGACCTCGGTGATCGGCGTGGCGGCGTCGGTGGTCGCCTCCTTCTCGCGCATCACGTACATGGCGGTCGAGCCATAGGCGAGCACGCCCGGGGTCGCCGGGAAGGCTTCGCGGAGCTGGAGCGTGAAGGTGCGGTCGTCGACCGCGGTCATCTTCATGTCGAGCGCGGCGAGCCGCTTGCCGCCGCCATCCATCTTCGCCCAGCGCTGGATCGAGGGGATGACGTCCTTCGGCGTGACCGGAGAGCCGTCGTGGAATTTGAGGCCGGGACGCAGCTTGATCGTGTAGGTGAGGCCGTCCTGGCTCACCTGGTAGCTCTCGACCATCTGCGGATGGACGTTGCCGGCAGTGTCCTCGCCGAACAGGTTGTCGTAGACGCGCCAGCTGTGCTGATGCGTGACCGAAGACAGGTTATTGACCGGATCCATCGTGCCCATGTTCGCCTGGGGCACGTAGCGAAGAACTTTTTGCGCGGCCGCATCGCTCGCGGAGAGCGCGAGGCTCAGCGCCGCGGCGACGGCGAGCGGCCCGACGAGGCCGAGCTTCTTTAACGGCATGACTGCCTCCCGTGGTGGACGGACGGGCGAGCGCCCGGCCTGTCAGATCGGAAACGGGGAAAGCAGATCATGGAAAATCGGCGCTGACCAGATGGCGCCGATCGCGGATGAAACCGCCTGAAAGCGCAACGGACGCGCCGCAGTGCGGCGCGCCCGTCGGAAGACGAGGAGGACGCGACCTTAGATCGAGTCCTTGAGCTCCTTGGCGGGGCGGAAGGCGATCTTCTTGCTCGCCTTGATCTTGATCGGCTCGCCGGTGGCCGGGTTGCGGCCCATGCGCGCCGGGCGCTTGCGGACTTGCAGGATGCCGAGGCCGGCGACGCGGATCTTGGCACCCTTCTTCAGGTGCTTGCCGAGGGTCGCGACGAGGTCCTCGAGCACGGCCTTGGCCTGCTTCTTCGGGAGCTCGTGCTTCTCGGCGAGCGCGTCGGCGAGGTGCTTCGACGTGACGATGGTGGGCTTCTCAGCAGCAGACATGATGCGTTCTCCACAGGAAACAGTAGGTCGCACGTACACCATGCATCGTCGACTCGCAACGCGTCTTCGCGATGCGAGCGCACGAAAAGCCCGAAAACCGCAGGAATCTTGATGCTCATGCCCATTTGAGGCCGATTTTTCCGGGGTTTTCCACATGCCGCGCGAAGCGACTTCGATCTCGATTCGGCGCGAACATCGCAGAATCGGCAGAATCTAGGCGCGTCGGACGGTTGCCGGCGGCTTCAGAATCAGGAGGAGCGGTAGCGGGATCAGAGGCACGAGCATGAGGAGATAGAAGTCGCCGAGATAGGCGAGCACGTCTGCCTGGCGTGAAATCTCGGCGCTCATCCGGGCGAGCCCGTCCAGGGTATCGAGGGCAAAGGTCTCGGCGCCGTCCTTCATCACGGGGCTGAACGGGGTCACATGCTCGACCAGATGCGAGCGGTGCAGCTGGCGGCCCTGGGAGAGGAGAGCGGTCATCACCGAGACGCCGATCGAGCTGCCGATATTGCGCATCAGGCTGAAGACCGCCGCGCCGTCGGTGCGGAGCTGGGGCATGAGCGTCGAGAAGGTCATAGCGCTTAAGGGCGAGAAGATCAGCCCCATGCCGAAGCCCTGGATCGCGCCGGTAACCAGGATCGCCTGCTCGCCGACGTCCAGGTTGAAACGGCTCATCTCCCACATCGAGAAGGAGGTGAGGAGCAGGCCGCAGAGGACGATGAACCGGGAGTCGACGGTGCCGGCGAAACGGCCGACCATGAGCATCGCCACCATCGTTCCGATGCCTCGCGGCATCATCATGAAGCCCGTCTCGATGATCGGATATCCCAAGAGCGTCTGCAGGAAGGTCGGCAGCAGCGCCAGCGTCGCCAGCATCATCAGGTTGATCAGGAAGATCAGCAGAACGCCGATCGCGAAGTTGCGGTCGCGCAGCAAAGCGAGGTCGAGGAACGGCCGTTCGACCGTGGCGCTGTGGACGATGAAGCCGTAGAAGCAGAGCCCGGCCAGCGTCGCCTCGAGGATGATCTCGGTCGAGTCGAACCAGCCCTCGAGCTCGCCGCGATCGAGCATGAGCTGGAGCGCGCCGACGCCGATGGTCAGGAGCGCGAAGCCGGCAAGATCGAATTTGCGATGCGGGTCACGGGGCGTCTCCGGCACACTGGCGGCGATGCCGAGCATGGCGATGATGCCGACCGGCAGGTTGATGAAGAAGATCCAGCGCCAGTCATAGAGCTCGGTGATGTAGCCGCCGACGGTGGGGCCGAGGATCGGGCCGACCATGACGCCGACGCCCCAGATCGCCATCGCCTGGGCGTGGCGCTCGCGCGGGTAGGTGTCGAGCAGGATCGCCTGCGACACCGGGATCAGCGCGGCGCCGGTAGCACCTTGCAGGATGCGGTAAACGACGAGTTCGGTGAGCGAAGTCGCCATGCCGCAGAGCATCGAGGCGAGGATGAATCCGGCGACCGACCACTGGAAGAAGCGCTTGCGGCCGAGCCGCGCAGCGAGGATGCCGGTCGGCGGGGTCATGATCGCGGAGGCGACGACGTAGGAGGTGAGCACCCAGGAGATCTGGTCCTGGGTCGCGAGCAGCGTTCCCTGCATATGCGGGAGCGCGACGTTGATGATCGTCATGTCGAGCGCGTGCATCACCGTCGCCGCCATGATGGAGGCGGTGACGAGGCCTCGGCTCAACGACCTCCCCCGACCTTGGCGAGCGCCGCCTTGATCAGGTTGGGGAGCGACCTTTCGATGCCGGTATCGATATCGACGACGACGCTCAGGCCGGCGCGGAGCTGCGGGCGGTCGGCGGCATCGTCGATGACGAGGCGCACCGGCACGCGCTGCACGACCTTGATCCAGTTTCCGGTGGCGTTCTGCGGCGGTAGGATCGAGAACTCGGCGCCAGTGGCGGCGCCGATGCTGTCGATCGTCGCGGTCCAGGTTGCATCGGGGAAGGCGTCGACGCGGATCTTCGCCTTCTGCCCGGGCACCAGGTTGGTGATGTCGGTTTCCTTGAGGTTCGCCTCGATCCAGATCTTGCGGGAGGAGACGATCGAGAAGGCGGCAGCGCCGGCACGGACGAAGTCGCCGGGACGGACGGAGTCGACACGGCTGACGATGCCGTCGTCGGGCGCCTTGATCTCGGCCCGGCGGAGATTGAGCCGCGCTTCCTCGAGCTCGGCGCGGATTTCGAGGAACTTGGGATGCCGCTCGGCCGGCATGTCGGCATCGCCGGCAAGCGCGGCGGCGAGGCGCGCGAGGTCCTGGCGCAACGCCGAGACCTGCAGGCGGACGACATCGAGGCGGTTGCGGGCCTCGTCGAGGCGCGCCTCGGTCGCGACCTTGCGCTCGGCGAGTTCCGATTGGCGCCGAAACTCGCGTTCGGCATAAGGCACGTTGGTCTCGGCGAGCTTCAGCTCCTCGCGCTTCTGGCGATAGGAGGCGCGGAGTGCGTCGAGCTCGAGCCGTACCGCCTGGAGTTGCGCCTCGGCCTTGGCGACGGCGATGCGCAAGGGCTCGTCATCGATCTTGAAGAGCGGTTGGCCCGCTTTGACGGCTTCATTCTCACGCACCGAGACCTCGACGACGCGCCCGGCGATCTCGGGGCTCACCGTGGTCTTCGCCGCCTTCACATAGGCGTTGTCGGTCGAGACGATGCGACCGCCGTTCAGATACATGTGGAGGGCGACGGCGCCGACGACGACCGGTCCGAGCAGCAGCAGGAAGGCGCGGATTCGCCGGCGGCCACGGCCGACCACGGAACGAGCCGGAGCGTTGCTGCCGTCAGCGACCATGGGTACCCGTGCTGTCGGTCTCGTCCTCGCGCGAGGAGAGGTTGGAGCGGATCCGCTGCAAGGCGTCCAGGAGACGTTCGCGCTCGTCGCCGTCGACGCCGCTCAGCGCCAGTTCGCGCGTCTCGGCCGCGAGCGCTTGAAGGCGTTCGAGCACCGGGCGGGCCTTGTCGGTCAGCTGCGGCACGCGCGAGCGGCGGTCCTTGGGATCGGCGGTGCGGACGATCCAGCCAGCCTCTTCGAGACGATCGAGCAGGCGCACCAGGGTGATCGGCTGGATTTCCATGAGATCGGCGAGCGCCGCCTGGTTGACGCCGGCATACCGGTTGAGATGAGAGAGCACCGACCATTGCGCGCGGGTCAGCCCGATCGCCCGCGCCCGCCGGTCGAAGTCGCGGCGTAGGAGGCGTGCGGAGTCATATAGGAGGAAGCCGAAGCTGCGTTCGGGCGGCTGCATGAGATTGGGCGGAAATGATAAGCTAGCTCATCATAAGCGCGCATAGCCGCTATCGCAAGGCCTGCACCGCCGCCGACAGGACGATGGTGTTGGCGAGGCCGACCAGCGCCAGGAACGGCACGTTCGCGCTCCAGATCAGGCGGCGGCTGTCGATCTGGAACATCTGGCCGCTGATCAGAATCGCCAAGGAGGCGAAGGAGATCATCGAGGCCGCCGTCCAGCCGAAGAGCACGACGAGCGCCATCACCATGTCCGGAAGATCGCCGGCGCTGGAGGCAGCGAGCGCGATCAGGATGGTGCCGACGAGGATGGCATTGAGACCGAGCATGCCGAGCGCGAGACCGATGGCGCAGAGGCTGCCGATCAGGATCGGCACCGGCAAATGCGCCGGCAGCAGATGCCCCATGACCTCTAGCGCCGGGCGCGAGTCGAGCAGGATGCTGCCGAGCACGACGGCGAAGGTAAAGACGAGCATGTCGTCGCCGGAGCGGGCCATGCGCTCGATCGCGATCGAGGTCACGCGCCAGGTGCGTTCGCGGCCACCCGTGAGCATCTGGTAGAGACAGAAGAGCGGCATCACGACGATCGTCGCCTGCAGGTTCGAGAGTCCCGAGAAGGCGACGGTGAGAACGACCGCGCCGGTAGCGCCGGTAAGCGGCGCCAGGATCGGGCGGAAGGCGCCGACGGTCGCCATGATCGCGCGACCGCTGTTGCGCCCGCCCCAGGCGATCGCGGCCGAGCCGATGATGGCGAGGGCGCAGAGCATGCCGATGCCGAAGACCTGCCAGGCGGGGAGCTGCGGGAAGGTGAAGAAGATGAAGCCGATGCCGACGGTGAAGGGCGACCAGTAGATCGCGGTGCAGACGCCGCGCAACGCCGCGACCGCCTGGTGCCGCCGCTCCTCCTCGTCCTCCTCCGCCGGCAGCAGCGGGCGAACGATGGCGAAGGCCCCGATCGACAGCACGACGGCGAGCAGATGGCAGGAAACGAGCACGGCGACGCGGCGGCTGACCGCGTCCATTTCGGCGAAGAGGCCGCGCGAGGCGCTGGCGCCTGGAAGCGCCTCGACCGTGGCGCGCACGAACTGCAGGACGGCAAGGAAGGCGGCGAAGACGACGGCGAATTCCAGGCCGCGCGCGACGACGGGGAAGGCAATCTCGCCGCGGTGAAGCAGCACGCCGATCGTGGCGAGGATGCCGGCAAGGATCCGGTTGCTGGTCCTGACCTGCGGAAAGCTGATCAGGAGATAAGCGGCGAGCAATCCATAGCTGAGATTCGCCAGCGCCGGATGCGGCCAGGCGATGCGCGCGAGCCCGACGATCCATAGCAGGATCGGCAGCGCGATCACCGCGAGGATGCGCGGCCGGCGGGAGAGCGGCTCGGTATTCGAAGGAGGCGTGGTCACGCGGCGCCCTACCTATCACGGTGGCCCGCCCGATCCTAAGCGACCGAGACGGCAGCGACCGTGGGTCGCATGCCGGCGTTTCGCTTACCGAAACATATCCGCCATGCTGCGGCCGATCAGCCGGCTCGCGGCGAAGACGAGAACCAAGGTCAGCGCGATGGTGACCGAGCCGATCGCGGCCGCTGCCGGCATTTCATTGCTGGCGAGCCGCTCGTAAATGGCGACGGCGATGGTTTTCCAGCTGGCCGAATAGAGAAGGATGGTGACGCTCATCTCGCTGATCAGCGTGGCGAAGACGATCACCGCTCCGGCGAGGATGCCCGGCGCCACCAGCGGCACCGTCACCTTGCGCATGGTCCGCGCCCAGGTGGCGCCGCAGATGATCGAGGCCTCTTCCATCTTCGGGTCGACCTGCGAGATCGAGGCGGAGACCGAGCGGAAGACATAGGCGATGCGGCGGACGAAATAGGCGAGCACGAGGATCGTTCCAGTGCCGGTCAGCACCAGCCAGCCATCGTTGAAGGTGACGAGGAAGGCGACGCCGGTGACGACGCCGGGCAGCACGAAGGGAAGCATCACCGTGAGGTCGAGGGCCCAACGGCCGACAAAGCGCCGGCGTACCGAGGTGTAGGCCAGTAGCGTGCCGAAGATCACGGTCATCACGGTTGCTACGCCGGCAAGAAGGAGGCTGTTCTGGATCGGCTGCAACAGATCGCCGAAGACCTGAGCGTAGTTGCCGAGTCCGTACTCGGTCGGGAAGGTGGTGCCGGCCCAGCGCTCGGCGAAGGAAGACCACACCACCATGATCTGCGGGATCAGGGCCAGGATCAGCAAGGTCCAGACATAGGTGTTGGCGAAGACGCGGGCACCCAGGCTGTCGAGCTGCGTCGCCCGCCGCGTGACGCCGGTGACGGTGACGAAGCGACGGCGGCGATTGATGCGCGCCAGGACGAGGATCGCGACCAGGGTGATCAGCACATTGACGAGCGCGATCGCCGAGGCGCCGTTCAGGTTGAAGAAGCCGTGGACCTGGAAGTAGATCAGCGTCGGCAGCACGTACATCTCGCCGCCGAGGATCGCCGGCACGCCGAAATTCCCGAGCGCCTTGATGAAGACGATCATCGCCGCGGCGGCGATCGCCGGCGTCACCAGCGGCAAGGTCACGGTGCGCAGCACGCGCCAGCGCGAGGCGCCCATGACCTGGGCGCTTTCCTCGATATAGGGATCGCTCGCCGAGAGCGCGCCCTGGACGATGAGAAAGACGTAGGGGAAGAAGCTCAGCGACAGTGCCAGGACGATGCCGAAAAGTCCGTAGATCGGCGGCAGCGTGATGTCGAACCACTCCGAGGCGTATTTGGTGGCGATGCCGCTGCGTCCAAGCAGCTGAACCCAGGAATAGGCGCCGATGAAGGGCGGCGCGACCAGGGGCACCACCGACAGCGACAGGATGATGTTGCGGAACGGCATGCGCACCCGCGCTACCGCATACGCGGCAGGCAGCGCGAGCAGCGCCGCCACCAAGGTCGAGAGTACCGACACCGTGATCGAGTTGCGCACGGCCGATTTGTAGGTGGCGGCAACGAAGAAGCGCTCGAAATTATAGAGCGTCCAGTTGGCCAGCGACGGCTCGTTGCCCTGGCGGATGAAGGCGCCGAGCACGGTGTTGAGGATCGGGTAAAGCAGGAAGGTGACCAGCACGGCTATGGTCAGCGCGC
>Ga0196963_10001805_pt1 | contig 13744 bp, 15 predicted proteins | sample S1_5metaG_FD_148600 | JGI IMG/M metagenome (GOLD analysis project Ga0196963, IMG submission 148600) | Soil microbial communities from Anza Borrego desert, Southern California, United States - S1_5 | ecosystem: Environmental > Terrestrial > Soil > Desert | place: USA: California | collected... | reverse complement strand
GGCAGGATGGTCCGGGGCGAGGCGGTCCGGGGCGAGGCGGTCGAGCGCGACGCCGCCGGCGACGCCCGCCGCAGTCGCCGCCAGGACGGCGGCGACGATCTTGGCTCTCATGGGGGAATGTCCTCTGACGGGAAGGGCAGCACCCCCGCCGCACGGAGCCGCCTGGGCTCCGCGGCAGGTGCATGCGGGGTTCCGGGATCAGAGGGGTCTGGGCGGGCGGTCCGGGACGGGGGCCGGGCGGGAGGCCACCTGGGCGTCGGGCAGCCGGGCGTATCCCGCCTCGGGTGCCGCCGCCGCGACCGTCGGGGCCGTCGGCGGCGCCAGCGCGCAGAGGGTGGTGCAGGAGGCGCCCTTCATCAGCGGGCAGGGCTGCTCAGGGCCCGCCGACGGGAGATCCTCCGCCATGTCAGCCATGCCCGCCATGTCGCACGGGGCCCGCAGGGTCCCGGCGGCGGCCGGCATGGACAGGCTCGCCATCAGCAGCTGGGACAGCACGAGCGCCACCGCGGCCACGAGCGCCGTCGCCCGCCTCAGTCGCGCGTTCCTGCCTGTGCCCGTCGATGTGCGGCGTCCGGTCATGAGGACGACCATAGGCGCTCACGGGCCGGGAGGGAACCGCCTCCGTGGGCGGCGGCGCCGGGCCTGGGTCACGACCGCGTGATCCGGCCGGTTCCGGCGCCGCCGTCGGTGCCGGGCGGCACGCGGCGCCGTCCCGCCAGAATCCTCTCGAGCGCCAGCACGGCGTACAGCGCCGGCCCGGCCAGCAGGGCCGCCAGGAGCTGCGGCGCGTCCAGCGGTCGCGTCCCGAACAGGACGTTCATCGCCGGAAGATAGGTGAAGAGCAGCTGCAGGGCGGCCACCCCGGCGACCGCGCAGACGACCGGCCGCTCGACGGGACCGGGGCCCCGCGAGCGGCTCCCCGCGGGCGGGCGGCGCACGCTCAGCAGGTAGCAGACCTCCATCCCCACCAGGGCGTTGACCGCCATCGTCCGGGCCGTCGCCTCGTCCAGCCCGGCCAGGCGCGCCCCTTCGAAGACGCCGAAGATCCCGGCGGTCATCAGCAGCGCCACGGAGGCGATGCGCCAGGCCAGGAACCCGGTCAGGAGCGGTTCGTCCGCCGCCCGCGGCCGGCGCTCCATGACGTCCGCCTGGGGCCGCCCGAAGGCCAGCGCCAGCGCCAGCCCGATGGAGCTGACCATGTTGACCCAGAGCACCTGGAGCGGCGTCACCGGCAGCGTCAGGCCGGCCAGGATGGCGACGACGACCGACAGCGACTCCCCGCCGTTGACCGGCAGGAGGAAGACGATGGCCTTCTTGAGGTTGTCGTAGACGGTCCGGCCCGCGCGCACCGCCTCGGCGAGCGTGGCGAAGTTGTCGTCGGCCAGCACCACCTCCGCCGCCTCCTTGGCGGCCTCCGTCCCCTTCCGCCCCATGGCGATGCCGACGTCGGCGCGCTTCAGCGCCGGGGCGTCGTTGACACCGTCCCCGGTCATGGCGACGACCCGCCCCCGCGACTGGAGCGCCTGGACGAGGCGCAGCTTGTGCTCCGGATTGGCGCGGGCGAAGACGTCGACCGCGTCCGCGGCCTCGGCGAGCGCGGCGTCGTCCAGCCCCTCGATCTCGCGCCCGGTCAGCACGGCCGCGGCGTTCTCCAGCCCCAGCTGGGCGGCGATGGCGGCGGCCGTGACCCCGTGGTCGCCGGTGATCATCTTGACTCGGATGCCGGCGGCGCGGCAGGCGGCCACGGCGTCGCGGGCCTCCGCGCGGGGCGGGTCGATCATGCCCACCAGCCCCAGCAGGGTGAGGCCGCCCTCCACGTCGCCGAAGGCCAGGGCCGTCTGGCCGGGACGCGCCGCCTTCGACGCCACGGCCAGCACGCGCTGGCCCCGGCGGGCCAGCTCCTCCACGCGCAGCAGCCAGGTCCCGGCGTCCAGCGGCCGGTCGCCGTCGGGGCCGCGCTCACAAGCGCACATCGCGACCACCCGCTCGGGCGCCCCCTTCACATGGATGAGGCCGCGCCCGGCATGGTCGTGGTGCAGCGTCGCCATGAAGCGGTGCTCGGCCTCGAAGGGGATAAGGTCGGTCCGCGGCAGCCCGACCCGCTCCAGCTCCAGCTCGATCCCCGCCTTGCGGGCGAGCACCAGCAGCGCCCCTTCCATCGGGTCGCCGTCGACGGCCCAGCCGGTCTCCGTCCGGTGCAGGGCGGCGTCGTTGCACAGGGCGGCGGCGCGCGCCAGCTCCACGACGGCGCCGCCGTCGTGCGGCGCCCAGGGACGGCCGCCGCAAACGAAGCCGCCGTCGGGCCCGTAGCCGACGCCCTCGACCGTGATGTCCAGTTCCGCGGCGCAGACGAAGCGGACGGTCATCTCGTTGCAGGTCAGCGTGCCCGTCTTGTCGGTGCAGATGACGGAGACGGAGCCCAGCGTCTCCACCGCGGGCAGCCGCCGGACGATGGCTTGGCGCCGGGCCATGCCCTGGACGCCGATGGCGAGCGTGATGGTCAGGATGGCCGGCAGCCCCTCCGGGATGGCGGCGACGGCCAGGCTGACCACGGCCATGAACAGCTCGGCCGCCCCGTACCCGTGCAGCAGCAGGCCCGCCGCGAAGACCAGGACGGCGACCGCCAGGATGACGGCCGTCAGCGTGCGGGCGAGGCCGGCCATCTGGCGCAGCAGCGGCGTCTCCAGCGGCTCCAGGCGGGACATCAGCCCGCTGATCCGCCCGATCTCGGTGCCGGGGCCCGTCGCCACCACGATCCCCCGGCCCTGCCCCTGCGTCACCAGCGTCCCGGAGAAGGCCATCGAGGTGCGGTCGCCGAGGGCGGCGTCGGCCGCCGCGGGCCCGGGCGACTTCTCCACCGGCACCGACTCGCCGGTCAGCGCGGCCTCGTCGACGTGCAGGTTGCGGGCCCAGGCCAGCCGCAGGTCGGCCGGGACCCTGTCCCCCGCCTCCAGCAGGACGAGGTCGCCGGGGACCAGGCCGTCGGCCGGCACGGCCAGCCGGCGGCCATGCCGCAGCACCATGGCGCCGCTGGACAGCATCCGGCGGATCGCGCCCAGCGCCTGCTCCGCCTTGCCCTCCTGGATATAGCCGACGAGCGCGTTCAGGACGCAGACGGCGACGATCACCCCCGCATCCGCCCAATGGCCCAGCACCGCGGTCGCCAGCGCCGCGGCCAGCAGCACCAGGATCAGCAGGTTCTCGAACTGGGCAGCGAAGCGGCGGAGCGGGCTGCGGGGCTTCGCCGCGGGCAGGCTGTTGGGGCCGTGGCGGTAGAGGCGGCGACGCACCTCCTCCTCGTCGAGGCCGCCGGGTCCGCTGCCCAGGGCCTGCTCGACCGCGGCGGCGGGCATGGCGTGCCAGACAGGCGGGGCAGCGGTCGGGGGCGGGCTGTCGAGGGGCATCGGGGCTTCCGGTTCGTTTGCGCCGGCATCCGCCGGACAGGGGGCGCGCCGGCATCCGCCGGACAGGGGGGGCAAGCTGGGGAACGCCGCCTCAGGCGTCGGCCGGGGCACGGTTGGCGTGCGCGTTCAGGAACGCCTCCAGGTCGCGCACCGCGACCCGCCACTCCCGGCCGAACTTTATGGCGCGCAGGGACTTCCCGTGGATCCACTCGCGGATCGTGTCCTCGGAAACCTTCAGGAGGTCGGCGACCTCGTGCACCGTCAGGAGGGGCTTGCTCAGCATGGCTCGGCCGGGTTTGTGCGGGTTTGTCGGGCACAGGCTGGCACAAGGCCGGGATAGCCCGCCTTGATCTGGGTCAAGGCGGGGGCCCTCGCCGATGGCGGGAAGGGCGCGCGTGGCCGCAGCGGCGGGGAACGCCAAGGCGGCGGAATTGGCCTCCCCCGCGCCGGCAGACGGCGCCGGCGCCGCCGTGATTGACGAATACCGATAAGCGTCTTATCGTAATTCGTATAAATCGACAGCGGAGCCCGCGCGTGTCCACCCGATCCCTGCTCCTGGTCGCGAGGCCCCTGCTGCGCGTCTTGGCCGTGGTCTTCGTGATCGCAGCCGCGCTGACGGCGTCGGCGCTCGCCGCCAGCTTCGTGGCCGGCGCGCAGGTCCTGGCGGCGAGCCCGTGGCCCCATCCCGCCCTCGACCCCGGCGTGGCGATGTTGGGGACGCGGCTGGCGATGGCGGTGATCCTGGCCATGCTGGGGCTGGGCCACGCCGTCGTGTCACGCCTCGGCGCGATGGTGGACTCCGTCCACGCCGGCGACCCCTTCGTGGCCGCGAACGCCGCGCGCCTCCGGGTGATCGCATGGGCGCTGCTGGCGGTGCAGTTGATGCACATGCCGTTCCAGGCCCTCCTGAACAGCCTGCGGTCCGGGACCGTCGACATCAGGTTCGACGTACCGGTCGTCGGCCTCTTCGTGGTCCTCCTTCTCTTCGTCCTGGCCGGCGTCTTCGAGGAGGGCGCCCGCATGCGCCGGGACCTGGAGGGAACCATCTGACGATGGCCATCCTGGTGAAGCTGGACGACGTGCTGCACGCGCGGCGCATGACGCTCACCCAACTCGCCGAGCGGGTAGGCATCACGATCGTGAACCTGTCGATCCTGAAGACCGGAAAGGCGCGGGCGATCCGCTTCTCGACACTCAACGCGATCTGCACCGCGCTGGCGTGCCAGCCCGGGGACATACTGGAGTTCCTGCCCGACGACGGGCAGGGGGAGCCGGCCGCGGAAGACGCGGAGGGCGGGGAGGGGGAATGAACGTGCTCACTTGGGTGCACATCGCGGCGGGAAGCCTCGCCATCCTTTCCGGCGCGGCGGCGGTAGCCGCCCGCAAGGGGGGCGCGGTCCACGCCCGGGCCGGCACCTGGTTCGCCGCCTCCATGCTGGCGCTGGGGGCGACGGCCGCGATGCTGGCCTGGCTGAAGGAGGGGCCCGATCCCGGGCTCGGCGGCATCCTCACCTGCTACTTCGTGGCGACCTCCTGGGTCGCGGCCCGCCGCCGCGACGGATCGACCGGCCGGTTCGAGGCCGCCGCCTGCGCGCTGGTGCTCGCCGCCGCCGCGGCCACCGCCTGGGGCGCCGCCACCGGGTCCGCGACGACGCCCGCGGGCCCGGGCCCGCTGTACGCCTTCGCCGGGGTGTGCCTGATCGCCGGGCTGCTCGACCTCAGGACGGTCCTGCGGGGAAGGATGACGCCAGTCCAGAGGCTGTCCCGCCACCTCTGGCGGATGTGCTTCGCCTTCTTCATCGCCACGGGCTCCTTCTTCATCGGACAGCAGGACGTCATGCCGGCGGCGGTCCGCGGCTCGCCGGTCCTGTTCGTCCTAGGCTTCGCACCACTCGCCATGATGGTCTTCTGGCTTCTGCGGGTGCGGTTCGGGACGCGGTTCCAGGGCCGGCGGCAGGCGCCCCCGCCCGGCACCGGCGATGCCGGCCGCCGCCTCACCATGGACGCCGGATAGGGGCTCTCCCGGCCGGCGCGCGGCGCCGGGGACGGAAAGCGCGGGAGGGGATCGATAAAACGCATAACTGCTGCATCTTTTAAGCGCTTCCCGTATAGATGCAGTCGTCGTACCTCTTTTGCGCAGCAGCCCTCCACGACCCCAGGACACGCCCCATGCGCCCCACCGACAACTACCGCCGCCAGCACACGGAGATCACGACCCTGCTGGAGCAGCTGCACGCTCTCCTGCTGGTGCCCCAGCCCGCCGCCGGCGACAGCCTCGCCGCCACCCTGCGCCGGCTGACGGGGAAGCTGACCGTCCACCTCGCCATGGAGGACCAGTCGCTGTATCCCCGCCTGCTGCAGTCCCCCGACGCGCGGATCGCCGCCACCGCGGCCCGCTTCCAGCAGGAGATGTCGGGCATCAGGGAGGCGTTCCAGCAGTTCCTGGGGCGGTGGACGGACGCCGCCATCCAGGCCGACCGCGCCGGCTTCTCGGCGGCGCTCGACGCGCTGTCCGCCGTCCTCTCCCGGCGCATCGAGCGGGAGAACACCGAACTCTACCCGCTTCTCGACAACGCCGCCTGAGGCGGCGGCCCCTCCCCTCCGTCCGGTCCCGCCGGCGACGGCCGGCCCACGGCCCCGCATGAAGGGCCGGCGGAGGGGTGTGCCCGCCAGGAGGCCATCCCATGCCCATCCGCTTCTACCGCGGCGCCGCCGCCCTTCTGTTTACGGCCGCCGCCGCCCCGGGCGCCCTCGCGGTGCCCGCCGGCCCGGTCCCCCAGCCGGCCGAGGCGCCGCTGGAGGAGATCATCGTCGTCGGCCAGCGCGACGCGCCCATCAGCATCGAGCCGCGCGGCCTCAGCGTGTCGCTGGGCGAGGCGCAGTTCGCCGCGGTCAACGCGGTGAACGTCGAGGATCTGATGAAGTACGCGCCGAACTTCTTCGTGCGCAAACGCTACATTGGCGACGCCAACGCCGTCCCCGGCTTCCGCGGCACCCATTCCACCCAGTCCGCCCGCTCGCTGGTGCTGGTCGACGGCTTCGTGGTCTCAAACCTGCTGGGCAACAGCTTCTCCTTCCCGCCCAAGTGGGGCGTGGTGGGCCCGGGCGAGGTCCGCCAGTTCGACATCGTCTACGGCCCCTACTCCCCGCGCTTCCCCGGCAGCTCCATGGGCGGCGTCGTCTCCATCACCACCCGCGCGCCCGAGGCGACGGAGGCGTTCGCCACCCTGCAGGGCTTCGCCCAGCCCTACCGGCAGTACGGCACCCGCGACACCTACCTCGGCTACACCGCCGAGGCCGGCGTCGGCTGGAAGCCGGAGGGCGCGCCGTGGTCCGCGCGGGTCAGCGCGCGCCGGCTGGAGAACGAGGGCCAGCCCATGCAGTGGCGCCAGCTCGTCCCCGCCGCAAGCGGCGCCGGCGCCGTCCCGGTCACCGGCGGCTTCAGCGACCCCGACCTCATCGCCCCCGGCCCGGTGTTCGCGGCGGACGCGCCGGACCGCACGGTGCAGGACCAGCTTCGCGCCCGCCTGGGCTATGAGGCCGGGAACGGCTGGACGGCCGACGCGCTCTTCGCCTTCTGGGAGACCGACGGCGACCAGACCGATACCGGGAGCTACCTGCGCGACGCCGCCGGGCAGCCGGTGTTCGAGGGGCCGGTGCTGCTGGACGGCAGGGCCTGGACGGCCTCCGGCGTCACGCTCCAGCAGACGGACCGGCGGGAGATGATGGCCGGGCTGAAGCTGGCCGGCGACGCGGCCGGCTGGGACCTCAGGGCGAACCTGTCGCGCTACTGGATCGGCCGGCAGCACACGCGGGCATCGGCCGGCTACCGCGCCGGCATCGCGGGGGGAGCCGGCACGCTGGCGCGCCAGGGCGACACCGGCTGGTGGGCCGGCGACCTGCTGGCGGAACGGGAGGTCGGGGAGCTGGAGCTGGCGCTGGGCGCCAACCTCTACCGCTACGAGACGGCCCAGACCATTTACGCCACCGGACGCTGGCGCGACGCCGGCGATCCGGTCTTCAGCAGCCACACCGGGGGGCGGACGGAGCAGGCCGGCGCCTTCGTCGACGCCCGGCTGCCGGCCGGCGACAGCCTGGTGCTGACCGGCGGCGCCCGCATCGACCGCTGGCGCGCCCACGACGGGCGCATCGGGCGTGCAACCGCCGCCGGCCCCCGCTTCCAGTCCTACCCCGCGCGCCGGGACACCGCGGTCAGCCCGACCCTGGGCGCCGAGGTGGAGCTGGCGCCGGACTGGCTGGCGCAGCTGAGCCTCGCCACCGCGACGCGCTTTCCCACGGTGGGCGAGCTTTTCCAGGGCCGCCTGGACGGCAACGGCCGGTTCGACCCGAACAGCTTCGACCCCGGCCTGAAGCCGGAGCGGTCGCGCGACGCCAACCTGCTGGTCCGGCACACGGCCGGCGGGGTCAAGCTGACCGGCAGCGTCTTCTACCAGCGGGTGGAGGACGCGATCTTCAGCCAGCAGGGCTTCAACCGGTTCGGCGTCGTCACCTCCTCCTTCAAGAACATCGACCGCGTGCGGCAGTGGGGCCTGGAGGGGATCGTGGAGGCGGCGGACGTGCTGCCCGGCCTCGACCTCGACGTCAACCTCGCCTGGACGGACGCGGAGACGGTGCGCAACCGCCCGAACCCGGCCGCCGAGGGCGTGCAGTTCCCCCGCATCCCGCGCTGGCGGGCCAACGCCAACGCGCGCTGGCGCTTCGCCGAGGGCTGGCAGCTCTCGCTGGGCGCCCGCTACGCCAGCCGGCCGAACTCCGACCTGGAGGGCCGCCAGCGCGGCGACGCCTTCGGCTACACCTCCGAGCTGCTCATCCTCGACGCCAAGCTCCGCTGGGACGTGACGGACCAGGCCCATGTCAGCGTCGGCATCGACAACCTGGCGAACGACAAGGCCTGGGTCTTCCATCCCTACCCGCAACGCACCTTCGTGCTCGAACTCGGCTGGAGGCTCTGACATGGCGCGGTTCCTTCTCCTCGCGGCGTTCCTCGCCGCCCTTACAGGCGGCGCTGCGGCGGCCGGCAAGGGCCACCATGGGCCGTCGGCGGCCGCGGACTGCCCGCCGGACGACGGCGCGCTGCGCTGCGCGACGGCGGCCAGCCCGGCCCTGGGCCCGGACGGCGCGCTCTGGCTGGCCTGGGTGGCCGGGGGCCGGGTCTGGACCGCGCGGACGCCGGCCGGCGATCCCGCGGGCGCGCTCGGGGCCCCGGTCGACGTCTCCGGCGCGCCGGCCCGCGTCGACGCCAACGGCGACGGGCGGCCGAGCCTGGTGGTGGACGCGTCCGGGAGGGCGACCGTCGCCTGGTCGCACCGCCGCGGCCAGGCCTACAACGGCCAGGTGCTGCTGGCCGCGTCCGCCGACGGCGGCCGGACCTTCTCCCCGCCGGTGCCCCTGGTCGCCGACGGGGTGAGCGAGCGGTTCCCCGTCCTCCTGGCCGATCCCGGCCGGGGCCTCTTCGCCGCCTGGATCGACAAGCGGGCCGCCGCCGCAGCCGCGGCCGCCGGGCGCGAGCATGCCGGGGCGTCGCTGCTGGGCGCCTGGTCGACCGACGGCGGCGCCACCTTCGGCCCGTCCTTCGTCATCGGCGCCAACAGCTGCGAGTGCTGCCGCGTCGCCCTGGCGGCCGGCCCCGACGGCAGGCCCGCGCTCGCCTGGCGCGGCATCTTCCCCGGCGGCATCCGCGACCACGCGGTCATGTCGCTCGGAAGCGACGGCGCGCCCGGGCCCGTCCGGCGCCTGGCCGACGACGGCTGGGCCATCGACGCCTGCCCGCACCACGGCCCCGCCCTCGCCGCCGGCGCGGGCGCGCTCCACGCCGCCTGGTACACCGAGGGGCGCCACCGCCAGGGCCTGTTCTACGCGCGGTCCGGCGACGGCGGGGAGAGCTTCACCGACCCCCTGCCCTTCGGCGCGCCGGACCGGCTGCCCTCGCATCCCCACGTCGCCGCGTCGGGAGAGACCGTCTGGCTCGCCTGGAAGGAGTTCGACGGCAGCCGCACGCGCATCCTCGTCCAGGTCTCGCGCGACGGCGGGACCAGCTGGGGCGCGCCCCGGGCGGCGGCCGAGACGGCGGACGACAGCGACCACCCGGTCCTCCTGGTCCATGCCGGCACCGCCTACCTCTCCTGGCTGAGCCGGGCGGAAGGCTGGCGCCTCTTCCCCCTGTCCCCGTGAGGTCCGCGATGAAACGCACCGTCCTGGCGCTGGCCGCCGCCCTCCTGCTCCACGCCGGCCCCGCCGCGGCGGGCGAGGCGAAGCCCTTCGTCCCCGGCAGCTGGGCGGAGATCCGGGACGCCCACGCCGGCAAGCCGCTGGCGGTCCATCTCTGGTCGATCACCTGCGGGCCCTGCCTGGTGGAGCTGCCCGCCTGGAACCGGTTCCGGCGCGACCATCCCGGGGTCGCGGTCGTCCTCGTCTCCACCGACCGGCCCGAGGACGCCGCGCGGGCGCGCCAGGTGCTGACCAAGGCCGGGCTGGACGACGCCGAGAGCTGGACCTTCGCCGACCCCTTCGCGGCCCGCCTGCGGCACGAGCTGGACCCGGGCTGGCGGGGCGAGCTGCCGCGCACGCTGCTGCTGGCGCCGGACGGCACGCGGACGGTCGTCCAGGGCGCCGACATCGCGGCGGTCGAGCGCTGGGCCGACGGACAGCTGCCCGGCCGCTGACGGCCGGCCATCCCGTTCCCGGACCTGGGCAGGGCCGGCCTCCCCCGCGGAGGCCGGCCCTTTTCCGTTCCGCGGCGGGGATGCCCGGCCGGTAGGACCGGGGTCCTCAAGCCGTGGCTGCGTGCCGCTTGGCCGGCCATAAGCAGCATTATCGCTGAATGTATATGCCTCGTGCCCGTATCCCATGTCGGCGTCGCGGGCAGCAGACATCCGCGCCGCGCGCACGGCGCATATACGATAAAGAGGTATTTTCGATGTTGCTTTGCCCGAAGGATGGCAGTAACAAGTACTGCACATACATCTTTGGAGGTACCGATGACACCCTTACCGACGCGCCGGGGCGTGCTGGCGGCCGGCGCCGTCCTCCTGGCGCTGTGGGCGGCGCCCGCCCTGGCGGAGAAGCGGGCGTTCGAGATGACGATCGAGGACACGCGCATCAACCTGGTGGAGCAGCGCGGCTTCCACACCTTCGCCTTCAACGGCCAGGTGCCGGGCCCGCTGATCCACGTGGTCGAGGGTGACGACGTCGAGGTGACCGTCACCAACATGACCACGCTGCCGCACACCATCCACTGGCACGGCATGATCCAGCGCGGCACCTGGGAGAGCGACGGCGTCCCCGACATGACGCAGAAGGCCATCGCCCCCGGCGAGACCTACACCTACCGCTTCACCGCCGTGCCCTCGGGGACCATGTGGTACCACTGCCACGTCAACGTGAACGAGCATGTGGCGATGCGCGGCATGTGGGGCCCGATGATCGTCGACCCCAAGAAGCCGACCGCGGTGGAGAAGGAGGTCACGAAGGACCACATCCTGATGCTCTCCAGCTGGGCGTCGCAGTGGGCGGACAAGCCCGGCCAGGGCGGCCTGCCCGGCGACGTGTTCGACTACTTCACCCTGAACGGCAAGGCCTTCCCCGACACCACGCCGATCACGGTGAAGAAGGGCGACGTGCTGCGGCTGCGCTTCATCGCGGCGGGCGACGCCATCCACTCCATCCACCTGCACGGCCACGTCTTCGAGGTGGCGTTCAAGGACGGCCACCCTCTGCCGGCGCCCTACAAGGCGGACACCCTGCTGATCGGCCCGGGCGAGCGCTACGACATCATCGTCCGCGCCGACAATCCCGGCCGCTGGATGATCCACGACCACGTGGACAGCCACACGGTCAACGGCGACAAGCCGCACGGCGGCATCATGACCGTCATCGAGTACGAGGGCATCCCGAAGGACCAGCCCTGGTACCACTGGGCCCACAAGGCGCCCGTCGCCGACTTCTACTACGAGGAGTCGCTGAAGGCGGGGAAGCACGGGCTGCTCGAGAACCCCGCCTACAAGGGCACCCCCGCCAACTGACGCAGACTAGGGGAGCGATCCCATGCGAACCGCAGCAACCCTGCTGGCGGCGGCCCTGCTCGCCGCGTCCCCGGCCCTCGCCGGCGACGCGGCCCTGCCGGACGGCTGCGCCGCCTGCCACGCCCTGGAGAAGCCCACGGGTGACGCGCTCGGGCACGTCACCGGGCGCAATGGCCCCGACCTCCACTACGCCGGCTCCAAGTTCAAGCGCGACTGGCTGGTCGACTGGCTGCAGAAGCCGGAAACCATCCGCCCGGGCGGCGCCTTCTTCATGAACGCCGCCAAGCCCGGCGCGCCGCGCGACGTGCTGGACCCGGCCAAGCTCGCGAAGCACCCCGTCCTCACCAGAGCGGAGGCCGAGAAGGCGGCCGACGCGCTGATGGCGAAGACGGCGCCGGACCTGGTCCCGCCCGGCGGCGCCAAGGGCGAGAAGCCGAACGAGCGGATGGCGCAGATGTCCTTCGGCAAGCTCCGGGGCTGCTCCGCCTGCCACCAGGCGACGCCCGGCGAGGGCGGCGTCTCGGGGCCGGAACTGCACAGCGCCGGCCGGCGCCTGCAGCCCGACTTCATCGCCGCCTACATCCGCGACCCCCAGAAGATCGACCCGCGGGTCTGGATGCCGTCGGTCGCGATCAGCGAGCCCGACGTGCAGAAGCTGACCGGCTGGCTGTCCCAGCGCGGGCTCGCCGAGACCAACCAGGGAGACGCCAAGCCATGATCCGCTTCCTGCTTCCGGGGGCGGCCGCGCTGCTCCTGCTGGCGGCCGTCCCGGCCGGCGCCGCCGACCTGACCCGGGCTGCCCGCAACTACGACGCCTACTGCGCCCAGTGCCACGGCGTGAACCGCGACGGCAAGGGCGTGAACACCGCCGCCATGGCGGTGCAGCCGCGCGACCACACCGACGCCAAGGGCATGGAGTCCCTGCCCGACGACCAGATCTTCAAGGCCATCAAGGACGGCGGCCTGGGGGTCAACAAGTCGGTGCTGATGCCGGCCTGGGGCAGCGTGATGTCCGACGCCGAGATCAAGGACCTGGTCGCCTACCTGCGCCAGGTCTGCAAGTGCGGCCCCGGCCGGTAGCCCCTCCCCTCCACCCCCCGTCCGACAGCGCAAGACAAGGAGAGACCCCCATGCGCACCCTGCCCACCCTGCTGGCCGGCCTCGTGCTCGGCCTGGCGATGGCTGCCGCCCCGGCGTCGGCCAAGACCGTGAAGGTCAAGCTGACGGCCAAGGAGGTCGACGTGACCGTCGACAACGCCGGCCGCAAGTACGCCGCCTGGACCTTCGACGGCGAGGTCCCCGGCCCCGTCGTCCGCGTCACCGAGGGCGACACGGTGGAGTTCACCCTGGTGAACGCCGCCGACAGCAAGAACTCGCATTCGGTGGACTTCCACGCGGCCCGCGTCGACCTGGCCAAGGACTTCGCCCCGGTGCGCCCGGGCGAGTCCAAGACCTACACCTTCACGGCCGACTACCCGGGCGTTTTCTACTACCACTGCGGTGCCGATTCGATGATGCAGCACATCGCCCGCGGCATGTTCGGCGTCATCATCGTCGATCCCAAGGACCCCAACGCCATGCCGAAGGCGGACCGGGAGTACGTCATCGTCCAGTCCGAGCTGTACAACAACCCCGAGGACGTCGCGACGATGATGGCCAACAAGTGGGACCACGTCGTCTTCAACGGCGGCGTCTTCAAGTACGACCCCGTGCACGACCCGAACGCCAGCCGCATGCTGGAGGCCAAGCCGGGCGAGCGGGTGCGCATCTACTTCGTGAACGCGGGCCCCAACGAGTTCTCGTCCTTCCACCCGATCGGCGGGATCTGGGACAAGGTGTACGCCAGCGGCAACCCCAAGAATGTCGACGCCGGCCTGCAGAGCTTCGTGGTCGGGCCGGGCGACGGCGCCACCTTCGACCTGATCTCGCCGGTTGAGGGGGCCAACGCGCTGGTCACCCACTCCATGCGCGGCGCGCTGACCGGCGCCGTGGCGGTCCTGATGTTCAGCAAGGACGCCAGCCCGGACGCCGGCAAGGGCGCCAACATCCTGGTGCGCTGACATCCGGGCGCGCCGACCCACCCCGGGCCGGCACCGGACGGCATGCCGCGGGTCCCCTCCCGCGGCGTGTTGCCGTCCGGCAGCCGGGCCCGGCAGATACCGGAGCCATGCCATGACGACCATCCTCGGCCTCGCCGCGATGCTGCTCGCGGCCCTCCTCTCCCCCGCCGGCCCCGTCGACCTCGGCGCGCTGGAGCAGGACCTGGCGCAGGCACCCGCGCCGCACCTCGGACAGGGA
>Ga0196963_10001804_pt1 | contig 13746 bp, 6 predicted proteins | sample S1_5metaG_FD_148600 | JGI IMG/M metagenome (GOLD analysis project Ga0196963, IMG submission 148600) | Soil microbial communities from Anza Borrego desert, Southern California, United States - S1_5 | ecosystem: Environmental > Terrestrial > Soil > Desert | place: USA: California | collected... | reverse complement strand
CGGATGAACAGCTTCTCCGTCCGATCGTTGTAGAATATCGCGCTGGGCGCGTTGGTGGAGATGCCTAGCTTAACGAGAAACTGGAGCAGCACACCATTCCTTCGTTGCGCTAGTTCCGCGAGTTGGTCCGGCGGGATCGATTGCCGCGTCGCATCCGACAAGGCCCGTTCCCGTTGCTGAACGCGCTTGCGCGCCTCTGCGATTTCTTTAGTCCGATCCGTGCCATTCGCTTGTTGCTGCTCCAACTCACGCAATTCCTGGCGCGCGTCCTCCAGCGGCTTGAAAATCTCAATTGGCAACCCGATCGGCGGATTGGACGCGGGAAGTTTGATGCCCATTGTGTTCTGAATTCCCTCGAAAAGCTCCCGCCCACTGATCGTGAAAGCCGCAGTCACATGCCGGGAAGGCGACGGTGGGGCCGCTGCAGGCTCTGGCGCAGTTAAAGTCGGTTTAGCTCCACCAAGGTCGAGCCCATATCGAGCAGCAACCTCCGGGGAAACACCTTGGTTCGTATTCGCGCGCGCCAAACCATACCGCTCCGCGAGTAGCGGGTTCTTTTCGAGGAAGCTTTGATGGTCAGCTTGAGGAGTCGCTGCGGCGGTTGGAGAATCTGTGTCGCGTGGCACCATCCCATATCTTCGCGCCAACTCTGGGTTCAGTTCATAGAAGCTTTTTCCCTGGGACGCAGCCTTCTTCTCTTCCGAAATCGGCTTCGCTTGTGCCACCAACACTACACCTTCCTGCCGCTGCAGTTGATTGTTAGCACGGTAATCAGATGGTTGCGGACCGAGCATCTTCACCCCGTCCGCCCGAGCCAATTCAGGGTTGTCGTGATACTCCTCCGCTGACTTACCGATCGGGATAACGCTCTTCGCATCGAACTCGCGAAGCTGATTAGTCGAAGGCACAACGAGCGTCCGAGCGGGCCCACCGGCGGCGCCTGCTTCCGACACCAACACAGTTGCTCCTGGCCGTTGAGCGTTGCGCTGTGTGGGTGTTTGAATGAACGTCGAAGTTTGCTCGTCGCCAGAGAAAGCCAACCTCCAGTTCGCGGCAGTCTTTATCAGCCCAACCCTGGTTGATTCTGCGGGAGCCAGCGTTGCGCCCGTCGTTACAAGCGCGGCCACCCCCAGGCAGGGCGCCACAAAGGCCAGAAACCGCAAAGGTCCCCTGGCTGGGTCCAATTGATGTCTCTGAGCGCTGAGTAGCCGCTCAACTCTGGAGCCCAAGCCCGATCTAAACCCTGCGCCGAAGGCAGGCAGGGAACGCTCCACACTTCCAACCATCTCTCGCCCGAGCTTCACGAGGCATTCAGCCAGCAGCTCTGGACCGCCCCGAACGCGGCAACTCGCCCAATCCGCAGCTTCTTCCGCTGCGGATATAAAGCGACGCCTGGCCACCCAGACGAGGGGATGCCACCAAAGCATCGCACGGGTGAGTTCCACCAGCAGTAGCCATTGTGGATCCTTTGCTCGCAAATGCTCCATCTCGTGAGCGAGCACCACCGCCTGCTCTTGAGGAGTAAACTTCGTCGCGAAACTTGTAGGCAGCAGAATGAATGGACGGAAGCAACCCCCGGCCAGAGGCGTTCGAATGCGCTCGGATTCGAGGACTTTCACACCTTTTGCACTCAGGTGGGTCGCCATGGTGCGTGCGTTTTTGATGAGCAGCCACTGCAGGGCGGCTGTCCAGCAGCATGCCCGTATCACGAAAAACAAAGTTCCAATTGCCCAGATGAGGGCCATCCAAGCTCCTCCTCCAAAGTGTGGCGCTGGGGCTGGGTGCGGCGAAGCGCCAGCGTCATTTAGGGGGAGCCCATGCTCTGCGAACGCCGAGGGATCCGGGAATTGGAGGGTTGGCCGAGGAGGCCGCACAGCGGTTTGCGACGACTCCGGCTGCGGCCCGACTTTTTCCGCAGCGCGCCATCGCTCATAGCCCGCTTGCGCGACACGTCGCACCTCGAGCAGTTCGCTCGCAACCGCAAGGAGCATGGCGAGAAACGAGGCTCGCCAAAGGGCTCGCCGCCAATGTGGATGTCTCAGCCAACTCTGAGCCGCTCGGCTGACTGCAAAAATTAATGTCACATACGCGGCCACAATGCCCACGCTCCAGAACACAGCCATTCCCTCAGAAGGTTTCATTTTCTCTTCTTCCTTTCCGCCACCAGCTTCTCGATTTGATCCAGCTCCGTCCTGCTCACTTCGCGCATTGTCAGCAGATGGCTAACCATGTTCGCGAGGCTTCCTTCAAATAACTTGTCCAGCAACTCGCCAGCCATCCCTCGGGTCACTGCCTGCTCTTGAACCGCCGCTGAGTAGAGGAACTTGCGACCCTCCGTGTCATGCTTCACCAGGCCGCGCTCCTCCATCTTCCGAAGCATGGTCGCAACCGTTGTGAAGGCGAGATTCAATGACGCGAGCGCCTCATGAACCTCGGCCACGGTTGATTTTGGATGACTCCACAGATGCTTTAAAATCTGGAGCTGGAGTGAGCCAAGTTTTCGCACAGATGCCCTGGAGTCGCTCATTGTTACTACTACAGTAATACTACCACGGTAGATGTCAACATCACAAAAAAGCCGCACCGGAGGAACCGAGTGCGGCTTAATGAATTTAGCGAACAAGCCGGAAGAATCGCGCCCGTCCTTCGATCGGAACTGTCATGACGAAGTTCCCATCCCGAACCACGGGTGCTCCAGTCACGGGCTGCCAATTCGGTGAACTCAGGCTTGGAGTCGCTTGCAGCCCAAACGCTCCTCCCGCTGGCCAGCTCACTTCCACGTTCTGGCCTGCTAAACGGATGGTTAACCGAGGCGCCGGGCCACCACCGGTCTCTCCAGAGGTGATCTGGAAGCCTGTTAACTGCGCTATTCCAGGAATCGAGGTGAAGGCCACCAGGAAAGTGTCGCTGTGCAAGGAATAACCGATGTTATGCCGCGCGACACTCGCGTCGATCCCACCCTCCACATCAGTCAGAAAGTAAGGCAGCCCAAATTGGCTTGGCATCATGGCTCCGTTCCGGTCAAGCACGTTAAAGGCGTAGCCATTTGGAAGCCCGATGCTGCTTTGCCGCGCATTATAGCCTACAACGATCACGCCGCTATTCGTGTCGGCGGCCCATTGCGGGTGATTGTGCTGGAATGGATCTCCACCTGTTCCGGTCACGTAACTGATCTCCGGTCTTGGCGCCGTGAAGGTGTAGGTGGGCGCCGCTCCGATCGCTGTGTAAGCGATCTGGCCATTGGGCACATTGTTGCCTCCAAGGTCAAAGGCAGTGAGGATTTCGCCGTTGAACGGATTTTCAAAGGAAGCAGGATGCCCCTCATTTACACCCGCTGGGTTATTATCGGCGATGAGCTGCTCCGTTTGAGCTTGCAAAGCGCCGCCCGCGCTCGGGGTGGTTTGCACGATCGATCCCGCAACCCGATTGCGCAGCCCAGTCGAAAGATCAGTGTTGGAAACGTAGAAAAACACATCTCGGCTCGCGAGATAGAGAACATCTGGATCATCTTCGTCGCCGGTCCCTTGCAGCAGATCCAGGCGGCCAAACTGTGGCGTGAGTTGGTTCAGATCCTTGTCGAAGAGCGCGCCGATTGAGCCCTCGCCTTCGCCGGCAAAGTTCCGTTCAGCGACCAGAATGATATTCCCATTCTTGGAACTCGCAGCGATCGTGACGTCGTCGAACGTCTGATCGCTGTCTTCCATGAACACCTTGGTTTTGGCCACTGGGTTGGGGCTCGCTGCATTCGTGTTGACCAGCGCGAGCAAAGGAATGCCCAAAGAGTTGGGCCCGTAGGTGCGGGCGTTCGCCACCACGACATACTGTTTGCTGAAGGCATTGTAATCGACGTCGTGACGTGTGATCTGCCCGCCAGGATTGCCCAGAATAATAAACGGCTCACTCGTAGGTTCCAGCGTGCTGGTGTTGTAAAAGCGTCCGACGAGCGCTGACGCAGCGGTTTGGCCGGTGACCGGATCCGTAAACCCGCCGCTATTTGAATCGTCCACAACCGTCACAAGCGCCTGCGGAATATCCGTGTTCACGGCCAGGTTCGCTTCTTTGATAACAACCCCTTCAGCGGTGACGTTTGCAGTCGGCAGTGCGCGAAAGCGAGGCCCATCAGGCGGAGAAAGCGGGTTCTGAAAGTCCACCCACGCAAAGTAGAAATCAACGTCCGCCAGATCAGCCGTTGTGTCAGACGCAGTTTTTCGCGCTTGAATGACGAACTTACTATTTTGGAATTCGTAAGAGAGGAAGGCGCGTGAGGCCATTGGAACAGAAGTGCCGCTCTCAAAATCCGCCACTTGCAGCAGCAAGGTTCCGCTGTTGCCGGTTTCCCCGGGGATCGTCAGTTCATAAGTGCCGACGGATGTCCTGGCGATCGTGTAGTTGCCCGCGCTGGTCAACTTGGCGCCATCTTGTCCATTGATGTGGCCGCCGATCAGGTTCTTGGCATTGAAAGGGACATAGAGGAATTGGAACTCCGATTGATCCGGCGACGCTAATGTCTCCGCGTCTGTGGCCGAATCCTCTCGGATAGTCACTGTCCATCCCGAGCCGCCAGCTTTTGGCGCAACTCCGACGATATTCACATCACTGCCGCCATCCGCCGAGGTCGCGAAAATCATGCCGTTCGTGAGGGAATTCACTCCCGGCAGGAGAATATCGCCGAGACCAGCATAAATTCCTGATTCAGCCGGGAATTGGGTCCATTTAACCATCCCTGCTGTGATGCCGACTGCATGCGCAGTCGCCCGTGTCCACCGGCTCGCGCCAGTGGTTGCGTCCGGGCCAGCGACTTCGCCGCCTATCCAGCCCTGGTCAAATGGGAACCATGCCGCTGAAAAGCTGAAGTTGGCTTCCGGACTCGAGGCGTGTGTGCCTGCGCGGCCTGTGTTGATGTCCACATCACCGCTCCCAAAGGCCCCAGTGACCATGCTGTAACCTGGCCCTGACGAGCTGAGAGAAATGGCGATAGTGGGGAAGAAAGACCCTTCGCCGTCATTCCAATCGACCGGCCCGTTTTCCCGAGCCGTCGGAATCAGCACACCGAGTTCGGGAGCTGGACGCCACGCCTGGTTCGCGGCTAAGCCTGGAGAGTTATCCCCCAGCTCAATAAAACCACGCCCCATCGAACCCATCGCCGCGACTGGATCCCGTGGCGCTAACCGCACGGCAATGTCCCCTCGGTTGTATCGATTCACCGACCATGGAATCGGCCCCATCCCGTCAATCCCATGCACATCCACGCTGCTATTGAACGTGGTGCTTCCTCGCGCGATCACGTTGATCGCCGTGACTGATGTGTTTGGAAATGGCCCTGGCGCTGCTCCACCGTCTGGTATTTGCGGCGTCGGGCCTGCGGGAGCAGCCGCCTGGGCTGTGCAAACAATGCTGGTGAATATGGCCGCAAGCTGCAGACGCGAGCGCCACCCATCCGAGAATCCCTGGTGTCTCATAAAGCGGGGGTAAGTTGAGCCTCGATTTCAACAGTTGAGCGCCCGCTATGTAAAGATTTCCCGAATAAATTTTGCGCTCATCATCGCCAGCGCAGCCACGGTTCTCTTTCCCTTATCGGAACCACTTGACGCCATTGGAACCTTAAGTTACATGTAACTCGCGCTGGCAGTGAACCGATTTCCGCCAGCCAGCCGCGCGGTCCTTGTCTCTTACCCCATTGTCTGCGTAGCAGGGGGAGGCGCCGCCCTCAACTGTGGACAATTTGCTCTTACCAGCTATTACCGGTTATTATCGGCCATTCCCTGTTATTACCGGGTAAACCGGGCTTTTTATAAACTTTTTTTTCGGAGCGGCTCCTCCCGAACCATGCGGCAAACGGCGGCTCGCGACGCGCTCGGCAGGCGTTTGCAAAGTTGACGCTCCTCTATTTGCCGCTACCCTCAAATGATAGCCGTTTAGATGTCCAAACTCATTGCCAAACCTGGCTTTGCGCCAGCGCCTAGAATTCTTGTCAGCGCATCCCGAATCTTGCTGATGCTCACGCTGCTCGGTGCGGGCATCGCTGCCTCGTTTGCTTCACCGCCGCCTTCCCGCGAAACAGCCTTAAAGCTGGTCGAAAAGTATTGTTTCGATTGTCATGGCGATGGAGTCGCTAAAGGCAAGGTCGCGCTGGATGAGATGGTTGTTGCTGGGCCAACTATGGAGCGTCACGGCGAGTGGCTGAAAACATGGAAAATCCTTCGGCACGAATTCATGCCCCCCGCTGGCTCCGACATGCCCACGGAGGAGGAGCGTAAACTTATAGCGAACTGGATCGCAGGTGAAATGTTGGGTGTGGACTTTTCAAGGCCGGATCCGGGCCGGGTGACGCTTCGCCGGCTTAACCGGATGGAGTATGATTACACCATTCACGACCTGTTCGGCGCGGATCTGAGTGACGACAAAGAATACAGCAGCGACAGGGCAGGGGACACTCTTCGCCTGCGCGACCGCTTGCCGCCGGATGACACCGCGTTTGGCTTCGATAACATCGGCGATTTCTTAACAACCTCCCCTGGGCTTCTGGAGAAGTATTTCGACATTGCTGAATTCGTCGTGGAGCGGGTGGTGGTTCTCGATGGGCCAAAGCCTCCCTTGCAAGCGGTCCCTGAGAGCGCCTATCGCAGCGTCAAATCGGAGGATTCCAAACAGCACGAGCAAAAAGCCACCGTGACCGTGCCGAAGGACGGCTCCTATCGAGTTGAAGTTCAGTTTGTGACGGGCGGCTGGCAGGAATTCGGAGGCATCTACGATTTTGCTTTCAAAGTGGATGGATCGATAGCGGCGACTAACGAGCTGTCGATTGGCGGATACAAGACCCACAAGCATTCTGTCGAGCTGCCGCTAAAGGCAGGGGAGCACACGATCGCGCTGATTTCCGCTCCCAAGCAGCCAGATTCGAGCGGCAAGACGAACTTCCTGCAATTACGCCCAAAAACCCGGTTAGTGGGCCCTCTCGATTCAGCCTCCCTGACTTATCCCGACGCGCACCAGCGCATATTCTTCAAAGGTCCGCCACCAACAGAACCAGCCGCCCGCCGAACCTACGCGCGTGAGATCCTGGAGCGTGTCGCCACTCGCGCCTTTCGCCGTCCAGTGGAATCGGAGACCCTCGATGGCCTCGTTGCTCTTGCCGAAAGCAGCCCCACCTTTGAGCGCGGCATTGGCCAGGCCCTAACGGCAATTCTCACCTCACCAAAGTTTCTCTTCCGCGCGGAAACCCAGCCGCAGCCCAACGATCCCAAAGTCGTTCATCCGCTCGACGATTACGCCCTGGCATCGCGGCTGTCCTACCTTCTTTGGCTGAGCTTGCCAGACGATGAATTGATGGCCCTGGCCAAACAGGGGCAGCTCCGAAACAACATTCGCGCGCAGGTGACGCGCATGCTCAACGATCCCAAGTCCGAGCGGTTCTTTGAGGATTTCCCCGGCCAGTGGCTGCGCACACGGAATGTGCTGATGACCTCAATCACGACGCGCTTTGATGGCCCCTTAAATCCGGTGCGCGGATCGATGAAACGCGAAACCGAAATGCTCTTTGAATACATCGCGCGGAATGATCGGGATTTGGTCGAGTTGATCACCGCCGACTACACCTTTCTGGACAAGAAACTTGCCGACTTCTACGGCATTAAAGGTGTTCCGGAACCCGGCTTCCATAAGGTTCAACTCACGCCCGAATCGCATCGTGGCGGCATATTAACCCACGGCAGCTTCCTGGTTGGAACTTCCAATCCAAACCGGACTTCGCCGGTAAAACGCGGCGTGTTTGTTCTCGAGAATCTGCTCGCGCTTGAGCCGCCTCCGCCGCCGCCAGACATCCCCGCTCTGGAGGATGTGAACATTGGTGACACCTCGCGCAAAACAGGCCGAGAACAGCTTGCGCTTCACCGCGAAAACAAGTCCTGCGCTGCTTGTCATGCGCATTTTGATCCCATTGGAGTTGCCCTGGAAAACTTTGACCTTATCGGTCGCTGGCGCGACACGGAGAACGGCCAGCCGATTGACCCAGCCGAGCGGACCATTAGCGGCGAAACTCTCAGCGGCATTAAGGATGTGCAGAAGCTGCTCGCCGGCAGAAAGGAGAAGCTCTACCACGGCGTGACCGAAAAGCTGCTCACTTATGCGCTCGGCCGGGGGCTTGAGCCCTCTGACGCGGCCACAATTGATCAAATCACACGGCAGGTCGCCGCGAGCAATGGAAAGTTCTCCACGTTGCTTCTAGCTGTTGTTGAGAGCGATCCGTTCCTTTATCGCCGGGGAGATGCCGGAAGTCTGAAGTCCTCTCCCAGAAACTTCATTCCGCAGCCACCTCCGCCAGAGAAGCGCCGCCCGCAGAGGCGGAATCGGCCCCCTGCCGCCACAAATCAAGTGGCAGCGGCGCTCGCCCCGACTCCTTTGAGCACAGTCACACAGCCTTAAGTCATGAAACAGACATTCACTCGAAGAGCATTTCTGCGCGGCCTCGGCGTCAGCCTCGCATTGCCAACTCTGGAATCGCTGCGGGCCTCCAGCCAGCTCTACGCCGCGACGTCTCCGCTCGCCACCACGGCAAGCGGGATGCCGCTCCGCCTGGGATTCATCGCGTTCGCCAACGGCTCAAATTACCAACGCTGGCTGCCCAAAGGGGAGGGGAAGGATTACGAGTTGAACGAGACCTTCGCTCCGATGAAGGAGCTGAAGGACAAATTTCAGGTCATCACCAATCTTGCGCACGATTCCGCCAACAACTGGGGCGACGGCCCCGGCGATCACGCCCGCTCTGGAGCTTCGTTCCTGACCGGGTGCCACGCCTGGAAAACCCTCGGGTCACGGCTTCATCTGGGCATCTCTGTCGATCAAATTGCCGCGCGTCAGATTGGCCACCTTACGCGTATTGATTCGCTGCAGTTGGGCGTGGAAGGAACACGTCTCTACGGTTCATGCGACACCGGTTATCCCTGCGCCTACCAGTACAATATTTCCTGGGCCTCGGAGACTTTGCCACTCTCGCCCGAGCCCAACCCGCGAGCGGTGTTCGAAAAGCTTTTCGGCGCCGGCGCTGGCGCTGAGCGCGAAGCCAACCTTCGCCAGCGCCTGGCCCGGCGGAAGAGCGTGCTCGATTTCGTCCTTTCGGACGTGAACCGCCTCAACCGAGACCTTGGGCGGAACGATCAGCAAAAGGTGCAGGAATATCTGGACGGCGTGCGCAAGCTCGAGCAGCAGATTGAAAAAGCCGAACGCTTTAAGCTGCCGGACGCCACCCTTCCACAGCCTGCGGGCATTCCCGGCAGTCACGAGGAGCATGTCGATTTGATGTACGACCTGATGGCTCTTGCGTTCCAGACCGACTCCACCCGCGTCATCAGTTATTGCGTCGCGCCCGAAGGCAGCAACCGGCCGTTCCCTGAGCTTGGGATTGCGGAGGGCTATCATTTTCTGACGCATCACTCCGGCAATCAGGAGAAGATCCTCAAAGTGGCCAAGATCGAGCGGTGGTACATGGAGCGTTTCGCGCGGTTCCTTCGCAACCTTGATTCGATGAAAGACGCTGACGGAAAGTCCGTCCTGGAGAACTCAATGATTGTTTATGGTTGCGCGATTGGCGATGGCAACCGGCACAATCACGACGAGTTGCCCATCGTCTTAGCTGGTCAGGGCGGCGGCGCTGCGAATCCCGGCCGTCATCTCAAGCTGAAGGATTCCACCCCGATGACCAACCTTTATGTCGCTATGCTCAACCGCGCAGGCGTCAAAGCAGAGCGGGTAGGGGACAGCACCGGCGTCCTCGACACCATATAGTGTTGACTGCGAGGCTCGGCGACCTCGGTGAGAATTAGCGCCTTTCAAATGGTAGGCCAGGTCACCCGACCGGGCGTCCTGCCGGAGATTAACTGCCGGCTGCCTTTTCAGCATGGCGGCAAACCCACTTTTCCCTTTGAAAAGTCGCTCGGCGTCACTACCTTGTCGCGCCGGGTTTCTGGCCTGGCAACGCCCCTGAACTTTCAGCGGCTTTGTTATTGAAGCAAACAGGGGTAAGTTCGCCCTGAACGCACTGAAGCATGGATCTAGCGCACATTAGAAATTTCAGCATCATCGCCCATATCGATCACGGCAAAACGACCTTGTCGGATCGCCTTCTGCATCGCACTGGCACCATCGCCACGCGCGATATGTCGGACCAGTTGCTCGACGCGATGGATCTGGAAAAGGAGCGGGGGATCACCATCAAGGCCCACCCCGTGACCATGCTCTACAAAGCCAAGAACGGCGAAACTTACGAGCTGAACCTCATCGACACTCCAGGCCATGTCGATTTCGCCTACGAAGTCTCCCGCAGCTTGAGCGCTTGCGAAGGCGCCTTGTTGATCATTGATGCCGCGCAAGGTGTCGAGGCGCAGACAGTTGCCAATGTTCACCTGGCGATGAAGCAGAACCTGGAGATCATCCCGATCATCAACAAGATCGATTTGCCTCATGCCAATGTTGCGTTAACGCGCCAGCAACTCGAAGACATTCTCGCCATCCCAGCGGACTCCGCGATCGCCGCCAGCGCTAAAGAAGGCATCGGCATCGATGACATTCTTGAAGCAATCGTCAGCCGAGTGCCACCGCCCAAAGTCAGCGGTGAAAAATCGATGCAGGCGCTCGTGTTCGATTCGTACTTCGACACCTACAAGGGAGTCGTCACGCACGTGCGCGTTTTCAACGGAGAGTTGAAGCCGGGCATGCAGGTGAAACTGCTCGCGACAGGCAAGAATTACGAAATTAAGGAAGTCGGCAGCTTCAATCCGAAGCCGTACATTCGCGAGAAGCTTGAAGTCGGCGAAACCGGCTACATCACCGCCAACATCAAGTCACCCAAGGAGGTGAAGATGGGCGACACGTTGACCGAGGCCCGCAATCCATCGCCAGCGCTTGCCGGCTTCCAGGAAATTCATCCCATGGTGTTCAGCGGGATCTACCCGATCAACACTGCGGATTACGAGCATCTCAAAGCGAATCTTGCGAAGCTTCAGCTCAACGATTCTGCGTTCGTCTATTCATCAGAAAGCTCTGTGGCCCTCGGTTTCGGTTTCCGCTGCGGCTTCCTTGGATTGCTCCACTTGGAAATCGTGCAGGAGCGTCTGCGCCGCGAGTACGGCATGGACATCATTGCCACTTACCCGAGCGTTATTTATCGGGTGAAGATGACCGATGGCGTCATGAAGGAGATCGACAACCCGGCGTTCCTCCCTGAGCCGAACTTCATCGAGGCAATTTACGAGCCGATGGTGAAGGCGTTCGTCATCTGCCCAAACGAAAGCATCGGTGATATCATGGCGCTCATTTCCGAGAAGCGGGGCATTTGCGAGCACACCGAGACGCTCGACACCAAGCGCGTCATGCTGACCTCACACATGCCGCTGAACGAAATCCTCATTGATTTCCATGATCGCATTAAGAGCATCACCCGCGGCTACGGCTCGATGGACTACGAGCATGAGGAATACCGCGCTTCGGACATGGTAAAGCTCGATCTGCTGGTCAATGGCGAGCCTGTGGACGCGTTCTCCTGCATCGTCCATCGCGACAAAGCGGAATTCCGAGGGCGAGCGCTCGCTGCCAAGCTCAAGGACGTCATTCCAAAGCAGCAATTCCAGATCGCGATCCAGGCCGCAATTGGCGGCAAAGTCATTGCTCGTGAAACGATCAGCGCCTTGCGCAAAGACGTTACTGCAAAGTGTTACGGCGGTGATATCAGCCGTAAACGCAAGCTTCTCGAGAAACAGAAAGAAGGCAAAAAGCGCATGAAATCTGTTGGTTCCGTGCAGATTCCGCAGGAAGCTTTCATCGAAGTTCTCAAGGCATAAGGCAGCATCTCTGGCGTCCAGCTTGAACAACGTGGGTGAAACTGTGGTCTCTTAAGGGTCGTTCATCATGAGCTTTGTGCGTTGGCTTACGTCCGGGACTGTTCGCAAAGCCGTTCAGTTGCGGAAATCCATTGAGCGCGTCCTGCACGAGCAGGAGGATTTGCTCACGCCCGAAGCTCAAGGAGAGATTCGAGCCGCGAACGACGAACTCCAAGCCGCCATTCGCTCCGGCGCCGGCAAAACCGAAATTCTCAGCCAGATGAAAAAGGTTGAGAACGTCGCGATCAACCGCTTCCGGGCTTATCCGAATGCGGTCGCTCGTGAGAACGTAAAAGAGTTCCTGGTCGCGGTTGTTGTGATCTTCGGATTCACGACCTTCTTCCTGCAGCTTACGAAGATTCCGACTGGGTCCATGCAGCCGACTCTCTTTGGCATAACCCATCAATCGCTCATGGGCACGGACACTCCGATCCCCAATTTCATCCAGCGGTTCGGTTTATATTGGACTAAGGGCATCCAACATTTCCATCTAGTCGCGAAGGTCGACGGCGAACTTGAAGCCGCAGAAGAGCCTAAGACCGTGTTTCCGTTCATCAAACGGCAGCGTTTTCGGATCGGGGGCGTTTGGCACACGCTTTGGTTTGTTCCGGACGATATTCGCGCAAGAGCTGAGTTGGCGCCCGGGGTTCCATACCGCGCGGGACAGGATGTTATTAAGCTCCGCGTCAATGCCGGTGATCATCTGCTCATCGATCGATTTACTTACAATTTCCGCCGTCCAAACCGCGGCGAGATCATCGTGTTTAAGACCCGTGGCATCGAAGGCATGTCCATGCGTGCTGGCCAGGGTGACCAACTCTACATCAAACGTCTGGTTGGCATGCCTGGGGAAAAAGTCACCATCAACGATCAGAACCATCTCGTTATCGACGGTCGTGAGCTTACGGCGTCAGACCGGCATTTCGAGCACGTTTACGGCTACAACGGTGAGACCAACCCCGCATACATTGGCCATGCGAATCAAAAAACCGCCGTCAGGCTGGGTGTGCCGCAGGTCGGGGCATACCATTTCGAGAGCGGATCGAGTGAACCATTCGAGATTCGTCCCAAGCACTATCTGGCGATGGGCGACAATACCTTAGCGAGTTGGGATTCCCGTTCATGGGGTGACTTGCCGCAGGAGAACGTCATCGGCCGTGCCTTTTTCGTTTACTGGCCAATTACCGACCGATTCGGGTGGGGTTACCGCTAAGGTGTCCGAAACGGGCTTCGAGACGACTGGGCTCAGTTAGCATGCGGTTTGTCCTACAATCCCGATTGCCCCCAAGGTCATGACCTCCTATCCACGCACCACGCGGAAGCGTTGTTTCGCACAATATATGCGCGGTCCAAAACGTGCTCAAAAATCTGAGCATGCGCCGGAAGTAGCAAGACTCGTCACAATAGCAAAACAGGCTCTCAAGGCTGAGGCCAAGCTCAAGAGCCGATACCTCGCGATCTGCGAGTATATCCGTCGTCACCAACTCCTGCCCCGCATGGTGACCGAAGCCCTGTCGGAAGCGGGTTATCCAAAGTCACGCATCAGCGAAATCAAGCGGGTCGCCTTCGTCTCCCCCGAGATATGGGCCATGTTCAAGAAGGACCTCATCGGCTTTAAGCCCCTCCTGCGCCGCGCAAGGGAAGTTGACACGGGCAAAACCGACGAAAGCCGCCAGCTGCTCCAATGGCGCCGATTCCTTGCCACCTTTTCAGCGTTCACAATGGACGCCACCCCTCCCGAAAACTACTTCGCCAGCAACGGGCACAACCTCTTTGTCTGGCACGAAAGCGCGGTCAAGGGCGCAAAGGATTTCACCGTGGGACACTGGCTCGTCACGGTCAAAAGAAACGAACCCAAAAAAGAGCCAAAAAAAGC
>Ga0196963_10001803_pt1 | contig 13747 bp, 12 predicted proteins | sample S1_5metaG_FD_148600 | JGI IMG/M metagenome (GOLD analysis project Ga0196963, IMG submission 148600) | Soil microbial communities from Anza Borrego desert, Southern California, United States - S1_5 | ecosystem: Environmental > Terrestrial > Soil > Desert | place: USA: California | collected... | reverse complement strand
TTCCCCGCGAGGGCCCCAATGCACGCATCGATAGTGTCCACATCGACTGCTATGGATGCCGACGCCAGTGTGTCGGAAATGAATATAAGGGCTCGTTTGCTGTCATAACAACAATTTCATTCGTAGTAGGCAGCGGTGAGTGAGGCGGAAGGCATTTTGGCAGAATGAAGTTTGCGTTCAGCATTCCTGTCAAGAGCCATGCCCATCTGCTGGCGGGCTGTCTTGAAAGTCTGCGGCGGCAGGACGAAGGCGTTCGCATCGGGCTTCTTGATGCTTCGTTTGATCCAGGCGTGCCCGGCATCCTGGCCCGGTACACCGACATGATCGATTATGCCTATCATCGCCGGGACGGTGGGCAAGCCGAGGCGATCAATTCGGGTTGGTCCCATCTCGATGCCGATATCTATGGCTGGCTCAACGCCGATGACCTGCTTCGGCCGGGAATCCTCGGGCGGGTCGCCCAGACCTTCAATGCGAACCCCGCGGTTGATGTCGTTTTTGGGCACGCTGTTCATGTGGATATGGACGGACGGTTTCTGGAGTACTTCCCGGCGATAGAGCCCGACGCCAATCGGCTCCGCGACGGATGTTCGATCGCACAGCCCGCGTGTTTTGTCCGAGGGCAGGTTCTTCAGCGAACCGGTTGCCTCGATCCGGCGCTCCACTATGCGATGGATTGGGATCTTTGGTTGCGTCTGCTCGCGGGCGGTGCCCGGTTTGCCTTTATGGATGACGTCATCGCCGCCGTCCGCATTCACGACGCGACAAAGACCTCCAGCTTCTCACTGCGCCGTTACCGGGAGATCCAGGCGGTGGCCCGTCGAGCCAATACCGGAGCCCGCGCGACTGTCATTGCTGCGCGGTTCCTGTGCAGCGATATCCTCCGTCGGCGCAACGGAAACAACTGGGTCGCAGCAGCACGAAGAGCCATGGCCGGCGCTAAAGCCGGAGTTCGCGGAGCGACAGCTCGCTCGATCCGCGGCCTCGCTCCGGGCAGAAATTGGGTTGAGCAGGGGTGTGAGTTAATCCTTCCCACTTTCGACGAGGGTTCGCTTTGCGCACGGGTGTGGGTGGACCAGCCCGGTATTTATCTCGACCAAGTGGCTCAGGCTGAGAGGATAGCCCAGCCGATGGAAGGTACAGATGACAGCGTGTTCGGTCGCGGTTACGCGGTTGAGGTGGCCGTAACGGGTCACGATTGGCGGGTCGTTCGAGTTGCACGGCCCGGCGGAGCCTGGCGGCTTCTTGGTGCGGAGCTCCGTGCGGGGACGGATGCCGCGCGGGATCTCTCGATATCGCCGTCGTGATGTCATCAGCCTCTCGTTCCTCCAGAGCAACAACGATGGCAGAGGGGCCCGGCTCCACCGCCGGTGCGGTCTTGGTGTCGGTCATTGTCGTGAACTACAACGCGGGCGATCTGCTTTTGCGTTGCCTTGGTGATTTGAGCCGACAGACCCGGTCCGATTTCGAGGCCATTGTCGTTGACAATGAGTCCAAAGACGGGTCGTTCGAGCGCGCTCGCGCGGCCATCGTGGATGCGCGTTTCCGGTTTGACCATATGGGAGGAAATCTCGGATTCGCGGCAGCCAATAATGCCGCGGCCCGGTCCGCGCGCGGGACTTGGATCGCCTTGCTGAATCCAGATGCCTTCCCCGCACCTGACTGGCTCGAGCGATTGCTGCAAGCGGCGGAACGGCATGTCGATGTCGCGACGTTTGGGAGTTTGCAGCTTTTCGATGACGCACCGCATCTCGTCGATGGCGCCGGCGACCGCTACCTGGCGTACGGACAGCCATGGCGCGACCTGCATGGAATGCCGCGGGACTTGGTGTTGTCGGGCGACGTGGACCAGTTCAGCGCCTGCGCGGCGGCAAGCTTAATACGTGCGGATCTGTTCCGACAGGCCGGAGGATTCGACGAGCGTTTCTTCTGCTATTGCGAGGACGTGGATCTAGGATTTCGCTTGGCGCTCGCGGGTTGGCGTTCGATGATCTGTACCGAAGCCGTTGTGCTCCATCGAGGCGGGGCAAGCGCACCCAGTGGTGATTTCGCTGCTTACCACGGGGTAAGAAATCTGATCTGGACTTACGCGAAGAACATGCCCGGTATCCTTCTCTGGGCGACCGCTCCAGGGTTTATCGCGTTACTTGCAGCGCACATCGCGGCTGCGATGGTTCGCGGAAAGGCGGCTGTCGTGCTGCGTGCCCTCCGCGACGGATTTGCGGCTTGGTTTTCAATGCGCGCCGACGGTGCGCCCGCGCGCGATCGTTGTTCCATCGGAGCATTGGCTCGGCGCTTCGATTGGAATCCCATCACCTTCGCCTGGCGCCGTCGGCGACGAGCTGTCAGAATTTGAACGCCGTGCCGATGCGGGGACAACCAGCGCAGATCTCAATCGGTGTGCGTCCCTGGGAGCCGTGTATCCGGCGCATAGCCTGGGCTTTTGGTCCGTTCCAGATCGTTGCTATGTCCGAGGCCCGCGTGTCGTACATCTCATACGCTTCCGCGCCGCTCCAAACGACGTGATCGCAACATGGATAGACGGCGCCGTTCCAATCCATCGTCAGAACCGTCCACAGCCAGGTGCACGGTTCATATATCGGCAAGGTGGCTGGAACGTTGGAGGGCTCCGAATCTTCCATGCCCTTGTTATTCCCGGACCGAATATTGAAGAGAATGCCGAGGTCCTCGGCAAACTGACGGGCCAGCTCGAGTTCATGCTCGTTATGCCGGTAGAGGATATAGTCGAGCAGGATGATGGTCGGGAGGCCAGCGGCATCCCGCATGCTCACCAGGCGGCGGACATTCTCCTTGATGCGTTCGACATCGCCGCGACGATGCTGCACGCTGTGCACCGGCTGGCTGAAGCCGCTGATGTGAATCTTTATCAGGTCGATGCCGGCATTCAGAAGCTGCCGGGAATTGCGCTCATTCAGGAGCACTCCGTTCGTGGCGATGATGCTGCCGACTTTCGCCTTGGTTGCGGCTCCGACCGCTCGATAGATGTCTTTGGAAAGGAGGGGTTCTCCATTAACGTACGGGACAGCGACGATCAATCCGGACTTCACCTGCTCGATAACAGTCTCGAACATTTCGATCGGCATTTTCCCTTTGGGGATCGGCTGCCCGTGGCCGGCGGGATTGGCATCGTAGATAAGGTCATCTGCGCTCCGGCAAAAAACGCAGCTTTCGTTGCATTCATTCCACAGCTCGAAGTTCATCATGATTGGGCTGGCGCCCGATCGGCGAAGCCTCAAGAAATACGACGCGTAGCAGACCAGTGCGTTGCAGATCTTGAAAATGCCGAGCTTGCCGCGGCGCAGGAGAAGCCACAAAATCTGCAACTGCAGCGACAGGTATTTTCGGCGCTTCATAACGAGCCTACGGGATGGCGACTGTATGCTGAGAATTGGTAGAATAAACGCGATTATACACTATGCGGGCTGCTCCTGGGAGGCAGCCGCCCGAAAAATTCCAAGCTGCAGCTAGTAGCGGAGAAGGCCCATGCGGTAAGCGGCATCGTAAGCCATGTGGCGGCGCAGATAACCGGCAAGTGCGGCGTTAATTTCGCTGTAATGGGGTACTCGGCCGAGAGCACGAGCTCGCAGACGGGCCATTTCCTGCTCGCCGATCGTTTCGAGTTGCGCCGAAGTTTTCTGAAGATCATGGACCCGAAACGCGCCTAAAAATCTGGGCAGGCGAACGATACGGGCGCCGGCGTCGCGGAATCGGAGCAAGAGATCCCAATCCATGGCAAAGCGAAAGCTTTCATCCAGCCCGACCACCTTGTCCCAAAGGCGACGGCGCCAGAAGAGGGTCTCCTGAGGCACGTAGTCGGCCCACGATAGAATGGTGTCATCGTGCGGCGGCAATACCCAGCGGCCGATCTCTTGTCCGTGCGCATCAATAACAATGCGATGCCCATAGATGCAATCGACGTCAGGGTTTCGATGAAAGAACGCAGCGACCGTCGCCAGCGAGCCGGGAAGAAACAGGTCATCCGAGTTCAGGTACGCCATGATGTCGCCGTGAACCGTTGCAAATCCGGCATTGATCGCCGCGGCTTGCCCGTTGTCAGGCTTTGATACGAATTGGAGGCGCGGATGCCATCGTTCCAGGATGGCGCGGCTGCCATCAGAGGAGCCGCCATCCTGGACAACATAGTTGACGTGCCGGTAACCCTGTTCGAGAACGCTACGTATCGTTTCCTCCAGGAATCCCGCCTGGTTGAACGATGGCGTCACGATGGCGAAGGCCAGGCCAGTCTCCATGCCGGAGCTCACGGAATAGCGGCGCGGGATCTGAACCGGTCGAGGTGGATATATCTGCAGCCGCCCCAGCTTCGGTCGGTCGAGTTCCAGCCATTTGGCGAGTCTCCGGACCAGTGCGAGGCCGCCCTCAATCACGGTCGTCCTCATGGCTCGTCGAACTGGATTGCGGCGCGGAGCTCCTCATGGGCCTTTCTACCGCTGTTGACGGACTTGAATATGCCGCATCGCGTTAGAACTGTCGTAGGCGAAATGCGAATGGCAGGACACGGGCTCGCAGCGTATGATCATGCTGATCCTCGAGGCTGGGAATCATCGCAGGTTTCTCCCTATGCATAGACGCTGGCTCCGGGCGGCCGGCCTGGCTTTCGGTGCCCTGACAATCCTCGCTATCGCTGCCTATACATTCGAGATCGGTATCTTTCAACGAGCGCCGGGGACTCTTCGTCTCGATCTCTCACGGTCGCCACCGCGGGACGTTTTGCTCGAGGGTTTTGGGGAGCGGGAAGCCTGGGGCCGGTGGACCACAGGCGACATTGCCTCAATCGTGATGGCGGACGCGTTGCCGGATCGGGTTCGCCTCTCGATTTCCGGTTATGGGTTCGCCTCGAATGCTGATGCCCCGATACGGGTACGAGCCGGCAACCGCGAAGCACAGATTGTGTTGGGTGCGACCTCGACCACGGTCATACTCGATCTCGCCGGCATCGGTCCGGCGGCTTACTCAATCGATTTCATTCCCGTAAAGCCCGTATCGCCGGCGGAGTTGGGTCTGTCGAGCGATACGCGACGTTTGGGAATTGCTATTTCCGCCATCGACATATCGCCGCTGCAAGGCACTTCGGTTCTCGGCATTCCGCTCTCGGATCTTGGGGGGACGCTTGAAGGCTTTTCCGATGCCGAAAGCTGGGGACGATGGACCGATGGCGAGGTCGCGCGTGTCCATTTTCCCGACCCACTTCAAAGACGCGTGTCTGTTCTGCTGTGGGCCATGGCTTTCGGCCCCAATGTTGGACAGCCGGTTCGGTTCTCGATTTCGGGGTCCGAGCGGACGGCAGAACTGGCGGCGCACATGGCGCCGGTGCGTCTGGACTTTGTGGACGTGCCGCCCGGCAGTTCTAGTCTCGAGATCCTGATTCCGGCGCCGACATCCCCCCAACAGCTTGGTCTGAGCGCCGACCGGCGGCGTTTGGGTGTTGGGCTTGCGGCCCTGGCGGTTCTGCCACTTCGCGACGAGATGCTTGTGGAGGTTCTGTCGCCATCCGCTCCGGCTTCGGGCAGACTCACGCTTACCGGTCTAAACGGCCCGCGCGTCGATACGATCGCGACCATCTATTCAACATCCCCGTTGCCGCCGGCGATCGCGGTAGAGATCCAAGGTCACCGCGTGAACGGCCCGACGGCCGGTCTGCTGGACGTTGTTGTGGACGGGCGGATCAAGAGCGTTCCGATTGGCTCGGAACTGCAAGTATCGCGGGTCACTTTCGAGGGAATTCGGGCCGGAACGGCGCACATCTATCTGAGGAAGCGGCCGGGGGATCGCGACATCAGGGCGATCACAGCCCTTCGGGTCCGCTCAACCGGGGAGTGACCCGCCTCAGAGCCAGAAGATGAGGCGCTTTTCGAGAGGCCGTGACCAACGCTCCAGCAGAAGAGAGACGCCGACCACGACAGCGCAGCCGAGAGCCAGGTTGAGAGACGGCATCTGCATGCCGTGCCAGACGACCTGATTGATGGATACCAAAAGAGCCATGGGATTGTATTTTCCGACGAGCTCCGCTTCCTCCGGCAGGAAAGACCAGTGATAGACGATCGGCGTGAACCAAAATAGAAGCCCGAATGCCACGTTCAGTAGATGAGGGATATCGCGGAAGAAAACGGTGAGCCGCGCCACCACAAGGCCAATAGCGACCGCGAAAACCAGGCACGGGAGCAGCGCGATTGGAATCGCGTATATCCACCATATCGAGCCGTTCCAGTAGGCGGCGAGGGGCAGCAAAATGCCGAATGCGACGAGCAGGGTGAAAAATTCCGCGAGGACAGTGCCTATGACAAACAGGCTGAACGGGATGCTGCTGTGGATGATCTGGTCGCGGCGCATGACATAGGCCGTTGAGGCGGTTTGAATCGCCGTGGACATGAACAGCCACGGCAGGAAACCTGCAGTCATGTGCAGCACGTATCGATCCAGAGGAACACGCAGCACGACATTGAATACGAACGAAAACGCAGCGATCTGGGTCAGCGGTCCGAGGAGCGACCAGGCCAAGCCAAGCCAGGATCCCGTGTAGCGGCGCTGCAGCTGAATTCGCGCAAAGTACAGGACTGTCTTTGCCGCGCGGGTATCGATCCCAAAAAGCATAGGTGCCGCAATCTCCAGGCTCAAGAGTTCATCTTGCCGTAATCTTTCAGCACCTGATCGATGGGGCCGTCGGCAACGATGCGCCCATCCTCGAGCCATACTCCGCGCTCGCACGTTTCGATCAGCTCGCTCTCCACATGGCTGACAAAGATCGAGATCGGCGAGCTGGCCATCCGTTCCTTCATGGCGGCTCGCGCTTTCCGGACGAATAACGCATCGCCCGCGGAAAAGGCCTCATCAAGGAGAAATATTTCGGGAGTCTGAAACAAGCCCACCGCGAAGGCGAGGCGTGACTGAAACCCCAGGCTGAGAGTCTGCAGCGGCTGCCAGCCGTCGCCTTGCAGTTCGATGAAATCAAGAATCTTTCGGATGTAATCCTCCGTGCATTCATGCAAACGCCCGGACATCGCCATCGCAAAGCGGACGTTCTCTCTCACGGATAAAGCCGTATCGAATCCGACACCGGCAGCGATGATAGCGGCAATCTTTCCGATCACGTGGCGATTGCCGGATTGCGGCGGGAGTATCCCGGCGATGACTTGCAAAAGGGTTGTCTTACCGGATGCATTGCGCCCGATGATTCCGATCTTCTGGGGTGCGTCGATCTTGAGAGAGATATCGCGTAATGCCGGCTTCCAGCGCTGCGGCTGCGCGTCCCAAGTCCGTCCGCCAACGAGCGCCTGTTTAAGCGATCCGTGCTTGCTCAGAGGATACTGAATGTCGACGTTCTTGAGGTGCACACTGGGTGTCATGGCAGGCTCATACCATAGCGCCGCGATCCGCGGTGTAGCGGAAGCGCTGTGTAGCCGCGATGGGGACTTCCTGCGGCGATGGAAGGGTGTGACATGACGGCCTCAGCCTTTTCCAAAGCGATAGGACAGCCTCGTCAGCAGCCGGGAGAACGGGCTTGAGGTGAGCCGGGCAAGATAGCTGTCCTTCGTGCGTACCTCTTCTCTTAGACGCGATGCCTCCGCCTGTTGCCGAAGAAATTCAGCCTCTTTTTCGCGAGCGGCTGTGGCCAAGAGCTGGATTTCGTTTTCCTTCTCGCTAGCGACTGTGGCCAAGAGCTGGATTTCGTTTTCCTTCTCGCGAGTGGCTGTGGCCAAGAGCTGGATTTCGTTTTCCTTCTCGCGAGTGGCTGTGGCCAAGAGCTGGATTTCGTTTTCTTTCTCGCGAGTGGCTGTGGCCAAGAGCTGGATTTCGGCTTCTTTTTCGTCTAGGTGGCGAGCAGCTTCCGACGCGACAGCGAGATAGGAGGGGGCAAGGCCCAGAGATGCCATAGCGCTCACCGTCTCTGAGGGCGGCTTTAGCCGGGCCCGCAGCCATTGCCGAAGCTCCAAGAACTCGGACGCCGGATTTTCGCAGTGGGGTTCAGCCGCTTCTTGGTCCGCGAGCATCAGGTCGATCTTGCTCGACAACGCCTGACAGACCCTCAGGGAGGTGCCGGACAGGGCGGCTTCCGGGCGCGTCGAAGCGGCCGACGCGTCTGGCGACGTGGCCACATATCCCAGCGCGTGCATAACCGCGGGCCCCAACGCTGCGGCCACTGTCCGGGACCAGCCTTCATCGGGGGCATGTGCGCCGTCGGGAATCTCTCGAGCCAGGATTGCGGATGTATTTCGAATCTCCTGGGAACCGAATTCGTCGTCGATTGATTTCTGCGGCAGCCGAAGTGCCGCAGCCAATTCGTCATTCGAGGTCTTGATATCCAAGGCATCGAACAGCTGGCGAGCCTGGCCGGCCGGATCGGCCAGAAGCTCTTCGTATCTTACGATATGTGCCAACCCGGATGGCACTGCTTGCGTCGCTTCCGCCAAGCGGGGCAGGCCGACAAAGAAATCGACGCACAAGGGATGTCCCGGCGTTTTCTCCGCCAGATCGATGACGTCGCTGTTCCAGCTTCGGCGCATCGACGCGGCGATCGCCGCGGGATCGCGCAAGACGAAGACATATCGGGCATCGGGAAAGACGCGATAGAGACGTTCGTAAATCAGGTGATAGCGGGGCGTCTTGTCGACGAGAAGCTTGGTCTCAGCCCCGCCGGCGATCTCCGAGTACATCGCGTCGGCGATGCGACGGACGGCACTCGGACTTTCGCGGCCACCAAGGAGCTTGGCCGCGCGACGTCCGATCAGCCCGGCGCCCGCGGGATGCAAGGCATGCACGGCACCCAGGCTTTCCAGCATGAGCATGACCCACGGTTCTGCGGGAGCGGTGACGAGAGGGTGGCTGCCTAACAGGGACGCGACAGCCGTGGTGCCGGACCGAGGAACGCCCAGCACGAAGATCATCGAGTGCCTGCTATCCGATATGCGCATGAGAAGCTGATAGTCCTGGCTTACGCTTGCTCGATGAATAGGCGAAAACGTCAGAGTGTAATTGTCGGAGCCGCGATTTGAAGGCAAGCTCGGCGACCATGCTGGTCGAAAGCGTAGGGACGGAGCGTCATCGGGCTGCGTCGACCACGTTCTGAGCGCTGGATGCCGTGACGAGCTTTCGTTCGAGCCAACCGGCACCGCGATCGGAAAAGATCAGGAGCCAGTCGGGCGATTGATCCAGCACAGTTACCCTATGCTCCCCGCGAGGAAGCGAGGCCAGCGAGGGACATTTCGCGTCGCCGCACCGCTTCAGCGCAGCCCGTCCGGATTGCACGGCGATCGTCATCGATGGTGGGAGGGCGGGGATATGCTCCGGTCGCAGCGACGGCGCGGCATGCTCGACCAAAAGCTGGGTCGACGGTTGGGCAGAATCCAGAAACAACAGATTGAACTCGCCAGCCAAGGGAAACACCATGCGCCGAGCGGGGGCGACACCATAGGCCTTCAGGATCGATGATTCACACCGGGGGAGATGGCGGGTCAGGAGTCTTGCCTGCCAGCCGGATGTCTCAAGGTGAGGATGAATGGCGCCGGCCACGTCAGGTCGGTCGCCGGTCACCGGCACAGTCGCGATCACCGTATCGCAGAGCGTCAACAAGACGTAAGGCAGTCGCATACCCAGGGCGTTGTCTCCCGTCCATCCCTGAGCCAGCAGGATGTCATCCGGAAGGGCCGGGACCGTACCATCGGGGCGCGCGGTTTTCCCTGTTACCCTCAGGCTGTCCACCCACCCGGCCCCGATCGATTCGATATACCAGACTGAAAGCGGATACTGGTTCTCAGGCGGCAGCGTATCGACAACGACCCGTATAGGCTGTAGAGCAGAAGCGCGAGCGGGAAGGTCCAGCGGGGGCAACGCGATCCTGATCGATGGGGACGCCTCCGGGGGGCGTTGATGCCCAGAGACAAGCCAGAAACACGCCGCGCCGACGGCCGCGATTGCAAAGAAGCCCATAAGCAGCGGGCGGGACTGGCGTGACTTCATCTGCGGCCACAAGGTCAGGGTTGGCGTAAAGCCTCCGAGTCTTTGAGACATCACATAATACGTGAAAAGAACGAATCCCTATAACATCGATACCGGCGCGTTATGGCACGTTACAGGTCTTCGGCATTCGTGCGCGCCATGCGCCTCGGCGGGTCTACAGCTTTAGTTCTTCCGATGAGCGTTCGCAGAATCTGCACGCCGAGGTGGAGGTTAACCAGAAGACGGACGACCGTAATGAAAGGTCGCGGATAGAACTGCGAGAAGTTCTTCGAGAGAAATTCAATCAGTGAGCGGTGCTTGTAATATTCGACACGCAGGGGGCGGCCGGCGCTGCACACGCCTTGTGTGTGCTCGACGATGGCGGCGGGCACGAAGCGTATACCTTGGCTCTTCTGCGTTACACGCAGGCACCAATCGAGGTCCTCAAAGTGCATGAAGTAGCGTTCATCAAATCCCCCAATGCCATCGATGGCACTGCGACGGATCAGCATGCACGCCCCGGAAATCGCCGGCACCGCGATAGGGCCCGATGGCAACGGGGCCGTCATCTGGTTGAAGTTGCGAAACCTCGGATGCCGTGGCATGAGCCGATGCAGGCCGATCGTATAGCAGAATATCTGCCATGGATTCGGGATATCGCGACGGCCACCTCGCTGCTCGGTTCCATCGGAGTTCATCAGCAACGGGCCGGCGGCGGCGATGGTCGGATCACTGCCCAGTCCCGCAAGCAAGGCCTCAAGGCTGCCCGGAAACATATAACAGTCTGGGTTGAGGAGCAGGACCATCCCTCCTCGGGAGGCTTCGATTCCTATATTACACGCCCGCGCGAAGCCGTTGTTGGCATCGAGTTTGATGACGCGGAGACGAGGATCGGTGCTGATCTCGTGGAGATTTGAAAGGCTGGAATCCTCCGAGTCGTTGTCGACAACGATCACTTCCCCGACGTTGTTTCCCTGGGAGAGGACGCTAAGAACGGCGGTGGCAAGATAAGCGCCGGCGTTGAAATTGACGATTACCGCCGAGACGCAGTTTGAACTCGCCGAGCAGGCTTCTGCAACGGAATTGGACGGGAGACTTGTCACTATGCTCTTTGACCGCCACTGATGCGGCATCCGTGCTGGCAGTGTAAGGCTACCACGCGGGTCCGGTATCTATATATTTGCGAACCACCAACGATCGGCTGCTCTTAGCGGATTCTAGGCCTAATGAAAATCGTGGAAACGTCTCTTCCGGGGATATGCCTGGTGGAAGCCCGCAAGTTCGCTGACGAACGAGGGTGGCTGGCACAAACTTGGAATCGGGCGAGTCTGGTGGATGGCGGCATCGCGACTGATTGGGTTCAGGAAAACTATACCCACTCGCGTTTCCCCGGGACGTTGCGGGGGCTGCATTTCCAGGCGCCGCCGCACGCGCAGGGAAAGCTGATACTGGTGACGCGAGGGGCGGTCTACGACGTCGCAGTCGATATCCGCCGAGGATCCCCGAATTTCGGGCGGCATATCGGGATTCGGCTCGACAGCGCGGAGTTCGTGCAACTTTGGGTGCCCGGCGGGTTTGCCCATGGCTATCTCACTCTCGAGCCGGACACGGAGGTGCTTTATCACCTGACGGCGCCTTATGCGCCCGAAGCTGAGGGCGGCATCCGGTGGGATGATCCCGCTCTGGGGATTCAGTGGCCGAGCGAGCCAAATTTAATCAACCAGCGGGACCTCGCGTGGCCGCTGTTGGCGGAGCTTGATACGCCCTTCAACTACCGCAGCGAGTGAAGCGTGAGAGGAGCTTCACGACATCGACGGAGATGGCAAGGCTTGGCGCGAGGTCCCTCGTGACTCTGCTGGTGACAGGGGCGCAGGGCCAGATCGGGAAGGAGATTTGCCGCGCCGCAGCCGAACGCCACGTCGCATGCCGCGGGCTTTCCAAGCACGAGCTTGATGTGACGAACCCCGAGGCCTTGAGGCGGGCGCTTGCAGGTGTCTCGACGGTAGTGAACTGCGCCGCTTACACAATGGTTGATCGCGCCGAAAGGGAGCCGGAGAAAGCCTTTGCGGTCAACCGGGACGGGGCGCGTGCCGTGGCGGCAGCTTGCGCGGCAGCCAGGATCCCGCTCATTCATCTCTCGACGGATTATGTCTTTGATGGTCGACAGAATACTCCCTACCAGGAAGACGATCCCGTTTCTCCGCTTTGTGTGTATGGTGCCAGCAAAGCCGCAGGGGAAGGCGCAATTTCCGGGGTGTTGCGCGAGCACATCATCCTCCGAACAGCGTGGGTTTTCTCGCCCGCCGGCAACAACTTCGTTTCAGCGATTGTCCGGGCTGCGCAGGAGAAAGCCGTGGTGGGCGTGGTTGATGACCAGTTTGGGGGGCCGACCGCCGCGTCGGACATCGCCGCTGCGGTTCTTTCTATGTACGATTCAGTCCAGCGTGATTTCAACGAATGGGGTGTCTACCACTTCTGCGGCGCCCCTGGCGTAACGCGCTACTCCTTCGCTGCTGCGATCCTCGGCAAGCGCTTCGGTACGAAGCTGCGGCCGGTTAAATCCGCAACGACGGAAGCGGCTGCGCGGCGCCCGGCTTATACGATGCTCGGTTGCAGCCGTATCGCTCGGACGTTTGGTATTCTCCAACCCTCTTGGGAAGAGGCGCTTCGGGCAATGAGCGTCATACCACCTATGCCCCAAACACCAAACGGCGGCCAATAATTAAGATGTCCGCCTGAAATGCTAGAAAGCGCAGAGCTTTTCTCGCACGCCTGCACCCGTTTGGAACTTACCTCAATGCGGGTGGCTTCCTTGACTATTAGGCGCTTCAACCCGCGTAGGCGAGCTCGCTGATCCCTCGAAGAAGCTGCGCCTCCCAAGCTCGGCGGCGGAGTTATCCCCACGGCCCTTGAAGGGGGAACCAGCCTAAAGCCTCGCCGTTTCACTGATCTCCGCCTGTCGTAATAAAGGGGTCGCGTCTCGGCCATGGGTGAGTCTCGTCCCGGCAACCGATCGGCGACCTCGGCAGGGGAGGATGTGCTGGGTGCGCCGCGGCGCACCCGCTCACGATACCGCGCGGTTTCCCCCGAGACGGCACCGGCCAGCGGCGCTGTAACGGGACCGCGGATCTATAACCTTTTCCCCCGCCTGATCGGGCCGGTGGATCAGTGGCGAGCCCACTTGCCGCGCATCGCCGCGATGGGGTTCGACTGGCTCTACATCAACGCCTTCTTCCCCGTCGGCCGCTCGGGAAGCCTTTACGCCGTGGCCGACCCGCTTCGCTTAAGCGAGGAGTACTACGGCAGCGACGGCGACGCTGGAGACATTCTCCGCGGATTGATCGCCGACGCGGGCGATCAAGGCCTGCGGGTGATGATCGACCTGAGCTTGGCCCACGCCGCTCGGGACGCTCCTCTTGTAGCGGGGCATTCGTCCTGGTTCCAGCGGCGACCGGATGGCGGTCACTTCCCCGTTGGGGCCTCGGATGTGACCGATCTTCAGCGCACGCAACTCTGGCAGGATCTCGTGGCCTTCGATTACGGGACTCCGGCCGCTCGTGAGGAGCTGATCGACTACTGGCGGGGCGTCGTGTCGCATTATCGGGGGCTCGGCGTCCGCGGCTTCCTGGCGAAGACCGCACACCGGGTACCGGCCGGCGTGTGGAAGGCGTTGCTCGGAGAGAAGAGGGATTTCACCGTGGTGGCCGATACGCTCGGTGCCCGGCCGGAAGAACTCGGCGCGCTGGCGGAGGTCGGTTTCGACTACACGCTCAAC
>Ga0196963_10001802_pt1 | contig 13751 bp, 16 predicted proteins | sample S1_5metaG_FD_148600 | JGI IMG/M metagenome (GOLD analysis project Ga0196963, IMG submission 148600) | Soil microbial communities from Anza Borrego desert, Southern California, United States - S1_5 | ecosystem: Environmental > Terrestrial > Soil > Desert | place: USA: California | collected... | reverse complement strand
CGCCCCCTCTCTCGCGGCCGCCGGCCGTAGCACGCGGCGACGGGGCTGGTCGACGAGCAGCTGGTCGAGGTGGGCGGCGACCGTGGACAACTGCCCAGCGACCTGGCGGCGGAGCGCGTCGCTGTCCCGGACGGCCGCCGGGTCGATATTGCCGATCGCCTTGCGGGCCGTGTCGACCATCTGCTCCAGCTCCGGGTTCGAGCCGACGTCCAGCTCGCGGAACCGGGCGACGAACTCGCTCAGGTGAGTGAGGGCGGAGTCGCGGAACACCTTGCGGCCGCCGTCGGGGCCGGGCGTCAGCCGCTCGACCAGGTGCGAGACGAGCGAGGAGAACTCGGCCGTGAACGCCTGCTCGGCCAACTTGACGGCCTCGTCGAACTTGGCCGCGATCCGCTGCCGCTCCTGCGCGTAGACCGCCGGCGACAGACGGAGCAGGTACTCCGGGGGCTCGACCTTGGGAACTCCCAAGCGACGTCGAAAAGGCCGCGGAGCGAGGGCGGGTAGTCCGCCGGGTCGAACAGGGTGCCGAGCCGGTCGCGCGCGGCGGACCGCAGCGCGTCGTACTCCGCGTCGAGGTCGGCAACGGCTTCGTCGAGTTCGGCCTTGAACGCGGCGAGCTGGCGGTCGAACGCGCCGATCGCGTCCTGGCGGATCAGCCGCAGGCCGGGCTCGGGGTACGGGAGCGAGACGCCGCGCCAGTACGACTGGGCGCGGCCGCGGACGGCGGTCACCGCGCGGAACCGCGGGTGCCGGGTGTCGAGCAGCTTCTTGCCGGCGGACAGGAACGCACCGGTGGCCCCGAACCGCTCGGCCGCCTGCTCGCGCTGCTCGGGGCTGAGCGCCTTGCGGACGCCCAGCCAGGTGAATGAGACGCGGGCGGCGGCGAACTGGGTCCGCAGCCGCCCGGAGGGGGAGGGGGACGAAGTGACGGTGGGCGGGGCGCTGTCGGCGTCGCGCCCGAGGGTGGCGATCATCGTGGTTGCCTCCGTGAATGATGGGAAGGGTCAACGGCAGACCGGCCGCACTCGTGGGGGCGAGCCGGAAGCCGGGGCGTTGGGAGAAGCGCGTGGACAGCATGTCCGTGACGCTTCCCAAAACTGGGAACAACGTCCGCGGTGTCCCGAACAACGGTGTTCGCGGGTGGGGGCGGTCAGTTGGCGGCCGGGCGGGCGACGCGGCGGCCCGGGGTAGACGGCGCTACCGCCCCGCGCGTGTAGACGCCGGGGCGGGACGCGTCGAGGCACCGGCCGGCCGCCCACGCCCGCAGCCGCTCGACCGACTCGGCGGCCGTGACGGCGACGGGCACGACGTTCCGGGCCGCCTCCTTCAGCGGCACGTCGAGCAGCGCGGCCAGCCGGCAGCACGCCGCGATTTCCGCCCCGGTCCAGTCCCGGTCGTCCGGCCGCCGGTCGGCCGGGTCGATCCCGTACCGGGCCAGGTGGATCGGCCAGATGCCGGCCTTCTCGGCCGAGGACGGGAGATCGAGGAAGAAGACGCCGTCAAATCTCTCCGCCCTTGCGAACTCGGGTGGCAGCTTCGAGACGTCGTTCGCGGTCGCGACGACGAAGACGTCCGACGTGTGGTCGCTCAGCCAGGTGAGGAACGCCCCGAACATCCGGGACGAGACGCCGCCGTCGCTCTGGCCCGAGCCGCTGACGCCGGCCAGCGCCTTCTCAACCTCGTCGACCATGACGATGCACGGGGCCATCGCGTCGACCGTCCGCAGGGCCTGGCGGGTCCGCTCCTCGGTCTGCCCGACGAGGGAGCCCATCAGCGCGCCGACGTCGAGCACGAGGGTCGGCCGCCCGGTCTCGTTGCCCAGCGCCTTGGCCAGCGCGCTCTTGCCGCACCCGGGCGGGGACAGCAGGAGCACGCCCCGCGCCCTCGCCCGCCGGTTCGCCCCGGCGAGGGCCTTGGCGCAGAACGCTTTCACCGCCTCCAGCCCGCCGAGGTCGGCGAACCGCTCGGGGCCGCGGTGGAGGGTAAGCAGGCCGCCCTTCTTGAGCATGCCTTCCTTTAGCTCCCACACGGCCTGCGGGACGAGTTTTCCGTGGCAGGCCAGGGACAGGCTGAACGCGCCCTCGGCCTCGAACCGAGTCAGGCCAGCTGCCGCATCGAGCAGCCGGTCGAGGTCCGGGCCGGCGGCTGGCAGCTCGCCGTCTTCCGTGGCGACGCCGCGGGCGATCTGCTCGACCTGCTGCCGGTCGGGCAGGTCGTGTTCGAGCACGACGAAGTGCTTCTCCAACTCGGGCGGGATCTGCAGGACCGGCGCGAGGACGATGACGAACGTGCGTGCGGTCTTGCCGGCCTGGATCGCGTGGGCGACGGCTTGAATGATCTCGGCTGACGAGAGGAACCGGTGAAAGTTGGGCAGCACGAGCAGGGACGACGCGTCCCCGTTCTCGCCGCCGCCTGCGGGCGCGGCCGTCGACGCGAGCGACCGGATCGCCGCCAGCGGGTCCGCGGTGCCGGGGGCGGCCTGGCCGGCGACCTGCAGCCCGCGGTCGACGTCCCACGTCGCCAGCGACCAGCCGCGGTCGCGGCACAGGCGGGCGATCTCGGCCAGCGCGTCGGGGTGCTCGTGGGAGACGACGTAGATGCCGGTGAACGCGGCGGCCACGTACTCGGCCAGCCGGTCGGTGAGGGACATGGGGTGACTCCTTTGTCAATTTGACGAAGCTGAACAGGACGTGCGGCCGGATTGTGGGATTGGTCGCGCGGTCGTAGGCTCCGCGGCACGATGGACGAGACCGAGATCCTCCGGCGGGTGGACGACGAGCGGCGCGGGCTGGCCCGGGACGGGGAGACGATCGAGCGGCTGCCGGCCGTGACGCGCCTGTGCGGGGCGGGCGGGGGCTACCGGATGGTCAGCTGGTCGGTGCTCGCCGACGACACGGCCGACGCGGCGATCGCGGCCGAGGTCGACCACCACCGCCGGCTCGGCGCGGCCTTCGAGTGGAAGGTCTACTCCCACGACGGGCCGCCCGACCTGCGCGATCGCCTCGCCCGGCACGGGTTCGAGGTCGGGCCGTGCGAGGCGGTGCTCGCGTACGATTTGTCCGACGCGCCCGCGCCGTGGCAAGAAGACGCCGGCCACGGCACGGTGGTCGTGGTGGACCGCCCCGAACTGGTCGACGTGTTCCGGCGGACGGCCGAGTCGGCGTTCGGAAGGGACTACGGCCCGACGGCCGGGCAGCTCGCCGCGGCGCTGGCGGCCGGGTCGACCCAGCACCGCGGGTACGTCGCGTACGCGGGCGACGGCGCGCCGGCGGCGGTCGGCCGGCTGTACACGCACCCGCGCAGCGCGTTCGCCGGGCTGTACGGCGGGGGCACGGTCCCCGCCCACCGCGGGCGGGGCCTGTACCGCGCCGTCGTTGCCGCCCGCGCCCGCGACGCGGCCGCCGCCGGGGCGCGGTACCTGATCGTCGACGCGCTGCCGACCAGCCGGCCGATCCTGGAGCGGCTGGGGTTCCGGCGGGTCGCCGACACTTGGCCGTGCGAGTGGCGGCCGTGAGCGGGGCGGGCGGCGTCAGCACCGCCCGCCTCACCCTTGGCCGGCCCGCTGCTCGGCGACCTGTGGTTGGTAGAACTCGGCCGTGTTCCGGTCGGCGACCGCCTCGCCCAGCGCCGACTCGATGAACCGGCTGGCCTCGCGGCACGAGGGGCCGGCGAAGCCCTTGGTTTGGACGACGGCCTGGCCGGTCGGGCCGACGACGATCTCGATGATCTTCTGGGTGGTGGCCGGGGTGTTCAAGCCGCACCTCCGATCGCCCCGCCGACGCTGACCGTCAGCTTGATCGACCCGTCGGCCAGCGCCTGCTCGGTCACCGAGTGGCCGGCCTTGCGGGCCTCGACCTTCGCCTTCTCGACCGCGTACGCCTGGAGCAGGCGGTCGAGGTGCTTGGGGTCGCCCCAGCTCCCGTTGAAGTGGTCGAACGCGATCGCGCCGGTCGCGACGTCGACCACGGCCGGGTAGAGCCACCCGGGCAGGCGGACGATCTGGCCGGCCACCTCGGCGGCGTACAGGCGGGCCGTGCCGCGCTCGGGCGGGTCTAGCCCGAGCCGGGCGCACGCCGCCGCGAGCGCGGCCGGGTCGCGGATCTGGGTCTTGATGGTCACGACGTGGGACATGCGGGTCGTCTCCTAGGTTGAAGGTGTGGAGTCGGGCGGCCGCCGTCGGCCGCGGGGGTCAGGCGACCGCCAGCTCGGCCGACAGCAGGTTGAGCGACACGTCGCGGTCGACCGGCAGCCCGCGCAGCCACTTGGTGAACTGCGCGAGCATCAACCCGGCCGCGATCGACGCGGTGTACACCGTGCTCTTGGCCGTGCACGACCCGGCGTACGCCTCGCCGGCGGTGAACAGCGTCGTCGCGTAGTGCGCGTCGGCCGCCGGCCGCTCGGCCGCGAGCACCCGGATGACCTCGGCGCTCATCCGGCCGTCGGCGAAGAACGCGGCAGTGCCGCGCACGGCCTCCCAGATCGCCCGCCGCGTCTCGACCGAGTCGACGCACGCGAACACGACCGGCCGCGTGCCGGCCCCGACGTCCGCGAACGCGGGCAGCGTTTTGGCCATCGACCGCCGGAACCGCTCCGGCGTGGTCTCGATGGCGCAATCCGGGTTCGTGCGGCGGCACAGCTCGGAGGTCGCGTCGACCTTCGGCCGGCCCAGGTCGGCCGGCCAGTACGCCTGCGGGGCCAGGTTCGCGACCTCGACGGTGTCGTGGTCGATCAGCGTCATCCTGGTGACGCCAACCGCCGCGAGCTGGAGCGCGGCCTGCCGGCCGACCGCCCCCACGCCGATCACGACGGCGTGGCAGGCGGCCAGCCGCTCGGGCGGCACGATGGATCGCTGGCGGGCGTCACGGTCGGATAGGTTCGGACTAAGGGACGGTGTCGACGGTGCGGGGGTCACGCGTAGCTCCTCCAGAAAGGGTCATCGGGGCCGGCCCGGCGGCGCTCGTCCTCCAGCTCGGCCTCCATCTGCGCGAGCGCGGCCAACTCCGGGTCCAGCTCCCACCAGTCGCCGTCCCAGGCCGGGATCAGGTCGCGGTCGGCCGGGACGGTCCCAAGCACGTCGCGGTCGCCGGCGGACGGGCGAAGAGCGGTCACCAACGGCTCGAACTCGGGCCAGACGTTCGTGCCGTACTCGTCCATCCAGGACTCGGTCAGCTCGGCCAGCGACGGCGTATCGCCCGGGCTGCCGTGGTCGCAGACGACCTGCGCCCAGGCGGCCCAGTCGACCGCGACCGGCAGCGTGACCTCGCCGCCCGGGCCGGCCGTGAACCGCAGCCGCGCGTACGTCCGGCCGCCGCGGGCGGCGACGAACATGACGGCCCAGTCGCGCGCGCCGAACACGCGGTCGAACGTGTGCTCGTCGACCCAGCTCGGGTCGGGCGACGCGCCCGGGTGCGTGTGAATCCAGACCCGCCCGCACCGGGCGGGGGCGATGCCCCGGTCGGCCATGGCGTCGAAGTGGTCGGCGACGGCCGCGTCGTCGAACGCGACCGTGACGGCCGTCGTCCGCTGGGCGACGGTGACGAAGTCGGCGACGTACAGGGGGTCGTGCCCGGCGCTGACGCCGAACCCGCCGACCTCGGTCTCGCCGGCGTGCAGGAAGAACTGGAGCTTGAGCCAGGCGAGCGGGGCGAACGTCAGTTGCCGTGCGGTTGCGCGGTCACGCGGCCGCCGGCTCGGGCGGGGTTCGGGGGCCTTCGGCGGTCGGGCCGGTGTCGTCGCCGTCGGTGACGACGACGGGGGTAGGGTCAGGGTCACGTTCATCGGCGTGCTCCTCGGTTGAAGTTGTGGGATGGATGGCCGGTTCGATGTCGGTGGGTTCGTCCTCCTCGTCTTGCTCGTCGTCCTCCTCCTCGTCGTCGTCGTAGCGTTCCTCTTCCTGCTTGGCGTGGCAGCCCGGACACAGGTTGGTGTCGTCGGCCCCCTCGCCGTCCGCGACGACGCGGCCGCAGTCGGCGCACGGCGTGCGGCAGTCCGGGCAGCACTGGACGCCGGCGACCCGGTCGCGCTCCAGGCACGCGCGGCAGCAGGTCTCGTCGCACACCTCGCACGAGCTGCTGCACCGGTCGCAGACCCGGCTCCCGCAGGCCCCGCACGCGTACAGGTCGTCCGACCCGCACGAGCGGCCGCAGTCGGCGCAGCTCTCGCCGGCCCAGTCGTCGAGCGACACGTACGGCGAGGCGGGGTTGTAGGTTTGAAGTACCGAGCGGACCAGCACGAACGCGTCGCACACCCGGCCCTGCCGCAGGGCCTGGCTGATCGCCCACGCGGCCTCGCCGGCGCACAGGGACTGGTCGCTGACGTGGGGGTGTGTGACCTCTTCGTTCGAGCTGGCCGGGTTCGGCTCGGTCGCGACGACGTCGAAGCAGCCGGCGTCGGCGTGGGGGCCCAGACGGCCGACGTGCAGCTCGACCGCGAACGCGCCGAGCTGCACGCCCTCCAGGGTGATCGGGTCGGTCGTGACGACGACCCGAACGTCGCCGTGCTTGGCGAACTCAGGTCGACTGCGTCCTCGCCGAACTCGTCGGCGAGCTGGCGCAGCTCGTCGACGACGGTTCGCAGGTCGGCCGGGCCGGGCGGAGTGGCGCGCCCCTCGATCTCGCGGGCCTGGAGGACGGCGACGTGGCCGGCGAGCGACGCGGTCAGGCGGGTGACCTCCTCGCGGAGAACCCGGGCGGCCCCGTCCCACGCGCGGCGGCGGGCCGTCTCGCGCCGCCGCCAGGCGGTTGCGAGCGCCGCGTGGGTGGTCGTCAGCTCGTCCAAGGCGGCAACGAAGTTGCGATCGGCGTCGTGGTCGGCCGCGCGGAGTCGGCGGTGGATCAGCCCGGCCATCCGCAGGACCGGGACGTTGGCCTTCGGCATCGGGCGTCTCCTGTGTTGATGACGAACAAAACCGCCGGGCGACGGGAGCGCGGACGCTCCCGCCAACCCGGCGGCTGATGCGGACACACGTTGGGAGCCGAACCTGCGCTTACGCCGCGGGGGGCGCGGTCACCGCAGCGGCCGCGCCCTCGATCTTGACCGGCGTGGCGGTGACGCGGTCGCCGTCGGCCAGCACCTGGTCGGCCGCGACCGGCAGGCGGTTGACGCGGATCAGGAAGTCGCCGGCCTTGCGCCCGGGCAGCTTCTCGGACATGAACGACTGCACGGTCGTGCCGGCGGCGACCTCGACGTGGTCGGCGAACCCGGCACCCTCGTTGTTCAGGAACAGGACTTTCATTGGGATCTCCTTCTCGAGTTTCTGCTACGTGATGTAGACGGGCGGTACGCGACGACGACGTCGTCGCGACGCAAGGACGATGATGTCGGGGTAGCTCAGCGCGTCGCGATGGGCGCGAACGTCAGCGCCACCCAGGCCGCACCGTCCGTTGCGCCTTGGTCGGGGGCGTGCGGCGCGTCCTTGCACTTGAACACGATCCCCGCGGCCCGGGCCGCCCGCAGCCGGTCGACCATCGCCCGCTTTTCCGCGGCGCTACTCGTGAACGGCGCGTATCGGAGGTGGTCGCTGGCAGCCGACTCCATCAGGTCCAGCAGCCGGACCAGCCGGTCGAGGAGCGGCCGCGGGCGCAGGTCTTCCCCGCCCTCGGCCAGCAGGTCGAACGCGACCAAGCGGTCGCCGCCCACGCCCACCGCGTGCCCGTCGAGCAGGCAATCGGGTGTGTCGAGTCCGCGGACGGCGTCGGCTATCGGCAGCGACAGGTCGACGGGCCGGCCCGCGCCGTCGAACCCGGTCACGTTCAGCCCGGCCTTCCGGACCAGCAATCGGCAGCCGCCGAGCTTCTCCTGGGCCAGCCAGAGCGGGTCGGCGACCATCCGCCCGACCGCGGCGTCGTCATCATCGGTCCGAACACAAGGTTGTCGGCGCGGGCCCGTCGTCCGCCCGGCCGGGTGGACGCCGGCGCGCGGGGCGTCGGCGATGAGGGGGGTACGCATGGTGATTAGAATCCTTCCTTTGTAATCGGTTGGGCGGCGACCACGGCGGCATGGGATGCCGCCGCGGTCCGTCAGATCGCCTTGGTCGGTAGGGAGCGATCACCGATAGCCGCCGCCGCCGGCCCACTCGTACTCGTCCGCCTCGCGGTCGCTATGGCCGTACGCGCTGCCGTTCCCCGAGAATGCCGAACGGCGCGGCGGGCGGGGTGGGTAGCTGTGGGCCGGGCCGTCGTGCGGGTCGCCGCCGCCGAACGGACTCGGGTCGGCGGCCGCGGCGGGCGGACGCCGGTCGTCCGGGCGGCGGGTACCCGGCATCGTGCGATCGCGGCCGAGGCGCCGGACGGCGACGAGCGCCAACACCAGGCCGACGAGCGAACCGACCAGCCCGCCCGCGAAGGACAGGGCGGCCCCGAGGGCTGGCAGCGCCGCGGTCAGCGCGGAAAGGACGCCGGCGCCCGGGTAGGTGCCGACGCTGTGGCCGAGGCCGAACGCGGCCAGGGCCAGCCCGAGGAGCAGGGAGAGGACGTGGTTGAACGTGCGCATGAGAGAGAATCCTCCCGTGAGGGTGGGGGAATGAATGTTCCGATGACGGGGCGCGGCGACGGGGCCGCGGCGGATGGATGGGGCGAACGCGGAGTTACTCGACCGGCCGCGTTGCGGGGGCCCGCGAGTTCGCCGGGGCGGGCGTGGGCGTCGCGGACAGGTGAACGGCGAGGGCCGCCTTGATGTTCTGGGCCTCGAACCCGCGGCCGATCGCGTCGCGGTACTCGACGCCCAGAGCGGCCGCGAGGAAGCGCAGGGCGTCGAGCCCGTACACGCCGGTCAGGGACTCGACCGGGCGACCGTCGACGAACAACGTGCCCTTCGGCGAGCCGTCGGACCGGTGGGTGCGGGTCAGGTGGGCGACGACTTCTACCGGCAGGCCGGCGTCGACCAGTGCCTCCGGTCGGACGATGCCGTGCCCGTCGCACAGGTCGGCCGCCGCCCGGATCGCGCCCGGCGGCATCGACCGCGCGAGGTCGGCGAGTCGCCGGTACTGCTTCTGCGTCACGAGAAACCTCCGTGTTAGGTGTGGGATGGAACGATGGACGAGGGAGCAGGCAAGAGCGTCATGCCGGCAGGCCGGTCGCGACGGACGGCATGAGGTGGGCGACCGGGGTGGCGGGGTACAGGCGGTCGACCCGCTCGCGGTGCGTGGCCAGCGACCGGTTGACGGCCGCGAGAACCCGTTCGCGGCGACGCCGTTCGGGCGTCCGGCGGGCCATGCGGGCGGCGCTGCGGGTGAGGTTGTTGCCGAGCATCGACAGGTCGGCGGCGGACAGGTCTGACGCGGGAACGATCCACATGACGGACTCCTTCCGGAATTGCACGCGGCCGCCGTCGGAGTATCCGAGGGCGGCCGCGCAGCGGATAAAACGAAGCCGCCCCCGCACGGCGTGCGGGGGCGGGACTAAATACGTGGTGAGCCGTGACCCAAGGAACGAGAGGAGAGTGGGTAGTCGGGCCGGGGGGCTACGGGAGCCGCTTTCCCTCGCCGACGATGTCCGGCTTGCCCTCGAACGGGGTGCGGCCCGTCTTCCAGGCTTCGCTCCGGAACGTGTCGCCGTCGAACACGAACCGGGTGGAGGGGCCGCCCGGCCACGTGACGCGGATCTCGTTCCCGGCGCGTTCGAACGTCCCGGTCAGGTTCGTGCGGACCTGGGTGATGCGGTCGCCGGCGATCACGACCTCGCTTTCCCATCCGTCCGCCAGCTGCTGCCGCCACCGGCCGTCGATCTTCAGCGCGGCCGCCGCAGCACCACTCGTCCCGGGAGCACCGCCGGTCGACGCCGCCGCCGGAGCCTTGGAGGCGTCGTTCTCGGCCCGGATCGCCTTGACCTTCGCGTCGATCGCGACGGCCTCGGGAAGGTTGCCGGCCGTCATCGCCTCCCGCTTGGCCGCCTCGAGCGCGGCGACTGCCTGCTGACTGGCGGCCGCGCGGGCGCGGCGGAGCGCGGCTTCGGCGTCCCGGACCGCCCGGTCGTACTGCGCCAGCGCCGCTCTTGCGGTGGCTCCCTTGGGTTCCGCGATGGGTGCCGGCGAGGCTGGCGCGGCCGGCTTGGCCGTCGCTGTGCCAGCGGGCGCGTCGGCACGCGCGGCGACGGCGGCAACGGACGCGATTACGAGCGTGACGATCAGTCGGAGCATGACCAGATCTCCTGTGACGGTCGGCGCGGTGGGACCGTACGCCCCGCCAGCCGATCCTCGAGAAGTGAGATTCCCACTATAGTTGGCAGACCCGAGCGGGGTCAACATTTAGCGTGCGCCCGTGCTGGGCGACGAACTCCGGAAAGCGCGACTGTCCGCGGGGCTGACCCAAGAGGAACTCGCGCACCGCGCCCGCGTCAGCCGCAATTACGTCAGCGAACTCGAACGCAGCGCGAAGTCGCCGACCGTCGACACTCTCCTCAGGTTGTGCGAGGCCATGGAGACCCGAGCCTCGGTCCTTCTCGCCGCCGTCGAGGCGGCGCGGCCGGGCAAGGCGAGGTAACTCGCCGCGTTGTCGTCTCCGACGGCTAGCTTCCGATATGTGCTACGCGGGGCTTCCGGATCGCCGACGGTGATTCGTCTCGTAGGGATGGGACCGATGTGCATGAATCCTAAGCCCGCCCACACAGGTAATATGGCGCGAACAGGCAGAGATTTAAGTTAGCAAGCGGGTGACGGCTAACGGCTCCCTGATTCGAGGCGGTTCTTGATCCCGCGTCGTCGAACGCCTCCGCTCAGCCCTGGTTGACCGCCTGTGCTCACGGGACGTCCGCTTAGACTTCGCAAATGATCGGGGAGAACACTGTCAAGGCGATAGCCGCGGGCGGCGTCGCGACCCCTACGACCGTGCCGCCTACTCCCCATTCACGGCCGCGATCGACAGATGCCGAGCTTCGCGCGCCCGCGACAACGTTCTGGGCGTCATCGGCCAGTTCTAACGCCGCGAAGGCATTACCAACTCGACAGGCGAGGTGGATTACCGCACGTCCGGCGGGACATGCTGGGGCGTACAAGGGTCGAGCAAGTCCGCATGCTGACGAACCCAAGCGACCCAGGTGACGCACGCCTCGTGGTCCGCTGCGTGCGGGGTGTTGGAGAGCGACATCTCCAACCGATCGGCGTAGGCACGCGCGGCATCGGCCTCACTCATCCGCTCCAGGGCCTTCGCCAGCGCCCGTCGCCGTCGCCCGTCCAGTTCCTCGGCCAGTTTCCCCTGCCGCTCCTTCTCCCGCCGTCCGGCCTCGGCCTCGCGCCGAGCCTGCTCTTCCGCTTCCCTTTGACGTTCGCGCTCGGCCTCCGCCACCCGCAGGGCCGGCAGTTGCTTGGCCGTCTCGGCGATCGTCTCGACGCAGTAGTCGAGCGCGTCCTCGATCGCCCACCGGCTCGTGTCCGACCAGTGCCCACGGCCGTGGTGGCACGGGCTGACGCCCAGGTACAGCCGCCCGGACGCGGCGTGGTCGGTGCGGGCGATCTGGTAGAAGATCGGGTCGTCGCGCTGGCGGCGCAGCTCGGCCTTGGTCGGGACGTGCGGCGTGCGGTCGACGATCTCGTACAGGACGAACCCGACGACCTCGCCATCGAGCACCACCGTGTTCCGCGGCACCGGCTCGGCCTCGTACCCGACCGCCCACCCCCGGCCCTCGCACGCCCGCACCAGCGCGTCGAGGATCAGCAGCGCCCGCGTCGCCAGCTCGCGCGTCACGCGGACGCGCAGCCCCTCGGGGCCGGCCGACTCGACCATGCCCAGCTCGCCCGGCGTCGCCGCGTCCAGCGCCGCCCGGGTCGCGGCGACGCGCGGGTGCGGGGCGTCGAGCGCCGCGGCCACGCGGATGCGGCCCTCGCGGCGATACTCCGCGTGTTTGAGCGCGTCGCGCCGCAGCACGGCCTTCTCGGCCGCGCTCCGCCGGGCCGTGAACGGCCGGGGCGTGTACGCGAGCTGCGGGCGGTGGGCGACGGGGGTCTCGGCCGTGGGGTGAACCGAGTCGGGAACGGCGGCATCGGCCATGCGGCACCTCCGGTTCGGACTGATTTGTGTTGCGTCAATTCTCCCGTGGGATGGAATGAACGCGAGCCACTCGCGCTTCGGAGCGGACGGCACGGATGCCGCCACCTTCCCCACCCGCGAGTCTGCCGTCAGCGGAGGACACACTGTGCCCGCAACCCACGACCCGGCCGTCGTCGCAGAGCCGCCGCTCTCCACATCCGCCGCTCGACCCGAGAAGGTGCGGGTCGTCACCCGCCGGTGCCAGCCCGAAGAGGAACCGCAGGGCCGGCCCGCGCCTGGGCTCGTGCGCGTCGCCCCGGCGACCGCGGGCGCGACCGGCGATGCCCCGCCCGCCGGCATCGCGTACGCGCCGCCGGCCGGGCTAACCGTGATGGGCCTGATCCGCCTGTACTGGGAGCACGTCGTCGTCTACTACCGCCGGCCGGACGGCACCGAGTCGGCCGAGGTCGACGCGGTGCGGCAAGCGGTCAAACCGCTCGCTCGGCTATTCAGCAACTTCCCCGCGGGGGCGATCGGCCCGCGGCGGTTCAAGGCCGTCCGGGACGCGATGGTGGCCCAGGGGTGGTGCCGGGCGACGGTCAACCAGCAGGCCGGGCGGGTCAAGCGGATGTACAAGTGGGCGGTCGAGAACGAGCTGGTCGCGCCCGGCGTGTACCACGGGCTTCAGGCCGTCACGGGTCTAAAGCTCGGTCGCACGCCGGCCCCCGAGGGCGAGCCGGTCAAGCCGGTGCCGAAGGAGCTGATCGACGCGACCCTGCCCCGGGTCTCGGCCCAGGTCGCGGCGATGATCCGCGTCCAGCTGCTGACCGGCATGCGCCCGGGCGAGGTCGTGATCATGCGGACGGCCGACGTCGCCGACCGGGACGGGGCGGTGTGGGCGTACAAGCCCACGCACCACAAGACGGCCCACCACGGGCAGAAGCGTACCGTGTTCATCGGCCCGCAGGCCCAGGCGGTGATCAAGCCGTACCTGGACGACGCGGCCCCGGAGCGGTTCCTGTTCTCGGCCGCGGACGCGGACCGGGCGCGCCGGGCCAAGCAGCACGCCGAGCGGACGACGCCCAAGGGCGAGGGGAACCGGCCGGGCACGAACCGCAAGCGCCGGCCGACGCGCAAGCCGGGCGACCGCTACCGCACCGACTCGTACCGGCACGCGATCTCCGCCGGGTGCGCGGCCGCGTTCCCGGTGCCGCCGGGCGTGACGGGGGTGGACGCCGAGCGGTGGCGGAAGCAGCACCACTGGCACCCGCACCAGCTCCGGCACAACGCGGCGACCGAGCTCCGCAAGGCGTTCGGGATCGACGTCGCCCAGACGATCCTCGGGCACCGGTCGCTCCAGGTGACCGAGGTGTACGCCGAGCGGGACATGGCGGCGGCGGCGCGGGTGATGGGGGAGGTCGGATGAAGAGGCCTGCCATTGAGACGCCGCGATCCTCGGCCGTGTTGCTCGCCCGGGCCGGTCCGTGACTGGTTGCCGAGCCACACCCGCGGCGTCTGGCGCTGATCCTGCCGATCGACGTCCAACTACGCGAGTGACGCATCGATTACGATGGCGGCCACCCGAACACTGCCGCGGGTCTGATCGCCCGCAACGTCGCGCGCCTGCTGCTCCAACTCGGCCACGGCCCCGGCCAGAGACGGCCAGATCGGGCGATGGGTCGCGGCCAGTCCAGCGGCGTGCATCCAGACCACCACAAACGCCCCGACGGTACTCCCCGTCTGGCTCATATATCGGCTAACGAGTTGGTCTCGCAGGCCTGTCCTCGCTTCA
>Ga0196963_10001801_pt1 | contig 13754 bp, 13 predicted proteins | sample S1_5metaG_FD_148600 | JGI IMG/M metagenome (GOLD analysis project Ga0196963, IMG submission 148600) | Soil microbial communities from Anza Borrego desert, Southern California, United States - S1_5 | ecosystem: Environmental > Terrestrial > Soil > Desert | place: USA: California | collected... | reverse complement strand
TTCTGTGTAAATTATAAATTTTTATAGGTATATTAATACAATAACTTGTGGGACTTATTACTTCAGTTTTTATTAAGCATCTTGAAAAAAAGCTACTGATAAAGTTAATCTTTTTTTCAGTATTACCAATTAAATTAAAAAGTAAAATTGCTGGAATAATAATTATGGCTAAAACAAATATAATTAAACCCATGTTTAATTTGCCAAAATATAAAGTTAAAACTTATTGTATAGCGTACTGTGAAAACAATGCAATCAAGATTCATGAAGTTTAATCAAGAAATGTATAATTAACTTTCTCAAAAGCTTTTTTCTCAAGGATAGTAATGAAACGTTCACCCCTATTGGAAAAAAAGCGGTTATCTTTTAATAAATCAAAGCGTACTGGATGAGGATAGCGATCGCTATTACTCTTTGCACTTTATTTTTTGTTGATTAAAATGGGCAAGCATCATCAAGTCAGAAGCAATATGAAAAACTCGCCACTATATATATTGTTAATTTTACACGGATTGTTATTTGGAAATCTTCCTCCGGTAGGGGCTACTCAAGTAACTGGTAGACAACTTCAGCAACATAATTCTCAAGTTGTAGCATTAAGCGTTACAAATACTCAGCTAAAGTCTGAAGAGAAAGACGCAGAGCAACCAGACTTACCGGCGTTCGATGAAGTCACTAAAAATACTCAAAAGTTGGAGGGACTCTTCACCCTCTACCGCAACAAGGATACAGGCAAGATCTATCTAGAAATTAAGCCAGAACAACTGAATAAAAACTACCTTGCCGCAATTACGATGGAATCGGGCATTGGGGAACGCGGCATTTACAGTGGTATGCCGCTGCAAGATTTTCTCTTTTACTTTCGGCGGATAAACAATAACTTGCACTTTGCGGTTCGCAATGTGAATTTCCGCACTCGTCCAGATGATCCCCAAGCGCGTTCTGTAGCCCGATCATTTTCTGATTCGGTTCTGTACTCGCTCAAAATTAAAAGTATTCATCCGCAACGAAAAACATTCCTGATTGACTTAGGCGACTTGCTATTAACCGATGTACCCGGTTTAAGCTCAATATTGTCAGGCATTTCAGATGCTTCTTACCGACTCGATAACAACAAATCTTATTTCGGAACGGCTAAAGCTTTCCCAATGAATCTGGAGATTGAGTCGGTTTATGGTTTCTCGTCTTCTGAAGAAGGCGGAAACCTATCACTGCTACCCGATAGCCGTGCCTTGACCCTGAAAATCCATTACAGCCTGTCTCAGTTGCCGGAAAATAATGCTTATGTACCGCGTTTAGCAGACGATCGCGTTGGCTACTTCACGACGGTTTATCAGGACTTCTCTAAAAATGACGATAAAGATCAGTTTGTGCGCTACATCAATCGTTGGCATTTAGAGAAGCAAGATCCTAACGCCACGCGATCGCCTGTGAAAAAACCCATCGTATTCTGGATTGAGAATAGTGTCCCTGTAGAGTATCGTGACGCCATTCGAGAAGGCGTTTTGATGTGGAACAAAGCCTTTGAAACAGCCGGATACCAAAATGCAATCGAAGTGCGGCAGATGCCAGATAATGCCACTTGGGACCCGGCGGATGTGCGTTATAACACGATTCGTTGGTTAACTTCTGCGGATGCAGCCTTTGCCATGGGGCCTTCACGGGTTAACCCCCTGACCGGGCAAATCCTAGACGCGGATATTGTGGTTGATAGCAATATGGTGCGATCATTCAAACCAGAATATCGAGCCTTGGTTGAATCGAAGCAATCAGGCAATCTCTTCAGCACCAGCCATCTTTGCACAGATAACCCCAACCGCAAAGCCTCTGGGCGCTCTGCTAATCAAGCACAGATGCGGTTGTTATTATCCCGGCTGGCACATGATCACGACCTCTGCTTTGGGATGGCAGCGGCTAATCAGATGGCAATTGGAACCCAAGCATTATCCCTATTCCAGAATGAGATACCTAGCAGCAACGGGATGAAAGCGTATATGCATCAATTTATGCGATCGCTCATTGCCCATGAAGTCGGGCATACTTTAGGATTACGCCACAACTTCCGTAGCAGTACCTTATTAAAACCAGAAGATTTACATAAGACAGACCTCACGCGCAGCCAAGGCTTAAGCAGCAGCGTTATGGATTATCTACCTGTAAACTTGGCACCAGCAGGAAGTCCGCAAGGAGATTATTTCACCAGTGTGGTGGGGGTTTATGATCAGTGGGCAATTGAGTATGGTTATAAACCTAACGGGTCATCCCTTCCGGTTGCTGAGAAGTCGTTTTTAAGAGAGATTGCCGAACGACAAGCGGCGAATCCAGCCCTCACCTATGCCCCAGATGAAGATAGTTTTGACCTTGACCCCACGGTTAACCGCTTTGACATGAGTAGTGATCCGATGCGTTACTCTCAGTGGCAGATGGAAAATGCCCGCACTATGTGGAGTCGCATTAACAAGCGTTACCCAGTTAGGGGTGAGAGTTACAGTGAGGTCAGCGATTTATTTGACAGGGTATTTGGTTACTACTTTGATCAAGTCCTGTTGCTGACCAAATATGTTGGGGGTCAGTCATTCTACCGTGATCATGCAAGTGGCGTAAATCGTCGTTTGCCGTTTGAAGCCGTTCCTGTAGAAAAACAACGCGAGGCATTGGCACTATTGCAAAAGTATGTCTTTGCCGAAGATGCGTTTCAATTTCCCCCAGAACTGTTGAATAAATTAGCCCCTTCGCGCTGGATGGACTGGGGTAGTAATTTAGAATGGAATCGTTTGGATTATCCCGTTCACGATCGCATTTTCTTTCCCCAGAGTTTAGTGCTGAGAAGACTGCTATCAGGCGATCGCCTCTCTCGAATCCAAGATTTGGAACTCAAAAACCCAGGTAAAGTTTTAACCCTGCCAGAACTATTTAATACCTTGCAGACTGATGTCTGGAGTGAAGTGCTGCAACCTGATAAGCCATCAAGCAATATTTCTAGTTTTCGTCGCGCTTTGCAACGAGAACATTTAGCCATTTTGAGCGGTATGGTGTTGCGAACTGAGAATGTACCCGAAGATGCGCGATCGCTTGCTTGGAAAAATCTGCGTCAGTTGCAAGGTACCCTCAACAACCGTTTAAGCAACGCTGACCGATTGGACGACTATACCAAAGCACACCTGCAAGAAACACGCGATCGCATTAGTAAAGCCTTAGATGCGAACCTGCAATCGAATTAATCAAGTGGGGGAAGTGCGGCACAAAATGCTTTCAACTTCCCCCTGTTTAAAAGGAGTTTGACATAAGAAACTAGACTGATTGCAAAAATCAGTTATAGGTTAGAGCGTTAAGCTCTTATCTAAAATATCTTTGCCCTTAGCTTTGCTTCCCTTGTGATATTCCATCTGTGTTTATCTGTGTGCATCTGTGTTTCATCTGTGGTTAATCCATATCCATCACGTTTCTGCTTTTACTGCCTTCCCGATATACATGATTGAAGTATTATCACTAATTGTGATGCGAAAGTTTTTATTTTTTCGGTAATAAAGATAAGACTGTATATTTTCTTGTATCGTTTCTCCGAGAACATTAAATCCTTTGATATCAAAGTCAATAAATCCTTGTTTTTGCATAAGTTCTACTAGGTCTTCTGGCTTAATAAATTTTTCCCAATCGTGAATACCGCGAGGAATTTGCCTTAATATATCTTCTAGGAGCCAAATCATTACAACTTTAGACTTAAAACTTTTGTTAATTGTGTCGAAAAAAAAGTAGCCCCCTATTTTTAAGACTCGGTAAATTTCTGCGATTACCTTGTTGACATCAGTTACGTGTTCTAGGACATCAACACAAATTACAGCATCAAAATAATTAGATTTATAAGGTAAATTTTCTGCAAAGCCATAAATATAATCAATAGAGAAACCATGCTGATCTGCATGTTCTTTAGCCGCTGCAATACAGTTTTGAGATTGGTCAATCCCAGAAACAATTGCCCCTCGCTTTGCTAAAAATTCACAGGAAAATCCTCCTCCACAGCCTACATCTAGGACTTTCAGCCCTTGCCATTGGGTAACATAACGATCAAAAAAGCTAAATCGAGGCTGATTCAGATGGTTAAGAGCATAGATTTTGGCATTTTCATCCCACCAGCATTCGGCATTTAAGTTGTAAAACTCTAAATCGTTTTTCATCAAAATCCCTTACAGGAACAGGATTTCTCTTGATCATAGCTATAGCTAGCTTGAAAGCTCAGGAGAATAGAATTGACGCACTGACAAAAAGTTTAAAATTAACAATTGCTGATAGAGTTAGCGGTTTACCCAACCCCCAATTCCTCTAACGCTGACACTGTGGGCAAAAATGAGCCGATCGCCCTCCTAACTTGATGCGCTGAATCAGTGTGCTACACATACGGCAAGGTTGACCATCACGGTTATAGACCCAAGCCACACCGCCATAATTCCCGTTAATCCCCTGCACATTCAGGAAATTACTAAACGTGGTTCCACCTGCATCAATTGAGGTTTGTAAAACTTGAATAATTGCCTTTCGCAGCCGCTCAATCTGCTCTAAAGTCAAGTCAGAACAAAGTGTTGTCGAGCGAATTCCCGTCAGAAATAAAGCTTCGTCTGCATAGATATTACCCAACCCTGCCACCAACGCTTGATCCAGCAGCGCACTTTTAATCGGACGACGGCGGTTGTGTAATCTTGCAGAAAAATACTCCAGAGTAAATTCCGTTGAAAACGGATCTGGACCTAATTTCTGTAAACCAGTAATGACACTTTCTACTTTAGCTGTTGGAGGTACCCACCACATCTGACCGAAAGTTCGCTGATCAACAAAGCGCAACTCCTGGGAGTCTCCAAAGAAGAGCCGAACTCGTGTGTGTTTTTGTAAGGGTTCTTGGGGGTCAAGCCAGAGTAATTGACCTGTCATTCGCAAGTGAGCGCCTAACCAGCCTCCTGGGGCAAGTTCTGCTAGCAAATATTTGCCACGCCGCTGCCACTGGGTAATTACTGTCCCCTTCAGCCCAGCCAAAAACTCAACAGAGGAAAGGGGGTGAGCGATAGTGCTATCTAGCAATACCTCTCCCCCCAAAATTTTATGAGTCAGGGTCACTTGATTCAGACCCCGACGCACTGTTTCAACTTCAGGCAGTTCCGGCACAACTTAACGGGAGTCTGTTCCCTGGTTAGGAGCGCCTTCTACACGAGTCTTAGCTTCTCCAGACTCTGGTGCAGCGGTGGCTTTGCCACTAGGCTGGGAAGCACCCTGGCCCGTTCTGCGAGCGCGTTCATCCACAGGGGTTTGTTTACTACCGGAAGTAGCAGCTGTAGCTTTTGCCTTAGCTTTGGGTGCTGAAACCTCTAGCACTTCATCCATCCCAAAGTTATTGGTATTGACACCCGCATAGTTGACGCTATTGAAGCGAACGATGACTGGATATTTGATACCGCTTTGGTCGATAGAAGCGACAGTACCTACATCTTGAAACCAGAAGGATTCTTTCCGGAGGATACGGACTGTAGAACCACGCTGAACCATAAGTGTTTTTCCCTTACGATATTTAGTCTTCAGATTACTACCCGAGTAGGACGGTCTGTACTAACTCAGTCTTTAAGTTTTATTGCAAATCTTTCCAACGTACCCGCACAAAATGGGCTGAACGTCCCCACCCATCAGCTTTCTGAGTGATCTCTTCAATCTCTAAGTTGAAGGGAATTGAGGTCGTTAAGTAACGCTGGGCTAGGCTACCGAGATTAGGCGCTAGTTGAGCAGCCGCTGTAGCAGCAATGCCCAAACCAAAGATTTGCTCAATGGGATTACGAGGGAGAAGCAGATGGGCACCCAAGGCAAGCCCTGCTGTTACGAGCAGATTCACTGACCAGTTCGTGCCACAACGGGGATGCACTGCTAAATCCCATTCACCCTGAGTCAGGCGTTGGAGAGCGCTGCGAACGGCGTAGCGCAATTGAGCGGTGTTCGCTTGCCCATAGAGATAAAATCCCTGATCGGTAGAAAGACCACCTAAGCGATCATTATCTCGCGCCGGAATCGCTGGAAAACGGCTAGAACCCATGGGGGTGGCAGCATTACTTAGTACCCAAACGGTGGCATGTTCTAAAGCATGAACTTGCCGCAGCATCAACATTTCTTTCAACCCTGGTACAAAGCTCAGTTGCCTGAGGAAGTCACTATCTTGGGTTGGATACGGAGCGGTAAAATCAAAGCTCCAGAGGTTGCTGATTGGTGAAGAAGCAGAAGTAGTCGTCATGGCAACACCACTCCCCCAAACAGATGGATGAACTGGGATTCTTTCAACTCTAGCTCTTACACTTGTCATTTGTAGTGATAATCTTTGTTTAGCTCTCTCTCGACCCCTTTCGACACATTTAGGTTTGTCCTGAGAGGCTGCAAAACCCGTAAAAATCCTTAACCCTATAGCGCGCTACATTGCCCCTTGTCCTTTTAGGGCTTAGATGGTGAAACTGAGGGCTTCACAGGCGCTGCCCCAGTAGTCGGTAAGGATAACTCGGTGCCTGAGCCACGATCATAAATTTCAACATCCCATTGCCCTGAACGGTTAAATTCAAAGGCAACAAATCGACCGTTGCCACTGATGGTAGGATGGCGGACGATACCGAGAATATCTTCAGTGATGACTTCTGATTGGAAGGTTTGCCGATCGTAAACAAACACATCTGGCTTACCCCGTTCCTCAGAGATGTAAACAATGTAGCGACCGTCAGCGCTGATATCTGGTTGTTCCTGGACAGTTCCAGGTTGGTTAACCCCTGGCAAATCAATTAGGCGTCGGTTCTGAACGTCGTAGAGAAAGATACCTCGCTTATTAGCCAGACGGTCTGAAGTAAACACTAAGTAACGACCGTCGTAGGAAAAGCGAGGTTCTTGATCAGCGACTACGCTATTGAGGGTAGCTCCAAGAATTTGAGGGGGTGGAGTGAGGAGACCGCGATCGCGACAGCTACCTAAACCCACGAAGATGCAAACAACTAGAAATAGCCAGAAATTCGCGGCAGCGTTGCTACGAAACCACTTCATCACTAGGCGATGGCAAGGGACAACAATTGACATCATTAATACAAACTTTGCCCCACTGTAAAGCCCAACGCACCAGCGCTACCCGGTTGTCCGTCGAGGTCTTAGTCAGGATATTACTGATGTGATTATCAACTGTACGTTTACTAATTTCCAGCTGCTGAGCGATCTCTTGGTTGGTTAAGCCAGCAGTAACCAACTCAATAATTTGCAGTTCGCGCTCAGAAAGGGATGCTGGGCTTTGCGACTTGGTGCTCGCCATAATCTATGAGTTCCTTAGTATATCTACTTACTATCTATATTCAATTTTAAACGCGAGGTTAACGCTCTGGTAGGCTGATATCAAGTTGCAAAAAAATGCTGCTATGCCGCACTCCCGTGTTCTCTGCCTCGGTGAAATTTTGTTTGATTGTCTAGCTGATCAGCTAGGGCGATCGCTTGATGAAGTGGAATCCTGGACGCCATATCCAGGAGGCGCTCCGGCAAATGTTGCCTGTGCATTAGTCAAGCTAGGAACGCCTGCTGGATTTATTGGTTGTGTAGGTCAAGACCAGCCAGGAAACGACTTGGTACAGTTGTTGCAAGAGGTTGGGGTTGAGATCACTGGGGTGCAACGTCATTCCACAGCCCCAACTCGACAAGTGTACGTGCTACGGTCAGAAACAGGCGATCGCGAGTTTGCTGGATTTGGTGAGCGTGACACTACAGAATTTGCAGATGCTTACCTCCAAGCCGCTCAACTCCCAGAAAAGTTATTTGAAGCGGCTGATTTTCTCGTCTTAGGGACGCTAGAGATGGCTTACCCAGAAACGAGAGGCGCAATCACTAAAGCCCTAGCCCTTGCAGAGCAATATGATGTCAAAATTTTGCTAGATGTCAATTGGCGTCCCATGTTTTGGCCTGATCCTGATGCGGCTGTACCAATCATTCAAGGCTTATTGAAGCGCGTTGATTTCGTTAAGTTTTCGGACGAAGAAGCTCAGTGGTTATTTGACACTACGGATGCAGGTGCCATTACTTACCGCCTGGGTTCGGTAGAAGGGGTACTTGTAACGGGTGGTGAAAAAGGCTGTTCTTACTGCCTTTCGGAAAACGAAGGTCAAGTCCCGGCTTTTAATGTGCAAGTTGTGGATACAACTGGGGCAGGTGATAGCTTTTTAGCGGGATTTTTACATCAGTTGTGTCAAAAGGGGATCAAAAGTCTGAGTGATCCAGAGACGGCTAAGAAGGTCGTTAACTATGCCAGTGCAGTCGGGGCATTGACAACCCTAAAACCCGGCGCGATCGCCTCTCAGCCTACGGCAGATGAGGTAGAAGCGTTTCTTGACAGTCAGGTTTAAGGTTAAGGCAAAAAGAACGATCGCAGTTCATGGAGGTCTCTGGCATCCGTCAAATTTTAGAGAATTAACCACAGATATCCACAGATGGACACAGATGGACACAGATGGTTTAACTGATGTTGGCAAGCAGTCTCATGAGTTAGAAAGGTTGATTGCTAATCGGATTGCTCAGACGCAGCACCAACGCATCACGTTTGCTGAATACATGGATTGGGTACTGTATCACCCACAGTTCGGTTACTACGCCAGTAGTGCTGCCAATATTGGGGCACAAGGCGATTTTGTCACCTCGCCCCATTTTGGGGCTGACTTTGGTGAATTATTAGCCGAGCAATTTGTGGAAATGTGGGAGATTCTAGGATGCCCGATGCCATTTACCTTAGTGGAAATGGGAGCAGGGCAGGGTTTGGTAGCGGCAGATGTTCTGTGTTACCTACACAAGCGTTATCCTGAGTTTTTAAATGTTGTGGAGTACATCATCGTTGAGAAAGCAGCAGCGATGATTAAGCAGCAACAGCAGTTATTACAGCGATCGCTACCTCTGGGACAAACTCAGCATATACGCTGGTCTAGCTTAGAAGAGATTCCAGAGGCTTCTATCATTGGCTGCTGTTTCTCCAATGAGCTAGTAGATGCCTTGCCTGTGCATCAAATTGTCTTAGAAAAGGGGCAATGGCAGGAAATCTATGTCACTACAGGCAGTGAACAGGAATTAGTAGAGGTCATTGGTGAACTCTCGACCCCTCAACTGACAAAATATTTTGATTTAGTCGGCATCAAATTTCCTGCTGATACCTACTCAGATGGATATCGGACTGAAGTGAATCTAGCCGCTTTAGGCTGGATGAGTACGGTGGCAAAGCGGCTACAGCGTGGCTATTTGTTAACAATCGACTATGGCTATCCGGCGGTTCGTTATTACAACCCTATGAGACGCCAAGGGACGTTGCAGTGTTATTATCGCCATCGGCATCATGACGATCCCTATCTGTATATAGGGCATCAGGACATCACGGCACATGTAGACTTCACCGCATTGGAACGTCAAGGGGAATTGTGCGGCTTGCAGCAGGTAGGTTTTACCAAGCAGGGATTATTCCTGATGGCATTAGGATTAGGCGATCGCATTGCTGCCCTTTCTACAGAGAATAATTTAGAAAACCAAGGCATTCAAGCTGTGTTGCAGCGTCGTGAAGCCCTACACCAAATGATTGATCCAATGGGATTAGGAGGATTTGGGGTTCTAGCTCAAAGTAAAGGGTTGACAGCAGAGGAACAGACAAAATTGATCAAAGGTTTACGGATGCCTGGTAGGTAAACCAATGGAATCAGAGTTTTAGGGATTGGCGATCGCGGATTGAGTAAAATTTTTCGCACTCACTAGTTCCGGTAGCTCAATAGCTTTACTCCTACCTAGTTCTGTTAATTCCTATCCTTCTTCCTAGATTGCAGAAATTGTCGGATATCAGTTGCTATATTTTCCTGCAACTCTCTGTCTGTACTAAAAATTGGGGTTAAATAAAATCGCTTTCCTGATAGTAGCCTCAGACTTAACCTGTAAAAATGAGTGCCGATAAAGTTAGATTCTTCTACTTGAATTCCTGTAACTTTATCAATTGAATAATTCTTTGTTTGAGTACCTAGCCAGCTTTTCTGCGTAAAAGTAACCCGATTGAGTTTTTTATCTAAAATACAAGTCCTGACAGGACTAAAAAACATCATGAAATCGGAACAGAGGATACAAAATAACCCAAAATAATCAACGGGCGAGTTAAAGCCAATAAAAATAAACAGCCCTAAAGTAGCTGTAAATCCGCTTAGGAACCAAATTCCCACAGGGCGTTCTTGCAGTTTTAATAAGGTAACAGTCTGCTGAATTACCTTCATCAGTTAAGTAGGATTCACTTTATTCTAAGAAGAGGCGATTGGCACTGGAGCAAAAGACACGTAGGCTGAAAAAGACCGATGCCGTGCAAGCATTTTATTGCCCAGTCCTTTTGCCAGCATACCTAAAACTTTAATTTAACGAACCAATAATGTTACGGCTTGTACCTTAAAGACGGCAATATCAGTGGTATAGTCACGACGAACTAGCGTTATTGGGATAGGACGGCTATCTGGCAGGTTAATGGTAATCTCTTCTTTTCGCACAATTGGGTTGTCAGGGGGAACAGTAGTTCCGGGTTGCCACTGGATACCACTTGAGGGGTTGCGCGATCGCGTATAGCGCAGCGTGAAGCAATCGCATTGATTCTCCATGATGTATCTAACCCTAGGTGCATGGGGACACCACTACCTAGAAAAATGGCGAGTGCCGCTACACTGAATATTCAAGATATTTTTAGCACCAAACTGAACAAGTTTGAGTGGCTTATCAAGTGCCTTCAATTAGCTATGGTAAAAAATCGGTGGATTCTGGGTTCAGTATCTTTTAGTGTCAGCTTTTGTTTGAGTCTGCTGATCAATCAAAATCTTGGTAAAGCGTTTCTGACAGGTTTAATTACTGTACCTGCTACCTTCTGTGCAGTCTTTACTATCAACCGTAGACAAGTAACTTATCAAAAATTTAACCTTAAGACTATACACAATAAAACTCGGCAGCTACAAAAATGGGAACAACGACTGCGCCAGTCTCTCTCTACTTTAGCCGCCTCAGAAAAGCGAAGCGAAGCGAATTTAAATCATTTAGAGAACGAATTAAGTAAACTTTCTCTGCAAACGACAGAACAACGGCAGTATAAACAGCAGCTAAGTCAGGAGTTAGTCACCCTCAGTGAACAGATACGCCAGTTAGAGGCTGAAGCGAATTACTGGCAAAGTCAAATCCACCGCCTTGAGCAATCTAAGGGGGAGCGAGATTTGTCTGTGCGATCGCTTAAGGTAGAAAAACATAAAGCTGAGTCAGATCTCAATGCTTTGCAATCCCAACGGCAGCAGTTACAAGCAGAAATTGCTGAAAAACAGGTACAAAGGCAACAACTAGACCAGGATTTAACCGCCTTAAAACGCCTAAAACCCCAGTTAGAGACAGAATTCTTAAGTTTGAAAACGTCTATTCAAGAACTTGAGCAACGGAAACTCCAGCTAAATCAATCTTTATCAGTAATCATCGCTGAAACCCAAACAGTTGAAGCTAAGCTAAATTCCTTGCGATCGCATCCACTACAATCTCAAGAGAGCAAGCCAAAAAATCAGGCAAAAGAGAGTGTTTCCTCCCAGCCATCCCAACGCCAAAGGGTTGCTACGGCTCAATCCACTGAAAAGTTTGCTGATGAATGGCTGGACTTTGCGGCACAACTCTCTCAACTGGAACTTCAGATTCTCAACGCGATCGCTTATCAAGACAATCCTAATGCAGCCTTAAAAAGAATTGCCGAAGAAAACATTACGATGCCAGAATTATTAATTGCTGCTATTAATGAAGTTGCATTAGAAACCTTAGGCGATTTAATTATTGAACCCGGATCAGTTCCTCCGATAATTAGCGATACTGAATATTTGACAAATGTGCAGAAGATGCTCAAAATCAACGAAGTAAATTAAGACTTATAGAGATTAGAGACTGGGTAAAACTTTGGCTATTAGGTTTGCACCTTCTTTCCTGGAAGTTAAGACATTCCATAGCACTTAGTAAAGACGTTTTGCTGGAACATCTCTGCCAAAAATAAATGTCCTTACCTATGTGTTTACGGCTATACATCACCCTACGCCCCTACTATATATAGAGGTTGTGCCTCACTCCTGTGGATCTCAGCGTAAAACTTGGTATGAACCCGATGACAAAGCTTAAAATCCCTAAAAGAGTTTCTACTGCCTTAATCAATTCCCTCAGTGCAGGCGTTGTCCCCAGAGTTGGTCTGGAATATATTGCCGTAGGTCGGGAAAAGGAAATTGCCGCACTTTTACAAGATATGGAAAATATAGGTGATGGGGGTGCAGGCTTCCGCTTTGTTATCGGACGGTATGGTTCTGGTAAAAGTTTTATGCTGCAACTGCTTCGTAACCACGCTATGGAACAAGGGTTCGTCGTAGCGGATGCGGACTTATCTCCTGAACGCCGACTCGCGGGTAAAGACGGTCAGAGTGTGGCAACTTACCGTGAGTTAATCCGAAATATTGCTACCAAAACTCATCCGACTGGAGGTGCCTTAGCACTAATTTTAGAGCGATGGATTAGCAACCTGCAAACTCAAGTTGCCCAAGAAACTGGAATGCGTCCCAATGATGACGGTTTTGATGATCAGGTAGAAGCTAAGATTCTCGCAGCCGTTAAAAATATTGAAGGCTTAGTTCATGGGTTTGATTTTGCCACAGTGGTGACAGCTTATTGGCGTGGTTACCGATTGGACGAAGACGAGAAAAAAGATGCAGCACTACGTTGGTTACGGGGGGAATTCGCCAATAAAACTCAAGCAAAAGCTGCATTAGGTGTACGAGTTATTATTGACGATGAAACGTGGTATGACTACATCAAGCTGTTTGCTAAGTTTGCTGCTGATATCGGCTACAAAGGATTTTTAATTTTACTCGATGAAGCGGTGCATTTATGGAAAATTAATCATGCAGTTTCTCGTCAGAACAACTATGACAAGTTGTTAGCTATGTTCAACGATACTATGCAGGGGAAAGCGGAAAATTTAGGAATTATTGTCGGTGGAACTCCCAAGTTTTTGGAAGATCCGAAACGCGGACTTTTTAATGATCCAGCTTGGCAACGACGTACCGCAAAAAGTCGGTTTGTTCAAGCAGGATTTCAAGATACTTCCAGTCCAGTAATTCAGCTAGAAAGTTTAACTCAGACAGAAATATTGCTACTTTTACAACGGTTAGCTGAGGTACATGGCAATCACTATAGTAAAAATCGCTCACTCACTAAACAGGAATTTGAAGAGTTTCTTGAAGAAATTGTTAACCGTCTTGGCGCAGAAGCCTTACTAACTCCAGGGGAGATTGTGCGAGAATTTATTAGTGTTTTAAATATTTTGCAACAAAATTCAGAAATTTCTTTAGCTCAAGTGATTCATAGCACAGGTTCACCCTTAAACTCAAAGGTGAACAAAAATAAAGCAGATGAAGCGAATGATTTTGCTGAATTTACGCTATGAATCAAAACCCTAGAAACTGATAAATATATCTTTGATTACCTACATTGAAAAGTAGACTTTTGATAAAAGGGAATTAAATTCTTTTGTGAACTCCACGTTTAAACAACAAAATCAATATTTTGGCAAGATGTCTAATAAGTGCTTAAGCAAAATTAATTACCTATTTTAGAAATATTATATACTTAAAGATAAGTCAATAAAATAAGAGACTTATGAGATTTATTAGAGAGTTAAGTCTGGAAACTCAAAGGATTCTCAAAAG
>Ga0196963_10001800_pt1 | contig 13756 bp, 12 predicted proteins | sample S1_5metaG_FD_148600 | JGI IMG/M metagenome (GOLD analysis project Ga0196963, IMG submission 148600) | Soil microbial communities from Anza Borrego desert, Southern California, United States - S1_5 | ecosystem: Environmental > Terrestrial > Soil > Desert | place: USA: California | collected... | reverse complement strand
CAGCGACCAGGTAGCGGCCCTGCCCGTCGATCCGGAAGACCCGCTCCCGCGCATTCCGCCGGAACTTCACCGTGACGGACAGGCCGCTCTCGGAGACGGCCGTGACCACGCCGTCGTGGCGGTACATCATGAGCGGCGGCCGGTCCCAATCGACCAGCAGCTCGGCGACCGCGTCGCCAACCTTGAAGGGGCAGCCCTGGGCGCGCTCGCGCTTCTTCTCCCAGTGCGCCTTGTGGTGTCCCCTGCTCATGCCCATGGTCTCGAACCTCTCATTCTGCCAGGAGCCCGGTCAGGGTGCAGGGCTGTCCTCATCCTCGTCATCGTCGCCCTCCGGGCCGTCACCAGCCGTGTCGACGCCCAGCGCCTCCAGCTCGTCCTCGCGTGCCGGCTCGTAGCCCGGTCCGGGCTTGCCCTCGCACAGCGGCCCCTCGTCGATCATGCTGTCCGGGTAGGGGTGTCTGCCACCCGGGAAGACCCAGCCCTCGATGGTCATCTCGGCCGGCTCCCAGCGGGTCCGGTCCTGGTCGCTCTTGCGGCGGCACCAGCGGAACTCGCCCAGCCGGTTGGCGCGCCGCGTGCGTTCGGTGATGATCGCCTCGGCCTCAGCCGCCGTGTGAAGGCGCTTGGAGCCGTCGGTGTAATGGCCGAACCGGTCCAGCCGGAATTCGCGCTCGCCCTTCTGACCCTCGAACTGGACAAAGACCGAGATGCCGGTCCCGCTGATCCTGGTGATGCGGCCCTCCCAGGTCAGCATCCGGGCCGGCCCGGCGTCGTAGGCCTCAAAGAGTTCGACCGCCTTGTCGCCGACCTTGAAGGGGCACTCCTTGGCCTTCTCCCGGATCCTGTTCCACGTATGGTCGCTGCGGGGCATGGCTGATGTCCTTGTTCTGATCTCCAGGCTGGCATCCTATTTCCCCGATCCGCAAATGGAGCACTACGACCTCGCCCGGGGAGGGTGCTTCCCCTTTCCCTGCCGGGCGTTGCATCATCGGCCGCCCAGCGGCGTTGAGCTCCCGGGCATCGTTTCGATCTACGGGAGGCGACGTCATGCTGGGGCGGCGGAATGGGAACGGGACGGGCCGGTCATCCAGGTCGACGGCCGGCGGCCTGGTGCTTGCGGCCACCGTGGCCGCCGCCGCCGGCGGGGGCTACTTCATCGGCGAGATGAACGGGCGGCGCCATACCGAGCAGGAGGTCATCCGCTCCGCCTTCGGAATCCAGTCCACCTATGCCCGCGCGCTCATGGCCGGCTCCCGGAACGTGCAGATGGCGACGGGCGTCAGCGGCGACCTGGTAATGGTATGCCTGGGGATCGGCTCGAATCCGGACGGCGTGCCGCTCCAGGAGTGCGAGGTCCAGTTCCGCCCCCATGGCCAGCGGCAGGCGCCGGACGCCCGCGCCCGCCGGGGCACGGAGCTCTAGGGCATCAGGCGGAAGCGTTCCGCGGCCTGCCGGTAGATCGGCAGCAGCTGCGCATCGAGCGCGGCCAGCTCCGCTTGCGACATTTCGGGTCCGGCGGCTTCAGCCCATCGGATCATGCGCTCGGCCGCCGAGATGTCGGCGAATGCCGCCTCCAAATCGGTGCCGGCCCGTTCCGTCTGGACCACGGCGGCGACGAACAGGCAGCCGGCGATCACTGGCATGACGGGATTGCCGTTCTGCCTTTCCCGCCAGGTCTTGCCCACGGCCCATCCGGCCAGGATGGACAGCAGGGTGACCGCCAGCACCGTCATGGACATGCCTCCCACCAGGGAGATCAGGACATCCTGCTGCTCGACGGAGAGGCCGATCGACCCGTAACCGCCGCTGGGCCGGGCCCCCAGGGCAAGCAGCAGGGTCATGACCAGCACGAAGGCAGTGGCCTGGATCAGGCCGCCGATCAGGCGCCGCCATCCACGGAAGAGGGCACCCACCGCGACGACGGATATGCCGATCGGCAGCAGGCTGATCGCGGCGACCAGAGCGCCGCCGGCCAGCAGGATGTCGAGGGGACGCAGGGCGGGTCGCTGTGGCGGCTCCTCATGGCGTTCCGGCAGGTCGATCTCCAGGACGGCGCAGATCGCCCGGGCGCTCTCCGGACTGAGGTCGGCCCCGTTCTCCACCCGGCTGATGGTTCTCTCGTTCAGGCCGGACTGGATGGCCAGGATCGCCTGGGTCATGCGCTTGCGGCGGCGGGTGGCGCGGATGACGTCGCCCAGCGTAAATCCCGCCTCGGCGCCGGTGGTCCGGCTCTCCGAGAAGTACGGCCTCAGGCCGGGAAACCGGCGGTATATCCACGGCTCCGGCCGAGGGGGTCTTTGCCTCTGGGCCGCCGGTGCCGGCTGGATGGGAGTGCCGAGCCACTGCCAGAGATCCCGGAGCCGCTGCAGCAAGCCGTCGGCGGATAGGGCGGTCATAGGGGTGCGCTCGGTCGTCATGGCGTAGGTCCGGTCTGCTGGCGGCCTGGAGCCGGTCGTTTCTCTCCTCCAGGATCTGTCCGGGACGGCCTGGCAATCCCAGCTGAAAATCGGCCCTTCGGGCGCCTGTCCGGTTTTTGGCGGCCGCCGGCCGCCGCCCGACAGCCCATGGCGGCCTGCCGTCGATCGATTGCGTCCATGTAGGAACATGCGCAATCAGAAAGCCCGGGATTCGCGTGACCTGCCGGCTATATCCATCGAGAGGGCGAAGAAGCGCCGCCCAGTCCGATGGAGGCCTTGATGAAGCGAGTTCCGTTCCTGCTTGCCGTGACGGTCATGGCCGCGTCGCCGGCCCTGGCGCAGCAGGTCCCGGCGGACCGTGTGGTCGGAACGCCGGGCGCCGTGCCGGCGACGCCGGACGCCCCTCAGGCTCCCCTGACGGTTCAGCAGACGGGGTCGAACTACCTCGACACCTATGTGAACTGGCGCTCCTACGGCGAACTGATGGAGCTGGTGAGGAAGGCCCGGGAGGCCGAGGCATCGGCCGCGGAGGCGAAGAGCAAGAAGCTCGCGGCCATCAGCGGCGCGCCGGCTGCACCCGCCCCCATCGTTTCAGGCCAGCAGAGCTTCCTGGGCGGGTCGCCGACCAGCGGTGGGGACAGCACGATGTTCATGGGCAGTGCCGCGGCGCCGGTGCAGGCGGCCGTCGCGCCCCCGCCGGCCAAGCCCGCGCCGGCCAAGCCCGCCCCTGCAACCGACGTCGCGTCGGAGCCGGCCGAGGCCCAGAAGCCGCGCCCGCCGGCCTTCCAGCCGGTCCTGCTCGGGATCAAGGGCAGCCGTGCCGAGGGCTACTTCGCCGAGATCCAGGTCGACCCGGGCCGGACCGCCACAATCTACCCCGGGGACCCGGTGTTTGTCGGCGGCGTGCGCTACGAGGCGGCGCATGTCGAGGCCGACCTGGTGCTGCTGAAGAACGGGAAGAAGTCGCTGCCGCTGATGCTGAGGAACGCTCCGCCCCGTCATGTCTCCAGCGGAGATGACGTGATCCGCCGCGCCGCGACGCACTGACGGCTGGGACATCATGACGCTCGCCCAGGCATTCAGCCGGCTGTTCAAGTCCAGTACGACGGTCGCAGCCCCTCCCCCTTCCCGGCCCGCCCCCAGCCGCGGGCGGGGAGCGCCCGCCAATGTGAACGGTGGAACGCCGGCCTCCCGGCCGCGCGAGGCGCCTAAGCCGGCCGTGGTGGCCTTGAGCCGGCAGAACGCCACGTCGTTCGGCCTGCAGGCCGACATGAACATCGTCGCGGATCTCGTGCCGGTGATCGGCCCGCCGTTCCAGGGCGACACGCTGAGCGAGAAGATCGCCCATGCCGGCGCCCTCGTCACCGGCACCGGCGGCGCGTTGCCGCTCGATGACGACCAGCGCAACCTCATGGCCTATTTCGAGCAGGGCCTGCTGCTGGTCTGCGAGGGCAAGCTCGGCCGCGACAATGCCCTGCGGGGTCTCATCGCCGATCTGAAGCGCCGGAAGTTCAAGTTCCGCGAGCTGATCCAGGTCGATATCCAGACCCTGCATGGGGTCTATGAGAGCCGCTCGGAGGAGACGGTCAGCAATACGCCGGGCCGCGTGGAGCTGTCGGCCGAGCAGCTGCGCTTCATCGGCTTCGTCGAGAAGGGCGCGGCGGTCCGGTGCAGCGACGTGCACGTCTCCGCCAACCACGGCAAGACGCTGGTCGAGTTCCGCATCGAGGACCTGATCCAGGCTGTCGACGGCATGGGCTTCTCCAGCGGAAAGGAGATGCTCCACGCGGCCTTCCACCTGGCCGACAGCGGGTCCTCCGACGGCACCTATGTCGAGCTGGGCTATCAGCCGATCCGCATCTCCGAGAAGATCCGCGAGCATCTGGAGCGCTTCAACGTCGAGGCCATCCGCGGCCAGTACGCGCCGCTCGGCAACAACGGCCGCTACGGCGTCTTCCGCCTGCTCTACAAGGCGAGCGAGCTGAACGCCGACATCGACACGCTGGGCTTCCTCCCGCAGCAGCTGGTCGACATCCAGGACGCACGCGCCATCCCGAACGGCATCATCGTGGTCTCCGGCCCGACCGGCTCGGGCAAGTCCACGACGCTGGCCACGAACATGCGGGTCATCATCAGGACCGAGAAGGGCGTGAAGATCATCACCGTCGAGGACCCGATCGAGTACACGATCCTCGGCGCCATGCAGATCCCCGTCGTCTCCGGCACCGACAAGGAGGCCCGCAACGCCGCCTACAACGAGGCGATCCGCGCGGCGCTGCGCATGGATCCGGACACGCTGCTGGTCGGCGAGGTGCGCGATCTGCAGGCCTACATGCTGGCCTACGAGGCGGCGACCACGGGCCACCAGACCTGGACCACGACGCACGCCAACAGTGCCGCCAAGACCATCACCCGCTTCCGCGGCATGGGGGCGGAGGCCTACACGCTCTACGATCCCGAGGTCTTCGTGCTGCTGACCGGCCAGCGCCTGGTCCGCAAGCTCTGCCCCCGGTGCAAGGTGCCGCTGGACGACGCCAAGCGCGTCGGGCGCGTCAGCGAGGACATCCTGCGCCGCCTGGATCGCCTGGATCACGCCGGCGGACAGGTCTTCGTCGCCCACCCGGAGGGCTGCACTCATTGCGGCCCGAGCGACAACGGCACCGGGGGCTACAAGGGCCGCGGGGTCTGCGCCGAGACGCTTCGCCCCGACTACACCTGGATGAACTTCATGAAGGCGGAGGAGTACCTGAAGGCCGAGGCCCACTGGAAGGAGAAGGGGGGCATCGACATGCGCCATGCCGGCCGCATCAAGATGATGGCCGGCGAGCTTTGCCCGGTCGAGTACGAGCGCGTGCTCGGCCATATCGACGCGCACTGAGGAGCACGGCCATGGCCGTCACCACGACTGCGTCGGCCGCCGCCGGCGCCAAGGCCGCCGGAAGCCGGAACGGCATCAACTACAAGCCCAGGCCCATCGAGCTCTGGTTCGCGAAGCGGATGTTCACCGACGCCGCCCGGCTGGACCTGCTACGCCAGGTGGGCGCACTGCAGCGCGCCGGCCTGTCCATGGACGAGACGCTCAGCAAGCTGTGGATGAGCAGCTCCGACAATGGCAAGCGGCCCGGCGACGCCTACGCCATCATCATCAACGAGTGGCGCCGAAAGCTGGCCCGGGGCCCGACGCGCATCTCCCTCATCTTCGAGGGCTGGGTGCCGACGGCCGAGATGATGTTGATCGATGCCGGCTCGAACAACAAGCAGATGGCCAATCTCTCCGACGCGATCGACCGGGCGACCAAGGTCACCCAGGGCGTCATCCGCATGAAGACGGCGGAGAAGTCGATCCGCGGTCCAATCGGGCAGCTGTTCCTGATGCTGTTCGCTATGCTGGGCATCTACAGCTACATGATCATCCCGGCGCTGACCAAGCGCTCGGACCCGGAAATGTGGACCGGCCTCGCCATGGCGCTCTACATGGTGACGGAGATGGTCCGGAACTTCGCCCTCCCGATCCTTGGCCTCCTGGTCGCCCTGGGCTTCTGGATCATGTGGGCCATGCCGCGGCTGACCGGCAAGTTCCGGCTCTGGCTGGAGCGGAAGTTCCTCATCTTCCGCCTCTACCGGGACATCCAGGGCGCTTCCTTCATCGTGGCGCTGGCGTCGCTCAAGGCATCCGGCGTGCCGGACGAGGAGTCCATCAAGCGGCTGAAGGCCGGCGCCTCGCCCTGGATGCTGGAGCGCCTGAAGGCGGTGGAGCGCCAGATCATGAAGGGCAAGAACTTCGGCGAAGCCCTGCGCGCCGCCGGCTATGACTTTCCAAGCCCCGAGATCGTCCGGCAGATGGTCATCTACGCCTCGCTCCCGAATTTCGACGAGATAATGGACCAGATCGGCGCCGAGACCTTGGAGAGTACGATCGCCACGGTACAGGCCAACATCGATAAGCTGGCGAGCCGCGCCCGGATGTTCATCATGTTCGCGACGATCTTCTTCATGGCCGGCACCTTCCAGATCTCGATGATGATGGCCGACAGCGCGGGGCGCTAGACGGGCCACCCGGCACCCCGTCGAAGCCGTCCGTCCCTGCGCCGGGCCTGAAAAAGCGATTGGTTTGAGATTGCGTCTGGACAATATCAGTCACACCAAGACTTCCCCGCCTTCCCCGGAGGTATCCATGTCGTCCGCCGTTACCGCTCCCGGCCCGCTGGGCCATCGCCCCCTCGCCAGCCTGGCCAGCGCCGCCGGCGCGCCCGGCAAGGTCGTTCGTCGCCAGCGCGGCAGCCTGACCTTCTTCGAGGCCATGGGCTCCTACGTCATGGGCCTGGTCGTCCTCGCGCTCGCCGCCGGTGCGCTCTACGCGGGCTGGGCGCTGCTGAACCGCGGCCAGGGCCAGTCCGAGGCCCAGCAGATCGTCGGCAACGTCCGCCAGTGGCTGGGCACCGGCAACGTGAACTACACCGGCCTGGACAACGCCACGGCCCTGACCGCCGAGGTCTTCCCGGACAGCATGAAGAAGGACGCCGGCAACGTCGTGCTGAACCCCTGGGGCGGCAACGTCACGCTGGCCGCGGTCTCCCAGACCCAGTTCACGCTGACCTACACCGGCGTGCCGGCGGCCGACTGCGCCAAGCTGGTCACGGCGATGGCAGGCGACCAGGCGTCCGGCTTGCTGGGGCTCAGCATCAACGGTGCCGCGCAGGTCATCCCGGTCAACGGCGCGACCGTCACGGCCGCCTGCAACGCCGGCAACTCCAACACCATCGTCTGGACGCTGCGCTGATCCAGGCGCCGCCTGAAAGGGAAGCGGCATGACGCCGGCCGGCCGGGAAATGCCCGGCCGGCTTCCCTTCCCGGGCCATTCGTTCGATCATTCGTTCTGCCATTTCCCGGCCGCCCCCGACCGACCCCCGACCGGAGCCGACTCCATGAAGCTGAAGGACCTCAAGTTCGCCGACCTTCAGTTCGACAAGAGCGGGGATCGGGCATTTCTCTACCGGGCTCAGATCGGGGCCGCAGGCGAGGCTCCCCTCCTGGCCGAAGTCCCCTTTGCCCTGAAGGACGAGGTGCTGGCCCTGCGCACGGTGATCAGCGGGCGCAACGAGAAGCGCAGCGTGTTCAGCGTGCGCCATGACGAGGTGATCTACCGGGTGGTCCGCTTCCGCACCGACGAGGGCGAATGGTATTCCGTCAGCCGGGTGGAGCGGCGCTACTGTTCCGTGGCCGAGCTCGGCCTGCCGCAGCCGATGGTCGACCGCGCCTTCGCTGGCCTCGCCGGCCCGGCCTCGGTCCAGCCGACCGGCCTGGTGATCGTCACCGGCGAGGCCGGGCACGGCAAGTCGACGACGGCGCGGGCGCTGTTCATGGAGGCGGTCCGCCGGCGCGCCGACAAGGGCTACGTCCTGGACGCGTCCAAGGAGGTTTCCCTCGAAGGCTCCGTGGAGGCCGAAGGCGGCAGGACGGGGCGGGTCTGGCAGATCGACCTGCCCGAGGGCGAGGGTTACGCGGCACACCTGCAGGACCTGGCCCGGATCCGCGCGCCCTACACGCTCCTGGGCGACCTGTCGCGCGCCGGCGACATCTGGCACGCCTGCGTGCTCGCCAGGCGCACCGGGGTCGTGATCGCAACCCACCAGGCGCCCGACATCCGTGGCGCCATCGTGAACCTGTCGGCGCGGCAGCCGGATGGCGTGTCGGAGGACGCCATGCTGGACGCGGTGGCGAACAGCCTCCGCCTGGTGATCCATCAGGAGATCGTGTCAGGCACCCTCAAGGTGCAGTTCCTCTTCGTCGACGACATGGTCCGCCCGGTGATCCGCAGCAAGAACACCGGCCAGCTGCAGACCTACATCAACCAGCAGGCCAACCAGATGCGCCATGGCTGGCAGCCGGCCCACGGCGTGTCCGTCCACGGCTGAGACCGGGGTCCACCCCCTTCGGACAAGCCCCTGTCCCCGAACTGAAAATCGCATCGTCCCGCCGACGCGTCTGCCGTATATAGTAGAACAGGCGCAATCTGGGTTTGCCGCTGCTCACCGGGCGCGGCGGATCCGCTCGGTTTTCTGGCGAGGACGATCCTGATGGGGCTGGCCGGCTTCTTCATCATCTTCATGGGCGGGGCCGTCGGCGTGATGGCCGCGGCGATGCACGTCCCGCACACGGGGAAGACGCTGGACGCCTGGAGCCCCGGCCCGACCGACACCAGCCTGGCGAACCGGGCCGAGATCATGGCCGCCTACATGCTGAACGCGCACCGGGCGGCCGTCCATTACGCCCATGACAATCCCGGCTTCACCGGCGTCGTGCCCAAGGCCTTCATCACCCGCGCCGCCATGCCGGGCAAGGGCATCTCCGAGTTTGCCATCGAGAGCATCGAGGTCGAGAGCCGGGTCGATGTCGATCCCGGCAATCCTGGCCGCGGTCGTGTCTGGACCTATCCCACGGCGCTGCCGCCCGAGTTCACGTCGGAGATGATCGTGGGCGGGATGAAGCGGGAGTCCGAGGGCTCCCAGGGTATCGGCGTCGCCACCGGCGGCGTCATCGTCACCCACGCCGGCAACGTGACGGTCCCGGCGACCATCCCGGCGGGATCCGCGGTCAAGACCACAGCCTTCGTCAGGAACGGGTAGCCGATCATGACCCTCATCGTCGTCCCGCCCCGGGGGAAGACCCGTCCGCGGCCGCTGTCCAGGCTGACGGGCCGCGCGGAGTCCGGTCGCGCCGGCCGCAAGCTGAAGCGCCAGCGGGGCATCCTCACGCTGTTCGAGGTGATCGCCGCCATCACGCTCGGCCTGGCCTTCTTCGCCCTCTTCGTGCCCGACATGCTGGCCCGCGGCCGCGACCTGGTGATGGGAACCAACACGGCCGAGCAGACCCGCTACATCCTCGGTGCCACGCGCCGGTACGTCCACGACAACTTCCTCGCCATCGAGACAGCCACGGCCGGCGGAGCCATTACCGTTTCGCTCGCGACGCTGCAGGGCGCCGGCGAGATGGGGCCGTCGGAGAACTTCTACCTCGGCTACGGCCAGGAGGCCCTGGTCTGCGTGCGCCGCGTCGCGGCGGGCCAGCTGGAGATGGCGGTGTTCGGGACCGGCGGCTACGGCATCCCCGAGATGAAGGGGCCCGGCATCGCGGCCCAGATCGGCAAGCCGGGGGCCTTCATCTCGGTGGTCGACCCGGCGTCTGCCCGCGGCGGCCACGTCAATCTCCCCCTCGCGCCCTACATCGGCGGCGGCTGCGGCCTGAGCGGCGTCGCGGCGGACCGCGTCGGGCGCATCGCCGCGGCTTCCTTCATCGGCGCCGGCGAGCAGACCTCCGAGTACCTGTCGCGCTTCCCGGGCGATCCGGAGGGCAACACCATGTACACGGACCTGCTGATGAACCAGAACGACATCGAGGGCATCGGCGAGAACGAGGACCGCGCCTCGGAGGCGGTCTATTTCATGGACATCGTCGCGCCGGGCACCAGCGTGCCGAAGCCCGCCTGCGATGCGGGCAAGGGGCAGACCCCGCGCATCTATGGCGCGGCGGCGGCGGTGACCGATGCCACGGGCCAGCCCGGCGTCATGGAGGCCGGCGGTCCGCTGGCCGGGTTCCGAGCCCATGCGACCGACGCCGGCGCCAACTGGATCGCACTTCTGGACATGCGGGTGCAGACCGGGTGGCGCGCCGCCACGGCCGACGACGCCCGCATCCTCGTCTGGACCAAGTGCCAGTCGTAACCCGCCTTCACGAGTACCCGAAACACGAGGACCAGGACCATGAAGATCAACAACAGAATCCTCGCAGGAGCGGCGGCGCTCGCCCTGGGCGCGCTGGCGGCCGGGCCGGCCCTGGCGCAGCAGGACGCCTCGGCGGGACCGCAGCTCAACGGTTCCACCTGGAACACCTGGCGCGTCGGCCCGCCTGGCTCGAACACGCTGTCCTACAGCGGCACCGTGAACCTGACGGGCACGAGCAACATCACCGGCAATGAGACCGTGACCGGCACCCATACGGTCGGCGCAAGCACGGTCACCGGCGACCAGACCGTGGCTGGCGCCCAGACGGTCGCCGGCACCACGACTTTCCAGGGCGCCACCCAGGCGTTCCGCATCCACTCCACCAACGGCTTCTTCCACGGCTCCGACCGGACGCTGAAGGACAACATCCGTGACCTGGGCAAGCCCACGGGGGCGGAGAAGGATGGGCCCGCCATCATCGCCGGCCTGAAGGGCTACCGCTGGACCTGGAAGGAAGGCGGCCGGGCCGACATGGGCATCATGGCGCAGGACGTCCAGGCCGTGGCGCCGGAGCTGGTGCAGGCCGGGCCGAACGGCAAGCTGACGGTGAACGACAGCGGCCTGGTGGCGGCTCTGATCGACACGGTGAACCAGCAGGCGGCCCGCCTGGCCGAGCTGGAGAAGCGCCTCGATGCGGCCGGCGCGGAGATCGCCAGCCTCAAGGCGGCGAACGCGCCCGGCGTGAAGGTGGGTGGCAATGCGGCGCTGCCGCACTGAAGCGGATCTTGAGAGGAAGCGGCCTGAACGGCCATCGGGAGGTTAGGTCATGACCAGTCTGCTCAAGCTCACCGGCGCCGCCGGCCGGCGTACCGCCGGCGCCTCGACCATGACCGTCCTGGCCGGTCTCATCCTCTGCGTGCCGGCCCATGCCCAGGTGCAGAACGGCCCCGGCGACGGCCAGGTCGAGCAGCCGGTCATGGTCGAGTTCCACGGCCACACGGTCACCGAGGCCGAGGCCGCGGCCGCCCAGGCCAGGATCAACGCCGCCCAGGCGCAGTACAACAGCCGCCCCGTCGTCGACTACAACGCCCTGGCCACGACCTCGCCCGCCCAGGCATCCAGCGCCACCGGGCCGGACGGGTCGCTCGGCTGGGTCGGTGGCACCTCGGTGATGCCGGGCACGGAGCGCATCGTCGACATCCACGGCATGTGCCGCTGGATCAACAACGGCAACGCCTCCGCCGTCTATGTGCCGACCCAGAGCGCCGACGAATGGTCGAGCTTCATCGGTACCGCACCGCCGGGCGTCGGCCTTGCCGCCTGCTGCAACGAGACGTTCCAGTACGAGGTGCAGGACCAGGGCGGCGGCAGCCTCTGCGTCACCGCCTGGGTGCAGAACGATGAGCGCAGGTGCGGCCAGACGGAGACGATCACCGACGAGTGCGGGAGCGCGCCGCCCCCGCCCGATCCTCCGTGCGCCCTCCCCTGGGGCGGCTCCATCCCGCACGGCGCCACCATCACGGCCTGGCAGGACGGCAACGTGCCGCATGGCAACAGCTGCTTCTCCGAGACCCGCGCCTGCAACGCCGGCACGCTGTCGGGCAGCTACCAGAACGCCAGCTGCACCGTCAGCCCGGAGCCGGTCACCTGCCCCGTCCCGGCATCGCTGGGCGGCGGCACGCTGAACGTGGGCGGCACGGTCACGGCCTGGCAGGCGGCCAGCGTCACCGCGCCGGCGACCTGCCAGAGCCAGGTTCGCACCTGCCAGGCGGATGGGTCGCTCAGCGGCAGCTGGACGGCGGCGACGTGCCATGTGTTTGGTGGTGAGATTGATTGTCTCCTCCCCTGGGACGGTCTACTACCGCATGGCGAGTCGGTGACCGCTTGGCAGGCGTCCAGCGTGAATGCGCCGGCGAGCTGCGTGTCGGAGACCCGGACCTGCAACAACGGCGTCCTGTCGGGCAGCTACGGCAATCAGAGCTGCTCCGTGATCCCGAACACGACCTGCCAGCCCTACTATGACGTCTACTACCGCATCGGCACACTGGCCGGCTCGCCGATGATCGACACGATGGAGCGCACCTGCGGCGCCGGCGAGGTCGCCACGGCCGCCGTGGTCGGCAACAATTCCGACTATGCGCCGAACGCCGGTTCCATCGATTCCTGGGTGGCCAGCCGTGGCGGCAACTGCGTGCCCCGGCCGGCCAGCTGCGATGGGGCGTTCTGAGCATGCGGGTCGCGCAGCGCCGGGATTGGTCGACAGTCCAGTCCCGGCGCTCTTTATAGGTTTTAAGATATCCTATAAGCAATTTGAGCTTGACGCCGTATCTCCCGGACGATACAAACACACCTACCACGACCGATAAGCTAGGGACCAGATCATGCCGGACGCCGTGAACCAGTATTTCATCGAACGGATCAACGGCCTCCGCATCGGTCTCGGCCTGAATCCCCTGGCGCCCCAGGCGCAGTTGCAGACTGCCGCCCAGGGCCATGCCGACTGGATGGCGCAGACGGGCACGTTCAGCCACACGGGGCGTGATGGTTCCACCCAGGGCCAAAGAACTTCCGCCGCCGGATATCAATTTGCGAGCGGCGAAAATATCGGGCTTGGGATGATCATTCCGTCACGGTCAATCCAAGTTTTGGTTGATGACATGGTTGATGGTTTTGCCGCCAGTCCCAGTCACTACGCCAACCTGACGCGCTCCACTTTCAAGGCCATCGGTGCCGCCACGGCGATCGCGACCTCTTCCGATCCCGACCAGTTCTACGTCGTCCACAATTTCGGCACGGCCAACTTCGCTGACACCATTACCTACCTGACCGGCGTCTTCTACGCGGACGCCGACCGCGACGGTGGCTACGACATCGGCGAGGCGGTGGCCGGCACGGTCAAGGTGTTCAACGGCACCACGCTGGTGGGCGAGACCGCGACGCTGTCCGGCGGCGGCTGGTCGCTGGTCGTGGCCGCGGGCAGCTACCGCGTCGAGCTCAGCTCCGGCGGCCGGACGGTGTCGCACGACGTGACCGTCGGCAACCGGAACATCAAGCTGGACTTCGCCGGCCTGTCCCCCGACGAGCTGCTGATCCGCCACTCCAGCGGCGCCCTGCTGTCCTGGGACACCACCCGGGGCGGCGGCGGCTTCACGAACCACCTGGATCTCGGCACGACCACGGTGGCCGGTGTCGCCGACTTCACCGGCGACGGCAAGGCCGACGTGCTGTTCCGCCTCGCCGACGGCGGGCACGTCGCCTGGGACATCGGCAAGGGCGGCGCCGGCTTCACGGGGCTGCCGACGTTCGGCGAGTACCAGCTGGTGCGGACCGGCAACTTCCTGGGCGGCGGCGCCGACGACATCCTGCTGCAGAAGCAGGCCACGGGCGAGCTGATCTTCCTGGACGTGGCGGGCGGCAACGCGGTGACCCCGTTCCTGACCCTGGGCAGCGGCTTCAAGGTCCTGGGCGCCGGCCAGATGAACGGCGCCGGCACGACCGACATCGTGTTCCAGAACACGGCCAGCGGCGCCCTGCTCTACTGGCACGGCAGCGGCTTCAGCGACCTGCTGACCCTGGCGCCGGACAGCGGCTGGCAGGTGGCCGGCATCGGCGACTTCA
>Ga0196963_10001798_pt1 | contig 13772 bp, 13 predicted proteins | sample S1_5metaG_FD_148600 | JGI IMG/M metagenome (GOLD analysis project Ga0196963, IMG submission 148600) | Soil microbial communities from Anza Borrego desert, Southern California, United States - S1_5 | ecosystem: Environmental > Terrestrial > Soil > Desert | place: USA: California | collected... | reverse complement strand
ATAAAGGCTAGAAATCCTGGGGGGTGCATAGTATTGACAGAAGACCGCCGAGAGAATCCCCAAAGGCGTTGCTACTAGTACCGAACCTGCCATTGCTAAGAGAGTCCCCCAAAGCATGGGCGTGAGGTTATATAGTTCCTCGGCAGGATTCCAAGAGGCATCTGTAAAGAAGTGCCACAACCCAACTTGCCGCAGAACTGGTAAGGCTTCTAGGAGCAAGAACACTACGATTAATAAGGCGATCGCGCCAGCAACGACGGCGAAACCCCGCAGCGTCCAAATCAGTATCGTGTCACTGAGAGAGGGGGACAAAGTTTTGCTCTTTAACAATGTCTTGCACCTTAGGCGATCGCGCAAACTCAATAAATTCTTTGTTTAATCCTTGGGGAGCGGTTTTCGTCACCAAGTTGAGGGGACGAGAGATGGGAAATTTTCCGTTCTGCACATTCTCTGTTGTGGCAGCAATACCACTCACAGGCAGTAACTTAATTGGCACTTTGTTACTAGCATTATGTTCAGCAGTGCCAATCGAGACATAGCCAATCGAGTTAGGATTGCCTGCAACTGTCTTAATTCCCTGCTCATTGTCACCAATGACAACTTGCGCTTTAACATCCGAATTTTTCAGCTTGAAATATTGAGTAAATAATTCCAGCGTCGAACGTCCTTCCGCTTTGTTGACAACCGTAATCGGTGCATCCTTCCCTTTGACTTCTTTCCAGTTCTTAATCTTGCCTGTATAGATATCAACCACTTGTTGATCACTTAAGCTTTGCACCGGATTGTCTTTGTGCAGGATGATACTCACGCCATCCCGCGCAATGGCAAATGCTTGCAGATCCGTTTCATCTGCTTTTAAGGAACGAGAAACCATGCCAATATTGGCAAGTTCCTTCCGTGCATCGGTAATCCCGCGAGAAGATCCGCCTGACTGCACATCCACCCGCACGCCGCGATGTTCCGCTTCAAAGCGTTTGCCAATTTCGCCCGCTAAGGGTGCGACGGTACTAGAACCTGTTAAAACTAACTTGCCTTGCAACTGATCCGTTGAGGTTGCTGCTTGCGGCGGTTTTGTACAAGATTGCAAACACAAACTAGCCGTTAAGCCCACAGAAACTAAAACAAGCGATCGCCTATTTTCCATATCTTGATTTAATCCTTAATCAAACGAGAGTAAACAACATCCCAAATTAATTGCCTTCCCTACATTACTTCGCTGTATATTCGGAGCCACGCTATACAGCACACATTTTCCATCTCGCGTCGCACTAACAAATCCCTCCTTGCGTAAAACTTTTAAGTGGTGCGAGAGCAAACTTTGCTCAACTCCCAAAACAGCATTCAGTTCACCCACATGCTTCGGTTCTTCCATCAAGATTTGCAGAACGGCTAAGCGGGTGGTATCTGCCAAAACTTTGAGCTTGCGAACACAGAAAGCTTGAGAGGATAGACTTTTCATACTTCATGGTTCAACACAAAATTGAATTGAATCACAATTGATATGAACATTAATTCATATTTTGGTCAAAAAAACTCAAATTAAAGCACCTCCACAGCTAGAGCCACATCCAGCCGTGCAACCATAGCAATAGGCAGCCGTTTGAATCTCATCAATCATGTCTAAAGTTCCAGTTTCTAATAACTTGGCAACCGTTAGCTTTTCACCATCACGAGTTTTCCCGGGTAGATTTTCCATCTGGTTAAAGTCACAATCATAGATGTTGCCCAGATAGTCAATCGACAGTTCATTACGACACATCAAATATTCAACCGTACTGGAATTAAAGTTAGATTCCAGGAACTGTAAGTAAGGCTTAATTAATTGCTTGTGTTCTAAATGAAATTTGGTGCGCCCAATCGGTAAATTGGTAATTGTGAACAAGTTGTTGAAGATAATGCCAAAATGCTCTTCTAAGTAAGTTTTATAATCTTTTTCCAGCTTCACCTGATCAGGAGTCAAAGAGAAATTTTCGTTACTCGGAACCGGAGGATTATAAACTAGGTCGATAATTAACTGAGGATTTTTACCATATCCTAGTTGATTTAACTTTTGGAGTGCCTGAATCGAGTCATTATAAACACCAGAACCCCGCATTTTATCCACATTATCTTGCAAATAACAGGGTAAAGAAGCAACAATTCTGGTTTGGTGGTTCGCGCAGTATTCAGGCAAATCTTCAAATCCAGATTCAAAGTAAATTGTCAGATTAGACCGCACAATCACTTCTTTACCTGCCTTACGTGCAGCTTCTACTATAGGTCTAAACCCATAGTTCATTTCTGGGGCACCACCCGTTAGATCAACTACTTGAATTTGCGGAAATCGCTCAATGACCTCAATCAGTTGCTGACAAATTTCGGGAGTGAGTTCTTCTGTTCTTTTTGGTCCTGCTTCCACATGACAGTGAGAGCAAGCTAAGTTACAACGTTTACCCAAATTAATTTGTAAAACATTAATTTGGCTTTTCGTTAAGGGTGAATCCAGCTTCTTTCTAAACGGAGTTAGAGATTTTTCTGAAACTTCATTAATTACTCTAGTCTGAGGCATTTCTATTTCCTTAATTAGCAGAATTCTATTTCAAAGTTGGCTTATGAGAGTCATCAAGCAGCAATTCCCAAAAATTAGGTAGGCTTAAATAAAATCAACTGCTGATATAAGTTGAATTAACACAGGAAACCCAACACTGATATGGGACTGTCTCATTCTTAGAGGATGTTTTAAAAGTCCTACTGTTGGTAACAAGACCTATGAGATCCTCCTAAATCCCCCTTAAAAAGGGTGACTTTGAGTCTATTTCCCCCCTTTTTCAAGGGGGGAACTTGCTGCTTAGTTAACAACAACCGCCGCCAACATAGTGCCAAGTTGAATCTGTAATTAATACCTCTCCAGAGATAACTTTCGCTAAATTGCCAGCGGTCTTATCACACACAGCGGCTGGAATCCCACGCTGAAGGATATGACCTGCTGCATCATCAAAAAACTCTTCAGAACCTGCATAAATAGCCGTCTTGCCCGTAAAAATGCAAGCGCCATCTTCTGCGATTGGAACTTTAAAGGAAACAGAATCCAGACTTTCTAAAAGTAAAGGTTCCTCTAAGCCATAACCTTGAGAGTCCAGCAGTCGATAAGGACGCCGCGCCCGAATTTCTATCTGACCAAAACCAACATCTACCAGGTGTCGGACATACTCTTCATACGTCAGGGCACCAGAGAGACACATAGCGCGTAAGCGTTCATCCTGGCGGAGATGGGAGGGAATGGGACGAGTGGCGATGGGGTCACTCATCAATAGCCGTCCCCCTGGCTTGAGGACTCGGTAAGCTTCCTGGAGTGCTTTGGTTAAATCATCGGGTTCAAAGATATTGAACAAGCAATTTTGAGCCACAACATCAACTGAAGCATCAGCAACCGGGAGTGCAAAGGCATCCCCTGCGCGAATTTCTACGAAACTGGTGTCAAACCAATCGTTATCTTGGGCAGCAAGGGCTAAGTTACGGGTTGCAGCCTCTCGCATCGCCGCTACCGGATCAACCGCAATCACACCGCTAGGATGCCGAGAAAAGTAAGCAAATTGCAAGGCTTCTAAACCGCCGCCTACGCCTACATAGAGTACGGTGGGATTCTTGGTCAGTTCCGCAGGATGTACCGTTGTACCACAGCCATAGTTCATCTCTTGCATCTGCGGAGGAATTTTGAGTCCTGGGAGTTGCATGGGGCTGCTTTGAACGCAGCACAGACCTACTTGGGGGGTTTCAGCGACTTCGCGATAGAACTGGGCTGCTGTTTCGAGATAAGTCATTCAGAGGCTCACTTGGTTAGCTATGAAAAAAATTGTTGAACGTGTTACCCGCCTGTCAGTTTTGCCGGGATAGGTTGAGACAGTGCAAAGGAGAAGTTTGTTAAGACCGATTCCCCATCTCTCTCTTAACACGCTACTAGAGATGCCTAGGGGTTAGTAATGCTACTGATAATGTGTAGTTTTCAACGAAGGATTACTCTGGTTCAAGTCCAAAAAGTGACCATTTTCTGCTCATTTTTCAGGTTACATTGCTCAACGTGAGTCGGAATCACTCTAAGAGGGGAGTACATTTACGTAAATTAAGCAGGGCAGCAAAATCTGTATATCTGCACTGAGACTTTATTAAAACTCGAATCGATGAGTTTTAACTGAGAAAAGACCTCAAGCAACTAGTAAATGGGTGTAACGCTTGAAGCGATCGCGTCTAAAGCCGCATATTAGAGCCTGTTAACCTTACAAAAGATTAAGATGAGACCAGATTCATTGAGATTATTTGGCTAGCACTAAGCGTGGAAACTGATTCTCAACCCAAGAGTCCTAACGAAGAACAGCGCTGTATCTTGGTTTGCCAGCACCGTTCCTGTCTAGCAAATGGTTCACCAGCCGTGTTAGCTGCCTTTCAGGAGGCTGAGATTCCAGGTTTTACTGTGCTTGCCAGCGGTTGCCAAGGACAGTGTAGTTCTGGTCCAACTGTAAGAATTACTCCCGAAGAGACTTGGTACTGCCGGATACAGCCGAGTGATGTGCCCCTAATTGTTGAACAACATCTTAAGGGAGGTGTTCCTGTAGAGTCAAAGCTCCATCCCAGAATTCATATGCGTTTCAGCTTTGGAGTTTGAAATCATGGATGAAGAGTTGATCAGACAAGTTAATCGGGAAGTTGACGCCCTCAGTATCAATGAGTTAACCGAACTGGGTAACAAAGCGATTAGTTTAGGACTGATTATTGGTCATGGCTATCGCAATAACCAGTATGAGATTCTCCATCGTACTGAAGCGATTATGCTCTCCCCCAAAGAAGCACTGGTTTACCTAAAAAATTTGCTGGCTCAGGCTGGCGCATAAACAAACTAAATTTTCGCTCCTTACTCTATTCAACCCTGACTAGAAAGCTAAGCCTACTTACAATTAAAAAGCAGTAACTTTTGAGCGTTGGTAGTAGGCTATGGGAAATTGGCGTTGTGTAAAGCAATGTGGGGCGTGCTGCCATCTTGATCCAGCCGATAGACCAGATTTAGATCAGTATCTCTCTTCAGAAGAACTACACCTTTATCTGAGCATGGTTGGTGAAGACGGTTGGTGTGTGAATTTTGACAAAATGACGCGAGAGTGCGGGATTTATGACGACCGTCCTCGTTTTTGCCGGGTGCAACCCGATGTATTTGAGGATCTGTACGGCGTAGAAGTTGCTGAACTCAATGACTTTGCCATTGACTGTTGCCGTCAGCAGATAGAGGGGGTGTATGGCGATCGCAGTTTAGAAATGCTGCGCTTTGATGGTGAGGTGGGTTTAGTAGACACTTTTTGACGCTTAGCAAAAAACTTGATATTTTTCACATCTGTCTGAGAAAATGAAAAGAATATGAAAATTTCTCAGACTAGAGCATAATTGCCCCGTGAAAACTTCTGTTTTACCTTCTAGCCTGCCTACTTTAGAGCCTTCTATTAAGTCAACAGAGTCTATTACAGTCGTATCAACAGAACTGACTCAGATAGATAAATCACTCAGCAGCATTGAACCAGCAATTTCTGAGTTAGTCACTAACCCGAAGCAGGCAGTTAAAGCATCTCAACCGGGGCTATGGAGTATCTTTCTCTCTACATTTTTGACAATCTTTTTTGCCGAAATGGGAGACAAAACTCAGTTAGCAACCCTGCTAATGAGTGCTGAATCTCAGTCGCCTTGGATTGTATTTGCCGGAAGCGCCACTGCATTAATCGCCACTAGCTTAATTGGTGTGCTATTGGGACGCTGGTTAGCGCGGTATCTGACTCCTAAAACCCTGGAAGCTGCGGCGGGAACCCTGTTACTGTTTATTTCCGTGCTGCTGTTGTGGGACGTTGTGCATTTCTAGGCAGCTAGGAGAAAAATGTACCCATCGGCAATTTATATAGCCGTGAGGAAAAGGGGAAATGAATCCTGAACCTCTACGGCGAAAGCATTTAACCCTTTACTCTTTAAACTGAGCATGGATTGGCAACTTTTAGGACTGAGTTTCATCACGGTATTTTTAGCGGAGATTGGAGACAAAAGCCAACTGGCGGCGATCGCCTTGGGTGGCAGTTCAAAATCCCCTCGTGCTGTGTTTTTCGGTTCGGTGATGGCGCTGATATTGGCTAGCTTGTTGGGAGTTCTGGCAGGGGGAGAAATGGCAGCGTTGTTGCCAGCACGGCTACTGAAGGCGATCGCCGCCGTTGGATTTGCCGTGATGGCTGTGCGCTTATTGTGGCCTGCTGCTGACTTGCCAGCCGATTCATCGGAAGAGATTTAAAGCCAACGGCACTCCTGTCATTTGACAAAGCATCAACGGTTATAAAAACAAATTTAAGCAATTCCTGACAACAATTTGAATCCGTTGCTTGATAATAAACTGTTGGTTGTTTTAGGAAATGATTAAATCAATGGGTCGTGCTACCAAAGTTGTGCTGGCATATTCCGGTGGAGTTGATACTTCCGTTTGTATTCCTTACCTCAAGGAAGAATGGGGGGTTAAAGAAGTCATTACTCTGGCAGCGGATTTGGGGCAGGGAGATGAACTAGACCCAATCCGCGAAAAAGCGCTTAAATCTGGGGCAAGTGAATCTCTCGTGATCAATGCTCAGGAAAGCTTTGTCAAAGATTATGCGTTCGCAGCGCTGCAAGCGAATGCCTTATATGAAAATCGTTATCCCCTGTCAACGGCGCTGGCTCGTCCGCTAATTGCTAAGCTTTTGGTGGAAGCGGCGGAAAAATATGGGGCGGATGCAGTCGCTCATGGTTGCACGGGTAAGGGAAATGATCAGGTTCGCTTTGATGTTTCCATTGCCGCACTCAATCCGAATCTGAAAGTGCTAGCACCCGCACGGGAATGGGGGATGAGTCGCGAAGAAACGATCGCCTATGGTGAGCGGTTTGGTATTCCCTCCCCGGTGAAAAAGTCTTCTCCTTACAGCATTGATCGCAACCTGTTAGGGCGCAGTGTTGAGGCGGGACCTCTAGAAGATCCTTGGACAGAACCACTGGAAGAAGTTTATGCCTTGACGAAGGCGATCGCAGATACGCCGAATGAGCCAGAATACGTTGAGATTGGTTTTGAGCAGGGTATCCCGACAACGTTGAACGGGAAAGCTTTATCCCCTATAGAGTTGGTGACTCAACTCAATCAACTAGCGGGAAATCATGGCATCGGGCGGATTGATATGATTGAAAACCGCCTAGTGGGGATTAAATCGCGAGAAATCTACGAAACCCCTGGACTTTTGGTTTTAATTCAAGCTCACCGTGATTTAGAAAGTTTAACCTTAACCGCAGATGTCAGCCACTATAAGCGTGGCATTGAGGAAACTTACAGCCAAATCATCTATAACGGTCTTTGGTACAGTCCGCTCAAAGCAGCGCTGGATGCTTTCATCCAAAAGACTCAGGAGCGTGTATCGGGAACCGTGCGCCTTAAACTTTTCAAGGGCAACGCAACGATGGCGGGACGCAAGTCAGATAATAGCCTTTACAGCCCTGATTTAGCGACTTATGGCGCTGAAGATCAGTTTGACCATAAGGCGGCTGAAGGCTTCATTTATGTTTGGGGATTGCCGACTCGCGTTTGGTCACAGAGAACGCGCCAAGGCTAAAGATGGTTAGATAAGGCTTAAAAAAGGAGGCACAAAGATTTAAGCTTTGTGCCTCCTTTTTATGGAAATAGAATTCTGCTAGAGATGACTGTTTCTAGGATTCGTCAGTTGGTGGAACAATCACCGTTACTTGCTTGACTTTGCGAGACTCTAGCCAGATAGGAACCACAATCCAGGCGATCGCTAGAACTAAAGCAACCGCTGCGAACTTGGCTGCCCAAGAGATCAACTGTTCTAGAGAAATAATATGTCCGACAAAGAAGGCTAAAGTCACCATAACAGATGCCCAAACCGTAGCCCCGGCAAAGTTAAACCAGAGGAACTTGCCAAAGGGCATTTCGGCAATGCCAGCCATTGGGCCTAAAAAGATGCGGAAAAGAGCGATAAACCGTCCAAAAAATACAGCTTGGCTAGCATTTTCGCTGAACTTGTCTTTCAGTTCTGCTAGCTTTTCTTCTGGAAAGCGGAAGAAGCTACCTACTCGCACTAGCAAGGGCCAGCCGCCATATCTGCCAATTCCATAACCGAAAGTACCGCCTAAAAATGCACCGAGAATGGCGCTACTGAGAATAAACCAGTAGTTCAGTTCACCACTACCAGCCAGAAAGCCTCCGACTAAGGTTACGGTTTCTCCTGGAATCGGAATTCCAATATTTTCTAGTAAAATTCCCACAAAAACGGCTAGATAACCGTATTGACGTGCAATTTCCTGGATGGTCTCCAGCGATAAAAATTCGAGGGACATGTAGGCCAGTCTTTACAAAGTGTCACACTTCTATCATACTGGCTTGCCCCCAGCTATTTTACTTAGTCGTGTAGGTTAAGTGATATTTTCCTTCGCTAGTAAGCAATACATAACGTTGTTCTCGACCTTACTGGTATAGCTATGAGTCAGAAGAACAAATTTATTAGATGAAAAAGGGATACAACATTGTTGTATCCCTTTAAAACCAAAAGTATTTCATGTGGGCACTAACTCGCCGGGACGTAACCGCGCCCATTTGCCCATTTCCTGTTTAAAGCTGAGACAACCGACTACATCCCATTCCATCTCCACATAATCTTGTTGAGGGCGAATGTTGACATTAATGCTGGGTTCATTCGGTTCAAAATCAGGATCTTCTGTTAAATGTGGGACTTGATGCTGGATTTCGACCGCGTGATAGGTGACACAGCGATCGACATATTGGCAGTTTACACAGATACACATGGCATCAGCTCCAGGGGGCTTTTCTGTTAATCTAGCTCAGGCTGCCTGTCTATTAATTACCTACAAGGTTGATTTTTATTGCAATGTGCGATCGCTCTCTCTCTGCACTCTCGCCGGAAACTTGGCCGTTTAATTTAGACTTGATTCCTCAACCTGTTTACTTGGTAGGCGGTGCAGTGCGAGATGCTTTACTGGGACGCCGTGCAGACTATTTGGATTTAGACTTTGTATTACCGACTGATGCCGTAAAAACTGCTCGCACACTGGCTAATCATTATCAAGCTGGGTTTGTCTTACTCGATGCTGAACGCCAAATTGCCAGAGTTGTATTTCCCCAAGCGACAATAGACTTTGCTCAGCAAGAGGGTTCAAGTTTAGAGACTGACTTAAATCGTCGAGATTTTACTGTAAATGCGATCGCCTACAATCCCCACACGGACGAACGCATCGATCCTTTGAATGGTTATGCCGATCTACAACAAGGGTTATTGCGGATGGTATCACCTGCAAATCTGCAAGATGATCCATTACGATTGCTGCGAGGCTATCGACAAGCTGCCCAACTGGGTTTTGTGATCGAGTTAACCACCTATGCAGTCATTCGCCAGCTAGCACCGTTACTGAGTCAAGTAGCAGCAGAACGGGTACTCACCGAGTTGCGCTATCTGCTCAAAATCCCTCAGGGAACTCCTTGGATTATTGCTGCGGTTAAGGATGGTTTATTCTCCACTTGGTTTCCGGATGGCAACGTGGAATCTCGCTTGTCTGTGTTAGCAGCGATTGATTCAGCGGCAGAAACCTTGGGTGAACAATGGTATCCCTTGAAAGCAGAGTTAACGCGATCGCTACGAGACACGATCAATACTACAGGTTTAGGAATTGCCAAGTTAATCAATCTCTTACCGCCCATTCCCCAAGCTGCTGAAGAACAGATGATGCGTCTTACTTTCAGCCGTCCTGAGATCCGCATGGTAACGACGGCGCTGCAATATTTACCGCAACTGCAACAGATGAGTCTGGCGGAAGTGTCAGTGCGATCGCAGTATTTCTTCTTTCAGCAGGTCGGATTAGTCTTTCCTATCTTAGTAGTTCTCGCTGTAGCATCAGGAACGCCTATAGAAAGCATTGCTCCTCTCATCAATCGTTACCTAAATCCTGAAGATCTGGTGGCACATCCTACCCCACTAGTAACAGGCAATGACTTGATGCGATCGCTCAACCTTCCTGCTGGAAAGCTTGTCGGTCAACTCTTGACTGAAATTCAGGTAGCACGCGCTGAAGGCAAAATCTCTACGGCTGATGCAGCGATCAAATTGGCTTCCCAACTACTTGACACTCAGTTGTAGTCGTACTACATTTGTAGTATAAAGTTTCAACCAAGTGAGTTTTGTGATGGGAAATCACTCAAGTTTTAAAGCGGTTGGGTAGTTTATCCGACCTAACATCTAAAACCTCTTGTGACGGGTAGCTCAGCGGATAGAGCGCCTAAAACATCCTTATTCAACCCTTGCCTGAAAAGGCCGACGAATTGAGGGTTATCGCCTTCTAAGCGGGAGGTCGTGGGTTCAAATCCCACTCCGTCACACCAAATTATTAACTTGTACCTTAGGCTGCTGGGAAAAATCAGTTATTCCATCTGCGTGCCTACGGCATACGCTACATACTCCATCTGTGGATATCTGTAGTTAATTCTTTAAAACTTGACTGATCCAAGAGATCGATTCTGCCATACAGCCAGGGTTTAACCATTCTGAGATCAATCAAAAATTACGTGTGGCGGGTAGCTCAGTGGTAGAGCGCTAAAGCATCCTTATTCATTCCTTGCCTGAAAAGGCCGAAGAATGAGGGTTATTGATTGAAAATCGAGAGGTCGCAGGTTCGAGTCTTGCTCCGCCACCTTCCATGTTTGCCCCACCGGGGCCGGGAGATGAAGTCATGAATTACAAATTCTTCACTCAAAAGACAAAAACACCCCAAACTCAGCCAATTCCTGGACGAGAAGCGGAGATGATCCAAGGACGTTCTGGCGGCTGGATGTTTAAAGCTGGCATTTGGAAGATGCTGCGCCGCTGTCTGTTGATTGGCACGGCTAAAAGCACTTACTATGCTGGAAAGCGGGAATTAACTGAAGATTTTGTGGAAGTGGTACGGCAAGCGATCGCCGAAAATCCTCGCCGTGTTGCCGAAGAAATCCTCTACGCCAGTGATGGACGTGCCATCAATAACAGCGCCCCAATTTTGGCTTTGGTGTTGCTGTCTATGGGTGAAGAACGAGACGCCAAACAAGCGTTTCAGGAAATCTTTCCGCAAGTAATACGGACGGCGAGCCACTTTTATGAATGGCTGAGTTATACCAAGTCTCTGCGCGGATTTGGTACGGTAATTCGGGAAGTAGGTACGGCTTGGCTATCACGGGAAGATGTGAAAGGCTTGGCTTATCAACTGTTGAAGTATCAACAGCGCCAAGGCTTCACCCACCGAGATGTTCTACGACTGTTCCACGTTAAGCCACCAACTGAAGATCACCGACAACTGTTTGAGTGGGTGGTGAAGGGTTGGCAGGAATTGCCCGCTGAGATCCCTTCAGCCGCCTTAGCACAGATTTGGTGGTATGAGTGGCTGAAGCGCCATCCTGATCAGGCTCGGAAAGCGATCGCTAAAGGTCGTCTTACCCACGAGATGGCGGCTCCTATTGGCAAGATGGATCAAGCTGCTTGGCAGAAGTTGTTCAAGGAAATGCCCATTGGAGCCATGCTTCGTAACCTGGGTTCACTGACTGAACTGGGAGTCTTGCGTGCAAAAGCAGTCGCTAATTGCGATCGCATTGAAGCCGTGCTTAACAATCAAGCGCGTCTGCGTAAGGGACGCATCCATCCAATTGATGTGCTAAAAGCCTTGAAAACCTATCAGTCTGGTGGACGGTTAGGACGTAGCCAAAAGACCTGGAATCCAGTAGACCGAATTGTGGACATTCTGGAGAAGGCGCTGGAACTGTCCTTTGATATTGCAGAACCGACAGGCAAAGTGTTCATGCACGCGGTTGACGTGTCTAGCTCTATGTCTGGCTGTCTCGTTGATTCAGTGGGCTTAAGCTGTTGCGAGATTGCTACTACCATGGCACTCGTAACTGCTAAAGCTGAAAAAAACTACATGATTCGCGGTTTTGCTACCGACTTCCGTGATCTGGATATTTCCCGAAAAGATACGTTTAGTTCTGCGATTCGCAAAGCCAGCAACCAAAACTTTGGGGGTACCGATGCTAGCGTTGCTTACAACTGGATGAGCCAGAAAAAGTTCAAAGCAGATGTCGTCTGTTTCTGGACAGACTCAGAAAGCTGGGCTGGATCTCGTCACCCTAGTCAAGCGCTAGCTGAGTATCGTCGGAAGGTGAACTCAAATATCAAAGCAGTGTATATCACTCTCGCGCCTTATGGAATCACGTTAGTAGACCCCAATGATCCGCTGTCTTGGGATCTCGCTGGATTTGATCCAGGAACCCCACGCCTGATCCAGATGCTAGCAACGGGAGAACTGTAAGAAGTCCTCTTTCCATTGCCTTCTGACTCCTTCTTCAATCACAAAGGCAGGTATCACACCTGCCCATACTTGGCGGGTTTTCCTTGATTCGTTCTTTGCCCCCAAAGGCCGTAGAGTCGAGGATTATCGGTTAAAATCTCCACCAACCTGGGGATTGCGGGTTCAATTCCCGCACCCGCCGTATCTATGAGAACTTATGCATGTTGACGCCAGCATCAAGGCTGAAGGGGCTGGGTAAAACCTGCCTCTATTAGCAATTGTTAATTTTTTAACTTTTCAAATTGTGTAATATCAATTCTCTTAAAGTAAGGGACAGATAAGCAACGCAGAGACAATCACTCGGTAGAACATCTGCGTGCCTACGGCATGCGCTACGCGCTCCATCTGCGTTCAAATCTCAAGACTTGATTTTGGCGAGTAAGTCTCATGTGTCACCAGATCTTAGAGAATTGCTATAAGTCTTATTGCAAATCTGTTCTCACAACTCCCTCAATTTCCATAATCAAGTCAGCACCATAAACCCTTGATGGTGTCTGAAACCCAGCAGGGGCGATTCCTGCCAGCACCTTTTCGACAACTGCTAAAGCTGTGAGAACTGTGAGAGTATAACCTTCTGGACATTGCAGTCGAGATACTTTTCTATTACCAGAATTGTCTATAACCTCTCCCCAAAACAAAGTTTTTCCATGTGCGCGTTCGGCATCAGTTGGACCTGGTGGTTGCGACTGAATGAGACTTTTTTGGAAGTTTTGCACAATATTTAGCTTGAGTAGCCAACTTAAATAACGACTGGCAACTATCACTTGGTATGCCGACTTTTCAACTGCCATATACACTTCAATGTTGGGAATACCTGTGCTGTAAAAAGCTGTAGATACGTCTCCCCAAGGGATTGTTGCAGACAAAACTTCGCCTTGTCCAAAGTCAATCCTGCGAGTTTTCCATGCAGCAGGAACTGAGGTGAGAATTCCCTCTTTGCGAATCAATCCGCCGCGATGCTGATTTTCTACGATTGTTGTTGCAGTTCCTCTCGACATCTTACCCGCTTGAAAAGCTAGAGTTAGTCGCGTTGCTGTTGGTAATTGGGCTTTGAGATGTGCAGCCAAGCAGTCAGAGGGGACAACATCAAATCCGACACCGGGAAGGAGCATGACTCCGGCTCTCTTGGCTTTGGCATCTAACGCTGCTATGGACTCGAATACTTCTATTTCCCCAGTGATATCTAAGTAGTGGGTGGAAGTCCGCAGACATGCCTCAACCAGTGGCGTAGAAGTGCGAGAAAATGGTCCAGCACAGTGGAGTACTACCGATACATCAGAAAGTTCTGGATCGATGCCAGTGGGGTTTGACAGCGGAAAGACGCGGTGTTCTAAACCCAGCTTTGCTGCCAGTTCTTG
>Ga0196963_10001797_pt1 | contig 13777 bp, 8 predicted proteins | sample S1_5metaG_FD_148600 | JGI IMG/M metagenome (GOLD analysis project Ga0196963, IMG submission 148600) | Soil microbial communities from Anza Borrego desert, Southern California, United States - S1_5 | ecosystem: Environmental > Terrestrial > Soil > Desert | place: USA: California | collected... | reverse complement strand
TTCGGTCTGGTGGCATTGCGCGGTCTGGTCAGTGCCCCATGGCCATGGAATCGTTTCGATGTCGCGGCAGCGGTGATGCTGGCTTACGGGCTCTGTCACGCCGTCTATGCGTACATATCTGGAGTCGATCTCTGGACGATACTGAGGTTCGAACGCATTTACTTCGTACCATTCCTCTTGTACTTTGTCGCGCGAGTAGTCGTACAGCGGGGGAACGACGCGTCCGTGCTGCGATCGGTCAACTGGGTGATCCTGCTGTCGGTTGCGGGCCTGTACTACGAGTACATCGCCCTGAAAATATTTGGGCTGAGCCATAGTCTTGCCGTGCCGTGGGTCACTGTCTACGAATCTGAACTAGGAACTGAAGTCTTTAGTCGGGACTACTTACGACAACCTTTCTACGTGCCGACCTTTTATGGGACTCCCCATGCGGTCGGTTTTCTCGGCGCGGTTGGCACAGCATTGTTCTACCGACAGGGGTTCGTGCTCGGACGCCGGCACGCGTACGTCGGTGTCGCGATCTGCAGCGTGGCCGCCGTCGCGTCATTCAGCCGCGCCGCTGCCCTTGCACTCTTGCTGGTTCTTGCCGGCATCGTCGTGCTTCGTCGCCAGAATCGGCTCCCGCAAATCGTAGGCGGGCTCGTCCTCGTTAGTGCGAGCCTCCTCGCAATTAGCACGATCGACCTCGGGGAGACATTGTTTGTGCGTGGGACTGTGGGCCAGACACTGGCGTTTTTCCGCCCGAGAAGCGAATCACAGTTGTTGCCAGTCGCGCATGGAACCATAACGGAGAATGTCTTGTACGCGGCACTCGGTTTAGGCCTCGGAGCCAGCGAACCCGGCAGCGTCGCCGCCCATGCGGGATTCGTCCCTCCAACGTTTCTCGGGCTCGAGATCCGGCTGCTCAACGTGTGGTTTGAGCTCGGCCTAATTTACTTCTTTCTGTGGGGTGTGCTCGGGTCGGTCATATATGCGTGCGGCCGCTTCCCGTCATCGTACTTTCTCGGCCTGGCGCTGCTGCCGTTCTTCGTCTCAATGGTTCACTATCTCGAGTTTGCGAAGACAGGAGTGAGCCAAGTCTTTATGGTTCTGTTGGCTGTCGCCGTAAGCGCTGTTGAGCGAAATCGTCTAGCAGCGCGACAGGGACTCACCCGCCATGGATGAAGCGTTCCTCTCTTCACCAACCGTCGCGGCCGTGCGAACCGCGGCCGGTTATCCGCGGAATCCTCCATATCATCCCTCGGAGCGATACCCGGAAATGGCCAGCCGCACCGATCTTGCGAGTGAATCGAATGCCGCATACGACGGTGTGCGCCGTCTGTTTGTGCAGCTTGGCTGGGATAGCGCCGCCTTTGGCACCTCGGAGTGGAACCCCCTTGGCCACCTGGTTCGCCCAGGCGACCGTGTGCTTGTGAAGCCGAATTTTATCCGTGAGGCCCATCTCGAGAAAGCGGACGTCTGGGAGTGCGTCATTACTCACGGTTCGGTCATTCGGGCCGTCGTCGATTACGTGCTCATCGCCCTGGACGGACGAGGCGAGATTGTGGTCGCGGACGGCCCCCAAACCGACTCTTCGTATCAAGCCATTGCCGCGAGGATCGGGATCACGGAATTATCCACCCACTATGCATCGAGAGCCGATGTCCCCGTCATCTTCCGGGACTTACGGCGCGAAGCGTGGATGGTTCGTGACGGCGTCGTGGTGCGCCGCGATAACCTCCCGGGCGATCCGGCCGGATATGTGGCCGTGGACCTTGGGAGTGCGAGTCATTTCCACGACCACGGCGGTGCCGGCCGCTACTACGGGGCGGACTACGACGCGCAGGAGGTGAACGCGCACCATACAGGTGGCCGACATGAGTACCTGCTGTGCGGTTCGGCTGTTCACGCGGACGTCGTGATCAACGTGCCGAAACTCAAGACACACAAGAAGACCGGCATCACCTGCAGTCTCAAGAACCTCGTTGGCATCAATGGCGATCGGAACTGGCTGCCTCACCATACTGAGGGTACACCCGCGACCGGCGGCGATCAGTTCGACGACGAGAAGGCGACCCATCATCTGGAGAACTTTTTTATCCACCGACTCAGACGGCTGAGTCTCGCGGCGCCGGTGATCGGGCCTTGGGTATTCAGGCAAAGCCGGCGATTGGGCACACGTTTCTTCGGACACACCGAACAGGTCGTTAGAAGCGGCAATTGGCACGGCAACGACACGACCTGGCGGATGGTCCTCGACTTGAACATCGCGTTGCTCTACGGTGGCGGCGACGGGACTTTGCCGGTCAATCCGGATCCATCTGCCGCGAAACGCTATCTCAGCATCGTCGACGGTATTGTCGCTGGCGAAGGCAACGGACCGTTAGCGCCAGATCCAGTCGCGGCCGGAGTGTTGCTGGCCGGGCTCAATCCCGCGGCGGTCGACGCCTGCGCGGGTTCGATCATGGGTTTCGATTTGAACTGCCTTCCGGTAGTCCTGCGCGCTTTCGATCAAACCAAATTTCCACTCGCTCCATTCCGGCTCGCCGACGTGACGATCGTGAGTGACGAACCAAGCTGGGCTGGGTTACTGCTGACGCGCGATCCTCGCGGGTTTTTTAGTTTTCGTCCGCACTTCGGGTGGGTCGGCCGAATCGAACGGCGGCGGGCAACGGCGTGAGGCTGATTTCGGCGGGACGCGCGTACGAAGCGCTCCCAGTTTGGGCGCAGAATATCGCCTGCTCGATCGAAGGACGTCGTGTGCGGCGGCAGCGTTTCGGCCGGGCGTTCTTCGAAAGACTTGAGTTTCTCGAGCGCAGCGTATCCTGGACAGCGGAGGCGCTCGCCGATTACCAACTCGAGGCATTCAGAAGCTTGTTGGATTGGGCCCGGGAGAGAGTTCCACATTATCGAGCCGGGTACCGTGTTGATTCTCGCGACATCGGGTCATTCGCCGACTTGGCGGCGGTGCCAGTCCTCAACAAGGAGACGGTGCGAACGGCTTTGCCTTCGCTCTTGGCGGAGAACACCAATCGCAGGACCTGGATTCGTGGGCGCACCAGCGGTACCACCAATACGGCGCTACAGCTATGGTTTTCGCCGGCGGCGCTGGTCGATGAGTTCGCCACGGTCTGGCGCCATCGTCGGTCCCACGGTGTCAACCTCGATGACGCCAATGCAACGTTCAATGCAAGGCTGATCGCTCCTGTCAGCCAGCGCCGGCCGCCCTACTGGCGCTACAACGCCGCCAGCAAACAAGTCCTCTTTTCGCAACATCACGCCTGCGCCAAAACGCTGCCGTCCTACCTGCTGGAGCTTGATCGGCGCCGATGTGAGTACTGGCAGGGCTATCCGTCTTTCATGGCGCTAGTGGCGGATGCCGTGTTGCGTCGCGGGCGTCGGCTTTCCTATCCGCCTCGAACGGTCTTTTCGTCTTCAGAAACGCTTCTCGAACCGATGAAACGGGTAATCGCCGAAGCCACCGGCGCGCGCGTGCTCGATCGGTACGGTGTCGGAGAGTTCTGCGTGTCGATGACCGAGTGCCGCGAAGGCAACCTCCACACGGACATGGAAATGGGTATCGTCGAAGTGCTGCCCTCAGTCGAGACAGAAACAACGGTCACGGGTGAACTGGTCGTGACTGGCTTCGCCAATCGGGCGATGCCCTTGATTAGATATCGCATCGGCGATACGGGGACTGTCTTGAAGCGACCGTGTCCATGTGGTCGAGCAGGGCAAGTGTTTTCCGCCATTGAGGGTCGCGTCGAGGATTACATTGTGACACCAGACGGCGCGTGGCTCGGCCGCATGGACCATATCTTCAAGGACGCGTTAATGGTCCGCGAGGCCCAGTTCGTTCAGACAGAGATTTCCGAACTGATCGTTCGCATCGCGACGCGCGAGGGATATGCTGCGGCGGATGAACGCAGACTGTTCGAGGAGATCCGGCTGCGCGTTGGACCGCGCATGCGCGTGCGCGTCGAGTACCTGCCCTTCATTCCCAGGCTGCCCAACGGCAAATTTCGCGCAGTAATCAGCGACGTCGGCCGACACGATACAGTCAGGGCTGCCGGACCCGCGGCATCGTGAAACAGGTCTTTCAGAGTCTGCGCACCGGTCAGACCACCGTAATGGAAGTCCCTTGTCCGGCGGTAACCCGAGGCCACGTGCTAATCCGGTCACGCTGCAGTCTGTTGTCGTCCGGCACCGAACGCATGCTGCTGGATTTCGGGCGGGCAGGATGGATAGATAAGGCACGACAGCAGCCAGACAAAGTCAGACAGACACTCGAAAAGATCAAGACCGACGGCATCGGTCCAACACTTGACGCGGTGTTCAACAAACTCGACCAGCCGCTTGCACTCGGGAACTGCAATGTCGGCGTCGTCCTCGAGGAGCGCGACGCCCCCGGGTTTTCGACGGGCGACCGAGTGGCCTCCAACGGCAAACACGCAGAAGTCGTATCGGTTCCCAAGAACCTTTGTGCCAGGATTCCGGATTCGGTCTCCGACGAGGAGGCAGCCTTTACGGTCATCGCTGCAATCGCGCTCCAGGGGATTCGACTGGTAGCGCCGACACTCGGCGAATCGGTGGTGGTCACCGGCCTCGGGCTCATCGGACTTCTTACCGTCCAACTTCTTCGCGCCAACGGATGCCGGGTTCTTGGCAGTGACCTCGATCCTGTACGGCTCGAACTTGGTCGCCAGTTTGGAGCCGATGTCATCGATTTATCGGCCGGCGAGAGCCCTATCGAAGCTGCGCACGCCTGGTCCCGCGGCCGCGGCGTTGATGCCGTTCTGATTACGGCCTCAACGACCAGTAGCGAGCCAGTGCATCAGGCTGCACAGATGTGCCGGAAACGCGGGCGGATCGTTCTGGTCGGCGTGACCGGCCTCGAGTTGTCGCGTGCGGATTTCTACGAGAAGGAGCTCTCCTTCCAAGTGTCATGTTCCTACGGCCCGGGACGATATGACGCTCACTACGAGACGAAGGGGCAGGATTATCCCATCGCCTTCGTCAGGTGGACGGAGCAGCGAAACTTCGAAGCGGTTCTCGACATGATGGCGGACAAGCGGCTGAACGTGAGGCCGCTCATCTCCAGACGGTTCTCGCTCGACCAAGCGCCTGCGGCATACGAACTTCTCGGCAGTAACAGTCCATCGCTTGGGATTCTGCTCGACTATCAAGAACCACATGAAGGAATCGTTGCGCCCGCGTCGACAGTGAGACTGACAGCGGAGCGGATCGACACAGCCCGAGATTTGTCTACCGCAGTCTCGTTTATCGGCGCCGGCGACTATTCAAATGGCGTCCTGATTCCAGCATTCAAGGCCGCTGGCGGACGTCTGCGAGCGGTCGCGTCCCTGAACGGGGCAACGGGCGCTCACGCTGCGCGCAAATTCGGATTCTCTGAAGTCACGACAGATGTTGAGCGCGTCCTTGGCGACGACGGTGCGAACATCGTTGCGATCGCGACTCGGCACGACAGCCACGCACGCCTTGTTTGCCAAGCGCTTGCCGCCGGTAAACATGTGTTCGTCGAAAAACCGCTTGCCCTGACGCTCGCCGAACTCATCGAAGTCGAGCTGGCTTATCGCTCAGCCACGAAGGCTCCATTGCTGATGGTCGGGTTCAATCGTCGATTCTCTCCGCAGATTCGGAGGGTCAAAGCCCTGCTTGAAAAGAGGCAAGAGCCGAAGGCGTTTGTAATGACCGTCAACGCCGGCAGAATCGCGCCCGACCATTGGACTCAGGATTCCGAAGTTGGCGGCGGCCGCATCATCGGCGAGGCCTGCCATTTCACGGACCTCCTGCGGTTTTTGGCGGGCGCACCAATCACATCTCACGACACGGCGGTCATGCGGTCCGGCCCCATTGCCGATTGCACCATGATGCAACTCGCGTTTGCCGATGGCTCGATCGGTACGATCCATTACCTTACGAACGGCCACCGGTCCTATCCGAAGGAGCGATTGGAGGTGTTTTGCGGCGGTGGGATTCTCCGTCTCGACAACTTCCGAAAGCTTGTTGGATACGGATGGTCTGGTTTCGGGCGTATGAACCTGTGGCGACAAGACAAAGGTCAGAGGGCCTGCGTAAAGGCATTCCTGGACGCAGTGCGGACGGGCGGACCGTCGCCAATCGCGTTTGAGGAATTGCTCGAAGTCAGCCGGACGACGATAGCGATGGCGCACGCTTCCCAGCCGTGAGTGGTCAGGCAGTGCGAATCGCGTACTTCTGTCAGTATTTTGTTCCGGAGACGAACGCTCCAGCCGCGCGCATCAGCGAGCTCGCGCGCATGTGGGCCGATTCGGGGCACGACGTAACCGTCGTCACCGGGCTGCCGAACCACCCGACTGGCCGCGTGCCCGAAGCATATCGAAACGTGCTTTTTCGGCACGAGCGTTTCGGAAACGTCAAAGTCTGGCGCAACTGGCTGTACGCCACTCCCAACGAAGGTTTCGTCAAGAAGACGTTGAGCCATCTGTCGTTCATGGCTTCGACGCTTCTGCTCAGCGTTCCGCGTCTGCGCAGTACTGATGTGCTGGTTGTTTCGTCGCCCACCTTCTTCGTCGCCATCACAGTCTGTATCGCGCATTGGCTCTGGCGAATTCCCTACGTGTTTGAGGTTCGCGATTTATGGCCCGGAGTATTCGTCGAACTGGGCATCATCAAGAACCGAGCGATGATTCGCAGTCTCGAGGCAATCGAGATGTTCCTGTACCGCCGGGCCGCTCTTGTGGTCGTGGTTACCGAGTCCTTCAAGGAAATCCTCGTTGCGCGAGGGCTGTCAGCCAAACATGTTGCGGTCATCACGAATGGCGTCGATACAGATGTGTTTCGGCCCCACAACGACGCAAGCTTGACGATCAAGGCGTGCCACGGTATTTCCGCTCGACGCGTCGTGCTCTACATCGGCGCACATGGAATATCACATGCGCTCGGGAGCATCCTCGAAGTGGCCGAGCAATTTCGACACGAACCCGAATTGGCGTTTGTGTTTGTTGGGGACGGGGCGGAGAAACAGCAGCTGATGAAAGCGGCGACCGCGCGCCGGCTCGCAAATGTGCAATTCTTTCCGAGCCAACCCAGGGAGAGCGTGCCGCTCTGGTACGCAGCTGCTGACATCGTGCTGGTCCCGCTGCGGAGGATCCCAATCTTCGATTCATTTATACCCTCGAAGATTTTCGAGATACTGGCGTGCGAGCGACCGATTGTGGCCTCGGTGCGAGGGGAAGCACGACGAATTCTCGAACGTTCCGGAGGGGCAATCGTTGTCGAGCCAGAGGATGGCGCTGCCATTGCCAGCGCGATTCGTCGCCTGCTTGCTGACAACGATCAGCGTGAGACCCTCGCAAAGCGTGGCGGCACCTTCGTCCGAGCGGAGTACGACCGCCGGGTGCTCGGCGGCCGTTACCTCCAGTTGCTTGAGTCCGTTACTCGGTGATAAATCCGTGAACGTAATATGCGAACGGTGTGGGTCCGGTCGGCTCTTCCAGGCGCGGCGACGAAACGCCGATCATGTCATAGCCTTTCTCACCTCTCGCGAGCCGGTTAGGTGCGAACGATGCGGCTGGAGCGCGCGGCGCAACTGGAACATCAACGAACGGACCACGCCCAACGCGCCGCTCGATGAAAGCGTTGAGGTCTCTGAGTCAGCCGTCCACGCACCGGGAGCCATCTCCAGCGAAGAATGGAAAAAAGATGCCTCCTTGCCGAAACCAAACGCGGAAGCGTCGTCGCGGTGGGTGTTCGATCTGGATCAGCTCGACCTTTCAGCTCCTGTCGCAGCGTCTGTAGCTTCTGAAACCACACGTCCGACGGTCCCAGGTCGCAAGATCAGGCGTCGTCGACAGCGCGCCGGAATGAATCGGGCACTACGATTCCTCCTAATCATCACCGTCGCGGCAATTATTGCCTCCGTCCTGTCCCTACTGGGAATAGTCGGGTGAGGACGCTCAGGCCGAGGTGTGGGTGAACCGAGCGCCGATTTGGATTCCCGCTCACCGACAGAATCCCCTATCATCGTTGACACCGCCAAAAATCAGCTAATGAGAACTCTCTAAGGTCACATGAGCACGTCTTTTCTCTTTCTCATTGGCGGAGTGATCGCGCTCTCTGCCGCTTTGACGAAGCTCCTGATGTCCGCCCGGACGAAGGGGATCGATGTTCCAAAGGCACACTCCATTCATGCTGTGCCCACGCCGAGACTCGGCGGTATCGCAGTTCTGCTATCGATGTTCGCCGGCGTCATTGCTTCGGGCTGGCTGATTCGCGGCGAAATCGACGAACTGGTGGCGATCGCCTTAGCGTGCGCCGCCATCCTGTTTTCCTGTTTCGTCGTTGAAGACGTTGTCGGAGTCAGCTGGAAGAAACGCCTGCTCGCACAGATTGCGGCTGCATGCGCGTTCCTTGGTGTTTCAGAGATCTGGCTGTCGATCGGAGGGTCGATCCCGCTTGTGCTGCTTCCGCCGCTATTGATTTTGCTGGCGGTCGGGATGGTCTGGTCTATGAACCTCTACAACTTCATGGACGGGATCGACGGCCTTGCCGCAGGGATGACGATCAGCGGTTTCGCAATGATGGGTGTCCTGGCCTTTCAGACCGGCAACGAATGGGTTGGTGTCACCGCGTTTGCCGTTGTCGGCGGTGCCGCGGGGTTCCTGGCTTTCAATTTTCCACCCGCGAGAATTTTTCTCGGGGACGCTGGCAGCGTGCCGCTCGGGTTCTTGGGCTGTGCGCTAGGTTTGATTCTCATTACGCGTCGCGCGATCAGCCCGATCGTGCCGCTGGTCCTTTTTGCGCCTTTCGTGATTGATGCCACGATGACCTTATTGGGTCGTGCGTTTCGAGGCCTCGCCTTTTGGGAGCCCCACCGTCAACATTGGTATCAACGGGGAATTCTCGCAGGCTGGTCGCATCGGCATGCGTTAGCGGTCTACTACCCGCTGATGCTTCTCAGCGCCGCAGCTGCCTTCGCGATGCAATACGCTGGGGTAGTGCTACAGCTGGCCATTGCCAGCGTCGTCCTGGCCGCGCATGCCGTCGTTCCGGCGCTCGTAAACAGATTGGAAGGGAAGGCTGCGAGCGCGCGTTCCGCAAACCGCACTACTCTGTCCGAACAGGGACGGCGAGATCGGTCGGACGATGATGGCTATTCGAGGCCGCATCGCAACGAGCCGCTTTCAGGACCAATCGCATCCAAGAACGTAACGTAAAGGGCGCTCTCCCCGGCGCGGTGCCGTTGCGTAGGTACTTCCATACCATCCGACACCTGCGACGTGGGCAGATTCTTTCACGCCTGCATCTTCAACTGAGCGCCGTCGCCCGCACCGCGCTGCCGACGTTGACCCACAAAATCTACGCAAATCGAGCCGAGCGATCAGGACTGCTATGGCCGCAACGTCTGCTTGCACTTGCGCCTGCCGAAGCCGTCCTGGCCCAAAGCGATCCCGAAAGCACCCGTCAGGGTAGGACCCGTGCGTCCGCAGCGCTACAAGGGCACTTCGAGTATTGCAACGACAACGAGGTCTTGGGTTGGCCGCCAGATTGGTCGGCTCACAAGAAGGCCCGGCTGTGGCGCTTCCACTTGCATTACTTCGACGAATTAGTTGACATCGCACTTTTTCAGCGCGATGCGGAGCGCCAGGTACCCGCGGTTATCGACGACTGGATTCGACATAATCCGATCCACAGCAGTGACAGAGACGCGTGGCATCCGTATGTAGTGTCTACGCGGGTCGTGAACTGGATGCTGGCGCTTTCCCACACCACGCAAGCCGAACTGGTAACGAATGCCATCAGGAAGAGCCTCCTTGAACACGCCATCTTCCTCCAGCACAACCTCGAAACTGATGTTGGCGGCAATCATCTCCTCAAGAACCTCAAGGCCCTTTCGATCATTGGTTTCTTCTGGGCGGGCAAGTCGGCCGAAGCCTGGCAATGTGACTACACGAATCGGTTCATCGACGAGCTCGGCAGACAGATACTCTCCGATGGGGGTCATTACGAACGGTCGCCGATCTACCACTGTCAGGTCCTCTGCGACGCGCTCGAGGTGTTCGCAATCGCGCAACCCGACGCCGCCGTGCGCCTTGGAGCGCTTCGTCTGCTTATCGAAAGGATGCTCGAGTTCCTGACTGTGGTGACGCATCCTGACGGAGAGGTGGCGCTGTTCAACGACAGCCCGCTTGATTTCGCCCCGCGCGCGTTGTTGTTGCGCCGTGCCGGAGAACGTTTGTCGGGCGTCAACTCCGGCGGGACCACGCCACGACTCGAGCTGGTTTTGCAATCCCTCAGCGGCGCACGACGTGCGCCGACGGTGGTTGACGAAGAACGACGCGATGACGACGTCCGCCCATCAAGCGGCTATGTCCGGCTGCCAGGACCCTCAAGCGACGCGCTGTTGCTCGCCGATGTCGGCGAGGTCTGTCCCGACGATCTTCCCGCACACGCCCACGCCGACACGCTCAGCTATGAGTTGAGCCTCGGCGGCCAACGGATCATTGTCGATTCCGGTGTCGGAGACTACGCCCCCGGCAGATGGCGCGATTACTATCGAAGCACTCGGGCGCACAACACCGTCATGATCGATGGTTCCGAGCAGTCCGATTGTTGGGGCAGTTTCCGCGTGGGTCGCCGCGCGAAACCCCGAAATGTTCACACGCATTTCACGGACCGCGAGACCATTCTCGAAGCCGAACATACCGGCTATTTACACCTTGCCGGCCGACCCTCGCACCGCCGACGGTTCAGCTGGCACGAAGAAGGCTACTGGCTCATCGAGGACGCGATTGAAGGAGAGGGCGTCCATTCTTGGACGAGCTTTTGTCATTTCCATCCTACGGTCAAGGTGATAGCGCATGACCATCTGTGGTGGCGAGTCGCCAGAGAGCAAATCGTCCTGGACATCTCTGCCTACGGCTTTCAGACATCGACAGCAGTAACGGGCAGCACAGAACCGCTGCAGGGATGGTACGCGGAACGCCTGGGCGCTTCACAGCCCGCCCTGACAATCGTCTTCGAAGGAACCGGATCAGCGCCCGCTCGATTTGGCTACACGCTACAGCCACAGCTCTCACTGGGCGCGGCGCGTTCTGCTGTCACTCATCGGCCGTAGTGCTTACGCAGGAATAGCGCACTGAATTCGGCCCGCGCGCCCAGACTGATCGTCGTCACCGGAGCCTCCGGCTTCACCGGGCCATATGTGGTCCGAGCGCTGCAGACCGCCTTCACGGATTCGGTCATTCGGTGCTTTGTGAGGACGTCGAGTAGCCGCGCTAACTTACCGGAAAGCGTTCAATTTGCCGTCGGCGATCTCAGGGACAGCAGGAGCCTCCGGCAGGCATTGGCCGGTGCCGACACACTCGTAAGTCTCGCTTCCCTCGGCTTCGACTGGAACGATCCCGTTTTTGAAGCCCTCCGTGGTTCGACTGTCACACGAGGTGTCTTTTTGAGTACAACCGCAATCCTCACCAAACTTCCGGTGAAGTCGAAGCCCGTTAGAGAACACGGTGAAGCGTTGGTTCGCAACAGCGGTATCGACTGGACGATTTTGCGTCCTACGATGATTTACGGAACCCCCGCGGATCGCAATATTTCGCGGCTAATCCGCCTTGTTCGTAGGTCGCCGATCGTGCCGGTTGTTGCACCGCACGCACGCCAACAGCCTGTTTACGTGACCGATGTTGCCGACGCCGTGGTCGCCGTGCTGGCGTCGGAAAGAACTTCTCGCCAGACATACAACATTAGCGGCCGAGACCCAATCTGTCTGGAAGAGGTGATTCGTACAGTTGCCGAGGTCATGGGACTTAATCGGCGGATCGTCACGGTGCCTCTGGGCCTTGCCCGTTCGGTTGTGGCATTCCATGAGCGCTTAGCACGGAAGCCGGTTATCCGAGTCGAGCAGATCGACCGCTTAGCCGAGGACAAGGCCTTTGATCACAACGCCGCGCTTCGGGACTTCGGTTTCGCGCCGCTGGGCTTTCGAGATGGAGTACACCGTGAAATCGCGATGATGAGTTTCGATCGCGAGCCAATACGGTGACGCGTGTTACGCAGGCCTTACCGCCACACTTCTGTGAGAGCGGCCTCATCTGAATGAGAAACCAAAGATCAGGTGACATACACTTAAGTTAGCCGTTACTTCGCCAAGAATGGCCCTAATGATCCGACCAAAGACACGGGTGCTCAGGCTCGAGTAGGGTCAAGCCAAGTTTGCGCCCGCATTCCTTTGTGCCGGTAAATGAACAAATACTGCGGCGAAGTTGAGCCTCTAAGAGCCGCGGACGATGCGGTCAGTCCGTTCCTACGACGATGAGAGCCAGGCCCACCAACCCATGACAATTTCGTCACGCGTGTTCGTTGCAGGCCATCGTGGACTGGTTGGCTCAGCCATCGTGCGACGGCTTTCGATACTCGGCTACGAGAACGTCCTCGTGGCGACGCGCGATCAACTCGATCTTCGCGATCAAGCCGCCGTCAACTATTGGTTTCGCGCCAATCGACCCGAGTACGTCTACCTCGTCGCAGGTACCGTTGGCGGCATCATTGCCAACTCGACGAGACCGGCCGAATTCATCTACGACAATATGATGATTCACGCCACGGTGGTGCACTCGGCACATCTGTTCGGCGTGAAGAAGCTGTTGTATCTCGGCAGCTCCTGCATCTATCCACGGATGGCGTCGCAACCCATGAAGGAAGAAGAGCTGCTCAGCGGGCCGCTGGAACCGACCAACGAGGCCTACGCGATCGCGAAGATCGCCGGCATCAAGTTGTGCCAGTCGTACCGGACGCAGTATGGCTCCGACTTCATCTCGGCCATGCCGACAAATCTCTATGGACCAAATGACAACTTCCATCTGACCAGCTCTCACGTGCTGCCGGCGCTGATTCGCAAGTTCCACGACGCGCGCGAAGAGGGGCGCAACGAGGTCACGATCTGGGGGACCGGGTCGGCCAAGCGTGAGTTTCTGCACGTCGACGATCTGGCCGACGCGTGCGTCTTCCTGATGAGTAATTACAGCGACGCGATGCACATTAACGTCGGCACCGGCGAAGACCTGTCGATCGCGGAGCTGGCCGCCAAGGTGCGTAAGGCGGTGCATCCCGCGGCGACGATCGTCTATGACACGTCGAAGCCCGATGGCGCGCCGCGAAAGCTGCTCGACGTCAGCCGCCTGCAGGCCCTCGGCTGGCGGCACCGCATGTCCCTCGATGCCGGCATCGAGCACACCTATCAGTGGTTCCTCGAGCATTACGCCAATGCCAGAGGCATCACCGCGAACGTCTCACCAAGATGACTAAAACCCAGCACAGGAAAGGCCTGCTGCTCGCCGGCGGCGCCGGCACGCGACTGCTCCCGGCCACCCACGTGGTCTCGAAACAGCTGCTGCCGATCTATGACAAGCCAATGGTCTATTACCCGCTCAGCACGCTGATGCTGGCGGGCATTCGCGAGGTCCTGATCATCTCAACGCCGGAAGACACACCGCGATTCGAGAAGCTGCTCGGCGACGGCCGGCAGTGGGGCATGAAGCTGAGCTACGCGGTTCAGCCCAATCCCGGCGGGCTGGCGCAGGCATTTCTGATCGGCCGGCAGTATCTCGCCGGCGCCCCATCCGCCCTCGTGCTCGGTGATAACATTTTCTATGGAGACGCGCTGGTGCAACGGCTCGCCGCAGCCAACGCACGCGTCCACGGCGCCACGGTGTTTGCGTACCACGTTCAGGATCCCGAAAGGTACGGCGTGGTCGCGTTCGACGAGCGCGGCATTGCAACGGACATAGAAGAGAAG
>Ga0196963_10001796_pt1 | contig 13781 bp, 9 predicted proteins | sample S1_5metaG_FD_148600 | JGI IMG/M metagenome (GOLD analysis project Ga0196963, IMG submission 148600) | Soil microbial communities from Anza Borrego desert, Southern California, United States - S1_5 | ecosystem: Environmental > Terrestrial > Soil > Desert | place: USA: California | collected... | reverse complement strand
CAACGAGGCGCAGCCGCCCGGCCATCGTCGGCGTCTACGACTTCGGCGAAGACCAGTCGGTCGCCTTCATCGCGATGGAGTACGTCGAGGGCAACACCCTTGCGCACTACCTGACGAGCAAGATCCGCTTCACCGACGAGGACATCCTGAGCCTCATCGGCCAGCTGCTCGAGGCGCTGCAGCACGCGCACGAGCGGGGCGTGTGGCACCGCGACATCAAGCCCGCCAACCTGATCGTCACCCGCGCCGGCAAGCTCAAGGTGGCCGACTTCGGCATCGCCCGCGTCGACGCCGCCGGCCTGACGCAGGCCAACAGCGTCATCGGCACGCCGATGTACATGGCGCCGGAGCAGTTCATCGGCGCGCAGATCGACCACCGGGTCGACATCTACGCCGCGGGCGTGGTGCTGTACCAGCTGATCGCCGGGCGCGCGCCTTTCACCGGGTCGCCCGAGGCGCTGATGTACAAGGTCGTGCACGAGGTGGCGCCGCCGCCTTCGCTGGTGGAGGACGCGAACCGCAGCGACCGCTTCGACGGCATCGTCGCCACCGCGATGGCCAAGCAGGCCGAGCGCCGCTTCGCCAGCGCCGAGGCCTTCCGCGCCGCGGTGATCGCCGCATCCAGCGCACCGCTGAGCCCGACGGTGTCGGACGAGACCATCATCAAGCTGCCGCCACGCTATTCGGCCGCGCCGGTCGGCGCGCCGTCGACCGCGGGTTCGGTGGCGCACTGGGACAAGGCCATCCTGGCGCAGGCCGAGCAGTCGCTGGCGCGCCACGTCGGACCGCTCGCCAGCGTGCTGGTGCGCCGCGCCGCGCGCGAATGCCATGACCTGCCGTCGCTCTATGCCAAGCTGGCCGAGCAGGTGACGAACCCCGAGGCGCGCAGCGCCTTCATCAGCCTGGGCGCCACGCGCAGCGTGCACATTGGTACCGCCGGCGGCAGCAGCGGCAGCAGCGGCGGCACGCGCAGCACCGGCGGTGGCCTCTTCGGCGGCACCTTCGGCACCGCGGTGGCGGGTGCCGCGCCCACGGTGGCGGCCGATGCAGTGCGCCTGTCGGACGCCGCGATCGAGCAGGCGCAGAAGATCCTGGCCGCGCACGTCGGGCCGATCGCCAAGGTGGTGGTCAAGAAGGCCGCTGACCGCACGCGTTATCGCGAGCCCTTCATCGCGATGCTGGTCGAGTCGGTCAGTGACCCGAAGGCGAAGCAGAAGCTGCTGGCGGAGCTGTCGAAGCTGCACTGACGCGCGCGGCGTCGGGGTCGAAGGCCGACACCGTCGGCACGATCTGCTCCGGGCCGATCTCGTCGGCAAAGCCTGAGCGCCTGATCAGGTCCAGCGGCTGCTCGTTGACGTTGGCCAGCACCAGCGCCACGCCATTGCGCTTCAGCGTGCGGTACAGCTGCTGCAGCGCATCGATGCCGGAGGTGTCGATCGAGATCAGCCGGTGCATCTCCAGCACCACGGCGCGGGTCCCGGCGGGCAGCTGCTGCTGCAGCGCCTCGATCTTGCCGACGGCGCCGAAGAACAGCGATCCGAACAGTTCGAATACCGCGACGCCCGGCGGCATCTCCCCCGGCGCGCTGTGCTGCGGGTGCAGCTGCACGCGGAAGAGCTGGCTCATGCGCCAGATGAAGAAGCCGCAGGCCATCAACAGGCCCACCTCGACCGCGACGGTGAGGTCGAACACGACCGTCAGCACGAAGGTGCCGACCAGCACCGCGCGGTACGGTAGCGTGAAGTGCCGCAGCCGCGCGAACTCGCGCCACTCGCCCATGTTCCAGGCCACGAACAGCAGGATGCCGGCCAGCGCCGCCAGCGGCACGTGCATGGCCAGCGGCGCGGCCACCAGCATCACCGCCAGCAGCGTGGCGGCGTGCACGACGCCGGCCACCGGCGAGGTGGCGCCGGCCCGCACGTTGGTCACCGTGCGGGCAATCGTGCCGGTGGCCGGGATGCCGCCGAAGAAGGGCGTGACCAGGTTGGCCACGCCCTGCGCCATCAGCTCCTGGTTGGGATCGTGCCGCGGGTGCTGCGGCGCCATGTTGTCGGCCACGCGGGCGCACAGCAGCGACTCGATGGCGCCCAGCAGCGCGATGGTCACCGCGGGGATCAGCAGCAGGCGCGCGGTCTCCCAGCTGAAGTCCGGCAGCTCGAAGCGCGGCAGTGCCTGCGGAATACCGCCGAAGCGGCTGCCGATGGTCTCCAGCGGCAGGTTGAAGGCCACCGTGGCCCCGGTGGCCGCGGCCAGCGCGACGATGGTGCCCGGCAGGTGCGCGGTCCAGCGGCGCAGCCGCCTCGCCAGGCCTGGTTGCGGCAGCGGCATCGTGTAGGCCTTGGGCCACAGCACCACGATGGCCAGGCAGGCCAGTCCGGTCGCGAAGGCCCAGGGATTGAAGCTGTGGAAGTGCTGCGCCAGCGCCGCCAGCTGGCTGAAGAAGTCCGCCGGCATGTGCTCGATGCGCAGGCCCAGCAGGTCCTTCAGCTGGGACAGCCCGATCAGCACCGCGATGCCGTTGGTGAAGCCGATGACGATGGACACCGGGATGTAGCGCACCAGCACGCCCAGCTTGAGCCAGCCCATCAGCAGCAGCATCACGCCGGCGAGCGAGGTGGCGATCAGCAGGTTGGCGAGGCCGTAGCGCTGCACGATGCCGTAGACGATGACGATGAAGGCCCCGGCCGGCCCGCCGATCTGCACCTGCGAGCCGCCCAGCGCCGAGATCAGGAATCCGGCGATCACGGCGGTGAACAGGCCCTGCTCGGGCTTGACGCCCGACGCGATGGCGAAGGCCATGGCCAGCGGCAGCGCGACGATGCCGACGGTGATGCCGGCCGCGAGATCGGCGCCGAAGCGGGCGCGGTCGTAGCCGGCCAGCGCCTCGGCCAGGCGCGGCCGGAAGCGGTGGAAGTTCTGGAACGACAGTCGCGATGGCATGCGGACTCCGATGGTCGGTGGCGACGGGCGGACGGGCCACGCGCGGCCAGCGCGTGATCAGCGCCGCGGATCGGCGGACAAGGCGTTCCAGATCGGCGTGTAGCTGAAGGGCTCCGGTGTGCCGGGCTCGACCCGTACCTTCACGGCATGCACGCGCGGCTGGCCGAAGACCTCCAGCCGCCACAGGTTGGTGATGGTGCGGCCGCTGCGGTCGACGAAGGGCTGGTCGGTGATGAAGTGGTGGCTGTCGCCGTGCACCAGCAGCACCGGCAGGCCGCTGGCCACCGCCAATGGCACCAGGGTGCTGCCGATGCTGGTGCCGAAGCCGGCGCGCAGGCGCAGCGGCAACCTCGAATCGACGCGGCGGAACATGTCGGCCTGCGTCGCGAACACCAGGGCTTTGGCGCCGCGCTCGCGAGCCAGCTTGAAGGACGCGCGGATCCAGGCCGCGTTGGCCGATTCGCGCGCCAGGTACTCGCCGCGCAGCGCCGTGAGCTCGGCGTCGCTGTTGTTGTTCGGGCCCACGGTGTGGAATGTCGTGAACAGCACGTCGCCGTGCCACCAGCGCAGGTTCTCGCGGTAGCGCTCGAAGACCGGCATCAGGCGGCCCTGCGACTCCATCGCCATCGGTTTGCGGCCGAGGGAGAGGACGGAGCGGTCGGAGCGATCGGCCGGGTAGAACAGCGTGCGCAGCGCCTGCAGCCGTTCCAGCGGATCTTCGCCGGTGCGGCTGCAGTCGCTCCAGTCGTTGTCGCCGGGTGTGAAGACCAGCGGCCCGTCGAAGCGCTGGAAGTGCTCGCGCTGACGCGCAAAAAGCTCGTCCGTGCACGGCGTCACGCCGTCCTTGAAGTCGCCGACGTGGATCGAGAAGACCGGTTTCTCGTCGTTGATCTGGTCGATCAGGCGGCGGTAGGCAGGGCCGCTCATCGCGTCCGGGCCATAGGGCATGTCGCCCAGCGCGACGAAATCGAAGGCGGCGCTCGCCGCCGTGGCGGCCAGCGACGCCAATCCCAGTGCGGCCGCTGCCAGCGCATGCCGCAGGCGGTGGTGCATGCGGGTCAACGCACGCGCAGTCCGGGCACGGCGCCGGCGTGCGGTTCCAGGATGAAGAGCCCCGGCTGCGCCTTGCCGTCGGCGTGGCTGGCGGCCAGCACCATGCCTTCGCTCAGGCCGAACTTCATCTTGCGTGGCGCCAGGTTGGCGACCACCACCGTCAGCTTGCCCACCAGGTCTTCGGGCCGGTAGGCGCTGCGGATGCCGGAGAACACGGTGCGCAGCTTCGGCGCGCCTTGCGCGTCCGCGCCTTCACCGACGTCCAGCGTCAGCTTCAGCAGCTTGTCGCTGCCCTCGACGGTGCACGCATCGACGATCCTGGCGATGCGCAGGTCGATCTTGCCGAAGTCGGCGATGCCGATTTCCGGCGCGATGGCCTCGCCGCCCGGGTGCTGCTGCCCGGGCGTGGTGGCGGGGCCGGCGGCCACGGCGCCGGCCGGCGGCTCGAACAGCGCCTCCACCTTGGCCAACTCCACGCGCTGCATCAGGTGCTTGTACTCGCCGATGGTGTGGCTGCCCAGCGCGCGCGCCGCATCCGCGAAGCGCATCGGCGGCACGTTCAGGAAGCCTTCCACCTGCGCTGCCAGCGCCGGCAGGATGGGCTTCAGGTAGATCGTGAGCACGCGGAAGGCCTCGATGCAGACGGAGCAGACGTCGTGCAGCGCGGCCTGCTGCCCCTCGGCCTTGGCCAGCTCCCAGGGCTTGTTCTGGTCCACGTACTCGTTGACGCGGTCGGCCAGCAGCATGATCTCGCGCACGGCCTTGCCGAACTCCCGCTCCTCGTACAGCTGCTCCACGGTGGCGCGGTGCGCGCGCAGGCCATCGAGCAGTGCGCGGCCTTCCACGCCCAGGTCGGCCGACAGCCGGCCGCCGAAGCGCTTGCTCAGGAAGCCCGCCGCGCGGCTGGCGATGTTGATGTACTTGCCGATCAGGTCGGAGTTGACGCGGGCGACGAAGTCTTCCGGATTGAAGTCGATGTCCTCGACGCGGGCATTGAGCTTGGCGGCGATGTAGTAGCGCAGCCACTCGGCGTTCAGGCCCAGTTCCAGGTAGCGCAGCGGGCTGATGCCGGTGCCGCGGCTCTTGCTCATCTTCTCGCCGTTGTTGACGGTGATGAAGCCGTGCACGAAGACATGGTCGGGCACCTTGCGGCCGCTGAAATGCAGCATCGCCGGCCAGAACAGGGTGTGGAAGTAGACGATGTCCTTGCCGATGAAGTGCACCTGCTCCAGCGCCGGGTCGGCCAGGTAGGCCTCGAAGTCCTGGCCGCGCTTGCCAAACAGGTTCTTCAGGGACGCCAGGTAGCCCACCGGCGCATCCAGCCAGACGTAGAAGTACTTGCCCGGTGCATCCGGGATCTCGATGCCGAAGTAGGGCGCGTCGCGGCTGATGTCCCAGTCGCCGAGGCCACCGGTCACCTGCCCGTTCGCGTCCTCGGTCTTGGTGAACCACTCGCGGATCTTGTTGCCGACCTCGGGCTGCAGCTTGCCGTCCTGGGTCCACTGCTGCAGGAAGTCGACGCAACGCGGGTCGGACAGGCGGAAGAAATAGTGCTCGCTGCTCTTGCGCACCGGCGTGGCGCCGGACAGCGCGGAGAACGGGTTCTTCAGGTCCGTGGGCGCGTAGACGGCGCCGCAGTTCTCGCAAGAGTCGCCGTACTGGTCCTTGGCGCCGCACTTCGGGCATTCGCCCTTGATGTAGCGGTCGGGCAGGAACATGCCCTTCACGGGATCGAAGAACTGCTCGATCGAGCGCACCTCGATCAGCTCGTTCTTGCGCAGCGCCAGGTAGATCTCCTGCGCCAGCTGGTGGTTCTCCGGCCCGTCGGTGGAGTGCCAGTTGTCGAAGGCGATGTGGAAGCCCTGCAGGTACTGCGCGCGGCCGGCGGCGATGTCGGCCACGAACTGCTGCGGCGTCTTACCGGCCCGCTCGGCGGCGATCATGATCGGCGCGCCGTGCGCGTCGTCGGCGCAGACGAAGTTGACCTCCGCCCCCCGCATGCGCTGCGCCCGCACCCAGGTGTCGGCCTGGATGTACTCCATCATGTGGCCGATGTGGAAGGCTGCATTGGCGTAGGGCAGGGCGGTGGTGACGAAGAGCTTGCGGGTCATGTGACCATCCTCGGGAGCGTTGCCCACTTTGCCGTTCGCGGGCGCGGGACATTCGGGCAGGGGCGCGATTTTAGGCGGCGGCCACCGGGGCCGGGCCGATCTAGCATCCGGGCTCGTCGCCACTCCGCCTTCGACCATGTTCAAGCTGCTCGGACTCGATCACCTGGTGCTGCGCGTCACCGACCTCGACCGCATGCTCGGCTTCTACTGCGGCGTGCTCGGCTGCACGATCGAGAAGCGGCAGGACGCCATCGGCCTGGTGCAGCTGCGCGCCGGCGCGTCGCTGATCGACCTGGTGCCGGTGGACGGCAAGCTGGGCCGCGCGGGCGGTGCGGCGCCCGGGCGGGAGGGGCGCAACCTGGACCACTTCTGCCTGCGCATCGAACCCTTTGACGAAGCCGCGCTGCGCGCGCAGCTGGCACGCCAGGGCATCAGCGCTGGCGAATACGGCTCCCGCAATGGCGCCGAAGGTGAAGGACCGTCGCTCTACCTGAGCGACCCCGAGGGCAACGGCGTCGAGCTGAAGGGGCCGCCCTGGCCCGGTGGGCAGGCACCGGGCTGATTTTCCGCACATTGGAAAACGAGTCGCGCAGGCGACGCTGTCGCTCGGTGAAGTCGAGAATGCGCAGGGCGGTGCGGGAGGCATAGCATCCAGGCGGACGAAACGCTGGTCCCTGGAATTCCACTGTGCAGAATAAATCTCAATCGCCGCGGCATGGGGCGCATTTCGCGCACTGGCCGCCCGGACTGCCGCGGCACCTGAGCATTCCGCAGACGCACCTGTTCCACAACCTGCAGGTGTCCGCCGCGCGCTTTCCCGACAAGGCAGCCATCCACTACTACGGCAGCACGCTGAGCTATGCGCAGTTGCATTCGGCCTGCGAACGCCTGGCCGGCTGGCTGCAGGCGCAGGGCGTGCAACGCGGCGACCGCGTGCTGCTCTACCTGCAGAACAGCCCTCAGTGGGTGATCGGCTACCACGGCATCCTGCGCGCCGATGCGGTGGTGGTGCCGGTGAACCCGATGAACCGGCGCGACGAACTGCGCCATTACGTCGACGACACCGGTGCGCGGATCGCGATCGTCGGTCAGGAACTGCTGGACGAGGCGCTGCCATACCTCGGTGGCTCCGAAGGCCGGGGGCTGGCGCGCGTGCTGGTCGCGGTCTACGGCGACTTCGTCGGCGCGGCCACCGACCTGGCCGTGCCGGACGTGGTGGCTGCGCCGCCGCGCGCCGCGCTGCCGGAGGGCGCCGTGGCCTGGCGGCAGGCGCTGGCTGCCGCCCCGCCGCCCGGGCCGATGCAGGCCGGCCCCGACGACCTGGCGGTGATGCCCTACACCAGCGGCACCACCGGTGCCCCCAAGGGCTGCATGCACACCCACCGCAGCGTGATGTGCACGGCCGTGGGTGGCGTGCTGTGGTTCCGCGTCTCGCAGGACTCGGTCTTCCTCAGCGTGCTGCCGCTCTTCCACGTCACCGGCATGGCCGGCAGCATGAACGGCCCTATCTACGCCGGCGCGACGATGGTGCTGCTGACGCGCTGGGACCGTGACACCGCGGCCGCGTGCATCCAGCGTTATGGCGTGACAGTGTGGCAGTCGATCGCGACGATGGTGGTGGACTTCCTGTCGCACCCGCGGGTCAACGAATTCGACCTGTCCAGCCTCGTCACCGTGCGCGGCGGCGGCGCCGCGATGCCGGAAGCCGTGGCGCTGAAGCTGAGGGAACTCACCGGCCTGGCCTACGGCGAGGGCTACGGCATGTCCGAGGCCATGGCCGCCACGCACATCAATCCGCCGCAGCGTGCCAAGCCGCAGTGCCTCGGCATTCCGGTGTTCGACGTCGATGCGCGCGTGGTCGATCCCGCCACGCTGCAGGAGCTGCCCCAGGGCGAGGTCGGCGAGATCGTCTTCCACGGACCGCAGCTGATGCAGGGCTACTGGAACGATCCGGCGGCCACCGCCGAGGCCTTCGTCGAGATCCCGAACGGCGACGGCCAGCGATTCATGCGCAGCGGCGACCTGGGCCACATCGACGAAGACGGCTACTTCTTCATGGCCGACCGCCTGAAACGCATGATCAACGCCTCCGGCTACAAGGTGTGGCCGGCCGAGGTGGAGTCGCTGATGTACCGCCACCCGGCGATCCTGGAGGCCTGCGTGATCGCCGCGCGCGACGACCGGCGCGGCGAGACCGTCAAGGCCGTCGTGGTGCTGAAGCCCGACCACGTCGGCCGCGTGACGGAGCAGGCGCTGGCCGACTGGTCGCGTGAACACATGGCGGCCTACAAGGCGCCCCGCCTCATCGAATTCGCCGCGTCGCTGCCCAAGTCCGGTTCGGGCAAGGTGCTGTGGCGCGAACTGCAAGCGCAGCAAGACGCCCGCGATCGGGCATGAGATCCATCAGGACCAGGAGACGAACGATGACCACCCGCAGAACCGTGCTGACCGTGGCCGCGACGGCCGCTGCCGTGCTGGCGCCGCTGGGCAGCGCGCTGGCGCAGGCCTACCCGACCCGGCCGATCACGATGATCGTGCCGTGGCCCGCCGGCGGATCGACCGACCGCCACCTGCGCACGCTGGCCGAGATAGCGTCCAAACACCTCGGCCAGACCATCGTGGTCGAGAACAAGCCCGGCGCCGGCGGCACGCTGGGTCCCGGCCAGATGGCCCTGACGGCCAAGCCCGACGGCTACACCATCGCCCAGTTCCCGATGGGCATGCTGCGCATCCCACACATGCAGAAGACGCAGTGGAACCCGCTGACCGACTTCAGCTTCATCATCGGCGTCTCGGGCTACACCTTCGGCTTCACCGTGAAGGCCGATTCGCCCTACAAGAGCTTCAACGACTACATCGAGGCCGCGCGCAAGAACCCGGGCAAGGTGGACTACGGCTCCACCGGCATCGGCACCAGCCCGCACCTGCTGATGGAAGAGCTGGCGGCCAATGCCAAGGTGCAGCTGGTGCATGTGCCCTACAAGGGCAATGCCGACCTGCAGCAGGCGCTGCTGGGCGGCCACGTGCAGGCGCAGAGCGACGCCACCGGCTGGGACAAGTTCGTCGATTCGGGCCAGATGCGCCTGCTGGTCACCTTCGGCGACAAGCGCACCAAGCGCTGGCCCGACGTTCCCACCGCCAAGGACCTGGGCTACGGCGTGGTGTCGTCGTCGCCCTATGGCCTGGTCGGTCCGAAGGGCATGGACCCGGCCATCGTCAAGACACTGCACGACGCCTTCAAGAAGGCCATGGACGACCCGAAGCACATGGAAGTGCTGGGCCAGCTGAACCAGGAGGTCTGGTACCGCAACGGCGACGAGTACCTGCAGTGGGCCAAGGAGACCTACGCCAAGGACAAGGCGCTGATCGAGCGCCTGGGGCTGGCGGCCAAATGACGCGGCCCCCTGGCCGTGGCGTGCTCAGCCGCCGCGCATTCACCGCCGCCCTGGGCGCCGTGAGCGCGGCGCCAGCGCTGGCCCAGGGCGCCTGGCCGGCGCGGCCGCTGCGCTTCATCGTGCCGTACACGCCCGGCGGCTTCACCGACGTCACCGCACGGCTCATCGCCGGCAAGCTGCAGGAGCGGTTGGGCCAAGCGGTGACGATCGAGAACAAGCCCGGCAGCAACAGCATCGTGGGCGTCGATGCGGTGGCCAAAGCGGCGCCCGATGGCCATACCTTTGGCATCGTCATCGCGGCCTTTGCCGCCAACACCTCGCTGTACCCGAAGCTGCCTTACGACCCGAAGAAGGACCTGGCGGCGGTGTCGCTGATCGGCCTGTCGCCATTGGTGGCGGCGGTCAACAACAACGCGCTCTTCAAGACCGTGGCCGAGCTGATTGCCTTCGCCAAGGCACGGCCGGGCAAGATCAGCTTCGGCTCCTCGGGCGGCGGCTCGGCGGCCCACCTGACCACCGAGTACCTGAAGGCGGTGACGAAGACCTACATGGTCCACATTCCCTACCGCGGTGCCGCCCCGGCGCTGACGGACCTGATGGGCGGCCAGATCGATCTTTTCCTCGACGCCGCATCGGGCCTGATCGCGCCCGGCAAGGGCGGCAAGGTGCGCTTGATCGGGGTGGCCAGCGACAAGCGCCTGCCCGCGCTGCCGGACGTGCCGACCTTCATCGAGCAGGGCGTGGCCGGCTTCACCGGCAGCACCTGGGCCGGCATCCTCGCGCCGGCGGCGACGCCGCGCGAGATCGTCAAGCGCATGGCCGACGACGTGGCGGCGATCGTCCGCCTCGATGACGTGAGGCAGCGCCTGGAGGCCATGGGCACGGTGCCGGTCGGCAGCACGCCCGAGGCCTTCGCCGCCTTCATCGACGCGGAAACCATGAAGTGGGGCCGCGTGATCCGCGAGGCCAAGGTAACCCCGGATTGACGCGGTAGCCCACGGGCGCACCGCTTCGAGATTGTTGCCGTCCGCCCGGCGAACGCCAGGCCGACCTCGTCCAGGCCCAAGTCGCCGTGACCGTCGGCGGCGCTGGCGGCCGGTTCGCCGTGCGCACCAGGTCGGCCCGCGGCGGCAGGCTGCCGCTGCGCCGGGCCTCGCCGCGCGCGCCCAGCGGTCCGCGACCGCGAGCCCAGGGGTGGAAGTCCAGGCTCAGATTGCCGCCGGCATGGTTGTCGTGGGGGCAGGTGAACTCGTCGCCGGGAGGGCCGCAGCGCCGCGGAGGATCTCAGGATGATGCCGGCGATCGTGAAAAGCGATACGAATTGGCGCGCACTAGAGGAAAACCCGGACCAACTGTCGAAATTGAGTATCGAAACCCGGTCGAGGTGTATCGAGTCGCGCATCCTTGCTCTCCTAGAGTTCACCCCGTCGATGACACGCGCATGGCGCGGCCCCGGCCCCCGAACCTCAGGAGACAGACGATGAAGATTTCCACCGCAATCGCACTGGCCGCCGCGCTGGCCTGCGGCGCCGCCCACGCAGCCACCGAGCTGGTGGTGGCCACCGTGAACAACGGCCACATGATCGAGATGCAGAAGCTCTCGAAGCACTTCGAGACCGCGAATCCCGACATCAAGCTGAAGTGGGTGACGCTGGAAGAAGGCGTGCTGCGCCAGCGCGTGACGACCGACATCGCGACCAAGGGCGGCCAGTTCGACGTGATGACGATCGGCATGTACGAAACGCCGATCTGGGGCAAGAAGGGCTGGCTGATGGAGCTGAAGCCCGAGGCCAGCTACGACGTGGACGACATCCTGCCGGCCATGCGCCAGGGCCTGTCGGCCGACGGCAAGCTCTACGCCGCGCCGTTCTACGGCGAAAGCTCGATGCTGATGTACCGCAAGGACCTGGCCGAGAAGGCCGGCGTCACGGTGCCCGAGAGGCCCACCTGGGCCCAGGTCAAGGACCTGGCCGCGAAGATCCACAACCCCGCAGCCGGCGTCTACGGCATCTGCCTGCGCGGCAAGCCGGGCTGGGGCGACAACATGGCGCTGATCACCACGATGGTGAACACCCATGGCGGCCAGTGGTTCGACATGTCGTGGAAGCCGCAGCTGGAATCCAAGCCCTGGAAGGACGCGGTCAACTTCTACGTCGACCTGCTGAAGAACTACGGCCCGCCCGGGTCGGCGGCCAACAGCTTCAACGAGATCCTGGCGCTGTACAACGAAGGCAAGTGCGGCATGTGGGTCGACGCGACGATCGCCGCGTCCTTCATCACCGACCCGAAGCAGTCGAAGGTGGCCGACAAGGTGGCCTTCGCGCAGGCCCCGACGGCAGTGACGCCCAAGGGCGCCAACTGGCTGTGGGCCTGGGCGCTGGCGATTCCGGCCGGTTCGCAGAAGGCCGACGCGGCGCAGAAGTTCATCAGCTGGGCCACCTCGAAGGACTACGTGCAGCTGGTGGCCAAGACCAACGGCTGGGCCGCGGTGCCCACCGGCACGCGCAAGACCACCTACCTGTCGCGTGACTTCCGCCAGGCCGCCAAGTTCGCCGAGGCCGAGCAGAAGGCCATCTTCTCGGCCAACCCGACCGATTCCACGCTGCCCAAGAGCCCCTACGTCGGCGTGCAGTTCGCCGCGATTCCCGAGTTCCAGGCCATCGGCATCACGGTGGGCCAGCAGATGAGCGCCGCGCTGTCGGGCAAGAGCTCGGTGGACGAGGCGCTGAAGCTCTCGCAGGCTGCCGCGGAGCGTGAACTGAAGAAGTCCGGGCTGTTGAAGTAGGACCCCCGGAGCGGCCGGCGCCGCTTGCGCGCCGGACCGCGGCCGCTCCGGCGCATGGCAGCGGATTGGCGAGTTGGACGGCTGGGCGCGTGGGCGCCCGGCCGAGGAGATCAAGTGATGTGCAGGGTGGACGATGGCAATGGCGACTCCTGATGCGGCTGGCGTGGTGGCCATCGGATCGAACCAGCAGGGCTCCGGTGGAGTCGTCTCGGTGAGCGCGAGCAAGGCAGGCAAGCGGGCCGGCGCGAGCCGTTTCCTGCCCCGGGTGCTGATGGCGCCGGCGGTGCTGACGCTCTTCCTGTGGATGATCGTGCCGCTGGTGATGACGCTGTACTTCAGCGTCATCCGCTACAACCTGATGCAGCCGGAGCAGACCGGCTTCATCGGCCTGGCGAACTTCGAATACTTCGTCACCGACCCGTCCTTCAGCACGGCGGTGATGAACACGCTGCTGCTGCTGGGCAGCGTGATCGTGGTCACGGTGCTGCTGGGCACCGCCATCGCGCTGCTGATCGACGAGCCCTTCCCCGGCCGCGGCATCGTGCGGGTGCTGCTGATCTCGCCGTTCTTCGTCATGCCCACGGTGAATGCGCTGCTGTGGAAGCACATGATGATGAATCCCATCTACGGCGTGCTGGCGCAGGTGTGGCAGTTCTTCGGCCTGGCGCCGGTCGATTGGCTCACCGATTACCCGCTGGCCAGCGTGATCGTGATGGTCTCCTGGCAATGGCTGCCCTTCGCCACGCTGATCCTCGTCACGGCGCTGCAATCGATGAACCGCGAGCAGCTGGAAGCCGCGCGCATGGACGGCGCCAACTTCCTGCAGCAGCTGCGCTACCTGTACCTGCCGCACCTGGCGCGGCCGGTGGCGGTGGTGGTGATGATCGAGATGATCTTCCTGCTCAGCGTGTTCGCCGAGATCTACACCACCACGGGCGGCGGCCCCGGTGACGCCAGCACCAACGTCGCGTTCCTGATCTTCAAGCAAGCGCTGCTGAATTTCGATGCCGGCGTGGCGTCGGCCGGTGCGCTGTTCGCGGTGGTGCTGGCCAACATCGCGGCGGTCTTCCTGATCCGCCTCGTCGGCAAGAACCTCGACAAATAACTTGTATGGCACGCGCACAAAAACTCCCGATCGCGCTGGCCGCGCGAACCACGGCTGCCTGGGCCGTCGCCCTGCTGCTCTTCTTTCCGCTGGGCTGGCTGGTGCTGATGGCCTTCAAGACCGAGCTGCAGGCCATCGCGGTGCCGCCGCTGGTGGTCTTCACGCCCACGCTGGAGAACTTCCACGAGGTGCAGGAACGCAGCGACTACCTGCTGTACGCCGGCAACTCGCTGATCACCAGCGTCGCGTCCACGCTGCTGGGCCTGCTGCTGGCGGTGCCGGCGGCGTATTCGATGGCCTTCTTCCGCAGCCCGAGGACCAAGGACATCCTGATGTGGATGCTGTCCACCAAGATGATGCCCGCGGTGGGCGCGCTGGTGCCGATCTACGTG
>Ga0196963_10001795_pt1 | contig 13785 bp, 11 predicted proteins | sample S1_5metaG_FD_148600 | JGI IMG/M metagenome (GOLD analysis project Ga0196963, IMG submission 148600) | Soil microbial communities from Anza Borrego desert, Southern California, United States - S1_5 | ecosystem: Environmental > Terrestrial > Soil > Desert | place: USA: California | collected... | reverse complement strand
TTATCTCCCTTAGAGAGGATGGGAAAATTAGCCATCAACTATGAGATTAAAAATTCCATCCTAATCAAAAACTTTCTTTAGCCCTGCCAATTCAAAACATTCTTTCACCGGCTTAAGTCAAGATGTTAATCATTAGTCAAATACAATTTTATTTTCGCCAAGCTAATCAGTGGCTATCGGGAACACCCGAAAGAGCCTTAGATCAAGCCTATAGAGCCGCTTTAAAAATTAAAGCGATTGAGGATGAGCATTTTAATGGCAAAAAAATATCTAATCAAAATAACCAGTATGGTACTAGTGTTATTTCCTACTTTAAGTCAGATCTAAATAAGAATTTAAATGTAGCAAAGGTTAGGCTAGCTGAATTTAAAATAAGTCGTTCTCTTGTTAATTCTTCGGACAAAAAGCCGCCTCAAAGTATACCTAATTCTACTCAATATTATTCTCTGGAAGTACCCGAAGAGCCAGCAATCATTATTGAAAAGCTAAACTTTATTGATAGCATTATTAAAAAATATGCTTCCGAATCAACTCCTCAGCCTTCTGCTTCTCTGATTGTTGCTCCGAAAGTTAATGTAATTAAACTTGATGAAGACATAGTTGAACCAAGACGAGTGAACTATAAGCCAACTCCATCTAACAAAGAGACAGGTTCAGATGTTGACACAGCGACTGAGAAAACGGGTGTAGTGCCTCGGTCAATATTGAGAACTATTAAGCGAATAAAGCGAGAGTTAGATCCCAAAGCAGAAGAAGAAGTAGTTAAAAATTTTAGAAATTCCAAAAATAAAACGATAATTTCTATTAAATTCCTTCTCCTTTTAATTCTTATTCCTTTATTAACTCAGCAGTTAACTAAAAGCTTTATAGTCAGCCCTGTAATAGATTACGTCAGAGAGAAGAATAAAATTGAGATTTTTATCAATGTTGATTTAGAAGAAGAAGCGTTAATGGAGTTAGAGCGCTTTGAAAAACAACTGAAATTCAAACAATTAATTGGTTTAACCAGTGCATTGTCCCCCATAGAGGTTGAAGAACAGCTAAAGGAAAAGGCGCTGGAAATTAAAAAAGAATATACTTATAGAAGTGATGAGGCAATTAAAAATGTTTTTGCAGATTTTTGTTCCTTAATCGCTTTTGGAGTTGTAATTGCCAGTAGCAAAAGAGATATTGCAGTTTTAAAGTCATTTATTGATGAGATTGTTTATGGACTGAGTGATAGCGCCAAAGCTTTTATTATTATTTTGTTAACCGATGTATTCGTAGGATATCACTCTCCTCATGGATGGGAAGTCATTCTAAAAGGTATTGCTTGGCATTTAGGTGTACCAGAAAATGAAGAATTTAATTATTTATTTATTGCTACGTTCCCAGTTATTTTAGATACTGTCTTCAAGTATTGGATTTTCCGGTATTTGAACCGAATCTCTCCCTCAGCAGTGGCTACTTACAGGAATATGAATGAGTAGTTGAATTGTTAATCTCAGGTCTGTGGTTGCTCAACCTTACTATGCGTAGTGCTATAGATTTAGAACAGGCGCTATGTCTAGCAATAGAAGCAAAGCTTAGGACATCTATAAATTTAGTAGAGACGTTCCGCCGGAATGTCTCTACCAGATATTGATGTCTTCATCTATGTGTCTACTGCGATAAATCGCCTCTGCTCTCATGAGTTGATAAAGTCGAGCTTAAGACGAGCGGTAACGGGGAAACGAGGGTAAATCAATCGCAGCATAAGAATTCAGCTTTTTAGCCGGGCGCAGCGGATAAACAACTGGCGATGGCCAATTCGGTTGAGAAAGTGGCAACTGCTGATGCTTAACTGGCTCAGGGGTAAGAACTTCTGCAAGTGAATTCATCGGAGATACTTCATCCTCCCAGCTAACTTCACCCAACTCCTCTAGCATTTCCCTGGCTTCTAAACTGAGCTCCTCTTCTGAATTCTGATTCCTAGAAAGATCTAAATTTAATTCTTTGGTTGAACTTGTAGTCACCTCTACCAGGAAATCGGCTTCTGGTTCATCTAACAACTGATACACCCATCCTAAATCTGACTGTTCATCCCACTGATCTCCTTCTAATCCCTGCTCAAAATCTTCAGACTCAGCTACCGATTCCTCGAAATCATCCATCTCTTCAGGTAAAGCCGTTTCAACTTTGAGTGGTTCCGGCGTTGGGACTTCTTCTGAAGTGACTAAGCGCAACTGCGGCGGTGTTGGGTTATCCCAAACCGGATCAAGATTGTCGTCCTCTTCTAGCAAATCCGCTTGGGATGACCAAGGTTGGATGGGTTGCGCTTTAGGTAACAGGGATTGGGCAGCAATAATGTTTTTTACCTGCCGCTGTGACCCACCAAAATTCTTCGGTTCAGCGTTGGTTTCGTAGGTAGGGGCTGGAACTTCCAGACACTTTTCTAAAGCAGATTTGAATTGTAATGTTTGGCGTTGCTGCCGTTGCAGCCGTGCGTGCAATTCTTGACAAGTGCTTTCAGTTTGCAATAGCTGGTGAGATTGCTCAGTATAACGTTGTTGAGTCATAGCACACTCCCGCTCTAGTTGAGCAATGCGCTCCTGGCTATTTTCTAGCTGTTCCGATAGGGTTTCAATCAAAATCTGCTGACGCTGCGCCACTTGATGAGAAGATTCTAATTCCCGGAACAAGCGAGTTAACTGCTCTTGGGCAGTATTAATTTCCTCGCTTTGCTGAATGAGGAGGGTGTCTTGTACTTGCAATCGTCCCTGCTGTGACTGCAATGTGTGTTGGCAATCTTTTAATGCTTGCTCTAACTCATTGACTTGATTGAATAAGCTGCGATTGCGCTGGCGGAGCTTTTTAGTTAAAGCTATCCAATCAGTCTCGGCGGCTTGTCTGGGGGGTGCCGTCTCCGTTGGCCTGGAAGCATCGCCTTCCTCAGAAGCGGGTCTTGGCGATGCTGGAGAACTCCCTTCCTCTAATGCTGCTTCTGTATCGGTTGGTTGAGTTACATTCTCTGATTCCAATGGGGGAGCAGGATTAGCAATCTGTAACTGGGCTGCTACGATTGCCTCTGCGCTATCAACAGCAATCGGTTCAATTGGCTCCATTGATTCAGAGAGGGGCGGGTTATTGGGGGTGTCAGCTTCACTCATAGCTTTTTATAGAATGCTGCCAAGGATACCCATCCCCTAGAGGGGTTTGGGATGAAACACGGCGCAGGTTAGCACGCTTCCTGCCCCTATAATTTATTTACACAGACATCCTATAGGTGAATAGAGGAAATTGTCATCTTAAAGCGTTTAATTCAGATGATTTTACCAATTCTTTGCTTATCCTAAGGCAATTTCCAATAAATCTTGATGAATTAACGAGCGATCTCTTAAAGACTGAATCTGATCGGTGCTGAGAGGATCACCATTGGCATAATGTTCTAGCCAAGCATGAGTGATCTCATTGGGATCAGAAGGCAGTTGGGTTAAATCCCATCCAGGCAGATTGAGTTCGGTCATTAATTGGCTAACTTTAGGATCATAACTGAGTCCAAAGCAACGGCATTCTTGTGCGGCTGCCATAATCAAAGCATGGAAGCGCATCCCAATTGCCATTTCTACTCCCTGAAACAATCCTTTTAATTCTCTGGGATCTTCTAGAGAGAAAATGTGATGCGGCCCTGTGAGATGCGGTTGAATGGATTGGGCAATGGCGAGGTCTTGGGATGCCTGGAAAGGCACTAGTAAGATACAGGCTTGGGTCGCTTTTTGAAAATCAACTAAGGCACGAGTCAGACAAGCGATCCGTTCTGGAGTTAATTGAGGATGCGATCGCAGAGTAACAGCGACTCTGGGTGCGGGTAAATCCCAAAGCCCTTTTACAGGTAAGGTGTCTAATGCCCAAACGGGATCAGGCGCTATCTGACAGTCAATGTTCCAGCTTTGTAGGAGTGAGGCTGAGGCGTGATCGCGCACACTCACGGCTGTACAACCGCTAAAGGATTGGTTGGCTACCCAACGAGTTAGATCGCGCTTTAAAGGGCCAATTCCCTGCGCCCAGGCGATCGTTTTCAACCCTAACCGTTGGGCTAATCCCATCAGTCCGCCATAGTAAAGGGGATTGCGGATACTAGTGGCATCTTGCATTAAGCTGCCTCCTCCCCAAATGAAAGCGTCCGACTGACGCAGTGAACGCAGGACTGACAAAGCCGCCATGCGATCGCAACTTTCTACCCCAAAGCGATCGCGAGTTTTCGCAGGATTGCCAGAAAGCACCAATGGCTTCACATTCTTAGGTAACATTTGCAGCAGCGAAGCTAACAATGCCTCATCGCCGCCATTGCCTTTGCCGTAGTAACCGCACAAAACTGCCCGAATCTGTCCCATGCTGCCACTTTATCAGCTTTCGTTGAGCGGTAGGATAGGAAGATAAGATATTCAGCAGCCAGAATCAATCAGTGGCGGATTCTGACGTCTAATTTTTTTCTTCCTGCTTACTAACCGCTAATTTTCTACAGCGATATCTGTCTTAATGCACGCACTATCAATTCCTACTTGGATTATTCACGTTTCTAGCGTCCTCGAATGGATTGCCGCTATTTGGCTGATTTGGATTTATAGCGAAGTCAGCAAGAATCAATCCTGGAAAGCTTTATCCCTGGCGATGCTTCCTGCCTTAATTAGCGCTATGTGTGCCTGTACGTGGCACTTTTTTGAGAATTCTGCCTCGTTTGAATGGCTTGTCACCCTCCAAGCTGCCATGACGGTTATTGGAAATATCACACTATGTATTGCAGGTTGGTGGATTTGGCGATCATCGCCTTCTATTAATCGCGTACAGCCTGTTAATAAAGATCCCTAACGCATCACGGCTAAATATTAAACCCATGATTTCTAAAGACATTCTCTTTGTACTATCGCTTTTTCCCTATCTGGGTTTCTTGTGGTTTATTACCCGTTCTCAACAGATGCCGCGTTTAGCCTTGATTGGCTTTTACATGACCTTAGTATTTGTTGGGGTAACTATTCCAGCAGGCATTTACGCCAAGCTTGCTTTAGGTCAATCTTTAGCCAATGTCGATTGGCTGCATGGCGGTGCAGAATTTTTCTTAACCCTTTCTAATATTTTGGTGGTTTTGGGCTTTAGACAAGCCATTATCGAAGCTAAGCTCTCAACAAAGTAGTTATTTAAAAGTCACTCTATTTGATGAAAGTCTCGGATAAATTTGAAAATTTTGTCTAAAAACTACTTGCTGATCAAAATATAGCTAGCCGAGATGAATAATCAGCATTCTGTAGAGTAAATTACACCGAAGCCAGGAGAATTCTGTGTCAGACTGATGATAGATTCAGTCAGCTGATTGTTTTCCTGTATGAGCTATTGTCTCAACCCAGCCTGCCCTAATCCTCAGAACCCTACTGGGACAAAGTTTTGCCTTAGCTGTGGCGCAAAGTTACTGCTCAAAGAACGCTACCGATCTATTAAACCGATTGGACAGGGAGGTTTCGGCAGAACTTTCTTGGCACTTGATGAGGATAAACCCTCGAAGCCGCGTTGTGTGATTAAGCAGTTTTATCCTCAAGCTCAAGGTACCAGCACGGTTCAGAAGGCAGTTGAGTTATTTAATCAGGAAGCAGTACGTCTGGATGAACTGGGGAAACATCCTCAAATTCCGGAGTTGCTGGCACATTTTACTCAAGACGATCGCCAGTATTTGGTGCAAGAGTTTATTGATGGGCAAAATTTAGCCCAAGAACTCAGACAGCAAGGCGCTTTTAGCGAAATCCAGATTTGGCAGTTATTGAATGATTTGTTGCCCGTGCTGCAATTTGTGCACCAACAGCAGGTAATTCACCGAGATATTAAACCAGAGAATATCATTCGCAGAGAGCGCGATCGCAAACTGGTTCTCGTTGATTTTGGTGCGTCTAAAGTTGTCACCAATACCGCCTTATACAAGACGGGAACTAGCATTGGTAGTCCTGAATATGTAGCGCCTGAACAAGTTAGAGGACAAGCAGTTTACGCTAGTGATCTCTACAGCTTAGGCGTTACTTGCATCCATCTGTTAACCCAAATGTCTCCCTTTGATTTGTATGACATTAATGAGGATACTTGGGTATGGCGACAATGCTTAAACCCCCCGATTAGTGATGCTTTGGGGAAAATTCTAGATAAATTGCTGCAAAGTGCCCCCAGTCGGCGCTATCAATCAGCAGATGAAGTTCTGAAAGATTTAAATTCTCAAACCAAGACGGTGGCAACTGTAGGTTTCTCATCTCCACCACCAAATCCGCCAGCAGTCCCCTCAAACAAACCTGCTGTTCCCCCACCTCCTGCTGCGCCAGTGATGAAAACACCAGTTACCCCCTCTAAAAGTAAAATTGATGATGAATTAGCGGAAGTTTCCTCTCAATTTCTTAGCCCTCCCTTCGGCAAAAACGAGCATTCTAAACCCGTTTCACAAAAACCGCCTACTCCTAGCAGTGGTGCATCTAAAAGCCAAGTAGATCTGGAATTAGAAGAGATGAGATCTCAATTTCTTAACCCAGAAACACCGAAAAAGCCTTCTCAAGGATAAAGTAGCCGCAAGGGATAAGTTAAGTTAATTTATTAACTTAGGGTTGACCCTCTCCTGTTTTTCAGCAAAAACAAGAAAATAGCACTGAAAACCAAAGCTTTATAGTTTTTAGGTAAGCAGAAAGAGACTGAAGATGACAGCGCTAGTACTTAAGGTAAAAAAGAGCGCATTTTCTAGTTCACGGATGAGAAAACCTACTAGAGAAACCGTACTCAAAAACATCAGCATAGACAAGCACTGGATTAGCTGTTGCCATCCGTGGGCAATAAGTAAATCTTGACTCATCTTCAAAACTCCTTACAAAAATTTATAGATTCAAAGTTATTGACTAAATCTGGTTAAATCATCTAGCTTTTGTCATATTAAAGAACTGAACTATACCAATTTCCTATGAAGTTGCACTTAATAAAGCCGTGTTGATGTAATCCCATCCACAAATTGAGGCGATAACGCTAGCAGGGATAGAGTCGAGAACCTCAGTCAATCTTTGTCGTAATTGCTCCAAGTTGGAGCAAGTGTCCCAGCGCAAAAATTGCTTGAGATACTGCCATAAACGTTCAATCGGATTGAGTTCAGGACTATGGGCGGGTTGGAAAATGGGTAGGATGTTTTCCGGCCAGTTCAAGGTGATAGATTTATGGAAACTGCCATTGTCTAGTTGCAGGAGATTCAAGCTATCGGGGAATTGTTGAGAAAAGTGATTAAGAAACGCTTGAAAGCAGGAGCTATCCAAGTGGGAAAACTCGTAGAAGAAACTGTTACCGGTAGCGGGTTCCACTGCCCCATAAAGATAGAAGTTTTCCCGTTGCCAACCTACTCGTCCCTGCGGTTTCACCCCAAATAGAGTAATCTGCCGACCCGTGATGGTCTTAAGTCCTAGGCGGCTCTCGTCTTGACACCAATAACGCACCGGTTGTCCCGTGCCTAGGTAACGTACCAGTACTCGAATCAGGTCTTTGAGTTTTTTTTAAAGGCTTGTTGTACTTCCGGTTTGGCTTTCTTGCTGTGTGGACGGGGAACTTTTAGCTTGGAGTTGAGCTTGTAGCGTACCGTTTGATGCACCGTTCGATAGGCCACAACCACACCACATTCCGTTTTCAACCACTGCTGAATCTGACCATAGCTGTTGAACCCTTGAGATTGTGCCAAACGCTGTTTGAGCTTTTCCAATGCTGTTGGCGGTATCTTCGAGACTCTTCCAGGCGCTGTGTTCACCGTCAATAGACCCTCTATCCCACCTTGTCGATAGCGCTTGAGCCAGCGATAGATCGTCGATTGATCTCGTTCTAGGCGTTTGGCTAACTCGGCTCTTGTGCTCACTACTCCAGTTTTGAGCCAGTAGAGCATTTGCAGCCGCTCTTTACTGTGAACAGATACTGCTCGTCTGAGACGATGTTTGAGTTCTTCTGAGGTTTGGTTAACTACCACTTGGAAATGGTTTGCCATGGAAAACCTCCTTCGGTTACTTCTCTCAATTTAGTGCAGCTTCATGGGAAATTGGTATATCTGAATAAGCATTTATACTAAATTTGTTGAATTGCCTTGTTATAGCAATAGAAGCAAAACTCAGGAGATATGTAAATTTACTAGAGACGTTCCGCCAGAACATCTCTACCAGATATTCATGTTCTCACCTATGTGTCTACTGCTATACGTTGAAAAGTAGGAAAGTTTAAACCCTAGTCTTCCTACCTTTCAAGGGTTCTAGAAATCAGTATCAAATCTGTGTTGATGACTAAATCAGGACTTACGCAGTTAGAAAAGGTGAAAAACTTCAGGATTGTTGATCCAGTGAAATCTGGATATTATGCACTGGTCAAGGGCTGAACACGAGCGGGAAACCGCGCATTACCGAGTGCTTCAACGGCTGCTTGGTAATCTTGCACCCAGAACTGACGCCCGAAGCGTACCATCTGACGTTGATGCTGACCTGTAATAATTCCGACTACGGGCACTTTTGCCTTTTCTTTCTCGCCGGACTGTTCTTGCAAAATCGTTTTCAGACGATGCTGTTCTTGAATATCTCCCGCTTGTTGAGGCGTTAGGTCTACCATCACTAATCGTATTAATTCCAGGGGTTCTGCATCCTCGACGATCAGCTGAGTTTGGTCGTCCCGTTTATCCACTTTTGCCCACAGCATTAATCGGGCATCAGGAGTTAGAACCTCGTGAATGCGTTCGTAAATTTTGGGAAAGACGACAGCTTCTCCTTGACCTGTTAGGTCTTCAATCTGGATAATCGCCATGCGATCGCCTTTCTTTGTCGTTACCTGTTTGATTGAGGTAATCATCACCACTGCACTTATAGCGCTATCCTCTCGTAAATCGTTAAGCTGAGTGAGATTAATCGGTGCTAGGAGTTGTGCTGACTTTCGCACAGGTTTAAGAGGATGATCGGAGACGTAAAATCCTAAAATTTCCTTTTCTAGGCGTAACTTTTCCTGCGGCGAAAAATCAGGGGTAGGTGGCGCTTTGGGTGCAGACTCATAGGTAGCACTCGTATCTTTGCTAGTAGCCGTACCTCCCAAGAGATCAAATATATTTCCCTGACCACTGATGCGATCTTTAGCGCGAGATTGTGCCCAATCTATAACAAAATCAAGGTCTTTAATCAGTTGATTTCGATTGGGCTGTAATTTATCAAAAGCGCCGCAGTAAATCAAGGCTTCTAAGGCACGGCGGTTAACGGTGCGAAGATCAACGCGATCGCATAAATGGGCTAAAGATTTAAATGCGCCTCCCTCATCCCGTGCTGCCAAAATACATTCAATTGCGCCCTGTCCTAAATTTCTTACTGCTGATAGACCAAATAAGATCTTGCCCTGCGCTGGCGTAAAGTCTACTCCAGAACGATTAACATCAGGTGCTTCTACCTCAATTCCCATCACTGAACAGGTGGCAATATATTTTTGCACCTTGTCTTGTGTGCCGCTGTTTGAGGTTAACAGCGCAGCCATGTATTCAACAGGGAAATTTGCCTTTAAATAGGCAGTTTGGTAAGTAACATAAGCATAAGCAGTGGAATGGGATTTATTAAAGCAATATTCAGCGAATAAAACCATCTGCTCAAATAAAGCATCTGCTACTTTTGACTTGACTCCATTTTTAGTAGCACCTGTAATAAAGGTTTCCCGCTGCTTCTGCATTTCCGACGCTTTCTTTTTCCCCATTGCACGCCGCAATAAGTCAGCTTGTCCTAAAGAATATCCAGCTAGATCTTGAGCAACTTTCATGATTTGCTCTTGATAAACCAGCACTGCATAAGTTTCTTGCAGAATTGGTTCTAATAAGGGATGAAGATACTCTAGTTCTTCACGCCCATGCTTCCGGTTAATGAATTTAGGAATTAGACCAGCATCTAAAGGCCCTGGGCGATAAAGTGCCAAAATTGAAGAAATATCTTCGATGCAAGATGGCTTCAAATCTCGCACCACTTGACGCATCCCTGAAGATTCCAATTGAAAGATGCCTTCTAGCTCGCCTTTTTCTAGGGTTTCATAAGCCTTTTGAATATCATTCGGGACTTTTTTAACCTCACTTTTAGCCAGGATTTTTTGGGCTTTTCTTTCATCCAAAGGTAACTGATCAGGATCAATTTCTTTTTGCTGATGTTTTTGAATTAAATCAACAGTTTTCTGGATCATGGTTAAATTCCTTAACCCCAGAAAGTCCATTTTTAATAGACCCATTGATTCTATATCTTCCATAAAATACTGGGTAATCACAGATCCATCGTTGTTTCGTTGTAATGGCACAACTTCATCTAGTGGCTCTGCTGAAATGACTACACCAGCCGCATGTACCCCAAAGGTTTTATTAGTTCCCTCAATTCGCATTGCCATATCCAACCAGCGGCGAACTTGAGGGTCATTATCATATTTTTCTTTAAACTCTGGTGCTGGGGTTTTATCAGAAATCATCACCTTGAGTTTTGTGGGTTTACCCCGCACAACTGGAATCAACTTTGCTAGCTTATCTGCATCTCCATAGGGAATATTTAATACTCTGGCAACATCTTTGAGAACTGCCTTAGAGGTTAAGCGGTTAAAGGTAATAATCTGGGCAACTCTGTCAGCACCATATTTTTCGGTTACGTAGTCAATGACTTGATCTCGTTTTTCAATACAGAAATCCGTATCAATATCCGGCATTGATTTCCGTTCTGGGTTCAAGAATCGCTCAAACAGTAAGCCGTGATGAACCGGATCAATGTTGGTAATTCTCAGAGAATAGGCAACAAGTGATCCAGCAGCGGAACCTCGACCAGGGCCTACGGGAATGCTATTATCTCTGGCATATTTGATATAATCCCAAACCACTAAAAAGTAAGTAGAAAAGCCCATCTGCTGGATCATTTTTAATTCATAATCCAGGCGTTCTTTATAGGTGGAACTTACTTCTGCACGAGATCGACAACCAAACCGTGCTAAAAGTCCTTTCCAAGTAACTTCCTCTAAATAGGTATCTGCTGTGTGATCGGAGGGAACGGGATAATCAGGAAGCCTTGGTTCACCGAGAATCTTGTAAGGTTCTATTTTTTCCGCAACTTCTAGGGTGTTAGCGATCGCCTCCTGAATGATCTCATCTGATAAGTGGTCGCGGAACAACTTCGCCATTTCTTCCGCAGACTTCAGATATTCGGTACCGCTATAACGCATCCGATTATCTTCAGAAATCAGTTTTCCTGTCTGAATGCACAATAAAGCGTCGTGTGCTTCAACATCATTACAGGAAATGAAATGAGAGTCATTAGTCGCAATAATTTTGATCCCTAGTTCTCTGGAGAGTTTAACGATTGCAACATTGACAATTCTGTCTTCTTGAGAACCATGATCTTGAATTTCTAAATAAAAATCATCCCCAAATATTTCTTGATACCATTGAGCAACTCGTTTAGCAACATCAAGTCTACCTTGAAGAATTGCCTGAGGAATTTCTCCTCCTAAACAAGCACTGGTAACAATTAAACCTTCATGATACTTCGCTAATAATTCTTTATTAATACAAGGACGAGCAAAAATACCTTTTCCTTGAAAGCCTTTGAGGTGAGAAATCGTTGTTAACTTAACTAAATTTTTATAACCTTGAGTATTTTTAGCTAAAACTACTTGGTGATATTTTTTTAAACCCCGCTGTTGAATTTCGACATCGCCGTTGATGACATACATTTCGTTGCCGATGATTGGCTTAATCGTCCGCCCACGGCAGGTTTTGATCAATTCGATGGCACCGTACATGACGCCGTGATCCGTGAGGGCGATCGCAGGCATTCCTAACTCGATAGCTCTTTCTACCAAATCGGGTAGCTGACTGGCACCATCAAGCAGGCTATAATCACTGTGGACGTGCAGACCAACGAAAGACATAAGTATTTAACTCAATGACGCGGATTTAGGCTTAGCTACACTCTCATATAGCCGTCTTTTATTAGCTTATATCACTTCAAGCTAGGCAAGAATAATGTTATAAATTTTTATTACTTTAATGTTTGATTGTAAGCCATCAAATCAAAGAAAAATTCTTTGAAGTTAGATTTAAAATATTGATAGTTATAAGTTAAATCTTTTACGGCATCTTTAACGTTATTTTCTCTTTTGATTCTTAGAGCTAATCTGTGAAAAGTTTGGTTAATCCCTTGAACATCTCCATAAGACATTAACCAATTTTCATGCTTAAGTCTTGGCAATACTCTTTTTAGGCTCTCAGGTAAAATATTTTCACTATCTTCTAGTAATTTATAAAATTCAATTGTGAATTTGTTTAAAGGAATTGCTGAATACGTTTCCCACTGAGTTGCCAGAAAATGGTCATAAAAGATATCAACAAGGATGCCTGCATATCGTCTGTTACTCTGGCTAATTAGACGTTTACTGTCTATGAAAACAGGATGTGAGTCTGTAAAAGCATCTATTTTTCGATGTTGTTTTATACCTTGTTGAATGCCTTGACTATAACAATGAATAGCAGATCCTTTAACGAAATCTCCTAAAAAGTTTCCTAAAATAGATTCTTGCGAATCCCCTGCTAGATATAGGTGAGCCAAATAATTCATTAAAAGTCTTTTCCAAATTGGGTATTGAGAAAAATATAGAGACGTGAATTTAAACGTTGTACCACGTCTCTATAAAGGCGAAGGCTCAATTCTTTAAATTTAGAACTGGCTTCCGTTGATGCCATTCGGTTGCTTGTTCATAAGCATGAGCAACTTGTAAGAGTAAGTCTTCCCGAAGAACTTTACCAATAAGCTGCATCCCAATGGGTAAGCCCTTGTCATCAAAACCACAAGGTATACTCAACCCCGGCAAACCTGCAAGATTGACTGGAATCGTCATCAAGTCAGATAAATACATGCTTAGAGGATCATCTGTTTTTTCCCCAGCTTTAAAAGCAGTGGTGGGGGCGGTAGGACATACCAAGATATCTACTTTTTCAAAAGCGTAATCAAAGTCTTGCTTAATCAAAGTGCGGACTTTTTGAGCTTTGAGATAGTAGGCATCATAGTATCCAGCCGATAAGGCATAGGTGCCTAGCATAATCCGACGTTTGACTTCTGCGCCAAACCCATGAGCACGGGTTTTGTTATACATCGACAGAAGATTGTCAGCATCTGGGGCGCGGAAGCCATACTTAACGCCATCATAACGAGCAAGATTTGCTGATGCCTCTGACGGGGCAATGATGTAGTAGGTAGGCAACCCGTAGCGAAACCGAGGGCAGGAAATGATATGGATTTCTGCCCCTAAAGTTTGTAATTGGTCAATGGCTGTAGTGACGGCTTGTTCTACGACAGGTTCTAAGCCTTGACCAAAGGTTTCTTTAATCACACCAATTCTCAGCCGCCCTCGAGGTTGGAAGTCGGGTTTGAGCAAGGTGGCGTAGTCTGGGATTTCGACATTCAGACTAGTCGAGTCTTTGGGATCATAACCCGCGATCGCTCCCAGTAAAATTGCCGCATCTTCAACAGTGCGTCCAAAGGGTCCGATTTGATCCAAAGAAGAGGCGTAGGCAACTAAACCAAAACGGGAAACTAACCCGTAAGTCGGTTTTAATCCCACTACCCCGCAGAAAGAAGCAGGCTGACGGATAGAACCCCCTGTATCGGAACCCAGGGCAACTACACACTCTTCGGCTGCCACTGCTGCCGCTGACCCCCCGGAAGACCCTCCAGGTACCCGTTCCAAATCCCAAGGATTTGCTGTCACTTGATAGGCTGAGTTCTCGGTAGAACTGCCCATGGC
>Ga0196963_10001792_pt1 | contig 13797 bp, 9 predicted proteins | sample S1_5metaG_FD_148600 | JGI IMG/M metagenome (GOLD analysis project Ga0196963, IMG submission 148600) | Soil microbial communities from Anza Borrego desert, Southern California, United States - S1_5 | ecosystem: Environmental > Terrestrial > Soil > Desert | place: USA: California | collected... | reverse complement strand
GGCCTCTACACGTCGCGGTAGGTCCAGGACCGGCTGTGGGACGAGGTCCACGCCGCGCTGGAGGCGGGCGACACGCCCGATTTCCGCTTCATCTGAACGTCGCCGATGACGCACGCCCGGCGGCGGAGCCGCCTCGATCCACGCGCGAGAGACCCCATGACCGACGCGGACCCGTACCTCCAGGCGCGCTACGACTCGCTCAACGATTCGCCATGCCAGCGCAAGTTCCGCGCGATGCGGCCGATGCCGATCGGCTGCGTATTCATCGAATGGCCCGGGATGTCGGAACAGGATGCGCGCGACCACTTCCGCCTGATGCGACGGACGGGATTCACCTGCCTGAAGCAGCTGTGCACCTGCCCCGGCACCGATCGCCGGCGCGTCATGCACTGGGCGCTGGACGAGGGCATCATCCCGTGGTGGTACGGCGAAGCCGGCTGGGAGGAGCCCACCGAGGCGCTCGCTCTCGAGCTGGGCGTGCCGTGGCGGTCGGCCGGCGACCTCATGGATCGGCCGGAATACCTTGATCGTCAGATGCGGTCGATGCGCCGCCGCGTCGACCGCGCCGAGGGCGCATCGGTCGCGCTCGCGGCGCCCGCCTCCGATGCGCCGTGGGAGCCGATGCCGCACACCATCGGCAGCGAACTGCCGGTGCGGTACGACGACCGCTTCGTCGCGTGGCTGCGGGACCGCTACGGCTCGCCGCGGGCGCTGTCGCAGGCGTGGAACCTGGAGCACTACAACATCGCATCGCCAGACATGAGCGCGAGCTGGGAATCGTGGGATCAGGTCGCGCGCGAATGGCGCGCGCTGGGGATCAATGAGTTCCGCCACCTCGTCGACCTCCTGCTCTTCAAGGCCGAGGATCGCACGCGCGGGGTGGTGGACCTAGCGCGCAGCCATAGGTGCAGCGATGCCGACGCGCCGTTCCGCGCCGGCGGCGAGATGGGCATGTTCCTGCCGTTCGCGGCGCGGGCGACCGACATGGAGGGGATCGCGAGCGCGATGCGCGACCACGGCAGCTTCTACCCGTCGATCCACCTCGCCTGGCATTTCGAGGAATCGGACTTCGAGGCGGGCCGCTGCATCTACATGCAGGCCGCGCTCGCGAACGACTGGTTCAAGGGTGGATGGTCGGCGACCTGGGAGTCGACTGGTGGTCCGCAGCAGCTCTCCGGCGGCAAGGCGTGGACGCCCGAGATGGCCGAGCGCACGGCGGGATTCACGTGCGATGCCGCCACCATCAGCCAGCTGATGCTCAGCTACGTCGCCGCCGGATTCCGGGGCGTGGGCCAGTGGTGCTGGACGGCGCGTACCGCGGGATGGGAAGCGGGCGAGTACGCCCTGCTCGACCGCGACCGCCGCGTCACGCCGCGCGCCGAGCGCGCCGGCGCCATCGGCCTCGCCATGCGACGCTGGCGCGACGAGCTGTGGGCTGCGCGTAAAGAGCCCGTGGTCGGCATCTTCACCGATTTCGAATGCGAGGCGATGTGGGCAGCGATCGCGCATCCCAACCGTGACAAATACCGGCACGAGCCGATACGCGCGCGCATCGGCGCCAGCCGGGCGCTGATCGACGCCAACGTCCCATTCGAATACGTCACCGCGCGCAACCTGCGCGCCGGGCTGGCCGGACGCTACCGCGTGATCTACCTGCCGGCGGTGATCGCGATCGGCGACGACCTGCTGGAGATCCTCGGACGCTTCGTCGATGGCGGCGGCAGGCTGGTCATGGACCTGCCGGGCTGCTGGTACGACGCGCACGGCCGGCTTCTGTCCACCGGGGCGCAGTCGCGGTTCGCGCGGATCTTCGGCGCGTCGCTCGACGACTTCCAGTACTCCGACCGGAACCAACCGCGGCATATCGATGGGCACGCGTGCGCTGGCTGGGTCGCCGATCTCACGGCCCTGGGCGCCTCGGTCGCGGCGACGTACCAGGATGGCGCTCCTGCGGTGACCGAGCACCACCGTGGGCGCGGCAGCGCGGTCATCCTCGGCTGGGACGCCTCGCTCGCATGCCACCGCGCGGGCAACGACGCCGGGCAGCGTCTGCTGGTCGAGCATGCGCTGCGCGGCATCGCGCGTCCGTACTCCTGCCGGGGAGCCGTGGCGTACCGCCTCGCGGCGCCCGCGGCGGACCACTGGTTCCTCTTCAACGACGGGCCTGCGCGGCACGCGGTCCTCGACACCGGCGGCTACGCGTACGCGCGCTGGCTGGACGCGGTGACGGGCGAGGCGCTGGATGGGCGGGCGCCGATCGCCGTCGAAGCGCGATCCGCGCGATGGCTGCGGGCGGAGCGCGCTGCTGGCGGTGATCTCCAGGGCTGAGCGCGACTGCGCTCACGCGACGCCCGGCGGCACGGATCAATTGGGCAGCGCGTACACGTAGGGCTCCATGGTCTCGCCGAAGATGCCGGTGGCGATGATCTTGGTGAGCCCGAACACGCAGACCGAGAGCGATTCGCCCGCGATCAGACCGATCGCCGCCGGGACGAGCATCTTGTAGACGCCGACGCCGCCGTAGCGCATCACCGCCGCCTTGATCGCCCAGGCGACGAGGAAGGACGCCCACAGGCGGCTTCCCGGATAGCTGATCGCCATCGGCATGCCCAGCGGGTGGAGGGGCCACCAGGCCAGCGCCATCCTGCCGACGCCGCAGCCGAGGACGATGACGGCGCCGAGGGCGTAGCCCCAGAGCGCCTTGGTCCGCCACTCGTCCAGGGCCGATTCGCTCGCCAATCCCGAGAACCACGCGACCTTCTCCACCTCGCGCTGCGAGGGCCGCCAGGCGTTCGTGAAGCCGGAGCCCGTGTAGGCGTGCCAGAGCATCGACGCGATCGCGATCACCGCCGCCGTCGAGGCGACCGCCATCAGGATGGGACCGAGCCGGCGCGCCGGGACCGCGTCGTCGTGCGCCAGGCGGCTAGCGTTGATAGCGTACGGCAGCAGCGCCTCGCGCGGGTCTGACAATGTCGCCCCGATCATCGCGATCGGCATCATCGCCGCCACGGGCAGGCCGAAGCCGAAGGCGAAGAAGCACATGTCGGTGATCGATGCGGGGAAGCCGATGTGCGGCATGCCGCCCTCCGCCACCATGCGCGCGGCGACCAGCAGCGCGGCGAACAGCACCAGCACGACGGCGAGCGCGGCCGGGAACGGCGTCCCATAGGCCGTCAGCCACGCGATCATCGCGACGAGACCCGCGACCACCGCCCACAGCCACGGCGCCGCCTCGCGCGCGACCGCGTCGCGGCGCAGGCCGAGCGCCGCGAGCGCCACCTGGATGTACCAGCGTCGGCCGATCCACAGGATCAGCGGCGCGATCATGATGAAGCCGCCCAGCGCCATCTCGTGCGGATGCTTGTGCTGGATCTCGTAGCCCGACGAACGGAGCCACATCGTAGCCAGGTTGGCGGCGATGAAGAATGCCCAGACGCTGAAGCTGAGCTCGAGCGGGATCAGGAAGGCGATCCCGATCATCGAGAGGTAGAGCTGCGGGTGCGACATCCGCCACCAGTAGAGCATATCGGTCCACGGCTTCGATCCGAGCTGCGTGCTGATGTCGAGCTCGAGCGCGAAGGTCAGCGGCACGAAGCCCAGCGCGTGCAGCCCGCGCCACGAGACGACGGCGAACGCTCCGAGGAAGGCGATCTGGAACGCGCGCGTGCGCATCACCGGGGGCAGCCGCCTTCCATCGCCGGGATCCTCGAGCAGCGACATGGCCGCCCCAGCGATCGGGTACTGCAGGCGTTCGTGGTGGAGCCACTGCTGGCGGACGAGGAACGCGGCCGCGATCGAAGCGACGATCATGCCGATGATCAGCGGCGCCCAGGCGAGCGCCGGTCCGACCCATGCGTACCACGGCACCGGCGCCGGGCGCTCGATGGCGAGCACGATGGCGGTGCCGCCGGGGCATGCGGCCTCGGCGCCGGCTTCGCTTCCCGCCAGCGCCTTGCCGATCGGCGATTCGAGATCGAGCACGCCGGAGCTCGCGTGCTGCTCGCGCGCCGCGCCCGCGAGCGCGTGCTGCTCGCGCACCGCGCCGTCGGGGCCTCGCCAGGTGACGCGGGAACGATGGACGACGCGCGCCTCGCCGCCCGTGCGCTCGCCATCGTGGTAGCCGTCGACGACGTAGGCGAACTCGGGGTCGCCGGATGTGATCGGCCCGGCCGGCGGGATCGCGATGAACAGCTGCGACGGCATCGCGATCGCGGCGTCGGCCGACGCCGCGGGATCGCGCGCGAGGCGCCCGGCGACGTATTCGTCGCGGTCCAGGCGCCCGTCGCCATCGCGATCGTCGGCGGCGATGCGCTCGGCCCCGCCGTACGCCTCGGTCGCATCGAGCCGTCCGTCGCCATCGCCGTCGTGCCGCGCGTGGTCGTCGGCGGCCGCCGCCGCGCCGTGTTCCCGCAGCTTCCCGCGTGCGTCGTCGGCGAGCGGGCGCTCGAGCCCGAGCTCGGGCTTGTGGACCAGGTGCCGGGACGGGCCGACGACAGCGAGCGGCCAGTACCGCGCCAGCCCGCTCGAGGCGACGCCGCCGACGACCAGCAGCATCGACGTGATCACGATCATCTCGCCGCGCACGAGCCGACGCGCGCCGAGCAGCGGGTTGATTGCGAGCGCGAACACCAACAGCATGCCGGTGACGATCGGCGGCAGGTGGTTGTTGTAGAGATACGCGTTGTGCAGGAACCAGTCGTTCCACGGCGTCAGCCACGCCGCCGCGGCGGAGAGGGCGCAACCGATCGCGATCGCCCGCAGGCTGAACGCGCGGCTCATGGGCTGTCCCGCATCGGCCGCATCCGCTCGCGGCATGCCACCGTCAGCCCGACGTAGTGCCGCGCGAGCGCCGTGAACAGGCGGTTGTCGAAGACCAACGGCATCTCGCCGGCTGCGTCGCGGGCCTCGACGGTGACATCGAGGCGCGCTCGCAGGCCCATCCGGCGCGCCGATGCGATCGCCGGATCGGCCACGGCGAGGAAGGCATCGACATCCTCGAGACGCCCGTCGCCGTCGCCGACGACGATCGCGAAGGTCAGGACGTCGTGCTCGCGACCATGTCCACGAAACGATCCGGTGATCGCCGCCTCCATGGCGCGCGCGCTCCGGCGCACGGCGGTGACGGGCACGCCATGCCCGCCTGTCATGCGGAGGCGGCCGCGCGCGCGGCAGCCGAACGCCAGGCCCGGCCGCCGGGCGAGGCGATCCGGTGCAGATGGCCGCTCGGGCCGCAGCGCCGCGGCCGGAGCCGCGTCGCCCGAAGCCCCGGGCGACGCCGACCGTGTCGCGTCGGTCGTGCCGCGGCCGTCACTCACCGGAAGGCGCCGGTTCGACGGTGGCGAACAGCGCGAGGAAGCCGTCCTGCTCCTTGCCACCGAAGGCCGGCTGCACCGGCTCGACGACATGCAGCGCCGCGCCGGCGTTACCGACCATGGCGAAGCCGGCGCCGTCTGGACGCAGCGCGATCGCGCGGGTCCAGCCATCGCCCGACAGGCGGGTGCACAGCTCACGCTCCTTCAGGTCCGGCGAGAGCACCAGCACGTAGGCGCCGCCGCGGCGCGTGCCTGCGGGCAGCGGGTCGAGGGAAACGGGTAGGCCGTGCGCGGCCGATCCGCCGACGTAGACGCGGCCCTCGGCATCGGCGGCGATCGCGCCGTTGTGGACCCGCGCGGTGTTTCCACGGCCATTCTCGAGGCGCGCGCAGAACTGCTGCCCCGCGAGGTAGGCGCCGGTCTTGGGATCGTAGCGCCCGATGAACGTCTTGTGCTCCGACTTGGTCGAGTGCCAGCTGTGGTGCGGGTCGCCGCCGACGATAGCGACGGGCGCGTGGATGTCGGTGGGGCTCCAGCGGAACTGGTGGTTGCCGCCGGCCGCTTCGAATGCCGCGTAAAGCTTTCCGTCGAGGCCGATCGTCACGCGGTAGCCGCGCGTATCGGCCATGTTGTTGGTGCTCGCGTTCAGCGAATCGCGCCGCGTACGGTCGGTCGACCAGTCGTACCCCGACCAGCGGGTGTCCCCATCGAAACCGGTGGCGAGCAGGTACGCGATCTGCACCGGCTCCTTGCGTACGCCGTCGTGCGCCGTCGTCTGCCGCCAGCCGATGGTGATCACCTGGCGATTCTCGGCGTCGAGGCAGAGGTCCAGCGTGTTGCGCTGTCCCGCGAACGTCAGCAGCTCGCGTCCTTTGTCGTCGAAGACCAGGATCTCCCCCGGCCCCGGCTTCGCATCCTCGTTCGGGATCGACGGGACGAGCACGGCGGCCGTGCCGTCGGCGGTTGCGTCGACCCGATACGCGTGGACTCCCAGGCGCCGAAGCGGGCGTCCGTCCTCTGCGAGCACGTTGTAGCCGAGCGCGCCGCACGCGACGTGGATGCGGCCGGCGCCGTCTACCGCGAGATCGCACACCTCGTCGCCGATCAGCGTCCGCGACAGCACCTCGCGGCCATCCGGCGCCAGGCGGATCACCGCGGCGGGCGCCGAGGCGTCGGCCCCCGGGATGACGTGCTCCGTCCCGCCGCGCGGCGACGGCCCGAAAATCCCGGCGATGACGAGCGTGCCATCCGGCTGGTACGCGGCTCCCACCGCGCGTTCATCGCCGTCGCCGCCGAGCCACGACGAGGTCGTGAGCTCGTACTCCGCGGCATGCGCGGACAAGATGAGCAGCAGGGGGATGATGAAGCGCGTCATGTTTCGCTGTTCCTGGTGGATGGGTCAATCATCGAGGCCGATTGCCCGCGGATCGTTGCCGTGGACCGTGTTGCCACGGGCGAGGCGGACACGGGTTCCGCCGATCGTCGATCCCGACGGGGCGCGGTTGCCGATCACCTGGCAGTCGGACACCTGGGCGACGCCCTGGTACGCGACCAGACATGGCTGGCCGCCCGTGAAGTCGTTGTCGCGCCAGATCGCCAGCCTCGCGCTCGTCAGCGCGCGGTGCAGCAGCGCTTCGCCGTCGCCGGTGAAGCCGGGATCGACCGTCCGCTGGCGGCGCGCGATGCCGCGGTTGCAGGCGACGAGGGATGCGTGGCCGCACTGGTCGTAGCAGCGGTTCTCGTTGCTGCTCGATGGATTGCGCAGCGTACGCCCGTCGGTGCTGTAGGCGATGGATGCAGCTGCGATCTCGACGGCGTTGCCGGTGACGAGCGTACCCGACCCGGCGGTCGCGCCGTCGCCGCCGCCGCTCCAGGAGATCCCCACGCGCCCCGCGCAATGCACGCGGTTGTCGCGGATCGCCAGGCCTCGGCGGAACCACCAAGGGAACTGCGACGGCTCGATCGCGCCTGCGGCGGCTTGCGCTCCATGCCGCGAACCCGCGATGCCGCCCAGCATGAGCCGGTTGACGTCGATCCCGTAGCGCTCGTCGTACGGGTACGGCACCGTCGCCGTGAACCGGCCGCCGGCGGCGCGCGCCAGGTCCAGGCCGACGTCCACGCGCCGCGTCGCCGGCAGGAGGTCGTTGTCGGCGACCAACGCGTGCTCGTCGCTGTACACCGCCACCGCCGTGCTGAACGGATGCGGCCACGCGAGGCCCTCGCCGAGCGGCTGGGTCGCATGCCGCAGCGCGACGCCCACGACCAGCTTGCGCGCACCCATGCCGACGACGCCGCTCGCGCGGCGCCAGCCGTCGAATGCGCCGTCGTGGCCTTCGAGCTCGGGCAGCAGCCGGATCGAGCCGCCGTCGATGGCGAGGTCGACGATGCCGAGATCGCGCGCCCGCGCGTCGGCGTTGATGATGCCGGCGCCGGCGCGGTCGGGGAAGACGAGCAGCGACGCATGGCCGGACCCGCGCAGCACCACTCCGGCGGGCAGTTCGATGTCGCGATCGACCCGCCACGTCCCCGGCGCCAGCCACACGACCCCGCCGCCGGCGGCGACCGCCGCGTCGATCGCCAGGGCGATGCGACGACGATCGTCCGGCGCACGCGCGTCGCGCGCGTCGAACACGCGTGTCCAGGGGAACGCGGCGACCCAGCCGTGATCGTGGCCGTAGCGCGCTGCCACCGGGTCGTCGCGTGGCGCTTCCGGCGCGAGCGACGGCCCGGGACGAGCGGCGACCGCTCCGTCCTGCATCCCAGCGGCATCGAGCCGCGCCCATCCACCGGCGCCGACATCCGCCGATGCGCCCGAGGGCTGCTCCAGGCGCACGAGCCCGTGCGCGACGTCCAGCAGCGTGCGCCGCGCGTCGACCGCGAGGAGCAGATCCGTGCCGACGACGCGCGCGACGCCACGCGGCGTCTCGAACAGCAGGGGATCGCGGGGACGGCTCTCGACGCTTGCGGCGACCGATCCGGAAGCGATCGACAGCCGTCGGGATGGATCGGCGACCATGAACGCCGTGTCGCGGAACGTCGCCGTCGTACCGTCGTCCCAGGCGATCGTCAGCCCGATCGCGTCGACCCGGTCGCCGGCGCGCAGCTCGGCTCCAGGCAGGAGGGGGAGCCTGTCGTGGCCGCGCGACACGAACGCGTCCGCGGCGAGACGCACGATGAGCTGCTGCCGCGACGGCATCGTCGACCACGAGCTGGCCACGGCGTAGGTGGCCCAGAGCACGAGCGCGGCCGCGGCCCCGATCAGCGCCGCGAGCGCGGTGCGACGCCGTCGCCCCAGCGTCGCCATGACGTCCTTCTTGAGGCGCCCTGAGGATGCCGCTTGCAGCGACGCCAGCACCGCATCGCGCACCGCCGCATCGGCGCGCGCGAGCCTGCGCAGCGCGGCGTCCAGCCGCGCGTGCGCCAGGATGTCGGCCCGCTGCGCCGGATCCCGCCATGCCGCCTCGAACGCGTCGAGCTCCGAGCCCTCGAGCGCGCCATCGAGCAGGCGTCCGATGAGGTCGGCGCTCATGCTCTGCCGTCCAACTGGAGGCATTCCCGCAACTGCTCGCGGATGCGGAAGAGCGTGGTCCGCACCCAGGCGCAGCTGCGGCCGAGCTGCTCGGCCATCTCCTCGGTGCTACGCTGCGCGCGGTACTTCAGGTCGACGAGCTCGCGCAGGTGGCCGGGTAGCTTGGCGAGGCAGCGCACGAGCCGGTCATGCCGGCAGTCGCCTTGATCCTCGCCATCCGCAGCGGCTTCGAGCACGCGCAGCTCGGCGTAGCGCTGGAGGTGGCGCCGCTGGCGGGCGAACCGCTGCACCTCGGCGCGCAGGGTGTTGGCGGCGATGGACAGCAGCCACGCCGCGAAGTCGGTGCCGGCGGCGAACCCGCGCAGGTTGCGGTAGGCGAAGACGAACGTGTCGTGCGCGAGCTCGTCGGCGAGGTGCGCCACCGGCGCGCGGATGGCGAGGAAGCGGCGCACCTGCGGGAGGTGCGCGTCCATCAGCACGGTGAACGCGCCCATGTCCCCACGCTGCGCGCGCTCGACCAGAGTGGTCTCGTCGTCCATTCCCGCCGGATAGCGCACCGCTCGGCTCGCGTTACGTCGGGAATGCCGATTGCCTCCAGTCCGGGCGTCGTCATCAGCGATGGTCAGGCTCATCGTCGTCCTCCTCGTGATCGCGTGCGTTCGCCGGTCGCCGGACATCCGCGCCGGGTCCGTGTGGCGGTGCATGGCATTGTCCCGCCTGAGCCGCAATGTGACAGTACCAAATTGACTGTCCGGTCCGGCCATCGCCGCCGAGTCACTACACCGTGGGACGCGATCGGCGCGCGGCCCGGAGACAGGAGGCGGGCATGGTCGCTGGGTCGGGCGCGCGCAGTGGTCACGCCGCGAAGCGGGGCTTCACCCTGTTCGAGATCGCGGTGTCGCTGGCCATCGCGGCGACGGCGGTGACCTCGGTGATGCTCGTATTCCCGGCGGGCATGAAGAGCCAGACGATGGCGCGGTACCAGATCTACGCGGCAGCGAAGGCGCTGGAGCTGGTCGACGGCTACACGGCGTTCCACACCGCCAACCCCGCGATGGATAGCGAAGCCCCGGCTCCTTGGATGGTGTCCAGCACGTACGGCAACCTCGCGCCCGACCTTGAGCATCGCCTGGCGTCATTCCGATTCGGGCTGTTCCCGCTGCCCATCGATCTGGCGCGGCGCATAGACTCGGACGGCGACGAGATCCAGCGCATCCTGGACGACGGAGCGTACCTCTACTACTCGCAGCCGCTCGCGACCACCGGCTTCAAGGAGACTGCGGTGGGGGCGGCGCCGCCGAACGAGGCGCAGCGCCTGGTGTTCGCCGTCGTCGGCCACGCGCAGCAGAACGCGCTGACGCACTTCCCGTGGAAGAACTGGCCATACTACGTGCCGTATCCCTCTCCACCCGCGCATGGCCACGGCGCCAACGAACCCGGTTACTCCAAGCCGGCCAACCGCACGCCGGTGGCGGGCATGCCCTCGGCGTTCCGCGCGCGCACGGTCTTCCTCTGGGAGGATCTCGGGTGCGAAGATCCCGACATGCGCTTCGTCTTCGACGCGGCCGACGATACGGGAACAGCGTACGGGTACCGCGACCACCTCAAGACGCACGACCGCGCCAGCGCCGAGCGCTACTGCCGGGCGGCCCTGTGGTATCTCGCACGCAAGGGTTTCGGCGCCGAGTTGGACGGCATCACGGCGGGCCTCACGGACTGGGTCGGCGCGCCGGACCAGGCCGGAAGGCGGGACCAGGTGCGCGCGATGCGCTTCCTCGCGCACGCGGCCAGCTGCCTGACGGCCTACGTCCCGCGCGGCGAACTCGACGCCGGCGTCGCTCTCGCTCCGGTCGCGTTCGTCGGCGCGCCCGCGACGGCGATCGCGATGCGCAACGTTGTGATCACCTCGGCGAACATTGCGGCCTACCACGACACCTGCCTCGACTTCGCCATGCGCTTCGCCTCGCGCCATCCCTACGACTGGCTCGTACCGCGGCCGCTGAACCGTCAGACGATGATGGACTTCCCCCTGCTGCAGTGGGACCTCTTCACGGCGCCGCTGTCCGGGACGATCCCGCACACCGCGATCCGCGCCGAGCAGTGGCGCCCGATCGCCGCCGACACCGACACGCTGAGCCGCAGCATCGGCCGCGGGTTCCAGTTCATGAACCTCGACGTGCCCAGCACCGATCCCGCGTGGCCGTCCGGGGCCGGCGGTGCCCCGTTCTGGGGCGATCCCTCCCGCTTCACGCTGGCCGAGCCGTTCGCGCCGTCCGAACGTTGTCGTCAGCTGGTGTTCTGGGCGGTCGACTGGCAGGCGTGGGAGGATTTCGAGACCGCGCCGAGCGCGCCGGTGGATGCGGGCCGCTATCCGCTCAGCGCGCCGTTCCTCGCGGCGACCGGTTTCGCGTCGCTGATGGAGCGCTTCCGCTTCATGGACTGGCAACAGTTTGGCTACCGCAACCCGGAGAAGACCCTCGCCTTCACCAATCCGTCGGTCGCCACGGCCGCGACCGGCTCCGACGTCGCTGCCTTCATCGCCGGCAACGACAATGTCGCCGTGCACGATCGCGGCGCGACGCCCGTCGCGATGAGCGTGTTCTCAGGCCGGTGGGGCGCTGACCGCAACGCCAACAAGCGACTCGATCGTGGCCCTGTCCCTCGTTCCCAACGCTTGCGTGCGTCGACCGTCGGGCGCTTCAACTACTACGACTTGAGGGTGATGGGAGAGATCCGGTGATGCGCCGCGCCTTCTCCCTGATCGAGACCTGCATCGCCATCGCCCTCGGCAGCGTCATCGCGGGTGCCGCGCTCGCGTGCCTGCGCGCCGCCTCGAGCGCCATCGCCTCCGCCAACCGTCTGGCCACCGAGAACAGCTGCATGCGCGCCGGCTTCACCGCCGCGCTCGACGAGGCCGATTTCTGGCAGGCCGTCGATCGCGCCGACGATCCGACCCGACAGCGACTGCGCGGCGGCGACGGCGTGCGCTGGCTGCCGTTCGCGCCGTTCTCGCTCTCATTCGCGCCCACCGAGTCCCAGATCGACGGGCTGCCGAACCGCTGGACACCGACCGATCCATGGCCGGCGCACGACCCGCGCTACTGGTTCCGCGGCAACCTCGCCGAGCACACGATGTCGACCGATAATCGCTGGGGCTACTACGAGAACTTCACCCATCTCGAAGCGGCTCCGGATCTCGGGCCCGGCGGTTCCGGCATCGCGTCGCCCCGCCACCGATGGCTGTTCAACCAGATGGAGGGGCTCAAGAACGCGCTGGGCTATTACGGCCTGTGCGAATACCTGCCGGCGAACGCGCTCTATGCGGTATACGGCGACCGCGACAGCGCCGTCGGCTGGAGCCATGAGTGGAGCGCTCCCACCCCCCAAGGGATCGAGAACAACTACCTTTCGCAGCGCGGCGCCGACTGCGACCTGCCGCGCGGCGACTACGTGCTCACGATGTACCACCTGTTCGCGTTGCCGGTGAACGCTTCGGGCGCGGCCGCGCTCGCGGAGACGCGGCACGGGTTACTCACCGGGCGCGACTCGAACAGCGCCCACGTCGCCGCGTTCGAGACCCATGCGCGGTGGACCGAGCGGACGCTGGCGCTGAGGCCCGCCCACTGGCCCGACGTGCGCATGTCGGTTGCACGCTACGTCGCGCACGGCCGCTTCACGACGCAGTGCGCCGTGCGCTGGCTCAGCCCGGTCACCGGCGACGCGGTCGAGCTCAGCTTCACGACCCTGGCCACGTCGCTGCGCGGGGCGCGTCAGCAGCGCGTCGACCCGGGCGATCCGTCGCGCGATCTCGACGGCGGAACCTACCAGCCATGATCGCCCCCCGGTGGTCCCGAACGGCGCGCGCCACGCGCGATGGTACCGTGCTGATCCTGGTCGCCGGGGTCGCGGCGATCCTCGCGGCGCTCGCCATCGCCTTCCTCGGTCGCATGCGCGAGGACGCCGCCGAGAGCCGGATGATCACGCGCGAGGCGCAGGCGCGGATCATGCTCGTCGCCGCGTGCAGCTACCTGCGCGAGGCGTCGCGCCTCGGCTACGACGACCCGGCGACGCCGACGGTGCACGAGGAGGCGTTCGGCTGGGTCGACGTGCGCGATGGCACCGACGGCCCGAAGACGCGCGAGGACGCCTCGAGCAACGCCTTCCCGGTCGGCAGCGTGGCGCGGTGCCCGATGCACCTGTGGACGAGGACGCGCTTCGCGATCTCGACGGCCGCCTGCGCCAATCCGATCGCCGACGAGTCGTCGCCCGATTTCGGCAGGCCGTACCTGCGCAACCCCGATCCGCGTCCGGCGGTTGACAACGGCTGGCCGGGCAGCGTCGACGCCGCGCGCTGGGACGACTTCGCGCGCGGCGATCCGCGGCCCCGCCCCACGTCGGTCGGCATGGCGTGGTTCCGCGTCAAGCGCATCGCCTCGTCTCGGTTCGTCGTCGCGTGCGGCGGCGGCGGCACCGAAGGCTGGCGCGACTGGAACGAGGTCGCGGCGGCCGGGCCGGACGCGATCGCGAGATTCGGCCATCGCGAAGTCTTCGACGCGCTGCGCGACGACGAGCCGCGGCTGTGGTACCGAGTCGAGTGGTCTCCCGCGGTCAGCGACAACATGTACCAACTGCTCGAAAACCGCATCCACATCGACCACTACGCGTGGCGCGCCTTCAACGCCTCGCAGGACTTCGGCGATGGGCGGTCGCAGGCGATGAACCGTAATCCGGTCGGGACCATCCGCTGGATCCAGCGGCTCGCCGGCGAACCGGCAGACTGGTAGGGCCGGCGACCGCGACGGCACGACACCCGTGCAGCCGACACCGCCCTTCGACGAGGATTCCCACGGCGTCTTTTCGAGGATGGGTCGGACCGCTTCCTCAGACCTCGACGCCATCGCGGGCATCTGGAAGAGGTTAGGGTGGCTAACCCCGAGCACACCTGGCGCAGGAGTG
>Ga0196963_10001791_pt1 | contig 13805 bp, 13 predicted proteins | sample S1_5metaG_FD_148600 | JGI IMG/M metagenome (GOLD analysis project Ga0196963, IMG submission 148600) | Soil microbial communities from Anza Borrego desert, Southern California, United States - S1_5 | ecosystem: Environmental > Terrestrial > Soil > Desert | place: USA: California | collected... | reverse complement strand
TCGGTCGTTGCGTCGCGCTGTGCGCGTGCGGAGCCGCCGCGTCCGCCGCCGAGGCGGGCGCGACGCGTGGCATCGCCGGCGTCGCCTACGAGTTCATCATCTTCAGCGCGACGCTGCTCGGCATCGCCGTCGCGCATCGCCAGGCGCTGTGGATCGCGCTCGGCGGCCTCATGGCGACGCTGTTCTACAAGCTGTCCGTGCCGTCGTTCTCGCTGCTGCCGCACCTGGCGCACGAGTGGACGACGCTGGCCAACCTGCTGCTGCTGCTGGTCGGCTTCGCGATGCTCGCGGCCCATGTCGAGCATTCGGGCGTGCCGCAGGCCCTGCCGAAGGTGCTGCCGCGCGGCAAGCTCGGCGCCTTCGCGCTGCTGGCGCTGATCTGGCTCATGTCGGCGGTCCTCGACAACATCGCCGCGGCGCTGATCGGCGGCACGATCGCGCGCGTGGTCTTCGCCGACCGCATCCACGTCGGTTATCTCGCCGCGATCGTCGCCGCGTCGAACGCGGGGGGCGCCGGGAGCGTCATCGGCGACACCACCACCACCATGATGTGGATCGCGGGCGTGTCGCCGCTCGACGTGGCGCCCGCGGCGGTGGGCGCGCTGGTCGCCTTGCTGTTCTTCGGCTCGATCGCCGCCTGGCAGCAGGATCGCCATCAGGCCCTGGTGCCGGCCGCGGCGATCGCGGCGCGCGTCGACGGCGCGCGGCTCGCGATCGTCGCCGTCGTGCTGGTCGCGGCGGTGGCGACGAACGTCGTCGTCAATCTGCACTTCGCCGCGATCGCGGACGATCTGCCGTGGCTGGGCGCGGCGGTGTGGGTGGCGCTGCTGGTCTGCGCCGGCTGGCGCGCGCCGGCGTGGAAGGAGCTGCCCAAGGCGGCGCTCGGCAGCGCGTTCCTGCTCGCGCTCGTGCTGCACGCCTCGCTGATGCCGGTGTCCGACCTGCCCGCCGCGTCGTCGCGCGCGACCTTCGCCCTCGGATTCGTCTCGGCGGTGTTCGACAACATCCCGCTGACCGCCCTGGCGCTGAAGCAGGGCGGCTACGACTGGGCCTACCTGGCGTTCGCCGTGGGCTTCGGCGGCTCGATGCTCTGGTTCGGATCCTCGGCCGGCGTCGCCATCGCCAGCCAGCATCCGCAGGCGAAGTCGGTGGGGCGCTGGCTCATGCATGGATGGCATGTCATCCCGGCCTACGTACTTGGCTTCATGGTCCTGCACTCCATGCTCCGCTGGCGCGCGGACGACCCGGGCTGGCGCGACGCCACGCGCGAGCCGGCCGCGGCCGCCGACCACCTCCACCCGTTGCAGCCGCCCGTCACCGACGTGCGCGCGGAGTGAGCCGCCCGAGATGCCGATGAATGTCATCGCCGCCGTGATCTCCTCCGTCGCCGGAGCTGAATCCGGGGGCGCCGTGGTCGCCGACGAACCGTCGATGTTCGATATCGTCTTCCCGCTGACGATCCTGCTGGTGATCGGCGTGGCGATCCCTGCGTTCATGCTGATCGCCAACCACGTCGTCAGCCGGATGGCGCACGGCACCCGCAATACGAATCCCGGCAAAGACGTCCCCTACGAGGCCGGCGTCACCGCGACGCTCGGCGGCGCTGACGAACGATTCAGCGTCAAATTCTATCTCGTCGCGATGCTCTTCTTAGCCTTCGACCTCGAGGTCGCCTTCCTCTACCCGTGGGCGATCCATTTCACCAAGTCGCAGGGCTTCGGGATGGTCTGGCTGCTGCTGGTCTTCCTGGTGATGCTCGAAGTCGGCTATCTCTATCTCTACAAGAAGGGAGCCCTCGACTGGGACAAGTAGGGTCCCTGCGAAGGTACAGACCATGGTCTTCAAGCCCGTTCCGCCGCCGATCTCCACCGTCCACGCCGAGCCCTCGCTCGGCGAGTCGGTGTTCCTGAGCAAGCTCGAACCGCTGATCAACTGGGGTCGGCGCAACAGCCTCTGGCCGTTCCCGTTCGGCACCGCGTGCTGCGCCATCGAGTTCATGGGCACGGTGAGCAGCGTCTTCGACCTGAGCCGCTTCGGCTCCGAGCTCGTGCGCTTCAGCCCGCGCCAGGCCGACGTCATCATCATCGCCGGCACGGTGACCTACAAGCAGGCGCCGATCCTGCGCCGCATCTACGAGCAGATGGCCGAGCCCAAGTGGGTCATCTCGGCCGGCGCCTGCGCAACGTCGGGCGGTTTCTACGACTGCTACTGCACGGTGCCCGGCATCGACGAGATCATCCCGGTCGACATCTACATCGCCGGCTGCCCGCCGCGTCCCGAGGCCTTCATCGAGGGCCTGATCCAGCTGCAGGCCAAGATCGACGTCGAGCGCACCCGCGACCAGAAGGCGGTGGGCGCGTGAGCGACGAGCCGAAGCAGGTCCCGGCCAACGCGACGGCGCCGGCGCCGACGCCCAACACCGCGCAGGCCGCCGCGGCATCGGTCGCCACCGGTCCGGCGTCGAGCAGCGCGACGTCGCCCTCGAACGCCACGGCTCCGATGGTCGCGACCGCGGCGATGGGACCGGCGCACGAGCCGGCGAAGCAGGGGGCCGCCGCAGCGCCGCCCGCCGCGACCGTCGCCAAACCGTCGGCGAACGAGGCCGTGCAGGCCGCGTCCGCGTGGATCCCGCCCAAGCCGATCGCCAACGACACCGCCTTCGCGCTGATCAAGGAGCGCTTCGCCGTCGTCGAGCGCGACCCGATGGACAAGTGGGACCTGACGCTGCTCTGCCCGGCCGAGCAGCTGCGCGCGCTCATCACGTTCATGCGCCGCGATGCCCAGCTGACGATCGACATGCTGCTCGACATCTCGGCGATCGACTACCTGTCGTTCCCGAACCACCGCGAGGCGCGCTTCGCGGTCGTCTACCTGCTCAAGAGCCTGGCGACCAACCAGCGCATCAAGGTGAAGGTCCGGGTCGAGGAGGAGCACGCGCACCTGCCGACGATCAGCGACCTGTTCCGCATCGCCGACTGGATGGAGCGCGAGGCCTGGGACCAGATCGGCATCGTCTTCGACGGCCATCCGAACCTGAAGCGCCTGCTCAACCACCACGAGTTCGTCGGCCACCCGCTGCGCAAGGACTACCCCTGCCAGAAGCGGCAGAAGCTGTCGGTCAACGATCCGATGATCGACCAGCTCGTCCTGCGCCTGCGCCAGAACGGCTACACCGTGCTCGACGACGGCGGCGTCGAGGCGCCCGAGCGCCTGAGCGCGCCCGGCGCCAACCCGGCGACCGGCGGTCGCGGCCAGAACGATCCCACCCTGCAGAGCGCCGCCGACGGCGCCCGCGCCGAGCCCGGAGGCGTGCTGTGAAGGTCCTGTCGCCCGCGGGCGAGCAGCTCGAGCTGCTCACCGTCAACATGGGGCCGAGCCACCCGGCCACGCACGGCACGCTGCGCCTCTTCCTCGCGATGGACGGCGAGAGCATCATCGCCTCCGCCGCGGAGATGGGCTACCTGCACCGCGGCTTCGAGAAGATGTCCGAGCAGGGCACCTACTCGATGGTGCTGCCGTACACCGATCGCCTGAACTACTGCTCGGCGATGATGAACAACATCGGCTTCTGCAAGGCCGTCGAGAAGATGTTCAATGTCACGGTGCCCGAGCGCTGCGTCACCGTCCGCGTCATCCTCAACGAGGTGTCGCGCATCATCGACCACCTGGTCTGCGTCGGCACCAACCTGGTCGACCTCGGCGCGCTGACCAACTTCTGGTACTTCTTCAATCCCCGCGAAGAGGTCTACAAGATCTGGGAGAAGCTCTGCGGCGCCCGCCTGACCAACACGGTCACGCGCATCGGCGGCATGTACCGCGACATCTATCCGTCGTTCGGCGACGAGGTGCTCAAGGTCCTGTCCTCGATCGAGAAGGCGATCGGCGAGGTCCGCGGCCTCATCGAGCACAACAAGATCTTCCTCGACCGCACGCGCGACATCTGCGTGGTCTCGAAGGAGGACGCGATCAGCTGGGGCTGGACCGGCCCGTGCCTGCGCGCGTCCGGCGTCGACCACGACCTGCGCAAGCAGGAGCCGTACTACGGCTACGACACCTACCAGTGGGACACGGTCGTCGGCACCGTCGGCGACACCTACGACCGCATCATGGTGCGGATGTTCGAGATGCTCGAGTCGATCTCGATCACGCGCCAGGCGATCGCTCGCCTCAAGCCGGGCCCGATCAACGCGATCGACGCGCGCGTCTCGCTGCCCGACCGCAACCGCGTCTACCACGACATGGAAGCGTTGATCAACAGCTTCAAGCTGGTCTACGAAGGCGTCCGCCCGCCGCCGGGCGAGTGCTACGACGCGACCGAGGCCGCCAACGGCGAGCTCGGCTTCCACATCGTCTCCGACGGCGGCACGAACCCGTACCGCATCAAGGTGCGCCCGCCGTGCCTGACGCAGTACGCCGCGTTCAGCTCGATGATCGAGGGCCACCTGCTGGCCGACGCCGCGGCGTCGCTGGGTTCGATCAACATCATCGCCGGCGAACTCGATCGCTGATCCTGGGAAATCGATGAGCGCTGCCGCCTGCAATCCCGCCAAAGCCCAACCGAGCGACCTGACCGTCGACCAGGTGCGCGCGCGCATGGCGCCGTACCAGGCGCGCGTCGACGAGCTCCTGCGCCGCTATCCGGTCAAGCGCGGCGCGCTGCTGCAGGCGCTGTGGCTGGTCCAGGAGGAGTTCGGCTGGGTGCCGCGCGTCGGCATCCAGTGGGCCGCCGACGTCTCGGGCGTCAGCCACGTGCACGCGTTCGGCGTCGTCGAGTTCTACACGATGTACCAGCAGGTGCCGTCGGGCCGGCACCTGATCCAGGTCTGCCAGACGATGTGCTGCTTCCTGCAGGGCAGCGAGGACCTGATCGGCCACCTCGAGAAGAAGCTCGGCATCCACTGCGGCGAGACCACCGCCGACGGCCTGTTCACGCTGGTGCGCGTCGAGTGCCTCGCGCTGTGCGGCACCGGCCCGGGCGTGCTGATCGACGACCGCGCGATCGGCCCGACCGAGTACGAGCAGCTGCCCGAGGACTTCCATCCCGACGCCAGCGTGCTCGATCGCTGGCTCGACCGCCTGCGCAAGGAGGCGGGCGCGACGCCGAAGCCGGCCAAGCGCGACGAGCTCGGCGGGATCGTGCTCAACACCAAGGGCCACCCCGGCGCGACCGGCGCCAGCGGCGCCGCGCAGAAGCCGGGCTACGCGCCCGCGCCGCCCGCCCTCAAGGTCGCAGCCGTGTCGAACGGCGACGCCGTCACCGTCACCTGGATCAACGACGGCGCCTGCGCGAAGCTGGTCGTCGAGCGCTCGGACGACGGCGGCGCGACGTGGCGCGAGATCGCCAGCGTCGGACCCAAGGACCAGAAGACCGCCGACAAGCTCAGCGAGGGCCAGAGCGCCCAGTACCGCGTCATCGCGCACGAGAAGGACCGCGCCGCCAAGCCGAGCGCGGTCGCCACCTGCACGTGGAAGGCGCCGGCCCCGCCGCCGCCACCGCCGGGTGCGCCTGCCGGCGCCGCCGCTCCCGCTCCTGCGCCAGGGAAGGCCTGACCATGCCGCGTCCGACCCAATGGAAGGGCAAGGATCTGCCCCGCGTCGTCAGCCGCCTGTTCGACGTGCAGGACTCGCACACTCTCGCGGTGGCGAGGAAGCACGGCGCCTACGAGACGCTCGGCCCGATGCTCTTCGACAAGAGCCAGTTCGAGATGATCGAGCTGGTCAAGGATTCCGGCCTGCGCGGCCGCGGCGGCGCCGGCTTCCCGACCGGCATGAAGTGGTCGTTCGTGCCGCGCGGCGGCAAGCCGGTCTACTTGGTGGTCAACGCCGACGAGGGCGAGCCGGGCACGTTCAAAGACCGCCTGTGCATGGACAAGGATCCGCACCTCCTGATCGAGGGCTGCATCAACACCGGCTACGCGCTGGGCGTGCGCACCGCGTACATCTACGTGCGCGGCGAGATGCTGCCGATGATCCGCCGCCTGAACGCGGCGCTGAAGGAGGCGTACGACGCCGGCTTCCTCGGCGAGAACATCCTGGGCTCGGGCTACTCGCTCGACATCTACGTCCATCGCGGCGCCGGCGCCTACATCTGCGGCGAGGAGACCGGGCTCATCAATTCGCTCGAAGGCTTCAAGGGCCAGCCGCGCCTGAAGCCGCCGTTCCCCGCCGTGTCCGGCGCGTTCGCCTCGCCGACCGTGGTGAACAACGTCGAGACGATCATGGCGGTGCCGTACATCCTGAAGCACGGCGCCAAGGCCTACCGCCAGTTCGGCACCGACAAGAGCCCCGGCTCGAAGCTGTTCACGATCAGCGGCGACATCGCCAAGCCCGGCGTCTACGAGGTGCCGCTCGGCATCCCGTACATGGAGTTCTTCGAGCTCGCCGGCGGCCTCAAGGGCGAGTTGCTCGGCTGCATCCCCGGCGGCTCGTCGGCGCCGGTGCTGACCGCCGAAGAGACCAAGAAGGCGACGATGGACTACGAGTCCCTCGGCTCGCTGAAGTCGATGCTCGGCTCGGGCGCGGTGACGCCGTTCAACACCACGCGCGACCCGGTGACGATCCTCGAGACCATCGCCCGCTTCTACGCCCACGAATCGTGCGGCCAGTGCACGCCGTGCCGCGAGGGCACCGGCTACGTCGACCGCATCCTGCGCAAGCTGGCCGCCGGCAAGGGCCGCGACGGCGACATCGACCTGATCAAGGATCTCGCCGACCGCTACGAGTGGACGACGATCTGCGCGTTCGCGCCCGGCGCCGCGTGGCCGGTGCAGTCGTTCGTCACCAAGTTCCGCAGCCACTTCCAGAAGCACATCGACCGCAACCCGGCGCACGCCGCCGGCCGCGACCTGGTCGCGCATCGCCCGGGAGCGTTCTGGTGAAGTCCTGGGGCGCGATCCTCGTGCTGCTCGTCGGAGCGGCGCTGGCCGGAGAAGATCCGGCGGTCGTCGAGGCGCGCACCAGCGAGGTCGTCGAGCTGATCGTGCTCGCCGACGCGCCTGCCGTGGTCCAGTCCAAGCTCGACGACTTCGTGCGCGATACCACCGCCGCGCTCCCCGCCGATACGCCTCCCGAGGTGATCGACGCGGTCGTCGGGCGCATCCGCTCCTCGGTCGATTCCGGACGCGTGCTCGCCACCGTCGGCATGCGCATGAACGCGCGCTTCAGCCGCGAGCAGATAGCTGCAGCAAGCGCCGCCCTGCGCGCTGGCAAGGCGACCGATAAAGGCGCGGACAAGCGCGACGCCGAAGTCGGCGCGGCGCTGACCCAGGAGCTCGATCTGGCGGTCGCGCGCGCGCTCGCCAGCGCCAGCGCCGCGGTGCTCGGCCAGGTCGGCGACGAGATGCAGCAGGCCGTCGACGAGAACGAGGCGACGATCGAGCGGCTGCAGCGCGAGATCGAGGCCGCGAAGGCGAAACGCGAAGCTCCGGGGCCCGCCGGCAAGGACGCGCCATGAGCACGCCGCTCCTCCCGCTCATCGCCATGCTGGCGGCCACCGCTGTCGCTTCCGCCGCCGATCGCTCGACCCCCGATGCGACCCTCGGCACGACGACCCGCGTCGTCGTCCATGAGCACGGCACCGACGTCGAGCACGATCGCCTCCATCGCGAACTGGATGCGGCGCGCGACGAGATCGCCGCGCTGCGCAGCGACGTCGCTGCCGAACGCCGCGCGCGCGAAGACGGTGCCGCCATGCGGCAGCGCATCGCCGAGCTCGAGCAGGAGATCGCCTCCCGTCTTGTCGCCGACAGGACCGCCGATCGCATGGTGGCCGACATCATCCGCGCCAGCGCCGCGCTGGCCGAGGCCGCGCAGACCACCGCCGAGCGCCTGCGCACCGTCGAACAGGCGGCGGCCGCGGGATGGTGCGAGCAGATCGAGCGCGCCGCCTTCGCGCTGCGCGATGCCGCACAGTCGATCCATACCGACACCGTCGCCGACGCCACGAAGTGAAGTGAAGACCGATGCCTGACATCACCATCAACGTCGACGGCAAAGACCACCAGGTCGACCCGAACCAGCAGCTGGTCGATGCGCTGAACAAGCTCGGCATCTTCACGCCGACGTTCTGCTACCACCCCGACCTCAAGGTCGCCGGCAACTGCCGCATCTGCCTGGTCGAGAGCGAGGGCCCGCGCGGCTTCGCGCTCGGCATCTCGTGCCACATGCGCCCGGCGCCGAACATGAAGGTGCGCACCCAGGTCGGCAGCGAGAACGTCGGCAAGGCCCGGAAAGGGGTGATGGAGTTCCTGCTGGTCAACCATCCCTTGGACTGCCCGATCTGCGACAAGGCCGGCGAGTGCACGCTGCAGGAGCACTACATGACCTCGGGCCGGCACGAGAGCCGGCTCGACGACGACGTCGGCAAGGTCTACAAGGGCGGCGCCGACCACCGCTTCACCGACACCAAGGGCGATGACCGCGGCGGCAAGGCGATCGATCTGGGCGAGACCGTCGTGCTCGACCAGGAGCGCTGCATCCTCTGCGACCGCTGCGTGCGCTTCATGCGCGACGTCGCCGGAGCCGAGCAGCTCTACCTCGCCGGCCGCGGCGACCGCGCCTACATCACGACCTTCCCGGGCGAGCCGCTCAAGCACGACTACGACCTCAACGTCACCGACATCTGCCCGGTCGGCGCGCTGACCGGCAAGCACTTCCGCTTCAAGCAGCGGGTGTGGATGCTCAAGAAGGTCGAGTCGATCGCGCCCGACGACTCGCTCGGCGCGAACATCACCATCGAGTACAACAACGGCAAGGTGTGGCGCCTGATGCCGCGCCGCAATCCGGACGTCAACAAGAGCTGGCTGCACAACGACTCGCGCCTGCTCTACCAGCAGCTCGACCAGAACCGCCTGGTCGAGGGCCTGGTCGCCGGCGGACCGACGACGCTGGAACGCGCGCTGGTCGCGGCGGGCGACGCGATCAAGAACGCCAAGAAGGTCGCGCTGGTCGCGAGCGGCCACCTGACGACCGAGGACAACGCCGCGCTGCTGGCGCTGGCCGATGCGCTCGGCGCCAAGGCCGAGGTCTTCGGCGGATCGTGGCTGCCGGTCGGCAAGGCCGACAACATCGCGCGTTCGGGCGATCCCGTGGCCAACCGCAAGGCGCTGCAGCTGCTCGGCATCGCCGACAACCTCGACCAGCTCGCGGCGCGCGCCGGCGAGTTCGACGCGGTCGTCGTCGCCGGGCACGATCTGTGGGCGGCCGCGCCGGCGAAGGCCGCCGCGCTCGACGCGATCAGGCACCGCATCGTCCTCGCGAGCTGGAAGGACGCGACCGTCGCCAAGGCCACGGTCGCGATCGGAACGCGCTGCTGGGCCGAGGTGCGCGGCACGATGATCAATGCCAAGGGCCGCGTGCAGATGCTCAACCCGTGCCCGGTGGTGCCCAACGTCGACCTCGAGCCGACCTGGCAGGTGCTGGCGCGGCTGATCTCGTTCGTCGCCAAGCCGGTCGCGTGGCTGAGCGAGGCCGATGCGTGGAAGGCCGCGGTCGCGCGCGTGCCGGCGCTGATCGGCATGAGCTACCGGACCATCGGGCCGATGGGCCAGCAGATCCAGGAAGCCGCGCCAGCGGGCGCGGGGAGCGCGGCGCCGGTCGCCGCCGCCGCGGGAGCCAAGCCGTGACCATCGAGATGTGGCTGACCCTGGCCAAGCTGGGCCTCGTCCTGATCCCGTTCGCGCTGGTGCCGGTGATGATCCTGCTCGAGCGCCGCGGCGCGGCGTTCATCCAGGACCGCCCGGGCCCCAGCCGCGCCGCGATCCCGCTGCCCGGCGGCTTGCGCATCCGCGGCTTCGGCATGGTCCACAACTTCACCGACGGCGTGAAGCTCTTCTTCAAGGAGAGCCTGGTCCCGTCGTTCGCCTACAAGCCGTTCTACATCCTGGCGCCGGCGATCCCGGTGGTGACGGCGGTGCTGACGCCCGCGCTGATCCCGTGGTTCGGTCCGATCACGCTCGACGGCGGCGTGCGCGTCGTCGGCCAGTTCCTCGACGCCAACTCGGGCATCCTGGCGCTGTTCGCGCTCAGCTCGCTGTCGGTCTACGGCGTCGTGCTCGGCTCGTGGGCCTCGAACTCGAAGTACTCGCTGCTCGGCGGCATGCGCGCGTCGGCGATGATGATCTCCTACGAGGTCTCGATGGGCCTCGGCGCGCTCGGCCTGTTCCTGCTGGTCGGCAGCTTCTCGCTGACCGCGGTGGTCGAATGGCAGGCGGCGCACGCCTGGGGCATCCTCGTCCAGCCGGTCGGTTTCTTCCTGTTCGTGACCTCGATGTTCGCCGAGTGCAACCGCAGCCCGTTCGACGTCGCCGAGGGCGAATCGGAGCTGGTCGCCGGTTTCCATACCGAGTACTCGGCCATCAAGTTCGCGCTCTACTTCATGGGCGAGTACTGCCACATCGTCATCGCCTCCGCGCTGATCGCGACGCTGTACCTGGGCGGCTACTCGCCGTTCCCGTTCGACCTGCACGCGTTCAGCATCCACACCGAGACCGGGTCGTACTTCGATTGGCTGCCCAAGGCGCCCTACGACGCGGCCTTCATCGCGCGCAACCTCGGCACCTGGATCGGCATCTTCGCCGCCGGCACGGCGATCCTGCTGCTCGGCGCGGCGGCGATCGTCGGCGCGCACAAGAAGCGCTACGCGTCGTTCAAGGCCAGCGACCAGAAGGCGCGCGCCAAGGAGTACGGCTTCTTCATCGCGGTCTTCGCGATCATCGGCCTGCTGGCGATCGTCGGGGCGGTCGGCGCCTTCACCCAGATCGACCCGGCCTCGGAAGCGACGCGCGTCGACGGCGTGGTGCGCTACCCGCTGTGGGTCCAGCTCGCCACCGCCGCCATCCAGGTCGGCATCGTCCTGGCGAAGACGCTGTTCTTCTGCTGGGTCTTCGTCTGGGTGCGCTGGACCGTCCCGCGCATGCGCTACGACCAGATCATGGCGCTCGGGTGGAAGGTGCTGCTCAACGTCGCGCTCGTGAACCTGCTGGTCACGGCCATCGTCGCCAAGCTCGTCGGAGTCGGGAAGTAATCATGGCCAAGGTCGTCCCGCGTCCCGAACTGACCTTCTGGGAACGCATCTACTTCGTCGAGATCTTCAAGGGCCTGGCGACGACGATCGGCCACGCCGCGCGCTCGCTGCTCAAGCCGGAGACCCTGCCGACGCTCGACTACCCCGAGGTCCAGCCGGACATCCCGCGCGACTACCGCTCGCAGCACCGCCTGATGATCCGCCCGGACGGCGAATCGCGCTGCGTCGCCTGCTTCATGTGCTCGACGGCGTGCCCGGCGCGCTGCATCAACATCGTCGCCGAGGAGTCGCCCGACCACCACATCGAGAAGCGCCCGGCCAAGTTCGAGATCGACCTGCTGCTGTGCGTGTTCTGCGGCTTCTGCGTCGAGGCCTGCCCGTGCGACGCGATCCGCATGGACACCAAGAAGGCGGTGATGGCGGGCGACAACCGCGCCAGCTTCGTCATCGACAAGAAGCAGATGATGTCGTGGAACCCGAAGGACTACCCGCTCGAGGACACGCAGAGCCAGAAGGCTCCCGGCGGCGCCCTGAACGCGGAAGCGCTGGCGGCGTTCAAGTCGGGCGACCACCACTGATGCGCGCGGCCATTGCGGCACGCCGCATCGGCGCGACAACCCCCACCTTGCCACCGTCCCATCCACGACCGGCGACCGATGTTCCCTGAACTCTCACCTCTGCTCGGCCAGGTCTACTTCTGGCTGTTCGCCGTCATCGCCGTGGCCTGCGCGGTGAACCTGCTGCTGTCGCGGCATCCGCTGATCGGCGTGGTGTCGCTGATCGGCGTCATGCTCTGCCTGAGCGGGCTGTACGCGATCCTGCACAGCCCGTTCATCGCGGTGCTGCAGGTGCTCGTCTACGCCGGCGCGATCATGATGCTGCTGGTCTTCGTCATCATGATCCTGAACCAGGGCAAGGATCACCAGGTGCCCGGCTTCGATCGCAGCGCGATCATCGGCATCCTGGTGCCGGTCGCCCTGGCCTGGGTCGTCTGCCGCGAGCTGCCGAGCGCCGCCGCGCTGTCCCAGGCCGCTCCCGAACGCGGCGGCATGCACGAGCTCGCCGCGCGGATGTTCGCCACCGGCGGTCCCGGCTTCGACACCGGCGCCATCGGCCAGGGCTGGTGGCTGCTGTTCGAGGTCGGCGGCCTGGTGCTGCTCGCCGCCGTCGTCGGCGCGGTGCTGCTGGCCAAGCGCCACCTCGAGACCGATGCCGACAAGGCGGACAAGGCCGACGAGCCCGCCCGCCTGAGCGCCGACGAGGTCGAGGCGCACGACCCGCACGGGGCGCACTGACATGCACGTCGATCCGCTCTCCGTCCAGGTCCTCGCGGCGATCCTCTTCGGCCTCGGCCTCGCGATCGCGCTGACCCGGCGCAACATCTTCTTCCTGCTGATGGGCGTCGAGCTGATGCTCAACGCGGTCAACCTCAGCTTCGTCGGCTTCAGCCGCACGCATTCCGGCGAGGCGTCCTTCACCGGGCACCTGTCGCCGCTGTTCATCATCGCCATCGCCGCGGCCGAAGCCTGCGTCGGCCTGGCGATGGTCATCTGCATCGTGCGGGGGCGCGACACGCTCGACGCCGACGCCTACAGCGAGATGAAGGAGTAGTCGGTGGAAACGTCCTTCCTCTGGCTGATCCCGTTCTTCCCGCTGGTCGGGTTCGTGATCAACGGCCTGCTCAGCATGGCCAGCGGTCGCGGCCGGCGCGGACCGGCCAACGGTTTCGTCGCGACCATCGCCTGCCTGGCTCCGGCGCTCAGCTTCGTCCTCGCCTGGATGTGCTGGTCGCGTCTGGGCAACGTCCTGCCGAACATGCAGGGCCAGGAAGGCTACCGCGGCCAGGCCCTGCCGCTGGCGCAGACCCTGTGGGCGTGGATCGAGGGCGGCTCGTTCTCGCTGTCGCTCGGCCTGCAGGTCGACCGCCTGACCTGCCTGATGCTGCTGTTCATCACCGGCATCGGCACGCTGATCCACGTCTACTCGATCGGCTACATGCACGCCGACCGCGGCTTCGCGCGCTTCATGGCGTACCTCAACCTCTTCATGTTCTCGATGATCGTGCTGGTCATGGGCGACAGCCTGCCGGCGGCGTTCCTCGGCTGGGAAGGCGTCGGGCTGTGCTCGTACCTGCTGATCGGCTTCTGGTGGAAGGACCACGCGAACAACGACGCCGCGCGCAAGGCCTTCATCATGAACCGCATCGGCGATCTCGGCTTCGTGCTCGGCGCGTTCGCGCTGTACGTCGCCATGCGCGGCATCGCCGACGACGTCGCGGCGCAGGTCGCGGCGATGCCCACCGCCGAGGTCGCCGCCGGCACCAATCCCAAGCTGCGCGAGCTCGCCGCGATCCTCGGCGGCAACGTCGGCCTGTCGTTCAGCGCGATCGCCTCGTTCTTCGCCTTCGAGAGCCTGCCGCTGATGCAGTCCGCGATCGCCGGCCAGGCCGGCTGGCTCGGCGCGGCGACGCTGCTGATCTTCCTCGGCTGCACCGGCAAGAGCGCCCAGCTGCCGCTGCTGACCTGGCTGCCCGACGCGATGGCCGGCCCGACGCCGGTGTCGGCGCTGATCCACGCGGCGACCATGGTCACCGCGGGCGTCTACCTGGTCGCGCGACTCGCCCCGGTGTTCGCGCTGACGCCCGACACCATGCAGGTGATCCTGTGGATCGGCTGCGCGACGGCGCTGTTCGGGGCGATCGCCGGCATCGTCCAGAACGACATCAAGAAGGTGCTGGCGTACTCGACGGTCAGCCAGCTCGGCTTCATGTTCATGGCGGTCG
>Ga0196963_10001790_pt1 | contig 13819 bp, 9 predicted proteins | sample S1_5metaG_FD_148600 | JGI IMG/M metagenome (GOLD analysis project Ga0196963, IMG submission 148600) | Soil microbial communities from Anza Borrego desert, Southern California, United States - S1_5 | ecosystem: Environmental > Terrestrial > Soil > Desert | place: USA: California | collected... | reverse complement strand
GGGGGGGGGGCGGGGGGGGGGGATCGAGGGATCGCCCTTCTCGATCGCCGCGGGGTATTCGAACTTCGCGCCGGCGGCGAGGTTGGGGCCGAAATCCAGCTTCGTGGGCGTCAGGTCTTGTTTGGCGGCGAGGGAGACGTACGTCGGAAGTTGCACGAGGGGAATGCGGATTTTGCCGTTGGTCGGCGTGAGCTTGGAGACGTTGCCCCAGGCGTCGGTGAGGGTCAGCTCGGGGGCGTTTGTAGTGAACTCGACGGGATAGGGCGCGGTGCCGAGGTTTCGGAGGATCGCGGTGGTCGCGCCGTTCTTGGCGGAGAAGCGCAGGCCCTGGAGGAAAGTGTTGCCGGTGCCGCCGAAGTCGAGGGGGCCGGCGTAAGAGCGGTTGAGCGCGGCGGTGAGGGCGTGGCGGACGCGGAGGACGACGGCGCCGGGGTGGGGGCCGGTGCTGCTCCAGAGGTAGGTGGGGACGCCGGAGTAGCCGCCCTGGTTGAGGTAGTAGTGGTGGTTGTGGTCGGCGGGGATGTTGAGGGTCTCGAGCAGGTCGCGGTGGAGGGCGACGCGGATGGCTTGGACGAGGCCCTGGTAGTTGGGGCCGCGGACGCCGGAGATGGCGCGCTCGGTCTGCCAGATGTCCTTCTTGCCGTCGCCGTGCTTGGCCATGATTTTGCGGATCTCGGCGAGCTTCCAGCGCCAGTGTTCGGGGGTGACGGACTCGTGGCCCTCGTAGTCGTGGAGGGAGATGGCGTCGGTGACGTCCTTGAGGCCGAGTTCGTACAGGCGGGCGAACCAGACGAGGTCCATGTTGACCGTGGCGGGGCCCATAACCTTGGCGGCCGGGTCGATCTCCTTGATCAGCTTGTAGGCCGTCGAGTGGGCGGCGAAGTATTCGTCGATTTTGCTGGAGAAGTTGGGCTCGTTGCAGATCTCGTAGTACGGCACCCGGCCCTTGTAGCGCGTGGCGATTGTGCGCACGAACTCGGGCGTGAGGTGCTTCATGTTGTCGACGATCTGGACGATGAAGGTGACCTTGGCCTTCTGGGCAGCGGCGAGCTCTTCGTCCGTCTTGGCCAAGCCCTTCTCGTCCTTGCCGGGGTGGATGCGGAGCTGGGGGAGGCCGGTGAAGATCTGGCGGGGAACGTCCTGCCAGCCGCCCTTGGAGGAGCCGGCGGCGAGCTCGGGCATGAACGGGTAGCGGTCGGTGACGGCGACGTGCTCGGCGACGGCGCCCATGTCGCCTTTGGGGCTGTCGGCCTGGGCGATGATGGTGTACTGGCCGAACTTCGGGGGCGTGAAGGTGAACGGGGTGCGGGACTCCTGGCCGTTGGTTAGCGCGACGTCGAACTTGCCTTCGCCGGCGGGTTTCTTGAGCGCGTCGTACGCGTGCCAGGTGACGGTGACCTTGTCGACCGAGCGGTTGGCGGCGGCGACGACGTACTCCATGGCGACGGCCTTGCCGGGGTCGTAGGCGACGTTGTAAGGCAGCGCGCAGGCGAGGCTGTTGCGGAAGCCGGGCATGCGTGTGGGGATGGTGCGGATGTTGGCGGTGCCGGCGTCGAAGAAGTCGGATTTGGTGCGGAGGATCGATGGGCTGGCGTGGTACTTCTTGTAGTTGACGCCGGCCGGGTCGTGGCGGCTGGTGGCGGCGACCCAGAGGCGGTCCTGGGGGTCGACGGCGAAGGCGACGTAGGACGAGTGGACGCTCCACGGGTCGGCGAACTTCCACTGGCCGCCGCGGAGGGCGATGGATTGGCCGTCGGTCTTGAAGCGGGCGAGGAGGCCGGGGTTGCCGAAGGTGATCGCGTAGACGTTGCCCTTTGAATCGACGGCGACGGTGTGGAGGAGCTCGGAGCCGTCCTCCGCGCGCGTGGTCGGGTTGCCGCCGAGGGTGCGGACGAGTTTGCCGTCGGGGGCGAATTGGTAAACGGCGTTGGGCTCGGCTTTGATGTAGAGGTTGCCAGCGCGGTCGGTGGTCAGATAAGTGGCGCCGAGGACCGGCGTGGCGAGTGGAATGGGCTCGCCGACGCTGCCGTCGGCAGACAGGACGTGGACGCGATCGGCTCCCTTCACCTCGGGCTTGTTCTTGGGGGCGGGGCGGACGTTGGCGACGACGGCGACGCGTTCTTTCTTTGTGGCCGGGTCGGGCCAGCGAGTGATCGCGGTGGCGTTGGGGACGTCGAAGGCGCGGACGTACTTGCCGTCGGGGCCGAACTGCTGGACGCGGCCGGCGGCGGGCTGGGTGACGAAGATGTTGCCGGCGGAGTCGACGGCGAGGCGCTGGGGGACGTTGGCGTCGCCGAGCTTCTGGCCGGTGGCGGCGTCGGACAGGTCGATGGTGGCCAGCAGCTTGCCGGCGCGGTCGAACTTCTGGACGCGGAGGTTACCCTCCCAGCGCTTGGTCTTCTTGTTCTCGCGGGCGCCGTCGAGGGCGTAGAGGTCGCCGGCCGGGGAGAAGGTGATGTCGCGGAGCTCGAGGAACTGGCCGGGACCGGAGCCGGCGGAGCCAAAGGCGAGGTCTGCGCCGTCGCCCGGGCCCGTCTCCTGGGCGGCAGCTTGGAGCGACAGGATCAGGGTCGCGACGATGAGCAGGGGGCGGAAGCAGTTCATGGCGTACCGGTGGTTACGGCGTCGGGGTTCGGACGTTTAGGTCGCGCAATTTGAAACCACGGCTTCGGCCGCGCGTCAGAGGGGCATGCGGGATCGAAGCCAACGGGTTGTGATGATGATCGTCCTCTGCGCGTGGACCGCCAGGGCGTGGGGGACGCAGATTGCGGTGCCGGAACCCCCGGAGCCGACGGAGGAGCAGGTGTTGGCGGCCACGCGGGTGGACGCGACCCGGGCGGACGCGGTGTACGCCAAGGCGCTGGAGTTGTTGTTGCGGGACCCATCGGTGATCGACCGGTGGATTCCTGCGCTGCACGAGGCGGAACAGCGGGCGATGGCCGACGAGTACGTGCGGCGGGCGTGGCCGGAGGCGCCGGACGGGCAGCGCGCGGCCAAGCCGCGGGCGGGGGTGGAACTTCAGGATCTAGTGAAGGAGCTCGTCGCCGCCCGGCCGAAGCACCCGGCCCGGCAGGTGGACGCACTGTTGCGGCGGCTGGGGCGGATCGACGACGCGGCACACCGGGCGGCGGGGCTCGCGGCGTTCGCGTCGACCCCGACGGGGCGGTGGAAGGCGTATGCGGCGGCGCAGGAAATTCTGGCGCGCGTCGATGTCGCCCGGGCGAGCGCGAGCGGCCCGCACATCGGCCCGGCCGTCTACCCGCTGCTGCTGCGCGACCTGCCGCCGCGGCGCGCGGGCGAACTGGCGGGCGAGTACCTCCGACTCGTGATGACCGACCGCAACCCGGAGCCGCACGTGCTGCTCTGGCTGGCGTGGAGCTTGAGCCACACCGACCCGAAGGCGGCGGCGAAGATCTTCGAGCAATCGCTGACCAGCCCGGACCCGGCCGAGCGGTTGATGGCGGGCCGGGGGCTCGCCCGGCTGACGGGGGACGTGCCGCCGTTCCGCCTGACCGCGCCGCCGGCGGAGACCGCCGGGCCGCGCGCGGCGTGGGTCGACAAGCTCGCGCAGCGGGCGCCGGCCGCGTTCGCGCCGATCGACCCACTGGCCGCGCCGCTGATCAAGCGACAGCGTGGCGGGCGGGTCGACCTGATCCGGCTCAAGCCCGACGCCACCCCGGCCGAAACGACTGAGGACGTGTGGCCCACGATCACGCAGGTCTTGCCGGACGGGACCGCGTACGGCCGGGTGCGGCATGACGTGTACGGGCTGCTTGCGCCCGACGGTACGCCACTTGCCCGGTTCGACGCGGCCGGGGCGGTGCCGTCCGATGTGGCCGAGCACGGCGGGCTGCTGCTGGCCCACCCGAACGCGACGGGCGGCGGATCGGAACTCGGCGCCGACGGGGCGGTCCTTTGGTCCAACCCGCGCAAGGTGTCGATCCTGACCGAGGCGGGGCTCGGCCGGTTCGCGACGACGGTCGGCGGCAAACCGGCGCTGATCGACCGCCGGGGCGACGTGCTTTGGACGATCGAGCTCGACGTCACTCGGGACGGCGTGCGGCAGGCGCATTTGGTCGCCGAGGACACGATGCTCGTGGTGCGGCAGCACTCTGTAGAAGTGTGGCACCGAACCGAGGGGCTCAAGCAGCGCGTGGCCGGGTTCGTCTCCAACGCGGACGCCCGCTACCACCCGACCCAGCCGTGGCTGGTGATCGACGGGGCCCATCCGACGGCGTTGATCGTCGACCCGCGAACGGGGGTTCGGGCGACGTACGACCTGGGGTGGGATAACGAGTCGCCGACGCTGCGGTCGAAGTGGGCGGGGCGGTCGTAGGGGGACATGACGCCGGCCGTTTCGACGCCGTGCGGGGCGGGTTTGGACGTGGAGAATGGGTGGATTCTTCGTGGTTTTTCGTAGGTTTTGTGGATGGTCTGTGAGCCCGGGGGAATGGGTCTGGGAGCCGCTTGCGTTTTGACCTCGCGCTATTAGATTGCCTCAAGCGGTTCGAGTCCGTCCGCCGATGGTGGTGGGTTCGGGCCGCGCGGGTCGGAATGGATCGGTAATATTGCCCGGGCGCGGCGGTACGGATGGCCGCGCGTAGGGCCGTCGGGAGATGGATTTCCCGGCGCGCAGGGAAGGCACGGACGCGCATGGCTGGGCAACAACCAACCCGAGGGGCGGGCACGGGAACGTCGGGGGCTCGGTCTTCTTCTACGGCATCGGCAGGGGGTGCGGCGGCGCGGCCGGCATCGGTCGCGGGGACTCCGCGGGCCCGCGTGCCCGTGGCGGCGGTGGCCGTCGCGCCGGTCAAGCCGGCGTGGAAGGGGCGCGTGGGGCGGCTGTGGCAGATGCCGTTGCTCGTCTTCTCGGTCGCACTGTTCGGGGTGGCGGCGTGGCTGTTCATCGACCCGAAGCCGGGTCCGTCGGTCGACCAGAAGGTGGAGACGGCGCGGCTGCTGATCAAGCAGGAGCGGGCCGAGGCGGCTAACGAGTATCTGAATCGTCTGCTGGCGCGGGAGAAGATGGACCCGGCGCGCGAGGCCGAGGTACACCTGCTGCTGGCCGAGAGTTTGGCGATGTGGCAGGAGCAGAAGAAGCTGTCGATCCCGGAGAACCACCGGCGGATCGTCGAGCAGATCCTGATCGCGCAGGAGCTGGGCGGGAAGCCGACGCCGGAGAGCAACCAGCGGATGGCGCAGTCGATGGAGGCGCTGGCCCGGCCGACCGAGGCGCTGATGTACTACCGGCGGGCGATGATGCAGTCGCCGGACCGGGCGATGCGACTGCAGCGGAAGATCATTGACCTGCAGTTGTCGACCGACGACGTGGCGGGGGCGCAGGCGTCGCTCGAAGAGTACCTGGCGCGCAAGGAAGTCTACGGGAGCGAGCGGTCGTGGGCCCTGGGCGAGCAGGCGCACCTGCAGATCGACAAGGGCGAGTTCGGCCCGGCCCGGCAGTCGCTGGACGAGGCGCTGCGGCTCAGCGCGGACGCGGTGGACCAGGGGCAAATCAAGTATTGGCTGGGGTACTGCGAGTACAAGCTCGGCAACGGGGCGGAGGCCGAGCGGTTCCTGCGGGTGGCGCGGGATCACCTGAAGGTCCGGCACCCGCTGGACGCGGAGGCGGCGTACCTGCTGGGCAAGCTGGCGCAGGACGCGGGCCGGCCCGCCGAGGCGAACTCGTTCTACGCGGTAGTGCTCGAGTCGCACCCGGACGCGAAGGTCGCGCAGCTGGCGCGGCTCGGGCGCGGGGTGTGCCGGGTGCTGGCCGGGGATGACGACAACGGCTTGGCGGACCTGCACGATGTGGCCACGCACGTGGCGGATCGTGAGTCGGCGCGGAAGCGGCACAAGGTGGACGTGCTGCTGGGCCTGAAGCAGGCGGCGGTGGCGCTCGCCAATCGCGGCAACTACCAGGCCGCGCTCGAGGTGATGGGGTACGAGCAGCAGTTGATGTCGCCGCTGCCGGGCGAGCGGGCGGAGGGGTCGCTGGCGTCGGCGGGGCCGCCGGCGAGCTTCTACGCCCGGCTGACGGACGTGTACGAGCGCCGCGGGGACCAAGTCGAGCGGAACATCCCGGACAGCATCAAGCCGGCCGAGAAGGTGAAGCGCGAGCAGCAGGTTCGCGATTTGCGGACGAAGGCGGGGGATGCGGCGATCGCGTACTCGCGGGCGCTGACGCTGTCGGACGACAAGGGGTACGCCGAGGCGCTGTGGCGCGGTGTGGAGTTGTACGACCGCGCGGGCGATCTGCCGCGGATGATCGCGGCGCTGGAAGTGTTTGCGGCGGAGCGGCCAGAAGACCCGATGACGCCCGAGTCGCTGCTGCGGCTGGGCCGGGCGTATCAGGCGGCGGGGCACTTCGACAAGGCGATCGCGGCGTACCAGCGGAACCAGTTTAGGTACCCGAACACGCTGGCGGCGAGCAAGTCGGCGGTGCCGCTGGCGCAGGCGATGATCGCCAAGGGGCAGCAGTTCTACGGCAAGGCCGAGACGGTGCTGCTGGGCGTGATCGAGAACAACCCCCTGGTGACGCCGGACGCGGTCGAGTTCAAGGGCGCGCTGATGGAGCTCGCGCAGCTGTACTACCGCACGCAGCGGTACGAGGAGGCGGTCGCCAAGTTCGAGGAGCTGACGCAGCGGTACCCGCGGGACGAGCGGATGGCGCAGCTGATCTTCCTGATGGGCGACAGCTACCGAAAGAGCGCGGCGCTGCTGGTCGTGGACTTGAAGGGGCCGACGACGCCGGTGGCCGCGGCGACGAACAACGCGGTGCTGGCGGCGGCGAAGACCGAGCCGGCGGGCACGCGGCCGGTGGCGACGACGCAGCGCGTGACGGCGGACGCGGACCCGGTGGAGGTGGCGGCCGCCAAGCGGAACCGGCTGGCGGAGGCGCGGCGGCTCTTCGACAAGGCGATCGACGCGTACCGGCGGACGCCGCCGTCGGGCGAGGTCGACAAACTGTACATGAAGCTGGCGCACTTCTACCGGGCGGACTGCGTGTTCGACCTGGGGTCGTACGAGGACTCGATCAAGCTCTACGACGCGGCGGCGTTCCGGTACCAGGACGACCCGTCGGCGCTGGCGGCGTACGTGCAGATCGTCAACGCGTACTGCGCGCTCGGCAAGTTCAACGACGCCAAGACCGCCAACGAGCGGGCGAAGTGGCTGCTGAAGAAGATGCCGCCGGACGCGTTCACCGACGGCGGGTTCACGATGCCCAAGGAGTACTGGGACAAGTGGCTGCAGTGGACGGGTAGCGCGGGGATCTGGTGAACGAGGTTGCCGATTGCCCACGGCCGATCGCCCATTGATGTGGGTGTCGGCTTTCGGGCGTTAATGCGAGGTCGGAACGATGGGCAATGGGCAATCGACAACGGGCGCCACCGACTTGGTGATCGACGCGCTGGGCGAACAGGTCACCTGTTACCAGCGGCTGGCGAAGCTGGCGGAGATCCAGCACGACCACGTCCAGCAGAGCCGGACGGAGCAACTGCTGGAGGTGCTGGAGCGCCGGCAGGAGGTGCTCGACCAGGTCGGGCGGCTCGAGCAGATCATTGCGACGGCCAAGCGGCGCTGGGGCGAGTACCTGCGCGGGCTCGACGACGGAAGGCGGACGATGGCCGAGCGGTTGCTTGCCGAGACGCGGCGACTGCTCGAGGAGATCACGGCCGCGGACCGGAACGACGCGCTGATCCTCCAGCAGCGGAAGCTGAACCTGGGGAAGCAGATCAACCAGGCGCAGACGGCCCGACAGGTGAACCGAAACTACGCGGCGGCGGCGTACGGGAAGGTCGCGCCGCGGATGGACGTGAAGCAGTAGCAATGGAATGACGAAGTTCGAAACTCGAAGAACGAATCAATGACGAAGGACGAAATTCGAATGACGAAACGATCTTCCCTTCGACGCACGTCTCCGTTTCGAGCTTCGTCATTCGACGTTCGTCATTGATTCGAGCTTCGAGTTTGGTCATTCGTCATTTCGGTTCGTGCTTCGTCATTCTCGATTCCCCCGGACTACTCATGACCACGACGACCACCGCCCCCGTCCCCCCCGCGCAGCGCATCGAGGAACTCGGGCGGATCATCATGGCGTACTCGGAGGTGACCGACCGGCTGCAGCAGTCGCACGAGAAGCTGCAGGAAACGGTCGTCACACTGCGCGAGGAGTTGGGCGAGAAGAACCGCCTGCTCGAGCGGAAGAACCGGCTGGCGGCGCTCGGCGAGATGGCCGCGGGCATGGCGCACGAGATCCGCAACCCGCTGGGCGGGATCCACCTGTACGCGTCGATTCTGGCGAAGGAAGTGGAGAAGGCGGGGATGCAGTCGTCGCTGGACGTGTGCCGGAAGATCAGCGGGGGCGTGAAGCGGCTCGAGTCGCTGGTGAGCCAGGTGCTGGCGTTCTCGCGGGAGACGCGGGTGACGTACCAGCCCGCCGACCTCGCCCAACTCGCCGCCCGGGCAGTCGAAATGGCGCAGCCGAAGCTCGACGCGCTGGGGATCGCGTGGGAGATCGAAGGGCCGGCCGAACTGCCCGTGCAGGTCGACCCGCTGCTGCTAGAGCAGGCGCTGCTGAACCTGGTGCTGAACGCGGCCGAGGCGATGGAGGAGCGCGGGCGGGGGACCGTCCGGCTCGTCTACGGCGCGGGCGAAGAGGTCGAGGCGCGGCAGTGCCGGATCACCGTGCGCGACACCGGCCCGGGGATCCCGGCGGACGTGCTGGACCGCATTTTCAACCCGTTCTTCACGACCAAGGACACGGGCACGGGCCTGGGCCTGGCGATCGTCCACCGCACCGTTGAGGCCCACGAAGGCACGATCCTCGCGACCAACCCGCCGGGCGGCGGGGCGCAGTTTGAGATCAGGATTTGAGCAAGATTGCCACGGATACACGCGGGTAACGCGTAACGATTAACACTTAAAGTGTATTGTCAGAATTAAGCATTAATCGTTAATCATTAATCGTTGCGTCCGCCGCATCGGTCCGCAGAAGGAGTAGGAAAAACATGGCCCGCATTCTCGTTTGTGACGACCAGGACATGATGCGCGACTCGCTCGTCGCGACGCTGCGGCTCGAGGACCACGAGGTCGTCGCGGCGACGGACGGGCCGATGGCCGTCCAGCGGTTGACGGCGAGCCGGTTCGACCTGCTCATCACCGACCTGAAGATGCCGAAGATGACGGGCATCGAGCTGCTCGGGGAAGCGAAGAAGCTCCGGCCCGAGATGCCGGTAATCATGATGACGGCGTTCGCGACCGTGCAGACGGCGGTCGAGGCGATGAAGCTCGGGGCGTTCGACTACATCCAGAAGCCGTTCGACGGGGACGAGATCAAGATCCTGGTCGACCGGACGCTGGAGCACGGGCGGCTCGTGCGGGAGAACGCGGCGCTGCGGTCGGTCGCGGCCGACGCGATGGCCCCGCGCCCGCTGATCGGGTCGGGCGTCGGGATGGACGAGGTCCGCAAGAAGATCGAGCGGGTCGCGCGGTCGTCGGCGACGGTGCTGGTGCGCGGGGAATCGGGCACGGGTAAGGAACTGGTCGCCCGGGCGATCCACCTCGCATCGGACCGGAAAGAACGCCCGTTCCTCGCGGTGAACTGTGCCGCGCTCTCAGAAAACCTGCTCGAGTCCGAGTTGTTCGGGCACGAGAAGGGGTCGTTCACGGGGGCCGACAAGCTTCGGCGCGGGCGGTTCGAGCTGGCCGACGGCGGGACGCTGTTGCTCGACGAGATCAGCGAGATCGCGCCGGCGCTGCAGGCCAAGCTGCTGCGGGTGCTTCAGGAGGCGCAGTTCGAGCGCGTCGGGTCGTCGGTGACGCACCAGGTGGACGTGCGCGTGGTCGCCACGTCCAACCGCGATCTGGAGAAGGAAGTCGAGGCAGGGCGGTTCCGGGCCGATTTATTTTACCGGCTGAACGTCGTCCCGATCGACCTGCCGGCTCTGCGGGAGCGGGCCGACGACGTGCCCGAATTGTGCCGGCACTTCCTGCACATGATCGCCAAGCGGGAGCGGGCGGCGTTCCGGCACATCGAGCCGGAGGCGGTGCGGCTGCTGCAGAAGTACCCGTGGCCGGGCAACGTGCGCGAGTTGCAGAACATCATCGAGCGGGCGAGCGTGCTGGAGGCCGACCCGGGCGTGGTCCGGGCGGACACGATCGAGCCGTGGCTGAAGCTGCGGCCCGGCGTGCCGACGGCCGACGCGCTGGCGGGTCGCCCGCTGTCGGAGATCGAGAAGCAGGTGATCCTGACGACGCTGCAGTCGTTCAAGGGCCACCGGATGAAGACGGCGCACGCGCTGGGCATCGGCGTCCGCACGCTGGGGATGAAGCTGAAGAAGTGGAAGGAAGAAGGGGAACTAGTCGAGGCCTAGATGTAAGGATGAAGTAGGAAGGACGAAGGATGAAACGGCCCCGGCGCGTTTCATCCTTCTGCGTTCCGGCCGTGGGCGCAACAACTGCGCTCGAGCGCATGACCCGCGCGTCGGGACGGCATTTTCGCCCCGCCAGGCGTCTTTCGATCGTGGCACGTGGTTTGACTTACGAGGTGTCGGCATGTTCATCGATCGTCTCGTCAACCAGACCAACGCCCCGCTCGTCGAGCGGGTTGTGAAGTTCGCCGCGGCCCGGCACCGGCTGATCGCGGAGAACATGGCGAACGTGGATACGCCCGGCTACCGGCAGAAGGACCTGTCGGCCGCAAAGTTCTACTCGCTCCTGAACGACAAGGTGCGGGAGAAGAAGGCGTCGGCCCCGGGGACGACGACGTTCGACGACATCGATTTGAACGTCGACCACCCGACGGCCAGCATCCTGTTCCACGACGGCAACAACCGGTCGATGGAACAGCTCGCGGCCGATCAGGCGAAGAACGGCATGCTGTACATGACGGCGATCGAACTGCTGAAGAAGCAGTACGGGGCCATGGAAATGGCGCTGAAAGAACGGATCGCGTAACGGGCTCGCGCCTCACTACTGGTGACTGAACCATGTTTGGAACACTCGACATCTCTGCAAGCGCGCTCGCGGCCCAGCGGGTCCGCATGGACACGGTCGCCGCGAACGTGGCGAACATGAACACGACGCGGGACGCGGACGGGCAGGTCGCGCCCTACCGCCGGCGGTTCGTGGTGTTCGCCGCCGGGCAGGGCCCGCGCGGGGCGGACGCCGGCAAGCCGGGCGTGCACGTGCAGGAGGTGGCGCTCGACCAGACGACGCCGTTCAACAAGAAGTACGACCCGGGCCACCAGGACGCCGGCGCCGACGGGTACGTCCGCATGCCCAACGTGAACATGGCCACGGAGATGGTGAACGCGATCGAGGCGTCGCGGGCGTACGAGGCCAACGTGACGACGATGGAAGTGACCAAGGCGATGATGAACGCGACGCTGCGGCTGCTCGCGTAGCAGGAAAGTTGCGAGTGCGAGTCATGGGCAATTCCGCCCGAGCGCGAGTTAGCCCCCAATAGCGCTTGAATCTTTTTCGAACCCCACGCACACTCGCCCCCTGACTCCTGACTCCTGACTCCTGACTCGTAACTCGCAACTATCCCCTCCATGATTCCCGGGATCGGCAACAATTTGAGTCTCGGACGTGCCGCGGGCGGCGGAGTTTCGCCCGCGCAAATCGGCGGCGCCGGAGGCGCCAGCTCGGCGGGAGGATCCGCCAGCTTTTCGGACCTGCTTCAGAATTCGATCAGTGAGGTCAGCCGCCTGCAGCAGGATGCCAGCCGGGCGGTCGAGGACCTCATGACCAACAAGTCCGAGGACGTGACGGGCGTGATGACCGCCATGGAAAAGTCCGACCTCGCGTTCAAGACGCTGCTCGCCATCCGGTCGAAGCTGATGGACGCGTACGAAGAGATCAAGAACATCTCGGTTTAGTCTGCTAACAGACGCGCCCACTCGATCGCGCGCACCCGGTGGAACCAGGTGCACGTAATCGACGCGCGGGGCGATCGCGATAGCGGTCGCCTGACCCGACAAGGAATCCAATGCCAGGGAAGGCGCCGTTATGGATTTCCTCAAGACCCAGGCGACGAAGATCCGCGAGCAGCTCGCCGGCCTTTCGTCCAGCCAGAAGATGCTCGCCGGCACGCTCGTCGTCATCATGGTGATGACGCTCCTGTGGTGGTCGAAGTACGCCGGCACCACCGAGATGGAGCCCGTGCTCGACCAGGACTTCGCCGCCGACGAGCTGTCGCGCGTCAAGTCGCTGGTCGACTCGAAGGGGATCCCGGCCAAGGTCGTCGGGAGCAAGCTCCACGTCGCGACGGACCGCAAGTTCGAGGTGCTGGCGCTGCTCGGGTACGAGCAACTGCTCCCGCGCGACACGGCGTCCGGGTTCGACGAGATCGTCGCCAAGATGGACAGCCCGTTCGCGCCGCAGCAGAAGCAGGACGCGATGTACAACCGGGCGAAGGAGGTCACGCTCGCGCAGGTGCTCCGCGGGTTCCCCGGGGTGCGGAACGCGACGGTCATGATCGACGCGACCCACCGCCGGGCGTTCGGGGACGCCGCCCGCCAGCCGTCGGCGACGGTCAACCTGCAGACGAAGGAGCCGGGCGGCAAGGCGTCGAAGAGGCTGATCGAGGGGGCGGCGGCGACGGTCGCCGGGGCCGTCTCCGGGCTCCAGCGGTCGCGGATCAACGTGATCATCGACGGGGCGTCGTACAACGTCGCGGACCGCGACCCCGAGGCGGGCGGGCTGGCCAACGGCGACTCGCTCTTCGACCTGATTAAGGAGGGCGAGCGCCACTTCTCGCAGAAGGTGCTCGGGCACCTCGGGTACATCAACGGCGTGATGGTCAGCGTCAGCGTCGACCGGAACATGGACGCCAAGCGCATCGAGCGCGAGGTCTACGACAAGAACAAGACGTTCGACAAGGTCATCCAGACGAGCGAGAAGACCAGCGAATCGACGAACTCGTCGCGCATCGCCGGCGAACCCGGGGCCGTGCCCAATGCGACCGTGACGGGAGGCGGGGCCAACCAGGGCATGACGCTGGGGGGTGGGGGCGGCCGGCCGACGGGCGGCGGAAGCGAGGGGAGTTCGAGCAACGATTCCGAGAACACGGCCCGCATGCAGGTCTTCCCCGCGGTGATGCGCGAGTGGATTCGCAGCCCGGCCGGCGCGGCGGCGGTCACGAGCGCAAGCGTGACCATCCCGCGCAGCCACTTCGTCCGAATCTTCAAGGCGATCAACCCGTCCGCCCCAGACCCCGACCCGGCGACGCTCGACCCGATCATCAAGATCGAGATGCCCAAGCTGAAGAACGCCGTCCTAGGGTGCCTGGGGCAGGTGGCGGCGGAGAAGATCGCCGTCGACTGGTACTACGACTACATGCCGACGACCGGCGGCGACCCGGCGGCGCCCGCGGTCGCCACGAGCGTCCCGATCGCGCTCGCCGGCCACGCGAAGGAGATCGCACTTGGCGGGCTGGCGCTGGTCAGCCTGTTCATGGTCATGATGATGGTGCGCAAGTCGGCGCCGGCGCCGATCGTCATTCCCAAGCCCGAGCGGGCCGCCCCGGTCGCGCCGCCGCCGTCGGACGTCGCCGGCGAGGTGGGCGAGGGCACCCAGTCGATGGAGGCGATGGAGGTCGACGACGAGTCGATCCGCACGTCCCAGATCATCGGTCAGGTCTCGTCCCTCGTGAAAGAGAACCCCGACGCCGCCGCCAACCTCGTCAAGCGCTGGCTGAGCCGTTCGTAACCGTTCGGGACTGCCGACCGCCCACTGCTGGACGCCGACTTTCACATGCCTGCTTCTCCCACCGAAATTTCCGGCGTTCGCAAGGCCGCCGTCCTCTTGCTCACCT
>Ga0196963_10001789_pt1 | contig 13821 bp, 12 predicted proteins | sample S1_5metaG_FD_148600 | JGI IMG/M metagenome (GOLD analysis project Ga0196963, IMG submission 148600) | Soil microbial communities from Anza Borrego desert, Southern California, United States - S1_5 | ecosystem: Environmental > Terrestrial > Soil > Desert | place: USA: California | collected... | reverse complement strand
CGCAGGTGCCGCGGACCAGGTCGGGCACCTCGGCGTTCAGCGTGCGCGCCGCCTCGTCCGACTCGGCGATGACGAGGAGGTCGACGTCGCTGTGGGTGTCACCGCCGCCGCGGCCGAGGCTGCCGTCGAGCGACACCTCGACGACGCCGGGTCGGGCGGCGAGCGCCGAGGTCAACGCTTCGATCAGCCCGGCGCGGTCCATGTGCGGAATGATGCCGCCATGGACTTCGACCTGCCGCCGGACGACGATCCCCGCCGGCTCGCGGTCCGGCAGTGGATCGCCGAGCACCCAAACCCGACCGGTCGCCAGCTCGCCGAGGCCGGCTACGTCGCCCCGCACTGGCCGAAGCCGTGGGGGCTCGACGCCGACCCCATCCACCAGCTGCTCATCGACGACGAGCTCCGCAAGGCGGGGGTGCGCCGACCCGGCAACGTCATCGGCATCGGATGGGGCGGCCCGACGATCATCCACGGCGGCACGCAGGCGCAGAAGGACCGCTACCTGCTGCCGATGCTCGCCGGCGAGGAGATCTGGTGCCAGCTCTTCAGCGAGCCCGGTGCCGGCAGCGACCTCGCCAACATCTCGACGCGCGCCGTGCGTGACGGCGACGAGTACGTCGTGAACGGTCAGAAGGTCTGGACGTCGATGGGGCACCTCGCCAAGTTCGGCATCCTCATCGTGCGCACCGATCCCGACGCGCCGAAGCACCAGGGCATCTCGTACTTCATCTGCCCGATGGACACGCCGGGCATCGAGGTGCGCCCGCTCATCGAGATGACGGGCGCCCACATCTTCAACGAGGTGTTCTTCACCGACGTGCGGATCCCGGCCGAGAACCTCGTGGGCGAGGAGAACCGCGGGTGGGAGCTGGCGAAGGTCACGCTCGGCAACGAGCGGGTGTCGCTGTCGTCGGGCGGCGCACTGTGGGGGAACGGGCCGTCGTACGACGACCTGCTCGCGCTCGTGCAGCAGCGCGGCGGCGTCGACGACGCGTCGTTGCGCCAGCGTCTCGCCCAGCTCTACATCGAGTCCGAGCTGCTCCGGCTCATCCGGCTGCGCACCGTCACCGCCGCGGTGAAGGGCAAGCCGCCCGGGCCCGAGGCGTCGATCCGCAAGCTCCTCGCCGACGAGCACGGCCAGAAGCTGATGGAGCTGGCGAAGGATCTGTGCGGCGCCGACGGGATGCTCACCGACCGCGGCCCGCTCAACGGTCCCGATCAGCACGGCTGGCACTACGGGTTCCTGTTCGCCCGCGCCCTCACGATCGGCGGCGGCACCACGCAGGTGCAGCGCAACATCGTCGCCGAGCGCGTGCTCGGCCTCCCGCACGACGTCGACGTGGAGCAGGGCAAGACGTGGCGAGAGTCGAGGGTCGCGTCGTGAGCGGCTTCCTGCCGATGCTGTACGTGGAGGACGTCGAGGCGACGTCGCGCTGGTACCAGGACCTGTTCGGACTGCACTCGGGCCACGGCGGCCCCGAGTTCGAGATGCTCGTCGGCACCGAGGGCGGGCACGACATCGTGCTCCAGCTCCACAAGGCCGACCTCGACGAGCACGGCAGCATCGTCGTGCCCGGTTCGCCCAACGGGCTCGGCGTGATCCTCGAGCACCAGGTCGCCGACGTCGACGCCGTGCACGCGCTGCACGCGCGGGCCACCGCGATGGGCGCCGACGTCCAGAACGAGCCGTGGTTCAACGCCCAGGCCCACCACACCGAGTTCACCGTGCGCGACCCGAACGGCTACTTCATCGGCGTGCACTCACCGTTCACGCCGTAGGCCCTGTCCTCTCGTTTGTGCGGTGAATTCGGCCCTCGGAGGGCCGATATCACCGCACAAACGAATCAGAACCCCGGCGGGACGTCGTAGGTGCCGAGCCGGCGGGCGACCTCGATGGCGGTGCGGTCGCGGTGCCACGCCGTCACGCACTGGACGCCGACGGGCAGGCCCTCGGGTGTGCGACCGATGGGCGGCACGGCGGACGGCAGGCCGATCACGCCGATCAGTCCCGTCCAGCTCACGTTCTCGAGGTAGGAGCGATCGACGCCGTCGACCGTCATCCGGCGAGCGGCGAACTCACCCTGCAGGTGGGGGAGCGCGGCCGTCAGCGTGACCGGGCACAGGAGGACGTCGAAGCTCTCGAACCACTCGGCCCAGATCGCCTTCAGCCGCGAGCGCTCGATGTCGTTGCGGATCCACTGATGATGCGTGCCGGAGATGGCATCGGCGACGTCCGGCGGGTAGGCGGGCGACATCGCCGCCAGCACCATGTTGGAGAACAGCATCACCTGGGCGTCGAAGTCGACGGGCGGGTGCGCCTCCTCGACCTTGGCGCCGGCGTCGGCGAGCCGGTCGGCGGCGGAAACGAGCAGGGCGCGGTAGTCGGCCGCCACCGGGCACGACGGCGTGTCGAACCATGTGCCGACGCGCAGCGTCGACGACTTCGCCGCCGGGACCTCGGACTCGGCGAGCACACCGAGCAGGAGGTCGAGGTCGTCAGCGCTGCGTGCCAGCGGACCGAAGACGTTGATGTCGACGTCGATGGTGCCGCCGTCGACGTGATCGAGGTAGCCGCGCTGGGAGATGACGCCGAAGGTCGGCTTCAGCCCGAACACGCCGTTGAAGTGCGAGGGGATGCGCACCGAGCCACCGATGTCGGTGCCGAGCTCGAAGCTCGTGAGACCCGCGGCGACCGCCGCGCCCGCGCCGCCCGACGACCCGCCCGGGATGCGCTCGACGTTCCACGGGTTGTTCGTCGTGCCGAAGATCTCGTTGAACGACTCGAGGTCGCCGGACCAGCGGGGCAGGTTCGTCTTCCCGAACACGACGGCGCCGGCCCGCTTCAGTCGCGCCACCGCCGGCGCGTCCGCGGTCGGCACGTGGTCGCGCAGCTCGACCGCGCCGCCCGTCGACCGGATGCCTTCGGTGGCGATGGCGTCCTTGATCGTCGTCGGCAGCCCGTGCAGCGGCCCGGACGACTCCCCCCGCGCCGTGGCGGCGTCGGCGGCGTCGGCCGCCGCACGCGCCCGCTCGACGTCGAGCGTCACCACCGCGTTGATCGCCGGGTTCAGTCGCTCGATGCGATCGAGGTAGCCGTCGAGCAGCTCGCGGGACGACACCTCCTTGGCCCGCACCATCGCCGCCAGCTCGGTTGCCGTTTTCGTGAACACCGCGGCGCAGCGTATTGACGAGCCGGCGGCGGCGTCAGGCGGCGGGCCGGGTGGATCGCCGCTCCACAATCCGAGCTGTCGGGCCACGTCTCGCCGGAGGCGGGCGGGCCGGTGGTGAGGGCGCGCCCCGACCCGTCAGCCGAGTGCGTCGAAGGGCCGCGGGTACACCGCGGTGCCGCGCACGTCGGGCGTGTACGACGACAGCGGCAGCGCCTGCCCGGCCTCGGGTGGCGCCCAGTCGGGGAGGTGGATCGTGATGCCGAGCGTGCGGGCGTCGACGAAGCCGAAGCGGGCGTAGTAGAGCGGGCTGCCCTCGAGGATCACGAGGGGATCGCCCTGCGCGGCGGCACGGGCGCAGACCTCGCGCACGAGCGCCGAGCCGATGCCGTCGCGCTGCCGGTCGGGGCGGACCGCGAGCGGGGAGAGCATGCCGACGTGGTGCATCGTGCCGTCGTCGTCCCGCAGCGTGCAGTGGTTCACCATGACGTGTCCCACGATCTCGCCCCCGCCGGCGTCGGCGACAAGCGCCAGCGGCTGCCGGTAGCACCCGTCGGCCCGGATGTCGTCGACCAGCTTCGGCTCGGCGTCGCCGTCGAAGGCGGCGCGCACCACCGAGCGGATGGCGTCGAAGTCCGCCGGCTTCTCCGGCCGAACGGTGACCGCAGCGGTCAGACGCGCACCTTGTTGGCGCGGTCGAGGGCCTCCTCGGCCTCGCGCACGAAGCGCAGCACGAGCTCACCCGCGGGCACGAGCTCGTGGATGCCGCCGACGCCCTGACCGGCGGGCATGAACTCGGTGCGCACGTCGACCTCTGTCGTCGGCGGTGCGCCCAGGTGGTTCACGCCGTCCTGCATCGACTGGATCGCCTGCTGCGGGAACGGCTTCAGCTGCGACGGATCGTCCTCGTACTTCTGCGTGTAGTCGTTGCGCACCACGCGGCACGTCTTGCCGGTGAACGCCTTGGAGATCACCGTGCCGTCCTCGGGCAGCGCGAGCAGCGTCTCCTTGTAGCCCTTCACGCCCCACGCCTCGGGCGTGGCGATGAAGCGGGTGCCCACCCACACGCCGTCGGCTCCGAGCGCCAGCGCCGCCGCCAGCCCGCGCCCGTCGTGGATGCCACCGGCGGCGATCACGGGCACCTGCTCGCCGACCGCCTCGACCGCCTGGGCCACGAGCGGCAGCGTGCCGATGACACCGGTGTGGCCGCCGCCCTCGGTGCCCTGGGCGATCACGAAGTCGCAGCCGGCGGCGACGGCGGCGACGGTGTGCTTCACCTTGCCGCACACCGTCGCGACCAGGACGTTGTTGGCGTGCAGGAGGTCGACGGCCTCGCGTGGCACGCCGAGACCGGCGACGAAGAGCCGTGCGCCCTCGTCGATCACGGTCTGGATCTGGCGTTCGACCTGGCCGGGGATGGCGGTGAGGAGGTCGACGCCGAAGGGCTTGGACGTCTTGGCCCGCACCTTCCGCATCTCCTCGGCCATCGAGTCGCCCATGGTCGACGCGCCGAGCGTGCCGAAGCCGCCGGCCTCGGAGACGGCGGCGACGACGTCGGCGTAGGACACGCCGCCCATGCCGGCGAGCATGACGGGGTGCTCGATCTCGAGCATGTCGGTGATGCGGGTGCGAAGCGTCACGTTGTGATCCTGTAGGTCTGCACGGCCGACGCGACTCGCCGGCCCTCGGTGTCGGTCGCCTCGATCTCGAGGAAGATGAGCTCCCGGGCGCGGCGCACCGTGCGCGCCGTGCACAGCAGGTCGGACTTGCGGGCGGCGCCGACGAAGTTCACGGTGGTCGACACCGTCGAGGCCTTCGAGCCGTTGGCGAAGTCGTGGTTGGACCACGCCGCCGCGGCCGCGCACGTGTCGACCACCGACATCACCACGCCGCCGTGGTACACGACGCCGTCGTTGGTGAGCTCCTCGCGGAACGGGAGGCGCATCACGACGTGGTCGGGTTCGTAGGTCTCGAACACGAGGCCGAGCCAGCCGATGAACGGCGCCTTCGGCATGAGGTCGGCGATCGCCTGGCGCTTGCGGACGTTCTTCTCTTCGTCGGTCTCGCTCACGGGCCGACCCTAGGACGGAACGCCCCGTCGCCGACAAGCGAGTGCTCCCGCCACCGGCCCGGGGTGGTGAGGATCGACCGCGGATAGTCCTCGAAGAGCCATCGCGCGAAGTTCCGGCGCGTCCACGCCGACGTGCCGGCGACCCGCACCGCGGCCCTGGCGCCCTTCCGGTGCTTCAGCGCCCGGATCAGCAGCCGCGACATCGCGGCGTCGGCGACCAGCTCGCGCCGGGCGGCGCGCTCGTAGCGGCCGGCGGCGTCGCCGGTCGGTCCGGCGGCGAGGATCGCCTCCGCCGCCAACCGCCCGGTGAGAAGCGCCTGGCCGATGCCCTCGCCCGTCATCGGGTCGGTCGCCATCGCTGCGTCGCCGACGACGAGCGCCCGGCCCTCGCCGGCCGTCAGCGTCGCCTTCTCGATGCGGGCGGGGATCGGCCATGCCTTGTGCGGTGCCTCGGGCTCGGCGTTCTCGCCAAGGAACTCGCGCACGTGCGTGCGCTTCAGGAGGTCGGGCCAGAGGTCCTTCATCTCCTGCGTCGTCACCTTGCCGCCGCGCTGGATGCCGAAGCCGACGTTGGCGCGGCCGTCGGGCAGCGGGAACGACCACGCATACCCCGGCAGCAGGTCGGCCTCGAACCAGACGGCGAGCTCGCGCGCGCCGCGCCCGGTGACGCCGCGGAAGTACTGGCGGAAGGCGTGCCACTCGCCGAGGTAGCCCTGCTCGGCGGCGCCGAACGAGCGACGCACCGGAGACCACATGCCGTCGGCGGCGATCACGTACCTCGCGGCGACGTGCCCGACGCGGTCGAGGGACACGTCGACGACGTCGCCGGCGACGCGCGTGCCGCGGTAGCCGCAGCCCTCGGCGACCTTCACGCCCGCGGCGCGGGCGAGGTCGACGAGCGCGGCGTCGAGGTCGTTGCGGGGCACGACGGCGGCGTACGTGCCGCGCCCGCGCGGCAGGGGGAACACGACCTCGCGGCCCGACGGGCTGCGCACCACGACGTCGTCGACCACCTGCCACGTCGGCAGGTCGGGCACGAACCCCAGGTGCTCCAGCTCGCGCAGCGCCAGCGTCGTGAGCCCGTCACCGCAGCACTTGTCTCGGGGGAAGACGGCCTTGTCGGCGAGCAGGACGTCGCGTCCGGCGCGCGCGAGCGTCACCGCGGCGGCGACCCCGGCGGGGCCGGCCCCGACCACGACGACGTCGACGGCCTGCACACCGACGAGGCTACGCGGACGGTGCGCAACCGCTAGGTTGCGGGTCATGAAGGTTGCGGTGCTGGGCGGGACCATCTTCGTGGGCCGGGCGGTCGTCGAGCAGCTGGTCGCGGCCGGCCACGACGTGACGGTCGTCCACCGCGGCGAGCACGAGCCCGACGGCGACTTCCCTGACGTCGAGCACGTGCACGCCGACCGCGCCGACCTGCCCCGGATCGAGGCCGACGCCGTCGTCGACTGCCGCGCGATCTCACGCGCCGACGTCGAGGCCGTGCTGGCGCGGCTGCCCGATGTGCCGCTCGTCGTGCTCTCCAGCGTCGACGTCTATCCGACGCTCGCCGCGCTCCAGTCCGGGACCATCGCGTCCGACGTGCCGATCGACGAGGACTCGCCGGTGCGCACCGAGCGGTTCCCGTACCGCGGCGTGATCAAGGGCATGGAGGACTACGAGAAGCTCGACTGCGAGGAGCTGTACCTCGCGCGCGGCGGCACGGTCCTGCGGCTCCCGTTCGTCGTCGGACCCCACGACTACCAGCGCCGGGAGGAGCCCGTGCTCTCGCGCGTGCGCGCCGGCGACCGCGAGCTGCGCATGGGCGTCGGGAATCTCCTGAAGTCACGAGTGCTCGTGCGCGACGTCGGCACCGCGACGGTGGCGGCGCTCGGCGTCGAGGGCGAGGTGTTCGTGCTCGCTGAGCACCCCACGTCGACCGTGCGCGACTGGTACCAGGCGATCATCGACGCCGCCGGCTCCACGATGGAGCTCGTCACCGTGCCGGACGACGAGGTGGCCGACGACCTCGGCCTGTCGCTCGCCCACCAGCAGCACCTGCTCGTGTCGCCGGCGAAGGCGATGCAGCGGCTCGGCTGGCGACCGACGCCGTGGCGAGACGCGGTGCGCGAGTCAGTCGCCTGGCACCTCGCCCACCCGCCGACCTAACCCGGCGGCGCCGCGGTCGTGGTGGTCGTCTCCTCGGGCGGCGGGGGAGGGGCCGGCGCCGCCGTCGTGGTGGTCGTTGGCGGCGGACCGTCGCACTGCACGCCCTCGGCCGGGCGGTAGAGGGCGCGCACCGAGTCGACCACCGGCTCGCGCCCGTCGACGTAGGTGCGCGTGCGCGTCGTCGTCACCCGCTTGCAGCCGGCCTGGCCGACCGGCGACTCGGTCTGCCCGGTCTGCTCGCCGTTGGCGAACTCGGTGGAGTAGAGCGTGACGGTGATCGACGTGTCGTTGTACGTCGGCCAGATCAGCACGCCGTGCGGCGTCGAGTTCTCGATGATGAGGTCGGGCTTCGGGTACGACAGCGTCGCCTCGCGCCCGTAGGGGTAGCGCGAGATGTAGATCGAGTGGCTCTGGTACTCGACGAAGTCGAGACCGCCGAAGAACGCCGCGTTGAACAGCGTCGTCGCGAACTGCGAGATGCCACCGCCGACGCTCGTCTCGAACACGCCGTTCTGGATGACACCGCCCTCGACGAAGCCGTTCTCCGTCGTCCGCCGGCCGACGTGGTCGTTGATCGAGAACGTGGCGCCGGGCCGGACGACGACGCCGCGTACGAGGTCGGCGATGCGATGGATGTTCGTCACGCGGCTCTCGCAGCACGCGTGGCGCGTCGTGAAGGACGCGATCTCCTCGACGATGTTCAGCGCCTCGAGCTCCTCCCGCGAGCTCTCGGGCTCCACGGTCGTCAGCGGCAGCCGCACCGGGCCACCGTGACCGGCCTTCACCGCGCCGAGCACGGCGACGACCGAGGTGAGCGCGCAGCACGCCTGCCCGGGCTCGCCGCCGAGGATGACCGGGCGTCCGCCCTCGACGGTGAAGCGGGCCTCGCTCGGCTCGGTCTTCGCCGCCGCGAGCAGCTCGGCGAGGTCGGTGAGCACGGCCTCGCCGTCGAGCGACAGCTCGAGGCCGTCCTCGCCCGGCTCCGAGCGCACCCACGTGCGCACGGTCGAGCCGGGGATGTCGGCCTCGGTCTCACCGGCGATGACCGACAGCGGTCGGGATGTCAGCTCCTCGGCCTCGTCGGCGAGGGCGCGGGCGTCGTCCTCGGTGAAGCGGGGCTGGATCGTGACCGGCTCGGCGGCGACGGTGAGATCGGTGGCGCCCTCGGCGAGCGCGGCCTCGATGCCATCGGCGACCTCGTCGGCGTCGATGCCCGTGCCCTCCTTGCCCTCGATGAGGAGGATCTCGCCCGACGCGCCCGTGATGCCCGGCTCGATCGTCGGCTCCTCGGCGACGAGCAGCTCGCGCACCAGGTCGCGGTCGACGGTGGCGACGACACCCGCCTCGTGCTCCGACACCAGCCCGAGCAGCCAGCTGAAGGGGTTGCGCCCGGTGTCGACGGCGCCGGCGGCAGTGGCGGCGACGTCGACGTCGAAGCCGATCTCCGAGAGCGGGAGCTCGATCTCGTCGTCGGGCGTCTCGACCGTGACGACGGCCTCGCCGTACTCCTCGACGGTGATCTCGCCGATCGCCTCCGCCAGCGCGTCGCCGCCCTTGCCGCCGACGTCGTGGCCGGCGACGGTCACGTTGCGCAGCGCCTCGCCGTCGTGGGCGCGCATGTCGAGGACCCAGGCGGCGACGAGGAGGACGACGATCGCCGCCGCGGTGATCGCGGCGATGAGGGGGGCGCGCTTCAAGAGCGCCAAGTCTGCCGGGCGAGAGGAAGCTTGCGAACTCGACCTGGATCTCGGGCAGCATGTGCCATGCCTCTCAAGCCAGATGCCGTCGGGACCGAGTCCGCGCCGGTCGAGCGCTCGTGGACGTCGAAGGACGCGCTGCTCTACGCGGTCGGCGTGGGCGCCGGCACCGAGGAGCTCGCGTACACGACCGAGAACAGCCGTGGCATCCAGCAGCAGGTGCTGCCGACGTTCGCGGTGATCGCCGGCGCCGGCGGGGCGGCGATGGCCGCAGCCGGTGACATCGACTTCACCCAGCTCGTGCACGGCGAGCAGGCGTTCGAGCTCGCCGGCCCCATCCCGGTCGAGGGCAAGGTGCGCACCGTCTCACGCATCACCGGCATCTACGACAAGGGCAAGGGCGGCGTCATCGCCACCGAGTCGACCTCGGTGGACGCCGCCACCGGCGAGCCCCGCTTCACCACGCGCTCGTCGGTGTACATCCGCGGCGCCGGCAACTTCGGCGGCGAGCGTGGCCCGTCGGGGCCGCGCAACGTCCCGCCCGACCGCGCGCCCGATCTCGAGATCAGCTACGTCACGCTCGCCGAGCAGGCGCTCGTCTACCGCCTGTCGGGTGACCGCAACCCGCTGCACTCCGACCCGGAGTTCGCCAAGCTCGCCGGCTTCGACCGCCCGATCCTCCACGGGCTGTGCACGTACGGCTTCACGGGCCGGGCCCTGCTGCACGGACTGTGCGGCGGCGACTCGGCGAGGTTCACGTCGATGGAGGCGCGCTTCTCCTCGCCGGTCTTCCCGGGCGACGAGCTCACGGTGTCGATGTGGCGCACCGGCGACGGTGAGGCGCTCTTCACCACCCGCACCCAGAACGGTCAGGTGGTCATCACCGAGGGCCGCTGCACCTTCACCCCGTGATCGTTTGTGCGGTGAATTCGGCCCCTGCAGGGCCGAATTCACCGCACAAACAGCTCAGAAGAGCGACAGGACCGACTTCTCGATCCCGCGCAGCGCGTCGTAGTCGACCTCGACGCAGGTGATGCCGCGCGACTGGGCGAGGACGCGCGCCTGGGGCTTGATCGACTGGGCGGCGAAGACGCCGCGCACCGGCGACAGCCCGGGGTCGAGGTCCATCCGCTCGAGGTAGCGCACGAGCTGCTCGACGCCGGCGATCTCACCGACGCGCTTGATCTCGACGGCCACGTGGCCGCCGGCGTCGCGGCAGAGCAGGTCGACGGGACCGATGTCGGTGAAGAACTCTCGCTTCACCAGCCGCAGCCCCGGCGCCAGCGCCTCGCAGTTGGCGGCGAGCAGCTCCTGGAGGTGGGCCTCGACGCCGTCCTTCTGCAGGCCGGGCTCGGTGCCGAGGTCGTGGCTGATGTCGCTGTGGACCTCGGCGATGCTGATCGTCAGCGTGTCGCCCTTGGGCCCGCTGACCACCCAGCGATCGGGCTCCTCGGTGATCCGACACGGCGGGTTCATCCAGTTCAGCGGCTTGAACGCCCGGTCGTCGCAGTGGATCGAGATGGAGCCGTCGGCCTTGACCATGAGCAGCCGGGTGGCCAGGGGGAGGTGGGCGGTGAGCCGGCCGGCGTAGTCGACCGAGCACGTGGCGATGACGAGCCGCATGGACCCTCGACCGTACCTAGATTGACGGGCCTCATCAGGCGAACCGGGGGGATCGCATGACGGCACGGCTGGAGCAGGACTGGGTGGTCGACAACGCGCCCAGCGAGCGGTTCCGCATCTACACGCGCGCGAACGTGGGCGAGGTGTTCCCCGATCCGGTCACGCCGCTGTCGTGGACGATCGCGGGTGCGAAGTACGGCGAGCTGGGATGGCGTGATGCCCTGGAGCGGTTCGGCGCCGTCACCCACGACGAGTTCAAGGATGGCGAGCTCGAGATCCTCGGCGTGTTCGGCGGCTACTGCTACCTGAACGTGTCGGTCTCCCGGCTCATGGGCGTGCGCACGCCGGGTCTCACGTGGGAGGCGATCGACTACTCGCTGTTCGGCGTCCAGCCCGGCGTGCCGCCCTACGAGCCGCATCCCGGGGACGAGGACGAGGAGCGGGCCGCCCAGTGCGGTGCGACGCTCCAGTGGATCCTGACGACCGAGTCGCTGCCCGACCTCGTCGAGCAGCAGCGGGCGATCGCCGAGCTCCGCGCCAACCGGCCCGACTTCACGGCGCTGTCGAACGAGGAGCTCCTCGGCTACCTGCGCTCGACGATGGGCACGTGGTTCCGCAGGCTGTTCGCCGAGCACCTGTTCATCACGTACTGCTCGACCGTTCCGGCCGGGATCATCGGCCAGGTCGCCGCCGCCGTCGGCGACCCCAACCTCGCCAACCGGCTGATCGCCGGCATCGGCGGGGTCGATTCGGCGGCGCCGTCGTGGGCGATGTGGGAGCTCGGCCGCATCGCCGCCGGGTCGCCGACCGTCACGGCCGAGTTCGAGAAGGGCGTCGACGGGCTGCTCGACCGGCTGCGAACGTCGGACGACGGCGACGCAAAGCGCTTCGTCGACGCGTTCGACGCGTTCCTCTACGAGTTCGGGTCGCGCGGGCCCAACGAGTGGGAGATGCGCTCGCCGACCTGGGAGACGCGCCCGGCGCTGGCCCTCGCCGCCATCGACCGCATGCGGCTCACGCCCGACATCGACGCGCCGCAGAAGCACAACGAGGCGATGGCCGCCGACCGCGAGGCCCTTGCCGCCGAGATCATCGAGAAGCTCGCCGACGACCCCGAGACGCAGGGTCAGTTCGCCGCAGCGGTGCGCGCCGCCGGCATCTTCCTCGCCGGTCGCGAGCGCACGAAGACCACGATCATCCGCCAGGTCCACGAGGGGCGCATGGCGATGCGCGAGCTCGGCCGGCGCATGGTCGAGGCCGGGCACTTCGAGGACGTCAACGACTTCGGGATGATCCGCGACGACGAGTACGACGCCTTCCTCGCGGATCCGGCGTCGTTCACGGAGACGATCCGCGAGCGGAAGGAGTGGTACGACGAGCTCACCGCGCTCGACCCGACCTTCGTCGTGACGACGGGCAACATCCCCCGGCCGTCGGCGTGGCCGCGGAAGGACGCCGTGTCACCCGACGTCGCCGCCGCCGGTGACGTGCTGTCGGGCCTGCCCGGGTGTCCCGGCGTGGCCACCGGTCGGGCGCGGGTGATCCTCGACTCGAACGATCCGACCGCGCTCGAGCCCGGCGACGTGCTCGTGGCGCCGATCACCGATCCGTCGTGGACACCGCTGTTCGTGCCGGCGTGCGCGGTCGTCGTCGACGTCGGTGCGCAGATCTCGCACGCCATCATCGTCAGCCGCGAGCTCGGCATCCCCTGCGTCGTGTCGGTGACCGGCGGGACCAAGCGCATCCCCGACGGGGCCACCGTGACCGTCGACGGTACGGCCGGCACGGTGACGGTCCACTGATGGCCACGACGCCGTCCTCGCTGCCCGACCGGTTCGTCACCGACACCGAGCCGTCGACGAAGTACCGCATCGTCTCGCGCGCCAACGCCGGAGAGGTCATGCCGGATCCGTGCTCGCCGCTCAACGCGACCATGGGCATGTTCGAAGCGGGCGAGAAGGGCTGGCGCGACGCCTACGTGATCACCGGCACCTTCGAGCGCGACGAGTTCGAGCCCGATCGCACGAACACGGTGTCGTGCTTCGGCGGCTACATGTACATCAACATGTCGATGACGCGGCTGTACGGGCTGCGCACCGGGCTGATGACGCCGGCCGAGGTCGACCTGCAGTACTTCGGCGACATGGCCGGCATCCCGCCGTACGAGGAGGAGGCCCGCCCGACCGACGTGTCGCCGACGGCGACGGCGAAGCTCACCGCGTTCATGGCGAGCGAGCTCTGGGGTCGCGACGACCTGCCCGAGCTGCGCGCCGACGCCGCCCAGACGGAGCGGCTCGTGCGCGCTCGGCCGGACTTCGCCGAGCTGTCGAACCAGGAGCTGGTCGACCACGCGCGGTCGTTCGTGCCGCTGTACCGCCGGCTGTTCGCTCGTCACATCATCGTGTCGGGCAACTCGGGCATGGGTGTCGGCACCGTCGCGGCCGTGTGCGCGGCCGTCGGCCGCCCCGAGGTCGTGATGACGTTGGTCGCCGGCCTCGGCGACGTCGACTCCGCCGCGCCGTCGCTCGCGATGTGGGACCTGGGCCGGCAGGTGGCGTCGTCGCCGTCGCTGACGTCCGCGTTCGACGCCGGCGTCGCAGGGCTGCTCGATCGGCTCCGCGCCGACGGTTCGAAGGACGCTCGTTCGTTCCTCGACGGGTTCGACGCGCTGCTCGCCCGCTTCGGGTCGCGAGGACCGAACGAGTGGGAGCTGCGCTCGCACACGTGGGGGACGAAGCCGGAGCTGGCGCTGGCGGCGATCGACCGCATGCGGCTGTCTCCGGACTCGGCGGCGCCGGCCGGTCACCAGGCCCAGCGGGCGGCCGAGGCCGAGGCCGCCGCCGACGAGATCAGGGCGCTCGTCGCCGCTGATCCGGAGGCGGCCGGTCAGCTCGAGGCCGGCCTGCGAGCCGCCCGCCTCTTCCTCGCCGGGCGCGAGCGGTCGAAGACGAACTGCATCCGCATCGTGCAGGAGATGCGTCTCGCGCTGCGCGAGGTCGGCCGCCGGCTCGTGGCCGACGGCGCCCTCGACTCGATCGAGCAGGTGTTCATGTTCACCGACGACGAGCTCGACGCCGTGCTCGCGTCGCCGTCGTCGTGGACCGACGTC
>Ga0196963_10001787_pt1 | contig 13827 bp, 24 predicted proteins | sample S1_5metaG_FD_148600 | JGI IMG/M metagenome (GOLD analysis project Ga0196963, IMG submission 148600) | Soil microbial communities from Anza Borrego desert, Southern California, United States - S1_5 | ecosystem: Environmental > Terrestrial > Soil > Desert | place: USA: California | collected... | reverse complement strand
CCGCGCGCGCGGCCGGGACGGTTCGCGGTTCCTACATCTTCGTAAGGTGCAAAAAACATGAGTTTTTCAAGGGATTTGAGGGGGTAGTGGCCGGGCGCCGCCGCCGCGGTTGGCCGGATTTCCGCTGCTCGGCGTGGCGAACGAGCCAAGGGGGGAGTTGCCCCGGGAAGGCCCGATACGTGTCGGTGCCGGTAGGCAAGCACGATTCGCCGATGTTTTTCTGCCGGCGGCATCGCCCGCCAGGCGCGCGCGTCCTTCCCCTTGGACAGCACCACTACGAAATTTCGATTGTGGCGGCGGTGCTCTTCACCGGCGCCGGCGACTGGCGGGAATTTGCCAAGGCGAACGCCGTTTCGCGGCTTCGGGAAGCTGTCCGGCGCGCCGGCGGGCGGATGAACGTACTCGAGGTGGTGAGCTACGAATGCCCGCCGGCGGGCCAGGCGGCCTCAGGATTAACGATGACCTTCGAGGAAGGGCCATTCCTGCACTCGGCGTCTAAATTCGCCCTGGAAGCGGCCGCAGACGCCGAGCGACGGTACTACAGGCGCCGCAAGGGAAGGAGCTAACGATGCGCGAGAAGTGTTCGGAGTGTGGCCGGCCAAACGACTACCCGCGGCGGCGCGATGCGATTACGTGTAGCGCGACGTGCGCGAGCGATCGAAAGGTGCGGCTTCAGCGGGAACGGCGCGAAGCACGCTCTAGCCGGCTAAACCTTGCTTCGGCAGGTGAAGCACCCTTTCGAGCTCGAAAGAGTGCTTCAGGCCATTAAGCGATCCGCGGCGCGAGCGGCGTCTTTTTCCGCTGCATGTCCCATTCGACGTGAACATGGTCCTGTTCGAGGAGCACCTGATACGGGTGCGGCAGGTGCCGCGCGAGATAGCCATGGAGCTGCTCCAAGTCGGGCATCTTGTCGCCGGCCGTATCGAGGTCGATCGCCAGGCTCCAGCCGTGCAGCGTGCCGACCTTATGCCGCTTGTCGTCGATGGAATTGATTTCGACGGACACGTTCGAGATGTTCGCCCAATTGCCGGCGAGCCGGAAGATGAGCGCGAGCTGCTCGGTGAAATCGACAATCTGCACGTTAGGCGCGAACGTAATCATGTTGCGTTACCTCTCTTCGCCGGTAATGAGGTTTTCGAGCCGATAGACGCCGGCCTTAATTTCGCCGAGCTCGGCGCGGATTTCCGCGCGCCACTCTTCGAGCTTCTCGACGCGCACGGATAACCGGCCGGTCTGGTAGGCCACGCCAAGCGCGGCGCCGATGACTGTCACGAGCAGCCCGACGATGGCAATGATTACCAAGGGGTCCATCGCATCAGGCGGTGCCCGCCAGGTTGAGCACGAGCCGCACGAATACGAGCGCCTCATCCGGCGTGACGCCGGCGGCTTCGAGCTGCGCGCGCGCGTCGTCGGGCAGAATCCTCGATTCGAGCAGCGCGGCTTCGAGCGCGTCGAGCGCCGGCGCGCCGTCGTCGCCGGCGAGCTGCCCGGCGAGCTTCACGCGCAGCGCGTTCAGGTCGATAGCGAGCTCTTCGGCAAGTAACTGTTTCAAGAGCGCCACGTCGCCGGCCGCATAGCCCGAATCGAAGAGCAGTCCTTCGTATTCGACAAGGGATTTAATTCCACGCCGCACGGCGCGCTCGAAGTCGCCGAGCGAAATGGCGCGCGTGGCGAGCTCGCGCGCGATTTCCGCCCGGCGCTCTTGCGCCTGTCGCGTGTCGCGCAATTCATCGACGAGCAGCGCGACGAGCAGCTCCACATCGGCGCCGCTGTAGCCCTTCGCCGCCAGGTGCGCCCGATAGGCCGACATATCGAGCAGGCCGAGCCGGATGGCGCGCTCGATTTGCGACTGACTGAGCCCGACGACGGGCGGCGCCGCGGCAACCTGCTCGCGCAGCGCGCGCGCGGCGTGCTCTTCGGCGAGCTCGGCTTCGAGCAGTTGCACCATCGTATTTTGATCGGCCAGCGACAGACCGAGCCGGTTAAGCTCGGCGCGGTAATCGGCCATCGATCGCAGCCCACGCCGCACGGCGCGTTCGAGCGCCGCGAGCGGAATACCCTTCGACGTGGCGGCGGCTTCCGCCGCGGCGCGCCGCTGCCGTGCGTCTTCGTCGTCGGCGAGCTGCGCGTTCAGCAGTTCCACGAGTAGCGCGCGGTCGATCGGCGGATAGCCTTCGGCATCGAGCAGCGCATCGTAGTCGGCGATGGTCGCCAGCCCACGCCGGACGGCGGTCGCCAAGTCGCCGAGCGAAATCCCTTTACGCGCGAGCTCGGCTTCGCGCTGTCGCCGCCGCTCTTCGGCGAGCGCGCGGTCGGCGAGCTCGCCTTCAAGCAGGGAAGTCAACAAATGCGCTTCGACTTCATCGAAGCCGGCCGCCTTCGCCATATCGAAGTAATCGGAAACCGCGAGCGTGCCGCGCAGCACGAGCGCGCGCACGTCGGCGAGCTGCAAGTCGCGTTGCCCGGCGGTCGATTCTGCGGCTTCGCGCTTCGCCGCCGCGGCGAGATATTCGGCGCGATCGAGCTCGGCATCGGCCCGCAAAAAGTCGATATCCGCCGGCGCGTATTTCAGCCGCGCGAGCTCGTCGGTGTAGCTGGAAATCGGCAACAAGCCGCGCACCACGGCGCGCCGGTATTCGCCGAGCGCCGGGAAGGTCCGCGCGGCTTTGTCTTCGAGCTCGCGGCGCCGGGCGGCGCGCTCTTCGTCGGCTACGCGCTTCTCTTCGGCGCGTTCGAGCGCGGCTTCAAGTTCGATAGACAGCAGCGTCACGAGTTGCCGCACTTCGGTATCGTCATAGCCGCGGTCGCGCGCGAGCTGCTCAAAGGCATCGATCGGCTCGGCGCCGGCGAGCACGAGCGCCTTCATTTCAGACAGCGACAAATCCGCCTTCGTCGGCCGGCGCTGCTCGCCGAGCTCCATCCGCAGCTCGACTTCGAGCGCGGCGATGGCATCGGGCTCGTAATTCTCCCGTTGCAGCGCGCGCCGGTAGTCGGCGACCGAGAGAATCCGCTTGACGGCTAGGCGGCGCGCTTCACCGGATGAGAGCTTCCGCACCCGTAGAGACTTCCGCACCTTTGCCACGCTAACAACGCGATCGGCTTCGGTGAGGTTTGGCGCGGCGCCGCGCACGAGTCGCCGGCATTCCTCTTCGGTAATCGTGTCTTCGATGAACGCGGCGAGCGCGTCCGACACGATCGGCGCGTTCCATCGATCGTTCTGCTGCGCCTTCTCGATTTCCAGAATCCCGGCCGCGGTGTTTTCGTCATAGCCGAGATCGCGCGCATAGGCGAGTAGCTCGCGGTCGGAAATCCGCCCGCGGTTGAACATAAAGAGCGCCTGGTCGATCGATAGCCGCTTCGTGGCGTTGGCGACCATGACGTTAATGCGCTCATCGCTCCAGCCCTGTCGCGCCAACTCTTCGACGAGCTGCTCGCCAGTCCAGCCGCCGCGCAAATAGTGGCGGATAGCATCGCCGGCGCCGAGCAGCTCCGGCCGGTATTGCTTGTTGGTATGCCACGTCGCGGGCGTTATGACGCGCGCCTGTAGCAGAGGGCCGACAACCTGCCGCGTGATGCGGCCTGTGCCGAGCGTTTGGGAAAGAATGTCGTCGAGCTCGCCGAAGCCGTTGAGGAAGCCAAAGCCCAAGGTCTGAAACATCGCGGTTTCGAGATACCCTTCGAGCGCGAGATTCATCACCATCGTCATGTAGTGCTCGGCGCCGGCGAGCGACGGTTCGAGCCGGCCGCCAGGTGCCGCGCCCGGCCCGCCCGTAATGGCGTCGAGCATCTGTTTGCCGGCGGCGGCTTTGGCGTTAATACCATCGACGCCGGTAAGGTCTTTAATCGCGGTGTTGGCGAGCTCGCGGAAGACCGGCTCGTTAGCGTCTTCGGCGCGCTGGAATCGCTTGGCGACCCATACGACCAACCGGCCGGCCGTCTGCATGAAGAAATCCAGCAGCGCGACGAGGAAATCGCTAAATACCCCGCGCCAAAACGTCTGTTGCTTTTCGGCGGCGCGCGGCTCTAGCGAACCAATAGTGAACTGTTCGCCCTGTTTGGCGAAGTCGGGCTGGCTATTAGTGACGAACGGCGGAACGTCTTGGGCCATGTGCTACAGTTCGCAGTTGCCTTAAAGGGGGTGTCCGATGAACCGCGTTATCGTTCCCCTCGTGGTCGTCGTCGCCATGCTGCTCGGCGTCATTGCCTATGAGCTGCACGGCCTTAATCGTCGCCTCGATTCCGCCGGCGCTTACGTGGCTGGCGCCTTCGAGCCTGTGCCCACAACAGCCGAGCGGCCAGAAACGCCAGCAGAGCGAAAAGCGCGATTGGACGCGCGAGTGCGCGAATTACAGCGTTCATCAGACGAAATGGCCTACGTGCTAGACCGCCTGTTTAGCGAGGAAAGAGCGCCGCAACCTTCTCGGCAATCAGGGCAGAGTGCGGCCCCTGCCCGGTCGCCAGTAACACCCTAGCTTCGCCAATCGCTTGCTCCGTCGTCATAAACGCGCGCGGCTGCTCCGGTAGCCGCGCCGCGTCCCCTTCGAGCGGCTTACCTTCGACGCCGGCCAACACTTGCCACGCAAGCGCGGCATCGCGCCACATCGTTTCGATAAACGTCTTCCGCTGGAGCAGCCCGTCGAGATCGATGATGCGGTTCAGCCAATCCATCGCCTGATTGAGCCGCAACATCGTTTCCCGAATCGGCAGTAGCAGCCGGTCTTCGAGCGCGGCGAGCTGCTCGTCGAGCTTCCGCGCGAACTCCAGCCGGAACAGCGACAGCGCGCGCAGCGTCACGCGGATCGCGTCGATGGTGTCGAAGATGGGCCGGAACCACTTGTCATAAAACGACAGGATTTCCGCGCGCACCTTTTCGAGAAACGCCAGCACCGGGCCGAGCGTGCGATGGAGCCAGCCCGCCAGGCGATCGATGCTGCGCCACGCCCACGTCACGAACGGGCGTAATGTCGATTGCCAGAAGCGCGAGAGGAACGTATACGTGCGGCCGAAGACGCCGGCGACCGCGATCCCGAAGCGCGCCAGCGATTGCCCGATGATGACCGTAACCTGATAGATGACGGTCGCAATCGTAACGGCGTGGCCCGCGAGCCACTGAAACGCGCTGATAACCGCGGCGACGATGAAGCCGAAGATGCCGAGCTGCACATCCGCATCGCCGGCGGGGAAGAGCCAGCGACACGCCGCGGCGATGAGTAGCGCGACGGCGAGCTCGCCGCCAGGTCGAGCGCGGGCCGCCTGCCGCCATGCACTCTCGCGCGGCACGTCAGCCGCCGGCGCGCGCCACACGTGCGCGCATGTCGAGCACCGATACGTTACCCACACGTCGCGCGACGGGTCGCCGAGCCCGATTTGCCAGACCCACAGCGAACCGCAGTTGCGACACTGCGCCATCGCCATTACCGGCGGTCGTCGGGCGCGGTGATCGCCTTGCTGCGCGCCGCCAGGATGACGCCGAGCAGCGCGATCGCCAGTTCGAGCCACTCGTTAAACCCGAACGAATGCGCGCTCCCGACCGTCGCGGCGCCGGCGCCCAACATCACCCACTGTTTCATCGTGTCCTCCGTTTCTTCCCGATGAGCCGCTCGGCGCGGCGGCGCGCGGCGAGCACTTGCATCAACAACTGCATAACCACGCTGCGTTCGTAATTCGCCGGATGCCCGGCGGCCATGCGCGGCGGCATCAGCGATCGAATCGGTGCATCGAAGAACGATTTGTCGAGACGCATCTACACGCGTCCGGTGAGCATCTCGCGCTTCGCCTGCATCGCCGCATCGATGACGTGCGGCGGCGGGTCGCGGTCGAAGGTTGCGGTGAATGGCCCGAAGCGGCCGACCATGAAGTTCACGATCGTCGTCGGCCGCGCGCTGCCGGCGGGCGACAGCTCGGCGCTGTCATGTGCGCTGATGATTTTCGGCGTCAAGTCTTCGGCCATCGGTCCCTCACTAGAAGCGGTCGAACGGTTCATCCACATCGACCGGCGGCGCCGGCCCTTCAGACGGCGGCGGCGGTTCCGGTGCCGGTGTCGGTGCCGGCGCCGGCGGCGCCGGCGGTGCGGGCGCGGGCGCGTCGGGCGGTCGCGGTCCCGGCGGCGGATCGGGGTGCTGCACGTCGGGCGGTTCGGGATTCCGCGGGCCACGCGGCGGCGGCTGCGACCCGCCGGGATATTCCCAATCGCCCATCCCCGGTTCACCGGGCACGGCGCCGACATCCTGCGCGGCCTCGTTAGTCAGCCCGGCGAGCTCGCCTTCAAGCACGCCTGCCGCCGCCGCAACAGACGCGATCGCAGGGTCCACGGCGCCGAGCTGACTAACGAGTTCGCCACGCGCCGCCGCCAGGTCGAGCGCGGCGACGGGCATGAGCGGCGACGCGAGCGCCGGCGCCATCATCGACTGCCGCGCGGCGAGCGCGATATCGGCCAACCCCAAGGCCGCCGCTTCACCGGCCACGATCGCCGCAAACGACGCGCGAATCGTCGGGCGCGGTAAGTCGGCGTCGAGAAACAACCGGAGCGGGCCGGGCGTGTAGACGAGGGGCATGGCGATCCAGTCACGCCGGCGCGCGGCCGGCGCCTTCCGACTTCACGGCGCGCGGCTTCGGCGGCGTCTTCTCGACCGCGGGCGGCGGCGGCGCGGTGTTCTCGTCGCGGTGCACGCCGGCGGCGCGCGGCGTGGCGCGATCGTCGAGCCGCACGTCGCCAGGCTGCGCGAGCGCGATCGTGGTTTCGGTGCGCTCTCCAGCGCGCAGAACCGCGATCGTGTCCGTGGCCTGGAGCGCGCCGAGCCCGACGAAGAGCCACGCGCCATTCCGCTTCACGCGCGCTTCGAGAAGCGGCGGGCACACGTGGAAATAGAGCGTGCCATCGGAGCGCGACTCGTCGAACACGCCATCGCAGCCAAGGCATTTGAAGGCCATTACGCCGGCTCCAGCCACTCTTCGACGAGCATTTGGATCGCGCTGTAGTTGTCGCCGGCCTGAATATTGGCGGTCGATGACCGGATGCGGTGCCCCGCCAACAGACGGAGCCCACTCGGCACCGGCACCGGATCGGTAACGGCATCCGCGACGGCATTGAAGCCGGTATCGCCGATGTTATAAACCTGCGTCGCGCTCGCCGGCTGCACGCCGGCCGCGCAGCCGCGGCAATACACATTCGCGCCGTCGTCGAAGAAAATCCGCACGCTGCGATTCGCTACCGTGGCATCCGTCACGAGCGTAAGAACGGCCGACAGAAAGCGCCAGCGCGCGCCGGTCGGCACGGTTTCGGATACTTCAGTGTTGGCGGCCGGATCGGTGCCGGTAAACGACCGCATCCACCCTTGCCCGGCGAGCGAGTCTTCGATCGGCGAGCCGGGCCAGGCTAGCCGCTTCGTCGCGGTGACGTAACCCTGGATGAGCGTCGAGAGCACGGCGGCGCCGGCGCTGTCGCCGCGCACCACATCGACGCGCACGAAGGTTTGCCCGCGCACCGGCGCCGCGCCGGTGACGATCAGGGACAAATCCTGTAGCCAGCCGTCGCCCGGCCGAAAGCTGAAGGTCGCCGCCGTGCGGTCGGTGTTTGCGGCGCCGTCGCGCGAGAGCGGCACCACATCGCCGGCGCACGTGAGAAAGCGCCCGGTCGCCACCACGCGCACGCTCGCCAGGCTGTTCCAGCTCGTGACGCGCAGCCAGTCTTCGCCGGTGAAGTAGAAGCCGAGCCCGCCGACGAGCGCGGGCGCGACGGGAGAGCCCTTCGCGTCGTAGAGCATTACTGTGCCTCCAGCCATTCGCGGATGTGCATCTTGGGTGCTTCGAGGTTGTCGCCGGCATCGAGGTTCTCGATCGACGTGATGAGGCGCGCGCCCGCCGACAAAATGAGCGACGTGGCGAGCGGGTAATTCACAAACGCGCTCTTGACGGCGCCTTCGCTGCTCAGCCCTTGGCCGAACGTGTAGACATAGCGAAGGCTCGCCGCCTGCGTCGCCGAGGGCGTGAACTGTCCGAGAAATTCGGCAACTGTGTTGATATGAAGGCTGAGCCGGCGCGTCGCCGCGACGGCGCTCGTATTTAGCGCAATCGTATACATGACGACTTCCCACCGCGCGCCGCTCGGCACCGTTTCGGTGCTCTGTGTGCCGGCCGGCGGGTCGGTGCCGATGACAAAGCGCACCGGCGGTTCCACATCCGTGGAGCCGACGAGCGGCGAGCCCGGATAGGCCAGGTCTTGATTTCCCGTCACGTAGCCCTGCACGAGCGTGCCGAGCGCAATCGCATTGGCGGTCATGCCGCGCACCACGCGCACGATCACGAAGGTCTGCCCGACGAGCGGCGAGCCGGCGCCAGCAACGGCGCGCAGATTCAGCAGCGCGCCGGCGCCGAGCGCGTGGCGCGTCGTCGCCGCGGTGCGATCCGTGTTTGGCGTGTGATGGATCGCATAGGCTTTCGATACCACGTCGCTATCGTCGAGAAAGCGCACATGCACATCGACGCGCACGCCGGCGACGCTGTTAAACGTCGTAATTTCGAGATTGTCTTCGCCGGTAACGTGAAACTGAAACGGCGTGGCGATGACACCGTGCGGCGCTTGCTGCACAGCGGGGAAGGTGAGGCGACGAACCGGAGCGGCGGCATCAGCCATCGTGTATGAGGCGAGGAAACAGAGGAGCGCGCCAACTGCCCGGCGCGCCACGCCGCCGCGTTGCTGCGCGCTCCTCATGGGGAAGACCCTTACCGGCCGCCGACCGGCGCCAGCTCGGCGAAGACGGAATCGACGAGCACATCGAGCCCGTTTTCGTCGGTCGCAATATCGACCATGATGCCGGCCTTGTTCGCACTGTTGAAGACCGGAATCAGCGGCAGGCCGGTGCGCTCGCTCAGCCACACGAACCAGCGCATCGTGAGCCAGCGATCGGTATCACTGCCCGGCCCGCCCACGCCGAGGTTGCCGGTATCGACGCCGCGCCAGCGCACGGAGCAGCATTCCCCGACCGTCTGCCCGGCGACCGGCGACACCACGTAACCGAGCAGCGCGTAATCGGTGTTCGCCTTCAGGAGATCGTTGTCGGCGTTGAGCGCCTCTTCTCCCGAATAGCCGCCGCCGGTGCCGGTCGCAATCGAGTTCTGGACCGGCACGATGTTGACCATGCGTTTGGCCACGTCGGCCGGCGACAGGAACCGCGCATTGACGCCCGGCTGATCGGGGTAGTAGACGAGCATCGACGCCTGCTCGATATCGCCCGCCGTGGCGCTGCCCGACAGGTCCACCGTCAACGTGTCCTGCGGATAGAGCCGCTGCGCGAACATCGGATCCATGAGCGGCTGCACTTCGCTCGCAATCGTGGCGAAGCGAATACCCTGCGTATTGTCATGGAGCTTCGGCGACCGAATACGCAGCAAGCCGCGGAGCTGCACGTCGGCCCAACAGGTGAGCAGCTTGACTTCCGATTTCGGCTCGGCGTTGCGGATGGTGAGCGAATTGCCGGTCGCCATCGTGAGCGCCGTTTGGGTCGTATCGGGCGCGGTGACGAAGCCGGTAATCAGTTCGAGCGCGGCGCCGCCGCCCTGACTCATCGCCAGGTGCTCGAACGATGAACGGCGGCGCGGCGCGCCGGTAAAGGCGTCGAGCGGCGCCACGAGCAGCTCGGCGAGCGCGGCAAACATAGCCGCGGCGAGTGCGTTTAGTCTACGAAGCATCGTCATACCTCCTGAATGGCGTAATTGCCTGGGTGTCGTTTCAGAGAGGGCGACGACTAGCGCCCGACCTTCCGCTGCCGCAGCGCGTTGGCCACTTCGGCCACGCGCTGAATGTTCGACGGGTCGCCCTTCGGGCGCCGCGGCGAGAGGTTCAGATTGCGGATGGTGTCGAGATACGGCGTGACGCCTTCCGCGTAGTTGGCCGCGCCGGCGGCCACGCCAGGCGAATAGCGGCTGGCGCCGATGGTCGCGGCGCGCTGCTCGTAATACGACGCGCCGCTCGCGCGCACGCCCTTCCCGAACGCGCCGCGCGCGACGGCATCCTGCACGCCTTGGGCGAAGTTCTGCTCGCCGGCCGCGGCGCCCGATTCCCAATTCGAGCCCGCACCCTTGACGCCGTTCGCGTAGTCGCCGGCCGCGGCGCTCGCCTTCGTCTTGAACCGTTCCGCCGCGCTCGCGGCATCGCGCACTCGCAGTGCCATAACCTGTCCTCCTGATGAGCTGCACGGCTGTTCGGTTCGGGCGCGGCGGACGTTTTCCACACCATTGTGGAAAACCGAGCGAATCAGCCTGATTCGCGCAGCAGAATAGCTGAGCCGGGAAAGTTTTCAACAGGTTTTCCACAGGATTTCCACAGGTTTTGCACAACTGAAAGTACGGTTGTGACTTGACGGTTGGGGTAGAAAGCCCGACAATGGGCGCGGCTGGAAGAGCTAGCGGGGGAAGAGCTTACAGGCGGGGCGACGGCGGCGAGCGCAGCGTCGCATAATACACGCGGCGTTGACTTTCAACAGTTGTTGCTACGCCCTTCTGTTCTTCTTCCATTAGCTAGTTCTTAAGAATTCCAGCCAAAAACGTACAAGGCGTGTGGAAATTGCGGTTGGTTATGGTTAACCAGCTCGCGCGCCTTGTCCCAACCGACTGACTAGGAGAGGGCGATGCCACGAGAGCATTGCACGATGAAACTCCAGCGGCACGGGCATAGCCTCAGCGTGCCGATCCCGCGGCAGTTTCGCCACGCGCTCGGCTTACTGATCGGCGACGTGTTGCACGTCGAGCTTCATCGACAGGGCGGCGCCATCGTGATTCGCAAGTTCGGTGATCCGCCGCCGCCGCTGCTCCCGACGCCGAGCAGCGACCCCGCCGGGGAACTGCGCTCGTGAGCACGCCGACGATCGCGCCGCCGGAATTTCGTCACGTGCGAATCGAGCTCATCGACGAGCCAGAACTAGCGATGCGCGAGTCGATGAATGACGAGCGCATGGGCGATCTCATCGCCAGTATTCGACGGCTCGGCCTCTTGCAGCCGATCGGGTTGGTTCAGGTCGGCGCCCGCTTCCGTGTGTCCTTCGGCCATCGCCGCTTCATCGCGTGCCGCCAGGTGCCCATGCAGGCGATCCCGTCGATGGTCTTCGCCGAAGGCACGCCCGACGAAGAGGCGATGAAGGTCGCCGAGAACGAAGACCGTGAAGAGGTCAACGCCGGCGAAGCCGCGCTCTACCTGAACGAGCTGCTGGAGCGGAAGTGCGGCGGCGACGTGGATCGCCTCTGCGACTACGTAAAGAAAAAGCGCGGCTACGTCGAAGACCGGCTGCTACTGCTCGCCGGCGACCTTGAAGTGTTACAGGAACTGCGCGCGCGGCGCATCCGCTTCTCAGTCGCGAAGGAACTGAACAAGGTTAAAGACACAGCCGCGCGCCGGCAATTTCTCGACGCGGCGATTCGTGGCGGCGCCAACGGCGCGCTCGTCCGTCGATGGCGCGAAGAGCACGAGCTATTCCAATCACGCCAGGCGCAGCCCGCGAGCGCCGAGTCGGAAGATGCTAAGAATTTAGCACCACAACCGATTGAGTCGGTGATGCGCTGCCGCATCTGCAACGGCGCGGATGACTTTCACGAAATGGAAGTCGTCTATCAGCATCGGAGCTGCGCGAAGGTCGAGCAGCGCGCCTTCGAGAATCAGCCCGCCATCGGAGCGCGATCGTGATGCTCGTCGGCACGGCGCTGCTATGTTTCGGCGTCTTCATCGCCGGCTACGTCGCCGGTCGCCAGCATCAGGCGACGCTCGACGATGAGCGAGTCGGGCATCGCCGATGGTGAAGCTCTCATGTCCCTTCGGCGCGATGCGCGGCGAGCTGCACGTCGGCTTCCGACCAACCGGCCGCCACTACCTCAAGGCATCGCGTTTCGGGCTCGCCGATCGGAAGTGCGTCGAGCTCCTATGCGCGAGCTGCAACAACCGATTTTTTAGCACCCATCCGCATGCCGTCGAGCTGTTCGACGCCGTAAAAGAGGAGCTGGTATGCAGCGTCACGAGATCGAAGTAGCCATCGATCAGCTACGGCAAGCGGAAGAGCGGCGACAACGCGCGTTCAAAGTCGGCGCCGTGCCAGCCGCCGCGAGCGCCGGCGGCATTCTGCCGCGCCTCATTGTTGGCGATCGCGTCGTCGATCTGAAGACCGGCCGCGACGGGGAAATTGTCGGCGCGCCAACGGAGGAGATGAAGCCAGGGATGCCGTATCAGGTGCGCTTAGTCGATGGGCAGCTCGTGACGCGCAGCCGCGGCGAGCTGGAACGCGCGAAGCCGCCGGCGCTGCCGCGGTGAAAGGGGAAACGAGATGAGGCGCACGATCAGGACGCTTTTGCCAATCGAACGCGCCGCGATTGGCGAACTGCTCGCGTTCGTCGAGGTATTGCTCGAATCAAACCGGAACCGCCCAAGCCGAAAGGTGCAGGCGTTCGCCGCGATGATCTGCGAGCGCGTGGCGAACATCATCCGCGGCGAAGTCGGCCCGCGCGTGATGCGCCAGGCCGACGTGCGCGCATTCGCGCGCCAATGGAAGGTGCACGAGCGCGCAGCCTTCAATCCGCCGGCGCCGCCGCCCAGGCGGAAGAAAGCGCGGTGACGAATGCCGTTTCTTTCGATCCCGATGAACTTCGACGTTCTGCTTAGCCGGCTGCACCAGCTTGAAGTCGATGCGCGCGCCGGCGGCTTCGACGCCTTCGCGTATCAGGTCGAGCGGTTCCGCGTGGCCTGTAACTACAACCGCGGCGCGTTCGATCCGAAGTGGCACGAGCCAGCGAAGTCGAAACCGATGAACACAGGAGCAGCGACGTAAATGGCGACGACGCAATACACCGTCCGCGACGTGGTGCCGGCGTTCCTGATGCACGGCTACCAGAAAGACCGCGCGATCGCGTTCATCCGTGCGCTCGCCACGCCGGCCGACACGAAGCGGCGCCTCTATCGGCAGTGGTGCCAAGCGACGATGACAAAGGTTCGTCGCGCGGACGTGAACACGGTTGCTGAGCGCCCCGAAGTAATCGCTAAACGGTTTAAGTCGGCGCAGCTCGGACTCTACGAATAAGCCATGGCGCCGCCGACGAACCTTCAGCAACTCATTGATTCGATCGCCTATCCGGGGCAACCCGGCCCCGAAGGTGACGTGATCCGTGAATGGTTGCGGGCTGAAGGCGCGCTCTACGATCGAATCGAGTTCGACGTGCACGTCGGCGCCGGCGGCGAAGTGCAGCCAGGCATCCCGGAAAACATCGCGCGCGCGTGGACCCGTTCGACGCAAAAGCGGATCGACGTGGTTGCGTGGCAAGGCAATCGCGTGACCCTCATCGAAGCCAAAGTCAAGCTGAACATGGGCGTGATGGGGCAGTTATTCGGCTACGGATTTCTCTGGCTCGCCGATCACAACAACGCGCCGATTTCAGAATACGTAGCTATCGCGCGCCGCGGCGACCCGGATGTAATCGGCGCGCTGAACGCCGCCGGCGTGCGCGTCGAGCTGTTCAAAGATTTGCCGCCCTTACCCGCCAATTCTGTAAGCCCGCAGGAACCGTGAAAATCGACGGCTATAACGCGCCTAGCATTGAACGCGACGAGCTGCTCGATCGCACGCTCGAACTCGCGGAGCTGGCGCAGCTCGCCGGCGACACCGAGCTCGCCGGCTGGCTGGCTTACGTCGTCGCCAGGCTGAAAATCGAAGAAAAACTCGGCCCCGTCAAGCCTGCGGGCCGGGCTCTCCCCCCATCGACAAGGCCCAACTAGGAAAACTGCGGTTTTCCTAAGAAAAACGCGATGTTTAGGACACTACCAACCCCGCCCCTACTCGGCGGCCGCGCGCGCGG